>Ga0315275_10005539_pt1 | contig 11987 bp, 8 predicted proteins | sample YL17G03_0_MG_FD_205557 | JGI IMG/M metagenome (GOLD analysis project Ga0315275, IMG submission 205557) | Sediment microbial communities from Yellowstone Lake, YNP, Wyoming, USA - YL17G03_0 | ecosystem: Environmental > Aquatic > Freshwater > Lake > Sediment | place: USA: Wyoming | collected... | reverse complement strand
TCGCAACCAGTTCCCCGCGCCGACAGGCACAGGCGTAGGGGAGGAAGGATGGGACCCATGCGGCATGGACTCGAGGACTGCAGGCGCGGGAGCCGTTCGATCATCTGGCTTCTCACATGTCTGATCATCATCCCCCTGACCCTAGCATGTGGAGGTGGAGACGGACAGGAGGAGGCCGCCAGCCCGACCGCTGCCGTCACATCCACTACCACGCCAGCGGCCACCCCGGCGGGCACGGCGGCCACAGAGGAAGCGGCGCCGGGCATCACCGACACTGAGATCCTCCTCGGGCAGCACGCCATGCTTAGCGGCACCTTTGGGGCCGTGTATGCCATCCTCCCACAGACGCAGCAGGCGTACTTCAAGTACATCAACGAGACCAAGGGGGGCGTCTGTGGTCGCCAAATCGTTCTCAAAGTGGAGGACAACGGCAACGACCCCGCCAAGGCGCTTGAGGTGACCCGCAAGCTGCTGGACCAGGACAAGGTATTCGCCATCTTCGGAGCGGTCGGCGACCTGCCCCACTCGTCCGTTCAGCCCTACCTCAACGAGAAGGGGGTGCCTGACCTCTTCGTCACGGGGGGAGCTCACGCCTATGGGGCCGAACCTGAGAAGTACCCGTGGACCGTCGGCGGCGTGCCCGATTATCGGATAGAGGGAACGTTCTATGGCCGGTACATCTCCGAGAACCTGCCGGGGAAGAAGGTAGCTGTCCTCTACGAGGACCAGTACCTGGGCTGGGACGGCCTGGCGGGGGTGAAGGCCGGTCTCGATCCCGAGAAGAACCAGATCGTCTCAGAGCAGCCGTATGACGCTGCTGCCATCGACATCCGGTCGCAGATCATCAACATGAAGGACGCCGGCGCTGAGGTGGTCATCCTCTACTCGACGCTCGGCTTTACGGCCCAAGCCATCAAGCACGCCGACCGCCTGGACTGGCATCCTCAATTCATAGCCAGCTACACCAACTCCGACCCGATCCTGTTCAACTTTGTCTCCCCTCAGCTAGCCGAGGGCTTGATCTCGTTCAACGCCTTCAAGCTGCCGGATCAGACCGACGACCCGGCGATAGCCCAGCACTATGAGATCATGCGCAAGTACGGCGGCCCGAACCCCGGCGTCTTTACCGTCTACGCCCAGCTGACGGCGGAAGTCATGGTGGAAGCCCTGAGCAGGACCTGTGACAACCTGACCCGCCGAGGTCTGATGGACGCCATCGAGTCGCTCACAGACTACCGCAGCGAGTTGCTGCTACCCGGTGTGACCATCACGCTCAGCAAGACCGACCACTACACACTCCAGTCTGGCCCCATGGAGCACGTGGTCGTGCTCCCCAACGGTAGGGGCAAGTGGGAGTACTTCGGCCCCGTGTACAACTTCGAGTAGTGGGAAGGGATAGGGTTCCTTGAGCAGGAAAGCCGCCGAGCGTCTGCTGCCAAAGGCTGTGAGCATTGGCGTCTTGCTGGGTGTCATCTTCTTCGCGGTGGCCTGCGGCGAGTCGGAAGAGGGTGGTCCGACCCCTACCGCGACGACCACCACGCCCACGGCCGCCACGCCGGCGGGCGAGGTGCCGGGCGTGAGCGATACGGAGATCCTCCTCGGAGCCGACTGCCCCCTGGCGGGCGCCTATGGGGCCGTCTACTCGATGATCCCCAAGGCCTCGGAAGCCTATTTCAAGTACGTCAACGAGACCCAAGGAGGCGTCTGCGGCCGAAAGATCGTGTACAAGGTGGAGGACAACGGGTCTGACCCGGCCAAGGCGTTGGAGGCGGCCCGCAAGCTGGTAGAGCAGGACAAAGTATTCGCGATGGTGGGCTCGGTGGACGACCTGCCTCATGCCGGCAACTGGGACTACCTCAACGAAAAGGGAGTGCCGGACCTGCTGGTCTCCGCCGGAGGGAACAGATTCGGCACCGACCCGCAGGGGCACCCCTGGACGGTCCAGATGATCCCCAGCTACACCATCGAGGGCACCTTCTTCGGCCGCTACATATCGGAGAACCTGCCAGGCAAGAAGGTAGGAGTGCTCTATGAGAACAGCGACCAGGGGATCGATGAGCTGGCCGGACTGAAGAATGGCCTCGATTCCCAGAAGAACGAGATCGTATCCGAGCAGGCCTACGAGACCAGTGATATCAGCGTCACCTCTCAGATGGTGAATCTACAGAACGCGGGCGCCGAGGTGGTCATGCTGGGAAGCACGCCCGGTTTCACCGCTCAGGCGATCAAGGAGGCCGACCGCCGCGGCTGGCGCCCGGCCTGGTTCATGAGCTACGTCAACGCCGACGACATGCTGTTCCAGTTCGTCTCACCGGAGCTGCTGGAGGGAGCAATCAGCTTCCAGGCCTTTAAGCTGGCGGATTGGAAGGACGATCCCGCTGTGGCCAGACACTACGAGCTCATGCGCGAGTACGGCGGACCCGCTCCCGCCAACTTCACCCTCTACGGCCAGCTCCTGGCGGAGGTAGCGGTGGAGGCGCTGAGCCGGGCCTGCGACAACCTGACCCGCGAGGGGCTGATGGATGCGGTGGCGTCCATCAAGGGCTTCCACAGCGACCTGCTCCTGGACGGAGTCGACATCTCCTTCTCCGACAGCGACCGCATTGCCCTTCAGAACGGCAGAATGCTGAAGATTACGCTGCAGGACAAGAAGGGCAAGTTCGAGTACTTCGGGCCGCTGTTCGTGTTCGAGTAGGTCCGCCGGTCTGCCGGCGGCTACTCCTGCTGCCAGGTCAGGCCGAAGGACGCGCTCTCGCCGGGGGCGAGGCGCAAGGGCCAGAGGAGCATGAGGCATACGCCCTGGTAGGTCCGCTCGAAGCCGCCTTCGGAGTTGGAGACGGCCTCGATGGGGTAAGACCACAGGGCGCTGGGCTGCGCCAACTCGGCGCGCAGGCGCAGAGGCGGGTAGTGACCCTCAAGGGTGAAGGCGCGCACGGAATCGACGGCCTGAGGCTCGCCCAGCGACCGCCCGGTCTCGTCGCTCGCCGCGATCGTATCGGCGGCGGCGAAGGCCAGGTTCCACTCGGAGGCGAAGAGGCAATCGATGGGCGAGTCGCCGCTGTTGGTCAGGCGCCAGGTGACGCTGACCTGCGAGCCGCCCGCCGCTAGGACGACCTCCTTCTGCAGCCGGCAGGGCACGCCGCCCACCTGACCGGCCCGCTCCAGAGTCACCACCACTCGCTCGCCGTCCTCGCGCGCCTGGACGGCGTAGGGCGCATCGGCGAAGTCGCCGAGTTCCTCGTAGAACGAGCGGACTAGATCGTCGAGGATGGTCTCCAGCGGCAGGAAGTGGTCGCGCAGCGAGGAGCGGAGGTGGCGGTCGTAATGCAGGCGCTCGTGGAGGCCGGGCTCCTTCATGCGGACGCCCTCGTGGATTGTCTTGACCTCCCCTTCACCCTCCTGGGGTGGCGCCTGCGCGGCCTCCAGCAGCGTCTGGTGATAGGCCTCGGGCCGGCGGCCCAGGACGGCCGCAAGGTTGAGGGCCGGCTTCCTGACATCCCACTCGAAGAGGGTGCCGCCGTCGGCGGGGGCGAAGTAAAGATTGGCGCTGCTTCCATCCACCAACAGCTCGTCGCGGCCGTCGAGGTCGAAGTCGGTGGTCTCCCAGGCCAGCCAGGGGCCATCGCCGCGGAGGGCGGCGTCGGCGGCGGTTTCGGCGCGGACGAGGTGATGATAGTTGGCGAGGCGGATGCCCATGAGATAGATGCCGCCGAAGACGCCGTGCCAGTAGGGGCAGTTGCACTGGCCGCGCCAGAGATCGGCCAGCATCTCGCCGTCCGCGCCCTGCTGGCGCGCCCGATAGACCTTGCGGTGGACGCGCAGCATCTTCTTGTGGAGATTGTTGACCTCGGGATACTTGACCAGGAAGTGGCGCCAGAAGCCGCCGCGCACCAGGTCCATTACGTCCTGGCGGCCCTCGTCCTCCAACTGGTGCTTGATCTGTTCGAACCGGTGCGACGGGCCGGCGGGCAGAGCCCAGGCCATCATCTCCTCATAGGAGGCGGTGGGCAGGTAGATTCGGCCGCGAGGGGGGAAGCGGGAGGCGTATTCGCCCACCGGCGTGGTGATGAGCCAGGACGAATTCTCTCGCAGGGCGGCAAAGAAGCGGTTCATCCAACCGTCGCGGCCCCAGCAGTGGCGATAGGTCTCGGGCCAGCTGCCGAACTTCTCGCCGTCGTCGCCCATGACCGCGATCCCGTCCGGGCACTCGTCGGCCCAGGCCCGAATGGTCTCGATGACTTCGTCCACGTCGCGCCAGGGGATGATGTAGCGCAGCAGCTTGAGGGAGGGGAAGATGCTGACGGCCTGGCCTTCCTCCTCGCTGAGGTAGTAGCCGCGCAGATCCTGATCTGCGAGGCCCACCATCTTGAAGTGGCTATCGTCCACCACCGTCCACCTGACGCCGGCCTGGGCCAGGAACCGCGGCAGGTGGGGTTCCCACACCCGCTCCGCCACCCAGGCGCCGCTGGGCGAGACGCCCAGTTCGTCGCGGATGACGGTGGACATGTGGGCGATCTGTCCCAGCTTATCGGCGTCGGGGATGGCGGGAAGGATGGGCTCGTAGTAGCCGCCGGTCATGATCTCAACCTGACCGCGGGCAGCCAGCGTCTTCAAGCGAGACAGAAATTCCGGGCGATGCTCCCGCAGCCAGTCCAAGAGGCAGCCGCTGTAGTGCAGTGAGACTCGGATGCGCCGGTGGCGCTCCAGCGCCATCAGCAGCGGCAGGTAGGACTGCCGGTAGACGGACTCGAAGACGTGGTGGGCGTTGCCAACCGGCTGATGGTTGTGGATGGCCAAACCGAGGTAGAAGCGGGCCATGAATCGAGACGCCGCTACTGGAGAAACAGCTTGTCGACGATCTTCTCCCGCAGATCGCGGCCCACCACCACCCGATAGTAGAACTCGCGCTTCTCGTCCTGGCTGGCGCTGCTGATGTTGATGGCCTTGTAGGCGTTGACCAGCGCCGACGACTGTGTCAGTAGGCCGCGATGGATCATGTTGATGTCCCACATGGGCCGCCGGCTGGCCCACCAGTACTGATCGCTGTGGAGGGCGCGGTCCAGGAGGCCGCGGGCGATGTCGGCGTAGCGGCGGCTCTCGTCGTTGTCGGATCGCTCCTTGGCCCGGTGCGCCAGTTCGATGCAGAGGTTGGTGTGTTCCCACTGGAGGCGGTGGATCTCGTTGCCCTTGTCCAGCCACAAGGGATAGGGGTTGCCGGCGGCGATGTCGTCGTCGCTGGTGCTCCAAGAAGACGCCTTGGGCTCGATAGTCTGGCCTTTGGGGAAGAGGTCCAGGAGCTCGCTGATGGTCACCATCTGGACTTCGCGCGAGAGCTCCACCGCCTCCAAGATATCGCGGTGCTCGGGAGCCAGTTCCTTGGTCTGGTGGATGTGCTCGTAGCTCTCACGGCGAGGGGCAAGCTCCTCGTAGACCCCAGCCAGGAAGAGGGTCTCCCAATCGCGCAGATGGTGGCCGAAGGTCTCGGCGTCCATAGCGGTGATGATGTAGGTGTCTTTGCGACCGTGGCGGCTCTTGTCCAGGTGGTCGAGGAAGCCTTCGGGGCCGAGGGTCTGGAAGGCGATCTTGTTGCTCAGTATGTCGTCGCGGAAGAAGACAGCCAGCCGCTCCTGGTTGGCGGCGATCTCGTGGGCGACGTCGACGGGCCACTCGACGGGGCAGGCGACGCCGCTGAGGATGACCCAGCGGTGGCCAGTCTTGGCGATGGACTCGACGATGTCGCGGCTGTAGCACATTTCGGGCGGGAAGAACCCCTGCGGCCGGTAGGCCGGGCCGAAGAAGTAGCGGTTGGCCTTGCGGTTCTGGCTGATCTGACGCTCCATCTCGCGGTGGGGAATGAGAGGCAGGATGGGGTGATACTTGCCACTACCGGTGAACTCGATCTGGCCGCGGTCCGCCAGCTCGCGCATCCCCTCGATGAAACGCCAGTAGCCGTGCTGGGCCAGCATCTCGGTCAGACAGGCGTTGATGTTGACGGTGACCTTGGCGTGGGGATGCTTCTCGAAGACCTCCAGCAACGGGAGGTAGGACTCCTCGTAGACCTTGGCCAGGACGCCGTGGAGCTGTAGCGGCGGCTGGTATGCGTGGAGGAGTTGAGCCCAGTAGAGCACGATCAGTTGGCCTTCGCGCAAGACATGTCTGGTTCCCCATTATACATAGGGGCCGAGCGGTAGGCTACGCTGAGCCGCGGCCGGCCAGGGCCTGGCGATAGGCGGCCTCGTACCGTTCGGCGGAGCGCTCCCAGGAGAAGTCCAGCTCCATGCCCCGCGCTTGGAGGCGGCGCCACTCGTCCGGGTGCTGGAAAACCGCCAGGGCGCGGACGAGGGCGGCCATCAAGGCCCCAGTGCTGTACTCGTGGAAGACGAAGCCGTTGCCCTCGCTGTCCGGCCCGGTGTAGTCGCGGACGGTGTCGGCCAGGCCGCCGGTGCGGCGCACCACGGGGATGGCGCCGTAACGCAGGGCGATAAGCTGGCCCAGGCCGCAGGGCTCGAAGCGCGAGGGCATGAGGAACAGGTCACAGCCGCCGTAGATGAGCTGGGCCAGGGGATGATCGAAGGCGATGGCGACAGAGGCGCGGCCGGGATGCCGCTGGGCCAGGTCGCGAAAAGCGCGATGGTAGGCCTCATCGCCGGTGCCCAGCAAGACGAGTTGGACAGCCTCTTCGTTCAGAAGCGTCTCCATGGCTTCCAGCGTCAAGTCCATCCCCTTCTGCTCTGTCAGACGAGAGACCATGCCCACCAGGGGCACATCGGCGTCCTGGGCGAGGCCCGTTCGCTGCTGGAGCGCGTCCTTGTTGGCGGCTCGTCGCTCCAGGCTGGCGACATCGAAGTTGGCCGGCAGTTGAGGGTCGCGGGCCGGGTCGTACTCGCCGTAGTCGAGGCCGTTGAGGATGCCGAACAGTCGGTCCTGGCGCTCCTGGAGGAGAGGGTGAAGGCCCTCGCCGTATTCCGGTGTCAGGATCTCGCGAGCATAGGTCTCGCTGACCGTAGTGACGGCGTTGGCATAGTAGATGCCCTGGCAGAGGAAGTCGGCCAGTTCGTCGGGGCCGCGATAGCGCAGGTTGTGGATGGTGAGAACGCAGGCGGCGCCGCGATAGAAGGCATCGCCCCAGGCCCGGTTGCGCACCCCGAAGGCGATGGGCGCCGTGTGCCAGTCGTTGCAGTGAAAGATATCGGGCGACCAGCCCAGCTGCTTGGGCAGCTCCAGGGCGGCCTGACAGAAAGCCAAGTAGCGCTCCAGGTCATTCGCCTCGCCGTAGACGCGGTCGCAGGGGAAAAGCCCCTCGCTCTCCACGAGATAGACGGGCACGCCGTCGCCGCCGGAGGTGGTGCTGCGGGCGGTTGCCTGGCGCCCCGCGCTCAGGGGGATGGAGGCGGCGATCTCGCCGATGGCCTCCGGCGAGTGGCGAGGCGTCACCACCCGCACGTCGTGGCCGAGGGCAGCCAGGGCGCGCGGCAGGGCGGCCGCCACGTCGGCCAGGCCGCCCACCTTGGCGAAAGGCCCCACCTCTGCCGCGACAAAGAGGATCTTCAGGGAGCGGTTCATGGTTGGGAGGCTGCGAGCCCCTCCCGCGGCCGGAAGAGGCGGTAGTCGATGTGAGGGAAGACCTTGTCCCGCTCGAACAGGTCGCGGCAGAAGCCGACGTCGCCCTCGCTGGCCTGACCGGCGCGGGCGATTTCGGCCAGGCGCTGGAACCGGTCGAGGTGCTCCTGGAAGCGGAGAACGGCGTACTCGCGCGCCTGGCCGGTGGTGACGAGGAAGGGCCAGTCGCTGGACTGAAGGAGGAGGAGTTCGCGGGCGGCCTGGGCCAGGACTTCGCCTAGGCCCGCGTCGGCCGCAGGGTGCTGGCGGGCCAGTTCCTCCATCTGGCGTTCGGTGTCGTGGATGATCGACCACATCCAGCTGGTGTCCACGTTGTCCCAGGTGAAGTGGCCGCCGCCCACTCCCCAAGAGCCCTCCGGAAGCGCTAGGACATCCTCGGGCGGGTGGCGGGCGACGAAATCGCTGGCGGTGGTGAGCTCCACAATGTCGCCGCGGCAGAGCTCCCGCAGGACACCCTGAATCCAGGCGATGCCCTCGAACCACCAGTGCCCGAAGAGCTCGGTGTCATAGGCGGCGACGATGATGCCGGGTCTGCCGCTGCGCTGGTAGTAGTCGGACACGAGGCCCTGCACGAGCCCCACGTAGTGGGCCACATGCTCCTGGCATCGCGTCTCGGCCCAGGATGGTTCGTAAGGCTCCTTCGACCCCAGGTCGGTCTTGGCGCCCGTGATCCGCCAGTATTGGAGGCCGGAGACGCCGTCCTTCTTGTGGAACTCGCGGTACCAGAAGTCGCCGGGGTAGCCCCAGTCGGCGGACCAGACCTGCATGCCGGTGGCGTTGTTGCGCCCGAGGACAGCTACCCGCGGCGATTGCACCCAGTAGGGCTGGAAGGTGGTCTTCTCGGTCGGTTCGGTGTAGCCGGTGATGGGCACAAGGTAGCGACGAGGGATGTCGCCGTAGGGGCCGATGGCCTCGCCGCGGGCCTTGCCCACGGGCAAGCCGCCCTCCAGGGTGTGGGTCTCGGCGAAGAAGCAGGTGAGGCCCAGCTCGGCCAGGAACTCCTCGAGCCCCGGCTTGAGATAGGCACCGCCCTCTCCCTCGGCCACGTAGGGCGGCCGGTAGGCACACTCGGGGAGCCAGGCGCCTCGCGGCTTCTGGCCGAAGTGACGGCGGCTGGCGTCGGCACCCACAGCAAGCTGGCCGTGGATGGACGAATCGCGGCTGAGAAGGGGCAAGTAGCCGTGAGTGGCAGCGCTGGTGAGGATCTCGACGTGTCCCTGGTCCTGGAGCCTCCGAAAGGCGCCGACGATGTCGCGGGAGAAGCGCTGGCGGAAGGCGGCCATCAGGCTGCCGTACCAGTCGCGATAGTAACCGGCCACGTAGGCGCGATGGTCGTCGCCCTCCTGCTGGAAGCGGCCGATGTCGGCTTCGGCCCGATGCTCCTTTTCTTCCAGAAACTCTTCCAAGTGAGCCAGCACCAGCCCATCGGCGAGCTGTTCGGCCAGGACAGGGGTGATGCCCAGGGTGAGGCGGAACGGGCAGCCCTCCTGGTGCAGGTCGTCGAGGGCCATGATCAGAGGAAGATAGGTCTCAGAGATGGCTTCGTGGAGCCACTCCTCGCCGTGGGGCCAGCGTCCGGCCTGGCGGCAGTACGGAAGGTGGCTATGAAGGACGAAAGTGAAGGCTCCTTGTGTCATGTTCACCTCACGCTCATGGCGATCCGGGGATGGGGCCTGTCGCGGAAATGGAGCTGCCGCTGGCTACGTAGTCGGCGGGGAAGTCCTCTTCCCTGGCACCGGACCCGATGATGCAGTTCCGTCCGATACGGATGCCGGCGGGGATGCGCGCCCGCTTCCCCACGATAGCGATGCCGCTGTGGAGAACCTCCGGCTCCTCCTGATTCGGGGTGTAGTCGTCACCCCAACCCAGGTAGCTGTGGGCGCCTACGAAAGCCATCTTGTCCAGGATGGAGCGCTCCACAACGGCGCCGGTGGAGATGTGGCAGTCGTCGAAGAGGATGGAATCAACCACCGTGGCCCCCTCTTCTACGAACACGCCGGGCGAAAGCACCGAGTTGTGGACGTAGCCGTTGATGATGCAACCGCTGGAGAGCATGCTACGCGTGATGCGGGAGTTGGGGCCGGCCTTCATGGGCGGCCGCTGCTGGTCCTGGGTGCGGACGATGTTATCGGGATCGTAGAGGTTGAGTTCGGGCAGGTCGGCCAGGAGGTCCATATTGGCCTGCCAGTAGGCGTCGATGGTGCCGATGTCGCGCCAGTAGCCGTTAAAGCGGTAGCCGAAGACGCGATCGCGGCCCAAGCGAGCAGGGATGACGTCGTGGCCGAAGTCGTGGCCAGAGCGGCGTCGGGTATCCTCTTCCAGGGCCTTCATCAGGCACTCTCTCTTGAAGACGTAAATGCCCATGGAGGCCAGGTTGCTCTGGGGGCGAGACGGCTTCTCCTGGAAATCAACGATTCGGTCGTTCTTGTCCAGGCTCAGGACGCCATAGCGGCGCGCCTCTTCGAGGGGGACCTCCACCACGCCCACGGTAACGTCTGCCTTGTGGCTGCGGTGAAATTCCAGCATGTCCTCGTAGCGCATCTTGTAGATATGGTCGCCGGCCAGGATGAGCACCTGGTCGGCCTGCGATTCCTCGACGAAGTAGAGGTTCTGGTACACAGCGTCGGCAGTGCCCTTGTACCAGTCGGAGGCCTTCCGGCCGATGTAGGGCTGGAGCAGAGATACGCCACCGGTGGAGCGGTCGAGGTCCCAAGGCCGGCCGATGCCGATGTGATTGTTGAGGGAGCGAGGCCGATACTGCGTGAGGATGCCCACACGGAAGAGGCCGGAGTTGATGCAGTTGCTGAGGGCAAAATCAATGATGCGGTACTTCCCTCCGAAGACGACCGCCGGCTTGGCGCGCTCCTCGGCCAGGATGCTCAGCCGCTCGCCCCGTCCACCCGCCAGGATGAGGGCCAGCACTCGGTTCATGCACTCACCTCGATTCCGCCGCGTCGCCGCGTCCGGCCAGTCGAGAGGCCTCTAGCGTCGGGCTCGTCGCTGTGGTCGTTTCACCGCTGGTCAGGGCGGTGAACATCTTCAGATGATCGCATAGATAGCGTGTGATGAGGAAGTTGGCCCGTACGTGCTCGCGGCCGGCGGCGCCCATGCTGTCGGCTTCCTTGGGGTGCCTCAGCAGGTGGAGGATGCGCTCGGCGCATTCGGCGGGGCTGTTGGCCAGATAGCCGGTCCGCCCATCGAGCACCTGCAGGGGAATGCCGCCGACGTTTCCGGCCACCACCGGCCGGCCCTTCCACAGCGCTTCGGAGACCACCAGGCCGAAGCCCTCGCGCAGCGACTTCTGCACCACCACCCGCGCCGCCGTTTGGACGGCGTTGACCTCCACATTGCCCGCGCCGGTGAGGTTGGTGAGGATCTGGATGTCCATGTCCTCGCCGGCGCGGCGCGCGGTCCGCTCGTAGTAGGACCAACCCTCCGGGTCGTCGTGGGCCATGGAGGCGACGAGCACCAGTTGGATCTCGGGTATCTCCCGTTTGACCAGGCGGTAGGCATCGATGACGCCCACGGGGTCCTTCCAGGGGTCGAAGCGCGAGACCTGGGCCAGGAGGGGGCGATGAGGGTCGATGGCATAGCGGCTAAGGATAGCCTCCACCGTATCCGGCGCCAGCCGCACGTTCTTCGGGCTGAGAGGGTCGATGGCGGGCGGGAAGAAAAAGACCCGCGGGGTGGGGACGTCCTCCTTAGCGTAGTCCTTCAGGGTGAAGATGGCGGCGTCGTAGGGGGCAAGGCAGGGGCGGAGGAAGTCCCACAGGTCCGGCTGCGCGGCTGTGAGGTCGATGTGGCAGCGCCAGACCCACTTCCCTACCTTCGGTCGCCCGCGCTCGATGGCTAAGCCGAGCACGCCTGCAGGCTGGGGGTCATGGATCACCGCGAAGTCGTACTCGCCGTCCAGCAGGTCGGCGTTGAGGCGGTTGTAGTGGAGCCAGGTGTCGCGCATGGCCGGCGTCCAGGGAACGAACATGCCCTGGAGGCCATTGTGGATGGCCTTGGTGACAGCGAAGAACTCGTCGGCGCCGCTGATGATCTGCCAGTCGGCTTTCAGGCCCAGGTCGTTCAGGAGAGGGATCAGGGCCGACAGGATCTCGGCGACGCCGCCGCCGAAGGCGGTGGCGTTAAGATGCAGGACACGGGCGCCGCGAAGCGGCTCCGCCAGACGCTGGATCTCATCGACGGCAGCGTCGCCGACGATGGGGCGATAGCTGGCCAGCGCTTTGGGGGTGACAGGGACGGAAGTGAGCATCGGCAGCGTTTCGACTAGGCTGCAGGCGGAGCAACCATCCGCTGAAAGAGGCGCAGGTAGTCCCGCAGGTAGCGGGTGACGAGGAAGTTGGCCCGTACGTGCTGGC
>Ga0315275_10005534_pt1 | contig 11993 bp, 7 predicted proteins | sample YL17G03_0_MG_FD_205557 | JGI IMG/M metagenome (GOLD analysis project Ga0315275, IMG submission 205557) | Sediment microbial communities from Yellowstone Lake, YNP, Wyoming, USA - YL17G03_0 | ecosystem: Environmental > Aquatic > Freshwater > Lake > Sediment | place: USA: Wyoming | collected... | reverse complement strand
TCCGCCGCCCGCTGGAAATCCCCTGCCAGGGTGTGTGCCGCGCCCAGGTTGGCGTAGGCGCTGGCATTGTCGGTGGTGCGGGCGATCTCCTCCTCGAAGGCCCGGGCCGCCTCGGCATGGCGGCCCTGGCGGAAGAGGAAGATCCCCAGGAGCCTGTACACGCGGGTGTCGCCGGGGTCGAGTCGTCTCGCTTCCTCGAAGGTCCGCTCGGCGACGTCGAGCCGCTTTTGCGCCTCGGCCAGGCGCGCCAGGCCCAGCAGGACGTCCACCGGGGCGTAGTGGAGCGCCCGGGCCCGCCCCAGGTCCTTCTCGGCCTCCTCGAGCCGCCCGGCCAGGAGGTGCAGCGTTCCCAGCGCCGCGTGGAGCTCACCGGTGTCCTGGCCCCGTGCCAGGGCCGCCTGGCAGGCCTCCTCGGCGCGCCCGTAGCTCTCCACGGCCCGTGTGAGCTCGTAGCGGGCCAGCCAGGCGTCGCAGAGGCCGGCCTGGGCCTGCGCAAACTTGGGGTCGGCGGCGATGGACTGCTCGAAGAGGGCCGTGGCCCGGTCCAGCGTGGCGGGCGTTCCGGGCTGGCGAAGGGCGGCCCGGGCTTTCAGGTAAAGGTCGTAGGCGGCCAGGCTCGGCGTGGCGGGCCGCAGCAACGCGTTCTCCGACGCTCGCGAGAGCACCACCTCCAGGGCGGATGCCACCTGGCGGGCGATGTCGTCCTGGATGGCAAACGTCGCCCCGAGGTCCCGCTCATAGCTCCCGGACCAGATCCGGATTCCGTCGGCCGCTTTCATCAACTGTGCGCTGACGCGGATGCGGTTCCCATCCCTGCGGACGCTGCCCTCCAGGAGCGAGGTCACGGCGAGGCGCCGCCCGATCTCGGCCGGCTCCACGTTCTTCCCCTTGTAGTAGAATGAGGAGGTTCGGCCGACGACGCGAAGCCCCTCGACGCGGGTGAGCACGTTCAGGATCTCCTCGGCGAGGCCGTCCGACAGGTACTCCTGGTCCTTCTGCGGGCTCATGTCGGTGAACGGAAGCACCGCGATGGAGGCCGGCGCGACCGGAACGGGCGAGCGGGACCTTGGCACCCCGCCGGTCTTCCAGGCGTACCAGGCGACCCCTGGCAACGCCGCGAGGAGGCCCGCTCCGACCAGAAGCGCCGCCAGGCCGCCGCGGGAGAAGGAGAGCGCACCTGGCCCAGTGGCCAAAGGCGTCCGCCGCACGCCCCCCGCCGTGAGGTCGAAGAGCCAGGCCAGGATCACCGCGACGGGAAAGCCGGCGGCCAGCACGACGAGCACGGCCGTCAGAACCCACTCGGGCAGGTGCGCGCCGTGCATGACCGGCTCGCTGACCTGGAGAACCGCGAAGGAAAAGATCCCGTAGCCGACCATCGCCCGGAACACCCGCCGCCGCTTGAGCTCGGCGAGGAGGTCGCCCAGGCTCGCTTTCCGTCGACTGGCCCGCACCGGCAGCGCGCTGCTTGTCGGCTTCGTTCCGAGAGGCTCTCCGATTTGCGAGACCGCCGGGCGGGAGTCGGAGCCTTCGCCGGCGTGGTCCCGGGCGAACGCCTCGAGCAACGCGGATCGCCCGTCGGCCGCGGAGCTCACGGCGGCGAGGGGGCCGCCGAGGATTGCCTTCCGCCGGACTGCCCGCACCGGAAGTGAATCACTGGCCGGCTGGGTTCGCGGGGCCTCCTCGATGGGCAGGAGCGCGGCCAGGACGGCGGCGCCGTCCCGAGGGCGACTCGTGGGCGCCTTCTCCAGCATCCGGCCGACGAGTTCCTCGAGCCCAGGCGCGCCGGGTACGTCGAGCCTCGGGGCCTCCGCCGGGCCGGACGACCAGCGCCCCCCGTCGTCGGGGAACGGGTACTCCGCCGACAGCATCCGGTACAGGATGACGCCGAGAGCGAAGACGTCGGTCCGCTCGTCCTCCGGGGCGTCGGCCCATTGCTCCGGCGCCATGTACGCAGGCGTGCCGCCGCTGACTCGCCTGCGGCCGAAGGCGTGTGCCATCCCGAAGTCGAGGATCTTCACCTGGCCGCGGCTGCCGACGAAGACGTTGGACGGCTTGAGATCCCGGTGCACCACGCCTTCTGCGTGGGCGTGCGCGAGTCCGCGCGCTATCTCCACGGCGACGTGGACCGCCGCCGGAACGGGGAGTGGCCCCTCGTCGATCCGTTCCTGCAAGGTCTTCCCTCGCAGGAGCTCGAAGACCAGATAGGGACCGCTCTCGCTGTGGCCGACGTCGTAGAGCGTCACCAGGTTCGGGTGGGACAGCCTCGCAACCGCCTCGGCCTCCCGGGCGATCTTCGACTCGTCCACCCCTTCGCGGCCCGGGCGAACGATCTTCAGCGCCACCAGGCGGCCGAGCTCGCGGTCCCGGGCCTCATAGACGACGCCGAATGCGCCGCGGCCCAGTTCCCGCGCAAGCTCGAAGCGGCCGATGATGGTCCCCGGGAGGAGCGGTGTCGGCTCGGCCTCGGGTTTCTCCGGGGTGGCGACGAGTTCCCGGAGGAGAGCCGATAGCGCGCCGGGCTTCAGCCCCTTCGGCGACCCGCTGTCATCCCCGGCGCCTGCGTCCACGCGGACCTCCACTGGAAGCGGGACGAGGCTACCTGATCGAGGGAGCGGATGGCCACCCTGGCCACACCGGAGGAGGGCGGTACCCGGTCGGCGCTCGCCGAGCGCGTGGACATGGTCATGCTCCTTGGACTCGGAGTTTTCGCACGCGGCGGATGTGACACGGGGGGCCGCGAAGGTCCGCAGATCGGCCTTCGGGCAGATGGGTCTGTCGTCGAATGTGCCTTGACTGAATTTCGATGGCTTCACGTTCTGGCAACGCGCCGCGCAGCGAAGGCCCTCGTGGACGCCGCAGGCGCCCGTGGACGTGCGCCGGGAGTCTCTGGCGAGGTTCGAGCAGGTCAGCGCGAAAACGCCGCGGACGGCGATTCCGTGCGTTTGGCGAGCGTCGAAAATCACGTGAGAACATTCGCGCATGAACCAAGCACGCGAATCGGCCACGCCAGCCTCTTCGACTTCCTCCACCGGGAGCTCGGACTGTCCAGAGGTGCAGCTCACTACCGGAAGGTGGCAGCGCAGCTCGTCCAGCGATTCCCCGAGGTGGTCGAGCCCCTCCGGGAAGGAAAGTCGTGCATCACGGTCGTGTTCGAGCTCCCCCGGGTCGTCACGCCCGAGAACAGCGCGGTCGTCCTGGCCCAGTTCTTCCACCGGTCGAAGCAGGAGGCGAAGGCGATCGCGGTGGAGATCTGCCCGGCGGCAGGGATTCCGAGGCGAGTGGTGGTGACGGAGGTGGTGACGGAGGTGTCGCGCCCCACGCCGTACAACCCGGTTGAACGCGTGGGGGCCCACCACCTTCAGGGGGTAGCACCGACGGCGCCTGCGCCGGCGGAACAACGAGCGTCCTTCGTGCCACTCACCCCCAGCCTGCAACGCCTCCACATGACCTGTCTCGAAGCAGTTCATCGAGAAGCTCGACGCCGCGCGGAAGGGTCAAGGCCACGCGCAGCCCGGCGCCTCGGCCGAGAAGGTCCTCGAGGCCGCGCTCGACCTCCTGCTGGCGCAGCAGGCAAAGCGCCGCGCCGAGGTCAAGCAGCCGCAGCAGAGCCCCCGTCCCGCGAAGAGCCCCGGCCACGTCACCGCCGCGGTGAAGCGCGCGGTCTGGTCGCGCGACGACGGAAAGTGCACGTGGCCTCTCGATTCCGGAGGCATCTGCGGTTCGACCCTGCGCCTCGAGATCGATCACGTGGTCCCGCGCGGCAGGGGCGGGCCGTCGACGATCGACAACTGCCGCCTGACTTGTCGCATGAACGATCAGCTCGCCGCCCGTCAGGTCTACGGCGACGACTGGATGGGCCAGTTCACCATCGGTGCATGGAGAAGCGTGCCCGTGGCGCGGGAAGCCGCGTTACCCTGGTTCCACCAGCCTCGCGGCGCCGGCTGCCGTACGGGTATCTCCCGCCCAGTTGCCTTCCCGACGTAAGATGCCCGCATGGGGAGACCTGTCCGCGCGCGCGAGCGCGCATAGGCTGGCTAGATGGCCGCCCACCAAACGGACGCGCGTTTCAACGAGTTCTTTCGCGACCTGGCGGTCGCCGGGCGGGCGCTCTCGTCCTACCCGAGCGGGCATCCGGCGGTGGCCGGCGGCCTTGCGAAGGCCCACGCCGCCCTCTCTTCCCTGCTCGACGAGACCGGTCCGATCGAGATCGCGGCGGCGCGTGACGCCCTCCTCTGCAGCGACGGGCGCTTCACCTCGCCCCCCGCGGTGCAGCTCGCCAAGCTCCTGCGCCGGCGCCGGGCGGCCGGCCTCCTTCTCGACCCGGGAGTGAGCACGGAGGAGCTGGAGACCTTTCTGCGTGCCCTGGCCCTCGACGCTCGAAGCGCCCGGTCGGCCGGCTCGCTCGCAGCGGAGCTGGCCGCCGCCGGTCTCGTCCGGATCCGGGTCAGCGACCTCGACTTCTCTTCCCTTGGCCTCGTGGAGGACGACGAGGAGCCCTCGGCGCCGGAGGCTGGGGCCTTCTCGAGCCGGGTGGCCCGGAGGCTTCTCGCGAACGGTGTTCTGCGGGCGGATCCCCTGGCGACCCTGAGGGCTGCTGCCGATGAATTCTGCGAGTCGCCGGATGGGGAAGGCGCCGCGGCGATCGCGGAGATCCACGGACGCCTCGGCGGCGAGGATCGCGGCCGGCTGCTGCAGGAGCTCGCCCGCGCCGCGGCCGGCCAGGCGTCGGCCATGGATTCTCTCTCGCTGCTCGCCGCGGCTCTTCCCCCGCAGGCCGCAATCGAGCTGCGCCAGGCGATCGGAAAGGCCGCCACGCGCGAACAGGCCGATGCAGCCGCCCCCAGCGCGGCCACCCCGAGGATCCAGTCACGGCAGCTCGCCACCCTGCGACGGGCCTTTTCAACAGATGACGTCGACACGCTCCGCGACTCGGAGACGCCTGTCGAGGAGCTCGCGGCTCTTCTCGAGTTGCCGGAGGACCGGCTGGATCTGGTCCTCTCGCCGGCCGCGGCGGAGATCGGCCGCGAGCTCGGAGCCTCGAGCCTCGAGCTCGACCCGACCGCCACGCTGCTCGAGCTCGCCGAACGCGTGGAGGTGCCCCCCGAGGTCCTGCCGCAGATCCTGGGCCGATTCGAGAAGGGCTATCTCCGGCTCCTGTCCGGCGGGCGGATGACGAAGGCGGCCGCGCGCGTCGAGCGCGTCCAGCGCGGTGCGGTGGGGGAGGGACCGGTGGCGGTGGCCTTTCGCGCCACTGCGGAGAGGATGTCCGGCCGCGAGTCGATCGAGGCCCTCGCGGCGGCCCTGCCCGAACTCCCGGAAGAGGTCTTCGGAGTCGTTCCGGCGCTGGTCGAGCGCCTGGGGCCGGCTGCGGTGCGCCACCTCCTGGACGTCCTCGCCCGGACCGAGAACCGGCGAATGCGCTTCCGCCTTCTCGACCTGCTCGCGGAGCTCGGGCCGGTGGTCGCGCGCGACGCCGCGGCCCTGCTCTCCGACTCGCGCTGGTACGTCGTGCGAAACATGCTGCTCCTGCTGCGCCGCGTGGGTGACTCGAGGTCTGTCCTGGGAGTTCGCCGGTGCGTGGAGCATCCCGACCTGCGAGTCCGGCTCGAGGCCATCCACACCCTGTTCGCCTTCGACCGCGACGTTCCGCGCGAGCTCCTGCGACGGGCGCTCCACGACCCCGACCTGCGCCAGGCGGAGGCCGCCATGGAGCTCGCCGGCAAGTACGGCATCGTCGAGGCCGTCGAGCCGATCGTCGCCTACCTGAGCGCCTGGGACCTGTTCGGCAAGCGACGCGCCGTCCGTCTCAAGGCCATTCGCGCGCTCGCCGCCATCGGCGAACCCTCGGCGCTCGCGGGGCTCGGTCGGTTCCACCGCCGGTTCCAGTTGTTTCCTCCCGCAGTCGAGGAGCGACGGGAGCTCTACCGCACGCTTCCCGCCTATCCGGAGGAGTCGTACCAGGCCTGGATCGAGAGCGGACGGCGCTCTCGCGATGCGGAGATCCGGCGGCTCTGCGCGGCCATGGGCCCAGGACCGGAGGCCGCGCCGTGAACGAACCTGGGAGCCCGGCCCTCGCCAAGCTCACCGAGCGCCTCGTGGCGGATCTGGGCGCCGCTTTTCAGCAGCGCACCGCCTACGCACCCGGCCATCCTCAGGTGAAGGAGGCGCTTGCACGCGTGATGACCGACTTCGCCGCCTGGTGCTCGCAAGCCGGGACCGCCGAGGTGTCGCTGATCCTCCTGGAAGGACGTCTCCTCGTCGACCGTCAGGCGATCCCCGATGACGCACCCTGGGCGCGCGGCCTGCTGAGGGCCTTTGGTCGCCACGGCATTCACGGATTGACGATGGTCGAGGGGCTCGACGACGCCGAGCTGGGGCACTTCCTCGACAGCTGCCAGGGGGGGAAGGGGCCCACGCCCTCGCGTCACCTCCTGGCCGGACAGGCCGGTTTCGCGGCCGTGGACGCTCCGGAGAGCGCCGGGGCCGCAGGAAAGGGATCGAGCCGTACCTCGAGCGTGATCTCGCCCGATCAGGTGGAGGGCGCAAGGGCGGAGCTTCGCGCCATCGCCTCCGGAGCCGTGAAGCGGGTCGACCGGCTGCGCAGTCTCGTCGCACAGCTCGCTCGCAGCGCCGAGGCGGGCCCGCTCGATTCCGCGCAACTGGCCTCGGCCAAGGTCGACGATCGCGAGTTCCTCCACGGCCTGTCGGTGGCCCTCGCGACCCTGCGCCTCGCCCGGGCGCTCCGGGTCGAAGGGAGGGCGCTCGAGGACCTCGCGCTCGCCGGACTCCTTCACGATGTCGGCTACCTGGAGGAGGCTGGAGCGGGCGAGTCTCCGGCCCAGCGGCGCATCCTCCACCCGATCCGGGGTGCGGCCCGCCTCGCCGCGCTCGAGGGCATCCCGGACGTGGCGGTCCTCGTCGCCTACGAGCATCACCTGCGTTTCGACGCCACGCCGAACTACCCGTCGATGACCGCGGGGCGCAAGCCGATCGCCGCGGCGCGCGTCGTGGCGGTGGCCGACACCTGGGAGACCCTCCGCAGCCAGGGAGAGAGCCGGCCCGCCGACGCGCTCGCGATCCTGGGCACCCGCGCCGGAACCTTCCTCGATCCGGTGCTGGTGGAGCTCTTCGGAGAGCTCGTCCTGTCGCCGGGACTGCCGGGACCGCCGTCGCCGCCCGGCGTCAAGAACCCTGGGGAACTCCCTTGACCCACTCGGCCAGGTCGAGTCCTCCACCGATCTGGAGCATGCAGCCCGGGCAGTCCATGGCCACCGTTCCCACGCCGGTGGCGCGGACGTTCTCGAGCTTTCGCTTCAGGATCGGCGCCGAGATCTCCGGGAACTTGAGCGAGTAGCTCCCGCGCATCCCGCAGCAGGTGTCGCTGTCCTTCATCTCGCGCACCTTGGCCGCGAGCGCGTCGGCCCGCACGGCCCAGTCCTCCTGCCCCTCGGAGCGAAGGGTCGCGGCGAACTCGTGCCGGAGCGCCACGGTGCAGGTCGGGCAGGCCGACACCACCCAGTTGACGCTCGGGTCCTCGAAGGCCCGGATGTTGTCCATCGCGTTCCGCGCCGCCGCCCGCTGAAGGGGAAACGCGGATTCCCGGAACCTACTTCTTCGGCTCCTTCGCGAACGATGCGGCCTTGATCTCCGCCTGCCGCGAGAGGTCGATCGACTCGGCCAGGATGCGAGCCATCTCCTGCGGCGCGTGGAAGCCCATGGAGTTCTCCGCGGCCACGAAGTCGAGCCGCCACTGGGCCTGGCGTTGTAGCTCGCCGAGCTCGGTGAGAGCCGGGTCCTTCTCCACGACCTCTCGCCACATGACGACCAGGTTCGCCTTGGTCTCCCCGGCGAGCATCTTGTCCTGCTCCTCCCTGGGGAGCTTGGCGAACCCGTCCTTCTTCTCGAGCGTCTCCCGCGCCTTCGCCGCGGCGGCAGGGCGGTTCCGCTCGTCGTGGGGCTTCCGCACGGCCACGATGGTATCGATCATGTTCACCGCGGCCGCGCCGGCCCGGCTCATGAGCGCGAAGTGACGGTCCTGGATGGCGGTGACCCGGGCCTTGAGCTCCTCGTCGTTGTAAGGGTGGCAGGTCGCGCACGATCGGTTGGCCGACAGCAGCGGGCTGCGCACCCAGTGCTCGGAGACCTTGAGCGCGCCCTCGCGCTTGTAGGGCATGTGGCAGTCGGCGCAGGCGACGCCGCTCTTGGCGTGGATCCCCTGGCTCCACAGCTCGAACTCGGGGTGCTGGGCCTTCAAGACCTCCATGCCGGTCTCGGCGTGGGTCCAATCCTTGAAGCGCTTCCCCTTCACCTGCATGCTGTCGTAGAGGTGCTCCATCTGCTCCACCTTGAGCCCCTCGGCCCAGGGGAAGAAGATGGTCACGCCCTTGCCGCAGTAGTACTCGACGTGACACTGGCCGCACACGTACGAGCGCATCTCCTGGCGCGTCCCGTCGACGTTCGGATCGTACGGGGCCTTCCTGTCCCCCAGGCGCCACTTCTCGATGCTCGGCAGGTGGGGCACGTCGGCGCTCGAGGCGGCGAGCTTCTGGATGCCGGTGATGAAGGCCGGCCGCGTCACCCGCAGTCCCATGGTCTTCGCGTCGTGGCAGTCGACGCAGGAGACCGGGTGCACCTTGCCGCCCGTGGTCTGCTCGAGGAGCTTGTGGGCGTCCCAGTAGTTCATGTCGCCGACGAGCGCTAGCCCCTTCTGGATCTGCTCCGCCTCGGGAGCCTGCGGCAGCGCCTCCTTCCCGAGCTTCCTGTAGAGCGGCATGATCGAGGCGTGGCAGTGGAGGCAGTTGCCCGACTGCTTGGCCTCCGACTGCACGTTCCGCTTCGTCGCCTCCTGATCCTGCAGCATGAAGGCGTGGCCGCGGCGATCCCGGTAGTCGACGGCGAAGAGATAGCCCGAGAAGACGCGAGTCAGCCACGGGTCCCGCACGGCCTTCTCCGGTGGAGGCGCTCCCTCGGAGCTCCTCTGGCCACCGCCATACTTGGTGCTGGTGGGCTCGGAGGTGCGCTTGTAGCCGTCGAACTCGCGCGGCCAGTTCGTGCCCCACTTGGCCGGGTCGACGTCGTTCTCCGTCACCTCGACGAGCTTCACGAAGGTGCTCTTGGCTTCCTGCTTGCGCTGGACGATGTTGACGAGCAGCGCCGTGGCGCCGGCGGTGACGATGGCCACGACCGCGGCGATCCCGATGTACGCGCCGATGGGGCGTCGCTTGCTTGCGTTGTCCATGGTCTCCCCTAGCTCGAGGCCCCGTGCCCCACCCCTCGGTGGCAATGCACGCAGCGAATCGCGTCGTCGGCCCACGAACTGCCGCGGACGACCTCCTCGACGAGATCACCGTGGCAGCGAAGGCAGTTGTCCTGAAGGATCTGGCTGTTGGAATCCTTGATGCGGATCGGTTCCTGGAAGTGGAGCTTCTCGTCCGGATTGCCCGTGCTCGACGGCTGGAAGGTGAAGCCCACCGAGTGGTGCCAGCCGTTGCGACCCTTCGCGACGTATTTCTCCGGGAAGGTCAAGGGCAGGTGGCAGTCGTAGCAGGTGGCCGCCGCGTGGTGCGGGCCCCTCCGCCACGAGTCGAACTGTTCGTTCATGATGTGGCAGTTGACGCAGGCCTTCGGATCGGTGCTCAGGTAGGAGAGCCCGGCGGCGTAGTCGAAGGTGAAACCCGCCACGCCAACCAGCATGCCTGTCAGGCACGCGATGACGAGCCACCGCTTCGACCAGCGCCTGGTGCGCAAGACAGGCCCCCCTGGCGGCTCATGCTGACGCGATGCGGCATCGCGGACAACCCGTCAAATCAGGTGAATCGATGGAGGGGCCCCGTTCGGGGAGGGCTAGGGCCCCGCCTCCACCGCGCCCGTCTCCACTTCCTCCGCCAGTGAGGGCGCGGCCTCCTTCGTCAACCTCCGCACCACCACCTGCATCCACACCAGGCACGAGACCGAGAGCACGAAGAGGAACGCGAAGGTCGTGGTGGGCAGGTGCGTCGCCTGCGTCATGGCGCCGAAGAGGATGGGCATGATGAACCCGCCCAGGCCGCCGATGACGCCCACCAGGCCTCCCACCGAGCCCACCTTGTCCGGGAAGTAGTGGGGGATGTGCTTGAAGACCGCCGCCTTGCCGATCCCCATGGCGATGCCGAGCACGAAGACGATGACGGTGAAGATCGCCGGCGTCATCCGGAGCGAAAGGCGGGGCCCAGGGCCCGCGACGGCGTACTTGGCCGGCACGAGGAAGCCCAGCTCCACGTCCGGGAACATGAGCAGGAACGAGGTCACGACGCAGATGGAGAGCACCCAGTACATCACCGTCCGCGCCCCGTAGCGGTCGGACAGCCATCCTCCGGGCGCGCGGATGATGCCCGAGGGGAAGACGAAGATCGCCGCGAGCAGCGCCGCGTCCCGGAGCGGCAGGCCGAACACGTCGATGTAATACTTGGGCAGCCAGAGCGAGAGCGCCACGTACCCGCCGAAGACCAGGAAGTAGTAGAGGCTGAAGCGCCACACCCGCATGTGCTTGAGCGGCGAGAGCAGCTGCTTCACCGACTCCTGCTTGTGGTGCGAGTGGTCGGTGAACGTGAACGTCCAGTAGATCCCCGCCGTGATGAGCACCGCGATGGCGTAGACGAAGGGCACGAAGCGCCAGCCGCCGGGAATGAGCCCGAGGCCGCCCGCCGGGATCACCGTCATGAGCGCGGGTGCGAAGAGCTTGGTGAGCGACGCGCCGGTGTTGCCGGCCCCGAAGATGCCGAGCGCGGTGCCCTGCAGCCGCTGCGGGAACCAGGCCGACGTGTAGGCGATGCCCACCGCGAAGGAGGTCCCGGCCATGCCGATGAAGAGGCCGAGCACCAGGTACTGCCAGTACTGGGTGGCGAAGCAGAGCAGCAGCAGCGGGATGGCGGTGGTCGCGAGCAGCGCGGTGAAGATGGGCCGCCCGCCGTACCAGTCGGTGGCCATGCCCATGGGAAGGCGAAGCAGCGAGCCGGTCAGGATGGGCAGCGCCACCAGCATGGCGAACTCGGTCTCGCTGAGCGAGAGCTCCTTCCGGATGGCGATGCCGATGATGGCGAAGACCACCCACACGGCGAACATCACCGTGAACCCGAAGGTGTTCAGCGTGAGGACGCTGTTTCGCTTCCACCTCTCCGAGCGTTCCATGGGCGTCGCCCCTGCTAGCACGGCATCTCGGCGCCGCGGCGCGCGTAGACCCACCAGGTGATGGCGATGCAGCTCACGTAGACGACGATGAATCCGATGAAGGCCGCCGACGGGGAGCCGGTCGACTTCATGGAGATGCCGAAGGCCCTCGGAATGAAGAAGGCGCCGTAGGCCGCCACCGCGGAGCTGAAGCCGATCACCGCCGCCGACTCCTTGGCGGCGTCCTTCCTCGACTGCGCGAGCCCCGTGGGTCCCAGCCCCTGGGAGAGCCGCTCGTGGAAGGTGAGGAACATCACCGGGATCATCCGGAAGGTGGAGCCGTTGCCGACGCCCGAGGTGAGGAACAGCAGCAGGAACATGGCCAGGAAGCCGGGGAAGCTGCCCGCCCCGCCGCCGCGGGGGAGGAAGAAGAGGACGCCGCCGGCCGCCGCCGCCATGGCGACGAAGTTCCAGAGCGTCACCTTCGCGCCCCCCACCTTGTCGGAGAGCCAGCCGCCCACCGGACGTGCCAGCGCGCCCACCAGCGGTCCGAGGAAGGCGTACTGCACCGGATTGACCCCGGGGAAGAGGGCCTTGATGAGGAGCGGCAGCCCGGCCGAGAAGCCGATGAAGGAGCCGAAGGTGCCCACGTAGAGCCAGCACATGATCCAGTTGTGCTTGCGCCGGAAGATGATCGACTGCTCGCGGAACGAGGCCTTGGCGCTGGCGATGTTGTTCATCCCGAACCAGGCGGCGACGACACAGGCCAGGATGAACGGCACCCAGATGAAGCCGGCGTTCTGCAGCCAGATCGAGGCGCCCTTGGCGGTGTGCTGGGGAGCGCCGCC
>Ga0315275_10005530_pt1 | contig 11996 bp, 11 predicted proteins | sample YL17G03_0_MG_FD_205557 | JGI IMG/M metagenome (GOLD analysis project Ga0315275, IMG submission 205557) | Sediment microbial communities from Yellowstone Lake, YNP, Wyoming, USA - YL17G03_0 | ecosystem: Environmental > Aquatic > Freshwater > Lake > Sediment | place: USA: Wyoming | collected... | reverse complement strand
AGTTCGTCAAATATTTGCGAAAGGCCAAAAGACCGCGGGATTTTAAATCTACCAGGGATAAATCATGTACCAGGCAATTGACGGCATCACAATAAATTTCCACCGCCTCCAAAAACCATCCTTCTTTATGGTATTTGTAGTAAAGCTTATCTATCATGGCAAGATATCGGCGCATAATGCTCATTTTGAGCGCAAATGATTTTATATTCCCCAACAGAGTTTCGTTTTCAAGATCCCGCGCTATTTCTTGACGGTACTTGATGGCGTCAATATCATTCAAGGAAGTGTAAAAAAACGGTTTTAAGTTATATACCTGCCTACCGGCTGTGATGGCGTCTATAATCTGATCAAGATTTAAATCAACAAAAAAGACAGGCGCTTCAAGTGTTTCTTTTGTTATGCAGTCTTCAGTTTTTTCAAATAGTATGCTGTGGAAAGTCATGGGACAAACACCTCCTGGGGTATGAGGCAGGCACAGCACCGAGGAGATCGCCTGGCTTGTCTGCACGAAAGACATAAGGTTCTTTACCGCTCGATCGATATCCGATTGCTTCCTCAGAGTGGCGCCCTGAGTCAATGGGCATATAATCATTCACCTGGTTAATCAAGACTTCCACCTCCTCTTAACGAGCACTGTCCTTTCTTATTGCAGCAAAGAATGGCAAGATGAAATTGACCTCTTAAAGGTCGCCCCGAAGCAGTGGATTCAGGCCCTGACCTTGTCCAAAGTTCCATTGCGTGATCGAAGAGAGCTGATAGATCGTCACCAGGTAAGTTCCCAGAGATCTTCGGATTCACTTTTCGATTTATGTTAGAGACTTCTTTGGGGTAAGGGAAAAGCAGGTCTCGAACGGCAGGATCCATAAAAAAACTCCTTCCAGTAGTCCCCTGGCAGGAGTTTTATGCATCCACCGACTCCCACCAAGGAGCTATCGACCTCGGCAGGAGTCATCAGCCTTTAGGCATTAGGTGGACTCCATCACCAAAATCATGCTAACCAATGTAGCAAGGTCTTGTCAAGTTTTCCTCTCACCTAAGTCCGTGGAATGCGCTCAATGATGCGATTGCCGACAACCAGCTGGTCGATACTGTGGACCACAGCGCCGGTTGACTCGATGGCTTTAAGAATTTCATCTTAGTCAAGGTGTTCCCCTTCTATCGTGATGTCCACGCCCACTGTCCCGATGTCAATTTCACCCACGGTAACGTTCAGGGCCTCCAACCCTGTGCATCGCTCGATAGCCTGAGCGATCTCTAGTAGCGATGGCCTCGCCATCGCCTTATCGACATCAAGCACTAGCCGCCGAATATTCATAAAGAACCTCCTCTAGGATTAACAAAGCCACCGCCAAATCAATTCTCTTCTCAGAGCGGTTTAAAAGTAAATAAGGCAAACCTTCCGTTTTACAGTCGTGAAAATGTTATTTTGAGGTCCGTTTGTTATGCAGCTATCCAGGAATGGTCGAGAGATTTCTCGGAGAAGACCCAGCTGGATTTAACCCGTTTGATCCTCTATTTCACAACCATGACCATGCACGGAACCAACCGTGTAATATTCTGAGAGGTGCTTCCTATAAGTTCACATCCTCCAGAGTCCTTTGTTATTCACAGATCGAATACCAATGAAACCACTACACTGAGGAGGAACCAGCCAATCGTTACAAGTAACCACGGTAACCATACTATTTGGGCCGTCTCGTTCCCAAAAAAGGTCTTTACAAATCTCTTGTTCTTTGAAAGAAGGTAAACAATAAGGTTCAAGATCATCGGCATAATTGAAACAATTAAAACGGTAAATCGAAGTTTTCCCATGTCTCTCTCCTTTGAGTATGAAACCTGTACCGGACGCCGATACAATCAAATTAATTTTGCCTAAGCAAGCACACCTTGTCCAATTTGCTATTTTACCACCACAACGGTGCAGGGAATGAGCCGGGCAATATTTCGGGACGTATTGCCCCAAACCCGATCATAGATCTTTGAATGGCCCATGAAACCAATGACTACCAGATCAAAATGGTTCATAACAACTGCCGTGGCCCAAAGCGAGAATTTGGCTGTCGATCTTGTCCCTTCCAGACAGCATTAGATTCTTTACCACCCTATATCCGAGAACGAAGATGACATGTGTCGTTCAGTCTCACGATGGTAAATACGCCACCCTCCGCATCAAATACGTTAATGGCACACGTGTCTTGGCTCAATCGCCAGAAGCGATCGTTACCCAGGCCTAAAACACCTAACAAGATGATGCGATTAACAACTGTGTGGCTCACCAGCGCAATTGTCTGGCCCCTATGAAGCATAGATAGCTCATTCACTGTCTTAAGGCCACGGGCACGCAAATCGTCCAGAGTTTCGCCGCCAGGGATATGCGCTGTGTGGGGAGCATTGTACCAGGCATCTACTACCTCTGGCCAACGTTCTTTGGCCTCAGCGGGGGTCAATCCCTGCCACTCCCCATAGTCAATATCGATTAGACCTGGGTGGACCTCAACCCGAAGATCAAAATGCCAAGCTACGGCCTCAGCCGTCCTAACAGCCCGTAAGAGCGGACTCGAATAGATCGCCACGGGTCTCCATTCATCTGCAATGCGTCGCCCTGTTGCCTGAGCCTGGAGCAGCCCGGTTCCGTTCAATGGCACATCAGCACGGCCCCGAAAACGTTCCACACGATTCCATTCCGTCTCTCCATGTCTTACCAAAATAATTCGTGTCATTTATGACCTCCCGTTCTATTGTCTCTATGAGAATGCTGCGCCGGAATAGATGATATAATTATCAAGACATCCATTTCGTTCCTATGGCTTAAATCCTGAAAACACACTCATTAGCCGCCAAAAAGTCAAATTTGGATTGAAACGCCTTGAGCCCTGAAGTGATCCCCAATTGTCTTGCAATAGATTTCCACGTACTCACGTGTCTTTTACGTAAGGGATCTCCTTCCACCTGCGATAATACCCAGTGAAGCCCGAAAGAAAGGAGGGAAAGGCCTCCGCTTTCCATTGTCTCAGCCGCATGTCTGCAAAACATTGCCGCATTTTCCATGTTACCAACTACAAGATGGGCAAGGGCCTCTACAAGGCAAGCACTGCTACGTGCCACCCAATCCGAGGAAGCCTCCTTGGCCTTTTCGGCAAACAACAGGGCCGTGTTGTTTTCTTTCAATAGGAGGGCATCTACACTCATAAGGACAAGATGCCATGGGCAAGGATCGTCTTTACATTTACACGCTTCGAGATCGATTCGCTCACCCTTTAGGACACGCGCTGCAAGAAGCTTGTGGACAATATCTCCATTGTGAAGATTGCTTCTGTTTCTTTCGGCTAACCCTCTTTGGTATAATCTGGCCGCCTCCCCCGCCCGGCCGAGCAGGAGGTTTACATCCCCTGCGTCCTCAAAGAGATCTCTCCTTAAGGGGTGATCGTTGGGCAACATCTCTTCGGCGATCCGAAAGAATCGTACGGCTTCGCGCAATTTTCCAACCCGAACTGCCCTCTCCGCAACTCTCAAGGCTTGATTACCAGCCCAAGAGTAATCCTCGCCAACCTTGCTGCGCTGCCGAAGATAACGGTAATGGTCTTCATAACTTCCCTCGTAGAGGCGAGAGAGAGCTTCACCAAGCCGGGTGGTGAGAGACCGCCTCAAACCTCCCACCAGACAGATTTCAACAGCTCTACTCTGGAAACGCTCTAATTCGTCCAGACACTCGGCAAGTTCGGTACGCTCCAGGTACCCTTGCGTTTCCAATCTGTCAAGCCAGTCGTTAACCTGCGTCTCCAGGCTGGCTAACCGACCGGGCACGGACCAACCCCACCGAAGACTTAGCTCTCGTCGTAGCTCATGCAACTCTCGATCCCCCCATTCTCGTATCCTCGCTGAAAGCAAACCCGCTCTCGTGCCGGGCAATGCGAGCGTATCCTGAGTGATCTCTGGGTAGGCATCCCTGAACGAGCTTTCTCTTCGGGTTAGAAGTAATTTAGTGGCTTCTTCCACATAAAGGGGATTCCCTTGGGACTTCTTCCATAGCTCATGCCAAGCAGATCTGGATATCCATTGCCCCTCTTTGGATTGCAATTTGCTGATCTGCTTTGCTTCGCCTTCATCCAGTGGACCCAATGTGATTTGCCTTATGACAGTATTTGTTAACAGCTTGGCAAGCCCTGAACCGGAAGGTCGATAGGATGCGATAACCATCATATAGGCAGGAAGGTTCGAGAAAGCTTTCCCGAACGCTTTTATCGATTCTCTGTCAGTCCAATGCACATCGTCTATCACGATGAGCGTAGGGCCACGACTCTTCAGCTCGGTGAGCAACTGAGAAACGAGTCGAACCCGTGTTGGAAGTGATTTGGGAATGGAGTTTCGTGAGGTCTCGGTCTCCATACCGGGCATCTTACGCGTGACTTTAGCAGATAAAATGCCTTCCCTGGAGCATTCACTCACAAATTCCTCCAAGAGCAGTCCTGATCGGCCTCCGTAGTTGGCGCCGGCCAGTTTTACCAGGATCATGTCATTGCCAGCCTCGCTGACCTTTGCAAGGAACGCCTGCAAGAGTTTCGACTTCCCCGTACCGGGTTCACCTACCAGATGGATCGTTAAACCTACTGGCATTTTTCCAGACTTAGTCTCCTCCCAGTGCTGGCAGAGCAACTTCAGTTCTTCTTCCCTGCCCACAAGGGGAACAGAGTTATCCTCCAGTCGATCCCTCCAGCTTGTCACTTTTTTGGACCCTGCCACAATATAAACTGTCTCGGGTGTGTTCAGGTGCGTTCCCCAAAGATTGATAGCTCCTGTTCCGTAACATTCAAAGTGGGAGGCGACAAGTTTGAAGGTTGCGGGAGAGAGGACGATCATGCGTGGATAGAGGGAAAAAGCCAGCGCTTCGGAGCGACCTATGGCCCCTCCTGAAATTTCGCTGTGGGATTTCCCAGGTTCTTGAGCCATTTGAGTTCTAATCAAAACAGGACCGGTATTGATCCCCATAAATGTTTTGAGCCCGTATTTTTCCGATTCAATTTGAACCGCTCGGGCACATTGCACGGAGCGTGTTGCAGCCTCGATAAGATTCCGGCTGGCAAAGCACCCGACCAGATAACCACCAGGTCCTCTTGTTATTGCTCCGCCTGAGGCTACCATCTGGCTGGCCGCTTCGAGAAGCAGTTCCGGACATCTCGAACGGCTAACATAGAAACTGTCGCATGCAGCAATCGTAAGTACTGTGGCCTCGTAGATCCCGTCCGAAATATTTCGCTTCGCCCCTGTCGCGAACTCGTTAGCCGGCACGTACCATATTAAGTCCTCGGTCCTATTTGTCGAGCCCAGCCAGACAGCGCACCGCTGACAATATTCCACCGAGGTTGGCCATTCGGAACCACAGACCTCGCATCGGTGAAAAAGCCGTTTCGCGGGTTTCGATTCGAATTCGAGTTTCACTGAAACCTTCATTCAACGTCTTATCTCAACTTCTATTGACACTATTCCTTTGATGAGAATATTTCCCGTTATCATTTCATTTCGAGAATCGATAGAAGAGGACCCCAACCGCTGCACCACCCTATCGCGCTGATCAATGCTGCTCTATCCTCTTCGGTGTCGGTACCCTTGCACTCCCACCGGAAAGAACGTGCGTAGATAACAAGATGCTCGAAAATATACTCGATGACGTCTCGATGAGAGGAGATGTCCCCAATCGCCCCGTTTGATGCATCCTCGATGAGATGCCTTCGACACCGGTAAAAGGATTCATGTCCGAAACAACGGCCACAAACAGCCCTCTTCCAATATTTCTTCGTTTTTTCAGCAAACACCCGGAGTTCACTTGAATCTCCTCCCCTTTCAATGACATCCGGACTTGCCATTCCTTTTGTTTCCGGCCCAAAACCCATTTCGCACATGATGCAAGGCCCTCTCTCTCGAAGATTTCTTCTGAGGCGTAAATTCTTCACGGGTCCGTGAAGGTCAAGGGCTGGGATAGCCGATCCCAAGATATCCTCATAAAGTATCGCAGGCCCGTGCATAAACCTGCCGCGAAAAGCTGCTTCGACTACAATAGCGCCCCAAGCATGGCGTTCGCAGAACCCCCAAGCTTTTCGAAGAGATTGCCGAACTTCTGGTACCATGATACTGCCTTGGATATACCAATACAGATAATGGATTTCCCCTCCCGATAATTTAAGCTGCCCTCCGGTATCAGAACTGATTACACCCGTCATCGTTCTTGCGCCTTTACGTGAAACCCCTCCACTCCAAATAAATATTCTCCAACCTTCCCCATTATCTTCTGAAAAGTGAAGACATCATATCGATAATAATATCAGCATCGTTCCTTTTTGGCCTACCCGCCCCCGTTACCGGCCGGGTCTGAACGAGAAAGATGTTTTCAGGGAAGGGAAGATCGACATCGATAGCCCACTCCAAATCCTGAGCCGATTGATAATGGGCCTCTGCAATTTTACCGAGCCGGACAAGTTCCATCAATTCTTCATCACTAAGACACACCTGATTCTGCTTTTCGATGGGGGGTTCGATTCGAACAACCTGGTTTTCCCCTCTTTGATAGCAGAGAATTTTCGGAGCGATCGTCTTGTTTAAAATTTCAAGCGATTCTTTATCCACAACGAAGTGGTCCGGAGAAACCTCTCCTTTGACCACGCTCTCACCCAATCCCCAATTCCCTTCTATGATGATTTTATCTGGATCCCCCGCTACCGGGTCTATCGTGAACATGACACCCGCACATTTCGCATTGACCATTTTCTGAATTCCAACGCTGATGGTCACCTTGTCATGAGGCCATCCAATATGATTTCGATAGGCGATGACACGATCTGTAAAAAGACTTGCCCAGCATTTCAATGTATGTTGGATCACTTCATCTCCCCCTCTAATGCAGAGGTAAGAGTCATGGAGCCCAGCGAAGCTGGCCATCTTCGTATCTTCAGATGTGGCGCTGGATCGGACAGCAACGGGAAGATCCGAGACCCCACAGAGCTTACATAATTTTTTATAGCTTTGCCTAATCTGCTTGGCGATAGTTTCAGGAACGGGTGTCGATTCAATAAGGCTACGAACATCGCGGCCTGCTTCTTCAAGAGCTTTGACATCCTCCGGAGTGATTTCAGAGAGGATTCGAATGATTTGGCTCCGAACTCTCTCTTTCTCCCAAACGGTATCGAAGGCATGTGTCGTGATAGCAAATCCAGGGGGGACTCGGAGCCCGATTTGAAGCATCTCCCCTAAATTGGCATTTTTCCCCCCAACTTGAAGATAATGCTGGCTTGAACAATCTCTGAACCAAATCACATGCTTTTTTACTGAAGACATTTTTATCTCCTCTAAAATAAAAAATGAGTTAGAAGTAAAGTGGTGCAAATGATAGAGTTCATCTCTTGATCCACCGGTCCATTGGCCTAAGAACCAATTTTTACACGTGACAAAGCCTTCTCCATCAGGAGCTCGTAAGCGCTTTTCTTTCCAAGAATTGGCTCTTTTTTCTTCTGGCTCCACACCGTTTCCGGCCGGCACTGCACCATGAATATATTGAAAGGAAAAGGTTTTTGTTTGTCGATAACCCATTCGATATCCTGAGGACAGTCATAATATTCCTCCACTCTTTTTGCATACCTCGCTAATTCAACGACTTCTTCATCTTCGACGCACTGAACATCCCGCCGTTCAGGAGGGATATCCACATGAACAACCTCCTTCCTCTTAGGGTCGTAAATACATTCAAGACCTTTAAGCGAGAGATTCCTTTCTATCTCCATTGTGACTTTGTCCACCACAAATTTATCTGGATTAACTAATCCTGAAACGACTGATTCTCCCAGTCCCCAATTCCCTTCGATGACCACCTTTGACGGATCTCCATTGATTGGGTTTAGAGTGAACATGACGCCAGCTGCTTTGGCATCGACCATCTTCTGCACACCGACGCTGATCAACACCTTCTCATGGGGAAATCCCATTTTAATTCGGTAAGCAATCGCCCGATTTGTAAAGAGACTCGACATGCATAATTTGGTTTTCTCCAGAACTTCCTCAGAACCGCTCACCCAAAGAAAGGTATCTTGCTGTCCGGCGAAACTGGCTCCAGGCAGGTCTTCGGCTGTGGCACTGGAACGGACAGCAACGGGAAGATCGGGAACATCGATTATTTGGGCCAGGGCTTGATAGTTAGAACATATTTCTTCCTCTATTTTCTTTGGCAACGGGGATTCAGTCATGAGGTTCCGAATAGTTTTGCTGCCCTCTTCCAAGGAAGCCATATCGTGAAAATCAATTCTGGATAGAATCTCTTCAATCTTTCCTCTCATCCCACTTCCGCTGAGAAACTCGTTATAAGCCTCCGTGGTAACAGCAAAGCCGGGTGGGACTGGGATATCGGCTTTGATCAACTCACCAAGGCTGGCATTCTTGCCTCCTACGAGATGATGGGCTTCCTTCCCAGCTTTATCAAACCACAATGTATAAGGCATAACGAACTCCTTCCTCCCTTCACCCCATCTCTGCCTGCAGCAAATAAACATCAGAGGGGAGGGAAATCTACTTATTTTAGGATACCTTCTTGGAGAAGTAGATTACTTTGGATTCTCTTAGAACACTTCCATCTGGCGTCTTTTTTAGCCCACCCGTATAATGTGTGCCATCGCTCACCTCCTGTAACTGTCGCTCTCGTTTAAGCTCTCTCACCGCAATTTCTTGCATTCTCAGTGGATAGTCGCCTGTGACCTCAGCTAAGTTCTTAATTCTACCTCCTGTCCAGCCTAACTGATGCTCATTCGATAAGCATTGAAAAAATTCGATCACGTTACCTACGCAGAGATGTCGGAGCTCAATCACGGCGGCAGGGTTTAACCGAACACGTAGTAGAAAAAGCTCATTTGGTGAAAGAAACCTCTCCACAATAGCGATTATCTGAAACCGGCTCTCCCATGTTAAATATCTGATCAGGTCGGACTTTGGTGCAGTCAGCTTCGCAATGTTATCGAAAACGAGGACATGCTTTCTTTTGTCGTTCAAGTCAAGACTGACAATTCGAAATCGGCCGGATTTATACCCGATGGATTTGCGATTAAACTCCTGTTTTGGAAAAAATTCCTCTAACAGATCTTTGCATACTTTGCCGGGCGTCTCAGAGAAATCCACAAAAACGAACCGCCATTGGTCTTTCATCGTATCTGCTATATGTTTGATCAGGCTCGTCCGCCCCATTCCGTACTTCCCCGAAACGATTACATTCTTTCCTCCCTCCAGGGCCTCTTTGATTTGCCTTATTTCTTTCTCTCGACCTACGAAATACATGCTTCTTCCTCTACTCGCACATTCTTGGTCAGAAAATAGACAAGGTCCTCAGCATCTTTTAAATTGCTTTCGTCAAATGGTATATCGAAATCAAGGGACACTTGCCCATGCGCAATCTCCAGTCGCAAAAAGGGCAAAAGCTTTCCATATATCCTTTTTTCACGCAAGATGGCTAACTTTAAAGCGTCAAAGAGGACACACGATACATTGACACCAAAGCTAAATAAATCAGGCCTGACGGGTGCCTCTTCTGTCGCAGAGATGAATCCGAAATTCCTGACCGCTTCTGATCGGTTCGAAGGGACCGTTGCTCTTGGAATGTGGCCACCACGAATTCTCCAGAAAGATCAAAAGGCTAATCCCATCATGGGGTAAAGAGATAGCCGCCAAACAGCAACATCAGAAACATGAGCGTTATGCAAGCGGCAATAAATCCAACCTGCCGGTGAGCATGACGTGCCGTTTCCACGACGCGGAGAATATCCGTTAAATCGTTAATCAGAACTTTTGCCGCTCTCTTGGCCATAGGGGAACTCCGCTCGACAAAAGATATTCCCACATCGGCTGATTTAAGAGCGACCACATCATTCGTTCCATCGCCGATCACGGCGACCCTGTGGCCTCTTTGTTGAAAAATCCTGGTGATGATCCCTTTCTGCGATGGTGATAACCTGGTAAATACGGAAACATATTCACATTGTCTCGCAACTTCAGAAAGCGCCATCTGCTCGATGTTTCTCCCTGTCAGGTAAAATTTTGCGGCATTCTCAATGCCGGTTTCCGCACCAATTCTCAGTGCCGTCTCCGTCCTGTCGCCGGTCAGGATCACATTTCTGATCCCTTTTTCACTCAGCTCACGCAAAACCGCTTTAGCATCCGGCTTCAGAGGATTTTCCAGTCGGAACAAACACAGGAACGTATAGCTCGAGGGAGGCTTTACGAAAGAGTTCTCACTGCAAGCCAAGGCAATGATTACACTGCCGTCATGACTCATCTCTTCCATCTTCACCCGAACCGCCGACAAAAACGAAAGGTCCAAGGATCTTTTTTCACCTAAAGGGGTCACATAACTATTGCACTTCTTCAAAAGAACCTCGGGATCTCCCTTGGCAAAATAAATCCGCTTTCCACTGTAAACGTGCTCGTAACCACAGGCCATGTATCTTTCTTCGGAATTGAAGGGTTTTTGATATATTCTTTGATACTGACGTAGGGATTCGTCAATGTTAACCCCATTTTCCTCTGCAAAGGACATCAAAGCGCGATCCAAGGGATTGGCGAGCGCCATAGTCTGGTGATATGCACGGTCGTGACAGAGGGTGCAGCCAATCATGATGATGTCCCATGTTTCGCGGTCCCTGACGCAGTCGCAAGAGGAATTTCCTCCGCCAAGATAAATCTCTTTTACCTTAATGTCCCGTGATGTGAGCACGCCCGTTTTATCAAAACAGAATACGTCAACTTTTGTTATGTCATCGAGAACCCCCTCATGGCGCAAAAAAATGTTGCGCTTAAACAGTTTTTTTTGCAGACGTCGCAGAACGAGGGATTTCAACAATTTATCATTCTGCAGCAGCAGAAGCAAAAAAGCCAGCAAGGCATATGAAATGTAGATTAGAGTGTGATCATCATAATATTTCAACCTAATCAGCAACGCAGGGACGAGAAGGAATAAGAGCACGAAATGACCCTTCTTAATCAACTGGATTTTTTCATCCTTGCTATATCGGCCGGACTGCTTTAATATCTTGCCATACTCCGTATCCTCACCCGCAGCGGTCACAACCCCTTTTCCGTGGCCCCGAAGCACGTGGCTCCCTTGAAATACCCGAACTTCGGCTTCCGGTTTGACACATTTCGGAACAGGCATGATTTCCCCTGCCAGTCCAAACTCATCCAACTCCAGGTGAAACGCCTCCAGTAGTTTCAAATCAGCAGGAACAATATCCCCTGTTTGTATCAGGACCAGGTCTCCCACTCGCAGGTCATCTGCGGCGATGTTGACAATCATGCCTTTTCTGACCGCTGCCGCCATGTCGCCTTTCAAGAGCTATCCCTCCCTAAAGGCGCTCGTGTATTGAGTAAAGAAACCGCCATGTAGCAGCCTGCGAAACCCCCCTCTGTCTATTCGAACGCCACTTTTTCAGAAATCTCTTCTCAACAGACATAGAAAAGATAAAGTAGAAAATTACAGACACCCACAACGACCATCATCGCGGGATAACATGCTTTGCAATAATACCCCCAACCGATCTTTTTGTCCGTCATCCGCTCATAAGTCGCTACAGCCACGACATTCGCTGAAGCCCCAATGGGAGTTCCATTCCCTCCGATATCGCTGCCCAAAGCGGTGGACCACACCAGGGGCAGAAGCGGAAAACCGAAGGCCGCACTCATATGTTTGAGGATGGGTGCCATCGTTGCCGCAAAAGGGACATTATCAACGATTGAAGACCCAAAGGCACTGATCCACAGGATGATTGACAGAGCGATGAAGAAGTTTCCTCCAGATACTTCATTCACCGCTGCTGCTGCCATTTTCAGGAGACCCACATGTTCCATTGCACCCACAATGATAAAAAGCCCTGCAAAGAAAATGATCGTAGGATAATCGATATTCAGCAACACCTTACTCATTTTGTAGCCCCCGAGAAGCATCGCAATTAATGCCCCGGTGAGCGCGCACGTTG
>Ga0315275_10005528_pt1 | contig 11997 bp, 7 predicted proteins | sample YL17G03_0_MG_FD_205557 | JGI IMG/M metagenome (GOLD analysis project Ga0315275, IMG submission 205557) | Sediment microbial communities from Yellowstone Lake, YNP, Wyoming, USA - YL17G03_0 | ecosystem: Environmental > Aquatic > Freshwater > Lake > Sediment | place: USA: Wyoming | collected... | reverse complement strand
CAACCGCCTTCGCCGGGCCATGATTGGTTTTGGCCAGGGGCAGACCGACATTCAGGTGGTTGCCAATGTTCAGGACCTCTCGCAGGGCCCGCCCAAGCCGCTCTACGAGATTGCCACCGACGCGACCAGCGCCGACAAACCCGGCGCGGCTCCTACACTCGTCCTCGGCCCTTACGGCGCCGCCGCCCGCTTTGTGCTCGCCGGCAAGGATCTGGATCAGAACGTGAAACAGACCGCCGCGCAAATTGCCGCGCGCATGGCCAAACGCGTGCAACAGTCGAATTGAACTCTGGCTACCCGTGCCCTGCCTTTGGGCGCAAAAATGCCCGATTCTGACCGTTAGCTCCAGGTCTGCTTCAGGTCCAATGGCCAGAAGGCCTTCGGTCAGAGACGCAGTTGCTTAAGGAGTTCAACCGGCGTGACGATGGCAACGCCGAAGGGTTTCTCCAAGACCAGCAAATCGCGATGCTGAGTGACGAGGAATGAAGCTTGGACGGCCGCCGCCGTGGCGACGAAGAGGTTGTCATCAGGGTCACGGCTGAGCTTGCCGGCTAGCGGCATTGGTTCCGCCTGAATGGACTTGGAAGCAATCCAGGCCAGCGCACCCGAGGGCTGGGCGGCTGGGAACAGCCTGGCACGCACCTCGGCGGTGATGGCGGAATATTCCTCCAGAATCTCGGCGTTGACGGCGGTCTTGAAGCGGCGCCTCGCCAACCCAGTCAGCGCGCGGCGCGCGGTGCTGCGGGGCCAGAAGATCGCTTCGACGATGACGTTGGTGTCGAAAACGACAATCACGAGCGGGCCTTGCGGTGGCGGCGGATCAGTTGGTTAATCAAGGCCCGGTCGGCCGGGGCGGGTTCGCCCTGCCCTCCGTGGGAATCAACATGGGCAAACGCGGCGCGCATTTCTTCCACGGCGCGGGCCTCCTGCTGTTCTCGCAGCAACCGCAGGGCTTCGCGCACGACTTCACTGGCGTTGCCAAACTCGCCAGAGGACACCTGGCCGGCTACGAATTCTTCCCACGTTTGCGGCAAAGAGACATTCATGGAGGGATAATAGCGCGATACCATTAAATATCAATAGATAACAGCGCACTCCTGAATTACTGGCAGATTCGGCTGTGAGTGCTTCTTGCGTACTATGCCCAGAAATGCTAGATACCCCCGGAATTGAGCGCAATAAGCCCGATTCTGATCGTTGGCTCCATTCTCTGCTTCCTGTGGCACTGGCCGATACCATCCAAAACCTCGAACAGCTTGAAGACCTGCTGAGCGAGCCGACGCCCGAGGTCGTGCAGATGTTGGGCCGGCTGGAGGGCGACCTGATTGTGCTCGGGGTCGCTGGCAAGATGGGCCCGAGCCTCGCCTGCATGGCGCGGCGCGCGGCGGACCTTGCCGGCAGCCGGCGGCGCATCATCGGCGTGGCGCGTTTTTCCTCGCCCGGCCTCGAAGCCGAACTGCAGCGGCACGGCATTGAAACCATTCGTCGCGATCTGCTGGATGAGGAGGCGGTGCAGCGATTGCCGGAGGCCCCGAACGTCCTTTACCTCGCCGGGATGAAGTTTGGGGCGACCGGCCAGGAGTCGCTGACCTGGGCGATGAATACGCACCTGCCCGCCATCGTGTGCCGCAAGTTCGCCCGCAGCCGGATCGTGGCTTTCTCGACGGGGAATGTGTATGGGCTCGGCCCGGCGGCGAGCGGCGGCTCGCTGGAAACCGACGTTCCCGCCCCGGTCGGCGAGTATGCGATGAGCTGCCTGGGGCGCGAGCGGATTTTTGAGCATTTCAGCCGGATACTGGGCACCCGGGTTGTGCTTGTCCGCCTGAACTACGCTTGCGACTTGCGCTATGGCGTTCTGCTGGACCTTGCCCAGAGGGTGCTCGCCGGCGCGCCGGTGGATCTCGGCATGAGTTGGTTCAATACCCTTTGGCAGGGGGACGCTAACGCAATGACCTTCCGTTGCTTTGACCATGTTGCCACGCCGCCGCTGGTGCTGAACCTTACGGGGCCGGAGTTGCTCAACGTGCGTGAGACCTGCGAAAGGCTCGGGAAGCTGCTGGGCCGGCCGCCGGTGTTTGCGGGAACGGAATCCTCAACGGCGTTGCTGAGCAACGCCCGGCGAGCATTCAGCCTGTTCGGCCCGCCACGGGTCAGCGCGGACCGGTTGCTGTCCTGGGTCGCGGCCTGGTTGCGGCAAGGCGGGCCGACGCTGAACAAGCCGACCCATTTCGAGGCGCGTAACGGGAGATTCTGAGCCGTGTCCCTGCCGCCCGAAATCCAACAAGCCTTGCAGCGTGGGCTGGTCATTCCCGCGTGTCCTCTCGCGCTCAACGCCGGGCTCAAGCTGGACGAGCGGCGACAACGGGCGTTGCTGCGTTATTACGTCGCCGCGGGGGCGGGGGGTGTGGCGACGGGCGTGCACACGACGCAGTTTGCGATTCGCGACCCGAGCTGCGACCTCTTCGAACCGGTGCTGCAAATCACGGCGGAGGAACTGGCCCGCGCGGATACCGGGCGGCGCGAGCCGCTGGTCCGCATTGGCGGCATCTGCGGCGACACATCGTTAGCGACGCGCGAGGCGGCGCTGCTCCGCGAGCTGGGCTACCATGCCGGCTTGCTGAGCCTGGCGGCGATGAAAGCCGCCGGCGACGACCAACTGATCGCACACTGCCGTGCCGTGGCGGAAATCTTGCCGGTGGTGGGTTTTTATCTGCAACCTGCGGTGGGCGGCCGCGCGCTGCCGTTCGCGTTCTGGCGGCGCTTCGCCGAGATCGAGAACGTCGTGGCCATCAAGATCGCCCCCTTCAACCGTTATCAGACGCTCGACGTCGTCCGCGCCGTGGCGCAGTCGGGCCGCGACGACATCGCGCTCTACACCGGTAACGACGACAACATCGTGCTCGACCTGCTGACGCCTTATCGCGTCAACGTGGGCGGCCGCGCCGTCGAGCGCCGCATCGTGGGCGGCCTGCTGGGTCACTGGGCGGTTTGGACGCAACAGGCGGTTGAACTCCTGCGCGAATGTCATCGCACCCTTGGGAGCGGCGGCCCGATTCCCGTCGAACTGCTCCGGCGGGCGGCGGAAGTCACCGACTGCAACGCGGCCTTTTTCGACGCGGCGAACGGCTTTGCCGGCTGCATCGCCGGGTTGCACGAGGTGTTGCGGCGGCAGGGGTTGTTCGAGGGCATCTGGTGCCTCGATCCGCGTGAGGGGCTCAGCCCGGGCCAGAGCGAGGAGATTGACCGCGTCTATGCTGCCTATCCGCACCTGAACGACGATGGCTTTGTCGCCGCCCATCGGGAGCGGTGGTTGGGCGCTTGAGAGGGGGACGCAGGCTCTCTCGTGCGTGGGCAGACCAGAGAGGCAACCCCGTCCTCAGAAAAATGAAATTCAGGCTTGCCTTCTTAGGCGGAAGCCGCATATAAACGTCCCGGCCCCGTTAAGAGGCCATTGTAGTTCGAACTGACGCGCGATCCGAGGCTTGCGCCTCGAGTCCACCACGCAGTCCGAGTGGCCCGGTGGGGCTGCCGCGAGACATGCTCGTGGCAACCGCTAACCAGATTCGGTCAAGTCTATGAGAAGTCCAAACACTCTCAATGGGCGTGGGCGCGCGAGCCGGAGTCTCAAAACTGGGCTGTTGGCTCTGATTCTTGGATGGAACCTCACGCTTTCTGCCACCCCGCAAATCACCGTCGGTTTCGACGGCACGAACGTTAACCTGGGTTGGGCCTCCACCTCGAACGATGTGTACGAGGTCGAGTCCCGCAGCGATGCCGCCAGCGGGAGCTGGGGCCCGGCAGCAACGCTCATCGCCGCCAGCAACACTACCACTTGGTCCGCGGGGCCGCCCGCTGCGAACCGCCAGATCTACCGGGTCTTTTTCTCCAACGTCCCCTTCAGCCCACCGGAAACGGCCTTCGAGCCGCCGGAGCGCGCCCCCGCCGAGCCCTGCGGCTGCAACCAGTGTTCGGCCCCTTGGGTCGGCCTGCCGTCGGTGTACCTCTTCTCCGGCGAATTCCATCATTCTGCTGTGGACCTCCGCATCAAGGGCCGCGGGCTCGACCTGGTCTGGGCCCGCAAGTACCGGTCGCAGGTCCCGGTGAATACGGCCCAGGGCATCGGCTGGGATTACTCCTACAACCTCTACATCGTGCAACCCGACCCCACCAAAGTCGAAGTCCACGATGGCAACACGCGCGCCGATACCTACCTGAAGCAGCTCGACGACAGTTACGCTCTCGATGAGCTCTTCCGCCGGGGCGTCTTCAGCGGTGGCTTGTTCGTCCTGTCTCTCGCCGACGGCGGCATCTGGGAGTTCCTGCCGCTGACCGACCCGACCGCACCGGGCAAGATCAATCGCATCATTGACCGCAACGGCAATACGCTCAACTTCACCTACATTCCCGGTGGCCTGCTCTCCGCCATCGCCGATGCACTTGGCCATGTGATCACGGTCGCCTATACCAACATCGCCAGCGTGGAACGTATCGCTTCCGTCACGGACCATGCCGGCCGCACGGTCCGGTATGAATATTACCGCAGCGGTGACGCCGGCGGCTCAGCCGGCGACCTCAAGTCGGTCACTTCCCCGCCGGTGGTCGGCACGCCGCAGGGCAACGATTTCCCGCTGGGCAAGACCACGACCTACACCTACTCGAAAGGCTTCAGCGAGGAGCGCCTCAACCACAATCTGCTGACGATTACGGATCCGAACGGTTGGACCATCTTGCGCAATTCCTACGGAACGAATAGTAACGGCATGGATTTTGAGATGGACAAGGTGGTCAAACAGGTCTGGGGCGGTCAGAGTCCAACGGTAAAGATCCATTACGCCCCGCAAATCCCCGCCGCGGGCAACCAGTTCGCCATCCTCAAAACCATCGTCAACGACCCGGTCGGCAACGTCAGCGAGTACTTCTTCGACGCGCGCAACCGCTGCGTCCTGCAACGCGCCTTTACGGGCCGGGCCGACGCGACCCTCACCACAACCGAGCGCCTGAATCGCCCGGCCAACCCGCTGCGCGGCACGGACCCCGCGTATTTCGAGACCCGGCTCGCCTACAACTCTGACTCCCTGCCCACGCTCCTCGTTTCCCCCAACGGCAACAGCGTCTCCAACTGCTACGAACGGCTGCTCAACCCCGTCGCCGATCCGCGCGCCCGGGGTAACCTGCGCGTCCGGACCAAGCTGCCCGGCCCGCTGGGGGCCGACCAATCCGCGCTTGTCGAGCAATTCCAGTACGGCCCGGTTTACGGCGGCTGTTGCGGCGTGAGCTTCGTCACCAACCATATTGACGCCGCCGGCCATGTCACCCGCCTTGCCTACGACTCCTTTGGCAACCGCACCAATACCCTCTATGCCGTCTCCGGGGTCAGTGAATCCTGGGCGTACAACACTTTCGGCCAGGTGACCGCCCACATCCTGCCCGCCAACGGCTCGGGTTACCGGCGACGCGACGAATTCCAGTATGACAGTTACGGATACCTCCAGCAGCAAATCGAGGACGCCACCTATCTCCGGCTGACGAACTTCTTTGGCAACGACAGCCTGGGCAACGTCCTTTTCCGGACCGACCCCGCTGGCCGGAGCACGCTCTATACCCTGAACGCGCTCGGCCAGGTCGTCCGCGAGGAGTCGCCCGAGCTCGCGGCCGGCATCCGCTACGAAAAGCTGATTTGGTATGATGCCAACGACAACGTCGTGCGGATGGACCTGGACAACCGGGACGAATACTTCGTGCGCAACGCCACCAACTCCTTCTTCACGACGATCCAGGAGTACGACTCTCTCAATCATCTGGTCCGCCTCGTCCAGGAAAAAGGCGGCGCCCAGCTCGCCAGCAACGTGCTCGCCCTGGCGGATATCCCCGCCGGTGATCGCGCCCAGTTCATCGTCACCGAATACGAATATGACGCCGATGGCAACCAGACGCTCGTCCGCCAGCCCGAAGCCGTCAACGGCCATCAGCCGGCCAGCCTCATCCAACGCCTCTACGACGAGCGCAACCTGCTCTACCGCGAGGTCCGCGCGCCGGGCAACGCCGCCCAGTCCACCACCCAGACCGACTACGACGGCAACGGGAACATTGTCCGCACCTGGCAGGGGCTCGAGGACACCGGCGCGGTGCGCTCAACCACATCCTTCTTTGACGGCTTCAATCGGCTCGTTTCCCGCACCGATCCCATGGGCAACCTTGCCACCAACAGGTACGATCCCGACGGCAACCGCCTCAACGTCAGGGTGTTCGGCGAGCTGACCGACGTGCCGGGCGGGGCCGGCAACGTGCGGCTGTCCGAAACCGCCTTCACCTACGACGCGATGCACCGGCTGACACTCAGCGACAAGAGCTTCTTTGACCCGCAAACGCAACTGCCGCTCAGCGACGGCCTGGCGACCGCCCGGATCTATTACGCTCCCAACTCCCAGGTGATCTACGCCGCCGACGACAACAGTCATACCAACCAGTTCGCTTACGATACCGCCAATCGCCGCGCCGCGACTGCCGACCCAGCGGGCAATTCCACGGCCTACACCTACGACTCCGCCGGCAACTTGACGCTTTCCACCGACACTGACGTTCCGGACCTGGTCGGTCCGCCCGAGAACTTCAACGCTCCGGCCGGCTTCGACGCGCTGAACCGGCGGCTTTGGATCACGGACAATGGCGGCAATACGCACCAGTTCGCCTACGACTCCCGCGACAACCTCGTCCTGATGACTGACGGCGCGGGCAATCAGACCCGCTACGTCTATGACGGGCTCAACCGACTGGTCACCACCATCCGCGACATGAACAGCAACGGCCCCAGCGAGACCGACCCCGCCGACATCGTCACGCGCCAGGCCTGGGATGACAACTCGCGCCTCATCAGCCAGACCGACGCCAACGGCCACACTACCCAGTACGCCTACGATCCGCTGGACCGGCAGGTCACCGTTACCCTGGCCGATGCCACCACCGTCAGCAGTTTCTTTGATGTCCACAACAACCTGGTGGCCAAGATTGACGCCAACGGCTCGGCGGTCACCAATGCCTACGATCTGCTCAACCGCGTCACCAACGTGACCGCGGCGCCCGGCCCGGGCGTCTTCACCGGCACCACCTACGAGCGCTATCAATACGACGGCCTCTCCCGCGCGGTCCGCGCCGAGGACAACGACTCGCTGGTGACGCGCAGTTACGACTCCTTGTCCAATGTCACCCGCGAGAGCCAGCAGCTCCTGCCCGGCGGCCCCATCAACACGCTCACCGCTAGCTTTGACGGTGTGGGCAACAAGCTCACCAACACCTACCCCAACCCCAGCGGCCGCGTCATCTCCGCCACCTACGACCCGCTCAACCGCAAGCGCTCGCTGGCCCAAGGCACCAGCCTCATCGCCAGCAACTTCTTCATCGGCCCGCATCGCCTCGAACGCCGCAACTTCGGCAACGGCAATGAAATGGATTGGGCCTATGACAATGTCCGCCAGCCCACCAGCATCGTCACGAAGAAGGGGGGGGCCTACCTCGATACGCAGGCATTTACCTGGAACGCCACGCACAGCAAGGCCAGCAGCCAAAGCGGCGCCGTCCCCTTCTTGCCCCACCACGAGTTCGCCTACGATGCCGCCCGGCGCCTCACCAACTCCCAGAGCACCCTGGTCGGCATGACCGGCTACTCGCTCGACGGCGCCGGCAACCGGCTGCTCGTAACGGGCGGTGGCGGTGGCGGCGGCGTTTACACCATGAGCGCCGTCGCGCCCGAGCCGGCCGATTACCAGGTCAACCAGTACACCCTCACCCCCTTCGGCAGCCGCGCCTACGATCATAACGGCAACCTGCTGACCAACGGCAACCACTCCTACGTCTATGACTACCGCGATCAAATGGTCCAGCACACTTGCCCGGGCACCAACACCACCTTCGCCTACGACGCCCTGGGCCGCTGCACCCAGAAGATCGTCAACGGCCAGACGACCCGTTACCTCTACGACGCCTGGCAGGCAATCGAGGAGCGCGACGCCGCCAACACTGTCCAGGCCACCTACGTCTATGGCGTTTACGTTGACGACATCGTCAGCATGCGCCGCGGCGCGGCGAACTACTACTACCACGCCGATGATCTCAACAGCGTCAAGGCCGTCACCGACGACGCCGGCAACGTCGTCGAGCGCTACGACTACGAGGACAGCGGCAAGCCGAGTTTTTACAGCGGCTCCGGCGGGCCACTCAGCGGTTCCGCCATCGGCAACCACATGCTTTTCAACGGCCATCGCTACGACACCGAAGAAGGCCTCTACTACTACCGCGCCCGGTCACTCGACCCGAACGTCGGTCGCTTCGTCACCCGCGATCCACGAGGCGCGTGGTATGACGATGCCGCCCTCGGCAATGCCTACACCTACGCCGGGAACAACCCCGCCACTTACGTTGATCCATTCGGCTATGGCATCGGCAAGGCGGGCGTGAAGGCCGATCTCACCTTCCATGTGGATTTCTGCAAGGGCGACTACAAGCTCACCGGTTCCTTCTGGGCGGGCATTTGCGTCAACGTGCCCTTCATGGGTTGCCAGGGCCCGCAGGTCAGCCTCAAGGGCACCATCAAAAATGGCAACATCAGCCAGCTCAAACTCTTCAACTGCGGCCAATGCGCTTCCTCCTGCCTGCCCGGCTGGCTCCAAAAAAGCCCCCTCTCCTGGCTCCAAAATGTCGAGCGCAGCAGAAGCGTCTCCTTCGAAATCTGGATCCTCGAATGTACCGCCGAAGCCACCGTTTCCTTGTGCCAGGCCTCCGTGGGCGTCAGTTGCTCCGCCAATCTCCTCGAGCAGATCCCCGGCAGCAGCAAAGTCATTGATGCCCTTAAGAAAGTCGGCGCCAGCGCCGAAATCGGCGTCGAAGGCAGCTTCAGCCTCAGCGTCTGCGCTGCCAAAGCCGGCGGCGTCACTACCGGCAGCGCTGACGGCGAAATCAAAGGCTTCCTCAAAGTCGGCTGGGGCCTCTAACCGCGGCCGGAGCGCCGACTTGCAGTCGGCTCAGAATATCCGTAGGTGCGAGCGAGCCCCCGGTTTCCGGCCACGCAAAGCCGACTACAAGTCGGCGCTCCGCTCGCGCGCGATTCGACGTTGGTGGTGCTGACGAGACGCGCCCTCAACAGACAGGCCCCCGAAAAAGGGCTCGCCAGCAGCCTTTGCCTTTGGTAGTTGTCATCCGAGCCGGCCAAGCGCCGGCCCAGAAACAGAAAGCGATTGCGTATGCAGCCTGAAATGACCCGCCGCTCCTTCGTCAAAGGAACCCTCCTCTCGTCCGCCAGCCTGGCCCTGGCCTTGAACTCCAGCGGAGAGGATCAATCGAAACCAGCCGCGCCACCGTCCGCTGCGCCGGGCCGGTTGCCCAAGGGCAAGATCGGCAAGCTGGAAGTGAGCCGCCTGATCCTGGGTGGCAATTTGCTCACCCACTACACCCACAGCCGCGACTTGAAATACGTCTATTCGCTCGCTGCGCACTATAACACCGACGAGAAGATCCTGGAGACGCTCGCGAAAGCCGAGGCGGCCGGGATCAATACTGTCTCGATGCACAACCCGGAGCATCCGATCTCGCTGCTGCGCCGCTACCGCAAGGAGCGCGGCGGCAAGATTCAATGGATCATCTGCCCCACCGCGCCGGTCGAGCCGGACATGATCAAGTACCGTCAGCACGTCGAGGACCTGGTGAAGGACGGCTGCGAGGCTATTTACCTGTGGGGCGTCCACGCCGATTCCCTGGTGGCGCAAGGCAAGTTCGACCTGGTCGCCAAGGCGGTCGAGCTGCCCAAAGAGTTCGGCGTGCCTTCCGGCGTCGGCGGCCATTCGCTCGACGTGGTCAAGGCCTGCGAAGAGCACGGCGTGAAGGCGGATTTCTACATCAAGACCTTCCACTCCCACAACTACCCGACCGCGCCGAAACCGGAGGAGATCAAGGGGCCCTACAATGAATTCCCCGGCTACTGGTGCAGCGACCCGAAGGCAACCGCCGAGTTCATGAAAACGGTGGACAAGCCCTGGATCGCTTTCAAGACCATGGCCGCTGGCGCCATCCCACCCCAGACTGCTTTCCGTTACACCTTCCTCCACGGCGCCGATTTCGTGCTAGCGGGCATGTTCGATTTTGAGATCGCCGACGATGTGAAACTCGTGACCGAAGCCCTGGGCCGAACCAAAGACCGCGAGCGGGCGTGGAAATGCTGATCGGCAACTGGTGATTGGTGATCGGCATGAGCAAGAACATATTAGGCCTCACGCTGCTTGTGAGTGCCGCCCTGCTGACCCCGCCAGCGGCCGCCGCAGAACGCTCCAGCGCAAGGACCAATGCCTTCTTCGCCTTCTGCATTGACACGCACGACGCCAAGAAGCGCAACCTGGAGCAACAAGCGGCCCTGCTCAAGGAACTCGGCTACGACGGGGTTGGCCACTTGTGGCTGGACAACATCCCCGAGCGGCTTAAGACGCTCGATGCGGCCGGCCTCAAGCTGTTTCAGATCACCATGACCGTGGACATCGCGCCCGGCAAGCAGGCCTACGATCCGAAGCTCAAGGAGGTCATGCCGCTCCTCAAAGGCCGCGGGGTGCAGTTTGTGTTGCTGATGAGCGGGCTGAAACCCTCCGACCCCGCCGGCGATGCGCGGGCGGTGGAAATCGTGCGTGAGATTGCCGACCTGGCCCGCGACTCGGGCGCACAAGTGCTGCTGTATCCTCACAGCTATATGTGGCTGGAACGGATCGAGGACGCCGTCCGCGTGGCGGACAAGGTGGCCCGCCCGAACGTCGGCGTGATGTTCAACCTCTGCCACTGGCTGCGCGTGAGCAAAGGCCGCGACTACAAACCGCTGCTGGTTCAGGCAATGCCACGGCTCTGGGCGGTCTCGATCAGCGGCGCTGACGAGTTGGACGACAAACCCGGTTGGGCGCGCTACATTCAGCCACTGGGTCGCGGCTCGTTTGACATGGTGGCCTTCCTGAAGACGCTGCGCCAGCTCGGCTACGCCGGTCCGGTGGGCTTGCAGTGCTATGGCATCCAGGGAGATGTGCGTGACACGCTTGCCGAATCCATGAAGGCCTGGCGCGACTATTCTGCGCAGCTTAATTGAAGTTCCGGCCTCAGCCGAGACTGTCTCAAAACCCGCGTGGGGAGGGCGAGCGTCCCCGCGAGCCCTGACTTCCGGAGATTCCCGGAGAAGTTTGGGCTCGCGGGGACGCTCGCCCTCCCAAACAGGCAGTGTTGAGGCGATCCCAGCCCTCACCTCCCGTTCACCGTCGCTCAACTCAGCGCCTTCTCGTAACGCTCCGTGACCCAGTGCCAGTTGATGACGTTGAAAAACGCGGCCACGTATTCTGGCCGGCGATTCTGATACTTGAGGTAGTAGGCGTGTTCCCACACATCAATGCCGAGCAACGGTTGCTTGCGCTGGCTGATGGGCGAGTCCTGATTGGGTGTTGACTCGATGCCCAACTGCTTGTTCGCATCCAGAACCAGCCAGGCCCAGCCGCTGCCAAATTGGCCCAACGCGCTCTTGGTAAGCTCGTCCTTGAAGCCATTAAAGCTCCCAAACCGCTTCTCCAGCGCCTGGAGCAGTTTCCCCGAAGGTTGGCCGCCACCGGCCTTGCTCATCATCTGCCAGAAGAGCGTATGGTTGTAATGACCTCCACCGTGGTTGCGAACGGCCGTGCGGATCTTCTCCGGCACGGCGTTCAGGTCCTTAAGCAGCACCTCGACCGGCTTCTTCTCCAGGTCAGGGAACTCGGTCACCGCCTTGTTCAGGTTCGCCACATAAGCCCCGTGATGCTTGTCGTGGTGAATTTGCATGGTGAGCGCGTCAATATACGGCTCCAGCGCGTCAAACGCATAAGGCAGGGGTGGCAGCGTGAACGGGCCTGTCACCCCGGCCGCCGATGCCGGCCCGGTGGAGGGTTGAGCGCTTGCCGTGCGCAAAATTGTGGCAGTGGCGCAAGCGGCTGACGCCAGAGCGGTTGCTTTCAA
>Ga0315275_10005527_pt1 | contig 11998 bp, 13 predicted proteins | sample YL17G03_0_MG_FD_205557 | JGI IMG/M metagenome (GOLD analysis project Ga0315275, IMG submission 205557) | Sediment microbial communities from Yellowstone Lake, YNP, Wyoming, USA - YL17G03_0 | ecosystem: Environmental > Aquatic > Freshwater > Lake > Sediment | place: USA: Wyoming | collected... | reverse complement strand
ATTGTCTCATTAGTAACTTTATTCTATGCTTTGGGATTGATGTCAACAGGTGTAGCAATCTCAGTTGCAGGGCTAAGACAAGCAGGTATAATGTAAGATGGATCATCTTATAAAACCTCAAAGGCTGTATAAGCCTTTTTTATTTCTTTTAACATTCTTTTTATTATCTTCACAGATTTATGCTTTAAGTCTAGGCATTAATGATCCTAAGATACCAAGACTGACAAAAGAAGAGCCAACAAGTTTAACAACACAATATATAAATAATTCTTATACAAACATAACTAATAATTATTACAATATAACACAAACTTATAACGACTCTTGGATTAACCAAAGCATAGATTTGATGATAAACAATGGAACAATAATCAGAGACCATAACTTTTCAAACTGGGCTAATGAATCAGGGCTAATCGTTAATTGGAGTACTATAATAACAGTTATTAATGGACTGAATGGCACTAACGGATTAAATGGAACAGCAGGTATTAACGGAACAAATGGTATTAATGGCACAGATGTAAATTATTCAGTATTGAACGAGACAGGTTATATAGGCTATTGGAATTTCTCAAATTGGGTTAATGTTTCTGGATTAATCTTGAATTGGAGCAATCTAATAAATAGCGGTTCAAGTTATTTGTCCTCAAATGGCACTGTCATATATAACACAACAGCAGTTGGTCTAGGCTTAGGCACAAATAAAGTTAATAACAGATTAGAAGTATTAGGCGGTATTGCTGTCAGAAGTGTAGTATATGAAGGTTATTTAGCTCCAACAAACGGCATATTTTCAGAAGGTGAGATAGCTATAGGTGCTGCTTCTTCAGGAGATGAATTAAGCATGTATGAAGCAAGTCCATCAGACCAAACAACAATAAGGATGGGCAATGCAGATACAGGTCATGGAGGAAATAATGGAGCAATTATAAGCCTTTATACAAATACATCTTGGAGGTTTATCTCTTATGAACCAAATTCATATATGAGTTTTTATACCAATAATTCAGAGAGATTAAAGATTGAAGCAAATGGAAATCTAAACATATCCAATAGTTTATGTAATGCTTCTGGTATTTGTTTTACTTTAACAGAATTGAATACAACAGGAAGCACTGCTTATTCTGACTCTTGGATAAACCAAAGCATTTCCTTGATGATAAACAACAATACAATTATAAGGAGTGATAACTTTACTAATTGGGTAAATGCAAGTGGTTTAATCACAAATTGGAGCAACATAATATCTACATCAGGGGATAATGCTTCTTTCAACCAATCATTTACAGATAATTTATATGCTACTCATACAGGGTTAAATAACAATATTACAGCAGTTAATACAGCAATAACTAACAATATATCTTATCTTAATTCAACCTTGATTGGAGCATGGAATTTCTCTAACTGGGTGAATGCGTCTGGTCTTATAGTAAACTGGAGCAGTATAATCATCAGTTATAACAATACATGGAACCAAAGCTTAGCTGATTTGATTTATGCAACTCATATAGCAGTCACAAATAACGCAACTGCAATAAATTCTTTGACTGATTCTAAAATTAATGGCAATACCACAGCAATAAATAGTCTAGTAGACACCAAGATAAATGGAAATATAACTAACCTAAATAAATCTATGATTGGTTATTATAATTTTTCAAACTGGGTCAACTCTTCTGGTCTGATACTTAACTGGACGCTATACGATAATGATTCTATGTATGCGCAATACCAATTTGGAGCAAACAACTTCAATGGTTCTGGCAATATTACATCTTTGGGATATATAGAAGGTGCAAACACATTAGGAATGTTAGGCTCTGGAATAATCTGGGTTAATGGCACAAATGAATTTGCAGAGATTAATCTTAGCTGTTCAGGTTTAACTTGCTCTTGGAATGCCTTTAAAGTAAGGCTGGTCAATACATCATTAGATGTCAGCTATTGTGATGTTCCTGCTGGAAGCAAGGTTATGACTGATAATCAGCATGATGTTTTATATATAGACAAAACATGCATAGTAAAAGAAACTAGCATACAAACATATATACAGACACCAATAAGTCCTGGTGGCATATCTGACTTTGCAAATGTGATAATGGAAGGTGGAAATCCATATAACTCAAATGGTTTGGGTTTAGAAAATAAAAGGATGATTAAATTAAGGAAGTTATTGATACAAAGCACAGGACAACATTTAAGCGTAGTAAATGGTTTTTCATTGGCTAATTATTCATTCCTTAACTTCACAATATCATCTGGACAATATGTTTATCTGATGGATATAGTACAGACATCAACAGCAAATGTTAATACTAATAAAATAGAATTTTTATCCCATAATGGTTCTACAACTACATGGGTTGGAGCAGACCAAACAAAGTTAAATATTACATCTTGTGATAATGGAACAGGTTTACAGCCATGCACTGTTGGAACAGGAGCAAATACAAAATATAGAAGGCATTTTATCTATATGGTAGGTTATAATGAAAGCACTAATGAAGATAACACGCAGTTGCATGAAACAGCACCATTATTGAATACTTTTTATCAGTCTGCAAGTGCATGTATAGATGTAATAAATAATCCTATAATAACAAACTTGCCAAGCTTTTATCAGTATGGAGCAGTTCCTTTATATTTCTATTGTGCAAGGGCAGACGATACTTCTTGGGTTTCAACAAATTGGTATGATATGAGAACATTAAAGTCAACAGGTGCTTCTGGAAGCGGTGGAGGAACAGATACTTCAGGTTTAGTGCCTTATACAGGAGCAACTGGAAATGTAACATTAGGAATATATAATCTGTCTGCTAATTACTATTTTGGAAATGGCTCTCAATTAACAGGTATAATAGCAACAACTGATTTTTCTCCAATATATACTGCAATAAATAACAATATAACTTTAGAGAATACAACCCAAACAACAGCATGGAGATTTAACATAACTGATATTATGAACAGATTTAGTTTGATAACATATGTGATTGATTTGATTAATGGCAACAAGACAGAGATATATTCAAGCATAAATGGTAATTCTACAGCAGTAAATGCTTTGACAGATACTAAGATAAATGGGAACATCACTAAATTAAATCTTTCAATGATTGGCTATTATAACTTTTCTAACTGGGTAAATGAATCAGGTCTAATTGTTAATTGGAGCACCTTAGAAGTAGATACTTTAGATACTGTAACAGATAGAGGAAGCATAACAGCAAACATAATCGGAATAGGGGGAATAAATGATAACGCAGGAACACCCGCTTTAAGCATAGACCCAAACAACAGAATACTTTACGACGCTCTTGGTAATTCTGCAATGAATTGGAATGACATAGACACAATTAATTCTTTGGCGATGGTTAAATTTACTAACGGCATAATGGACACAAGCAATACTAAAAGTATAGACCCTAATGGTAGATATTTATTAGAGGCATTGGTAGGAAATACTGTTATGGATTGGAACACTCAAGTGCTTTATTCTCCGAGTGCAGCTTTCCCTTCTATCGATTGGGCGAATAGAATACTTTATGGGAATACTGGGGCTAATGTTGTTTTAAACTGGGCAGATGGACAGCAATTCGCTAACTTAAATTATATTTATGACTATTCAGGAAATTATGAAGTTTTAGATACTTTTAATTCTCAACTTAAATATTATGATAGTAATCACTATCCTGTTATTGATTGGTACAATGGTTATCTTTATGAGCCTTCAACTCAACTAATTTCAGTAGACTGGGCGAACAGAATACTTTATGCAAGTGATGGAACAACCAGTCAGTTAGATTATTCTTTGGCTAATGCTTTGTCTGGGGCTGGGGCAGGGACACCTGTTGCGAGTTCAATATTTTTGGGATATAGTGCAGGTCAAGGAGCTACATCTGCAATGGAATCTAACTTCATCGGAACTAATGCAGGTAATGGAGCAACAAATGCTGGTGGTGCAAACTTTATTGGTACGGCTGCTGGTTATGGTGCAACTGATGCTGGTAACTCTAACTTTTTTGGTTATGATGCAGGTAATGGAGCAACAAATGCTTTTGGTTCTAACTTCTTTGGTTTAGGTGCAGGTCAAATTGCCACTGGAGCTTACCTTTCCAACTTCTTTGGTTATTATGCTGGTTATGGTGCAACTGCAGCAGCATACAGCGTCTTTATTGGAACTTATGCAGGAAACGTAAATGCAGGAACCGATACAACTTTTGTAAACAACTTAATAATTGACCAAAGCATATTAAGTACGAGTCTCCCAAGAACCACCGCCGCAGACATTCAGCAAAACGCTTTACTTTATGGAACTTTTGCCGACGCCGCCGCCGACCAAGATTTAAGAATAAATGGAGTATTATATCTACCCTTAGGTATTTATGATGTAGCAGATACTTTAGCGATTGACTCAGAAAACAGAATACTTTATGCAAGTGACGGCTCAGACGCTATTTTAAACTTTGCAACTTCAGGCACAGCAGACTTTGGAGATAGCATAATCACAACAACAGGCTCAGCAGACTTAGGGGCAAGTGTAGAAGCAGACGCTTACAGCGTTGGGGGAACAAGCGGAGTAACAGATACTTATGATGACGGAATTGATACACAAATATCTTTTACAAGTGGATTAGCAACAGCAATCAGCACAGCTTACGATGAAAGTTTAATGAAAGATATAACTTACTTATCTAATATCTCTAACGAATTAAATCCAATACAATTTAAATGGAACGATTTAGGATTAAAACAATTTCCAAATCCAAATAACAAAACAGGAATACAATATGGATATAAAGCACAAGATGTGAATTTATATTATCCTGAGTGCATTGTAGATACCAAAAGAAAAGAAATGCAAACAATTATAGAATATTATAACCAAACAAATTATACTTTAACTAATCATACAGAGTTTTATCAAGTTAATAAGACTGTAAATTCAATTCAAAATAAGACAGTTTATTATTTACAAAATAAAACTATAAACTCAATAATAGAAGTATTACAATTAGAAGCTTTTGAAACAAAACAAATTCCAATACTAACACTTCAAAATGTTTCAAGCTATTGTTTAAATGGAACTCAAGTTATTTCTTGCATAATTAAAGTAAATGTTCCATCAGGGAATTATACTAATAAGATAGTTTTAAAATCAGGAGTAATATTCAATTCTACAAATGGGGAGTTTTATAAGAATATACAAACTATAGTCCAAGAAAACAAAAGTAGAATAGTCCAAGAGAATATACAATCAATAATCCAAGAAATAAAGAATAGAACTATCCGAGATAGAATACCTAATAACATTACAAAATCAAGGAACATAACTAAGCAAGTTGACACAACAGATTCTTTAAAAACTTATAATAGAAATTGTATTAATAATCTTTTAATAAAAGATAAAAGTAAGAATTTAGATAAATTTAATAAAGTAATGATAATTTCAAATAATACTATTGATATAAATACAACTATAATGGCTGATAAATTTCTAACGAAATCTAATGTAGTAAACAATAGCAAGAAATATTGGGGATTAATAAATAGAACAACTCTAACAAATAAGACATTACATTTCGCAGAAGTGAATATAACTATAGAAAATAAAACAATCCAAACATTAAATATTGAAGATAGGCTAGTATTTTGTGAAGCAAATTTATTAGCAATAAAAGAATGTTCTATAGAAAGAAATATATGTTTAGCAGGGGCTGGAAATGTAAACGCTATGAAGACTTGCATAATAAACGAAAATGTTTGTTTGGACACTAAATAAAATGGATAAAAAAACATTGACCATAATCGCTTTAGTGCTTATCTTAACAGTCATAGGAGGAGCATACGCATACAGCCAAATTGAGAAAAAAGGATATGCGGATGGGTTTAAAGATGCCACGCTTTTGATAAATCAGCAAATAATAAATAACATAATCCGACAAGGTTTTATAAATGTTCTTGTCCCAATAAATAATGAGAAAGGAAACTCTACTTATCAGGTTAAATTAGGAGTGATAAACAGCACGAGGATAGCATGAACCAAATCTTTTGCAGGTGTAGAAAATGCTTATCGCATTTTTTAAAACCTGAAGGTAAATGCGGAAAAGTAAGTTTTAATGGCACAGATGTCTGTGATGAATGTTATGAATATGTAGATTACAGGATTCATAACTGGAAGAATGTTGGGACATAAGGAGATGATAAAGATGAAAAAACAAATATATATAATTGGGATAATGCTTTTGGTTATGATAAGCTTTGTTTTAGCAGAACAAGAACTAAGCAATCCTTTCAAGCAATATGATTGCATACAAGCAGTTCAGACTTGTGATAATTGCACATTTGTAAATTTTACTTCAGTTCAATATCCAGACAGCACATTTGAGATATTAAATATAATTGCTTCAAATTATGGTACTGACTTTAATTTAACTTTCTGTAATACCAGTCAAATAGGAACATATATATTCAGGACAATAGGAGATTTGAACGGAGAAATAACAAAAGGTAATTTTAATGTTTATATCAATCCAAGCGGACAGACATTCAATAATGTCATTTACGAATACTTATTCTTTATCTTGATATTAGTGATATTCTATTTTATATTATACTTAGGATATAAGCATGAAGATCTGCCAATAGTGATGATAGTGTCATTTGGGATTATGCTTTTAGGAATTTATATATTTCAGAACGGAATAGCAAACTTAAACAACCAATACACTAATGCTTTTTCATTAATAAATATATGCTTGGCAGCTTATATATTATTGAGGGGAAGCGTAGATCTTATAAATAAATTGAATGAGGAGGGACAAATATGGTAAAAGAAGAAACGAAAGAAGAACCAAAGCTTAAATGGGCTGTGGGACAAGTGCCAACAGCAACTAAAGAAGTTGTGGTTGATACAGAAAAAAACCAGCCATTGATAGCAGAAGAAGCTCTTGCTATGATCCTTAATGAGATCATAGAGCTAAAAGAAGAAATAGCAAAGATTCTAAAAAAACTCGCTTGAGTTTTATGATAGAACTGATATACAAGAGCAAAGACAATAATATATTCAAGATGAAGATTGATAGGCTCAATAAAGAGCTTTATGAATCTTCAAAGAAAACGCATGATGAATATATTAAGACCAAATGGAATAGGTTATTTGACCAAGGCAAAGAAAGAATACAGGATATAATAACATCAAAGATGACTGACAATGAATTTATCAAATGCCTTTCCTATTGGTTTGCATCAAGATATGGATATATCTTAAAGGAAGCAAAATATGACATCATTTGATAATGTAGTTGGATTAGCGGTATTATGCGGGATAGGATATATAATCTATGCTAAGTTTGTCCAAAAGAAAGATATTTTAGGATCATTAAAGGAAGGAACGCATAAGGCATTTGGAAGAGATGATGGTGTGTTTGGAAAGTCAAAACTATGAAAAGATTGAATTTAGGCTGTGGTGTATATATTCGTAAAGGTTGGATTAATCTAGACAGCCATGATAAATGCGGTGCAGATGTAGTATGGGACTTGAACAAATTGCCATTACCATTTAAAGATGATGAATTTGATTATATTTATTGCAGTCATGTCTTAGAGGATTTTATTGATCCTATACCTATTATGGATGAAATGATTAGGATAACAAAGCCAAATGGATTGATTGAGATAAGAGTTCCAAATGAAACTTATGGTTGGTCTAGTCTGCATCATAAGAGATGTTTCAACATTCAAGCATTAAAAGATTTTGTCAAGTCAGAACATTATGGAATAAAGAAAAGAAATATAGAGATTATTGAATATAATTATTATTCAGAAGGTAATTGGTATTTTAAGATATGTGTATTCTTTGCGAATTTGTTTGGCAATAGATTGATTGACTATACATTCCTTAAAATATTGTTTCCTTTGTTATATATAAGATGTATCTACAAGAAGGTGGTATAATGGCAGAAGAAGATATTGATGAAGAACTGGCAAAGATAGAGGCAGAGATAAAAGCAATAGAAGAAACTCCATCAGGGTTTTCATCACCTATAACACATGAAAAGCAGAAAGATACTTTGATACAATTAGCAAGAGAGATGATTGAGACAGAAGATACAAGGAAGTTTGCTTTCTTAGAGCAGAAATATATAGGGCTTCCAAAGATGCCAGTGAATAACTACTTGGAAATAGCTAACTATTGTGAAGTAGAAGGCATGGAAGAGCTAGGAAAGATATTTAGGAAAGAAGCAGAGACAGTATTGGCAACATCATTAAGCATACAAGGGTTCTTCTCAAAGCTATTGGTAACGCAGATAAAGAAAGATGAAAAGCCAGAATCTTCTGAGCAGAAGAAGAAGTCATGGTCTTTATTCAAGAATAAACATGAGGTGAACGCAAATGTCTAATAAAGAGATCTATAACTACATAGAGGATAATATGAATAAAGGATATTCAAAGGAAAAGCTAAGAGACACATTAGAGAAAATTGGATATGATGGTAACTTCATATCATCTATTTTTGACGAGATAAACGAAAAAAAGAATAAAAAGATATTAGGGATATTTCCAAGAAGAGAAAGATTTGAACCTAAAGAAACACCGCATCCAGACTATCAGCCAAACATAACAACAAATGATGAAGAAGAAGGCGGTGGGATAAACAAGAAGATAGATTCAATAAACTCAAAGCTGAATATGCTTACAGCACCAGATGTAAAGAAAAGCTATAAGCAGTTCAAGCTGCCATCAAAGATAAAAAAGCAGTTAAAGAAGTTAGCAGAAAAAGGAAAGATTCTAGTTATATTGTTCAAGACTAATAGATCTATCCAGCCGATTATAACAGATGTGATTGATGGATTTATAAATGTAAATGGCACACCTCATAATTGCTCAACAGATTTTGTTTATCTTTGGAAAGGGAAATATCCATGTATAGGATTGCAGGAATGGGACTTAAATCCTATTGGGACGAATGACTATTATGAAGCAGTAAAAGAAAAAAGAGTAGCAGCACCAGTAGCTGTAGTAATGAGGATGATTAAGTCTGGTGAAAATCTTATTGGTAAAGAAAAGTTCCAGTTAAGCCCAGCATGGGTAATCGGAGGTATAGCAATAATAGCTGTGATATATCTAGTAATGACTGGTGGTAAATAATGCACGACGATATAATAGAAATAAGGATCTATGATAAGGATTACACTAAGCATTTCCAGTTTGATGCAAAGATAGATGATAAGAAAGCAATAAAAAAGCTTATAGAGCTATTGAATCAAAAAGGCATATTGATACAGATAAAGAATGAGAAAAATAAGGAAGATACTGGATTTTTTTGATTAATATTTAAATATAACCTTTGTCATATAATCATTTGGAGTTGAAAACAATGCCAGAAGATAAAAACAAATTAGGAGTATTAGTTGTTTTAACGATAGCACTTCTTGTTGGAATACCATTATTGTCATCAATAGCAGATATGATTAATCCAAGAACAAATACATATACTGTTCCGAATGAAACGATAACAACTGGAAATGAAGCATATACAACACCAGCATTAGCACAGGATGATTTAGTTTCTTTTACAAGCTTGACTAATGTAACTGGAGCAAATATTAGAGGTTTTTGCAATGTTAGTCTTAGTTTAGGAACTTTATCATGCAATAAGACTGGTGCAAATGTAACTTATGCAGCGTATGTGTATTATCCAAATGAATATGTGAAAGATTCAATAAGCAGGGTTTTAATAAACCTATTGATATTGTTCTTTGCAATAGCTATAATAGCAGCTGCAATACTTGGAATGAACAAGATGGGTATATTCGACCAGTTTAAATAAAGGCTAAATAAGTCTTTTATTTTTCTTTTTTTATATTGCCAGTTCAAACTTAGAGAATGAATCCTTAAAGGTTTTAATTACACTTTTGCATTTAGGGCATGAGTAATTAGGGTTATCCATATTGGGTATAAAGTTTGTTTTGCATCTGATACAATGCACCTGAAAGTTTGGTATTGCCATAAAACCAAATTAATCCTTTATCTTTATATATTTTATGATAGCAAATTCTTTATTAATATTTAAATATAAGATATTACATGTAATATGATATGGACTATACTGCAAAGATAATATATAACCGAAGGACAAATCAAGCGATAGTTTCGCTTTCTAATAAGAAGATAGCATTACTCAAAGAAAAGAAAGCTAAGTTCATCAGGATAAAAGAGGAGAACATATTTTGAATCCTCTGACAAAAAAAGGAAAATTGGCATTAAATTCGCTTATAAAAGAATTAGGTAAGGTAAAAGGAAGAAAGCTTTTTTATAGTATGGAAAAAAATAGACCTGACTTAACTGTCGGGTGGAGGAAAGAATAATGCCATGCAGTATAAAAATGAAGAGAGCAATGATAAAAAAATATGGTAAACTAAAAGGTTTAAAGATATTCTATGCACTTCAAAGAAAGAAAAAACTATTAAGAAGATGAACGCAACTATCAAAGTCAAAGGATTGAAAAAGAAATATCTGCTTTATCTGATTAAGCATCTAGCAGAAGAACATAAGAAAACAAAAGGCAAACTAAGTTTGGGGGGTATAAAAAGATGAAAGAATTTGTTAAGAATACAATAGGATTGATAACTGCTATACCGCTTGGATCAATAGCTATGCAGGGATTTAGCAGTTTTAGTGGAAGCTTGCCAGGTATTGGACAGGCAGGTTCAGCACTTGTAGGCACAGGACTTTTAGGACAGGCAGCAAGTCTATTAAAAAAGAAGTGATATTTAAATGGTTACAGCACAAGAAAGGATAAGCAAGACTTATACTCAACCTAATCTTACTGCTGTAGTCAAACAAAGAGCAGAACAAAGAAGATACAAAGAAGCTATTGTTCTACAACAAGCACAACAAGCAAAGTATCAATCAGATTTAGCTGAATACAACAAGCAATTAGCAGAGCAAGAAGCCACAAATAAAGCTGCAGAAGAACAGTACCAAAAAGATATAACAACATATAATCAGCAAGTTGCAGAGCAGGAAGCTGCTGCTAAAACTAAGTATGAAACAGAATTAGCTGAATACAATAGGCAAGTTGCAGAACAGGAAGCTGCAAAAATACAATATGAAAAGGATTTAGCTGAATATAATAGGCAATTAAAAGAATATGAAATAAGCAAAGCTGAGTATGATGCACAAGTCAAAGCTGCTAATGAACAATACCAAAAGGACTTAACAGAGTATAACAAGCAAGTTGCAGAGCAGGAAGCAATAAAAGCACAATATGAAAAGGATTTAGCTGAATATAATAGGCAATTAAAAGAATATGAAATAAGCAAAGCTGAGTATGAAGCAAACAAGCCAATAACAGTTTATCCTACAGAAGAAGAACAGCTTAACATATTAGAGAGTTCTGATAAGATCCTTTATGCAGAAGAAAGAGATACTTCAGGTGCTATCTCTGCAATAAAAGTTCAAGATGTATCTAATCCAAAACAATTCTTTAATATAGCTCCTATGTATTGGTCTGAGTTCTTTGGTGATATTGGTGGCAAAGAAGCAGAGATTGCAAAGCTTGGTTCTGATATTCCTATCCCTAAATATGCTGAAGCACAAAAGAAGTATGAACAAGAACTAGCAGATTATAATAAACAGGTTGCAGATTATGAAACACAGATGGAGCAATATAAAGCACAAACCAATAAAGTTTGGGAACATGTCCATCTAGGAAATTCTACTGTCAAGATGTATGAAGATAAGTATGATATTGCAATACCAACTAAATTAACAAGGGACTGGTTCATAGAAAATTTTAATGAAATATATAACAAGATGCCGGAAAGAAATGTAGAGATTTGGGCTAAAGATTTTGGTTTTGATATAAACGAAATAAGAAAGAAATATTATGTAAAACTAAGTCCTGCTGAACAAGACAAATATGACTTGCCTAGATATGTAAAACAAACAGAATTAGATGCGAGAATGGCTATAGTAAATATGACAT
>Ga0315275_10005523_pt1 | contig 12002 bp, 7 predicted proteins | sample YL17G03_0_MG_FD_205557 | JGI IMG/M metagenome (GOLD analysis project Ga0315275, IMG submission 205557) | Sediment microbial communities from Yellowstone Lake, YNP, Wyoming, USA - YL17G03_0 | ecosystem: Environmental > Aquatic > Freshwater > Lake > Sediment | place: USA: Wyoming | collected... | reverse complement strand
CTTGGTCAGCTCGTCTCCAGAATAAATCGCTGCCAAGGCACCTACCGCATACTCATGGACTTGGGGCATGGCCTCGTTCACATACACCCGGACCATGTCGACCTTGAGCCTGGAAGCTTCCTTGCCGAACACCTCTATCGCCTTGGCTGTCCTTAGAAGGCCGCTTTCCATGGCAAACACCTCGGCCGCAATGTCGCTGATCCGCCCCAGGATCTCCTGCTCTTCACTGACGGCTTCGCCGTACTTGCCGACGGCAGCACCCGCCACCAGCAACAGGACCTTCTTGGCTCTTTCAATTAACGCATGCTCGTAGGCTAGCGGCCCGCCAGCGATGTGAGTAGAAACGGGCTTCATTCCCGGGAGTTCGCTCTTCAGCTTCTCTATCGCCGCCAGCAGAGGTATCTCGTTCTTCAGCGCCTTTCTCATCAGGAAACCCACCGTAATGACCCGGTTGATCTCGTTGGTGCCCTCAACGATGCGGAAGATGCGGTTGTCCCGGTAGGTCCTCTCCACCTGGTACTCTTCGATGTATCCGTAGCCACCATGGATCTGGACCGCCTCGTCACCCACATAGCCCAGCATTTCGGAGCAGAAGACCTTGTTAATGGAGCACTCGATGGCGTACTCCACAATAGCCTTGCCACTCTGCCGCCCAGAATCATCGGCCGTTCGATCCACGCTGTCAAGAACAGCCTCAATCAGACCGCCGGTCCGGTACACCATACTCTCTCCCATGTACGCCCGTACGGCCATCTCCGCGATCTTGTGCTTGATCAGCCCAAATTGGCATATCGGTTTGCCAAATTGGATCCTCTCCTTGCCATATTTCACTGAGCGCTCTATCGCCAATTTGGCTACCCCAATGGAGGCGGCCGCCAGCTTCAAACGCCCCAAGTCCAGTATGTTGAAAGCCACCGTATGACCCTTACCAACCTCAAAGACCACGTTCTCCACCGGCACCTGGACATCCTCCAGGATCACGCTGACGGTGGAAGAGCCTCGCAACCCCATCTTTTTCTCTTCCGGACCAGTGGAAATCCCAGGAAAGCTCCTCTCCAGTACAAACGCGGTGATCTTCTCGCCGCCAACCTTGGCATAGACAGTTATGATGTCGGCAAAGCCCCCGTTCGTGATGAACTGCTTGGTCCCGTTCAACTTGTAGCACTTGCCATCCGGCGACAGCACCGCTGTAGCCTGCATCGACATTGCATCCGTGCCCGCCCCCGGCTCAGTCAGAGCGTAGGAGGCAATCTTCTCTCCAGAGGCCAGTCCGGGCAGGTACTTGGCCTTCTGCGCCTTGTTCCCGAAGAACACCAGCGGCATGGTGCCAATGCCGGTGTGCGCATTGGCGGCCACAGTGATTGAGCCGCCGGCTACGAAATGCTCGCCCACCAGCAGCGAGGCAATGATGCCGAGACCACCACCACCGTACTCCTCCGGTACGTCCACGCCCAGAAGCCCGAGAGCTCCTGCCTGTCGCATGAGCCGGCGCGCCAGCTCGAAGTCCTTGTTCTCCAGCTCCTCTGCATGCGGCACCACCTCATTCTCAACGAAGTCCTTCGTGGTCTTTATCAGCATCTTGTGTTCTTCGCGGAAGTCTTCCGGCGTAAATACCTCTTGGGCCGGAGTCTCTTCCACCAGAAACGAACCGCCCTTTCTCATTGCCTTCCCCTGCATGACAACCTCCTTCGCTAGGATTCTCTCTCAAAGACAGCGGCTGCTCCCATGCCGCCGCCAATGCACATCGTAACGACACCGTATCTCGACTTGCGGCGTTCCATTTCGTAGAGCAACTTCGCGGTCAGATACACCCCGGTGCAACCCAGTGGATGCCCCAGCGCAATCGAGCCGCCGTTCACATTCAGCTTGCCCGGGTCTATGCCCAACTCCCTGAGTACGTAGATGGACTGTGAGGCAAAGGCCTCGTTCAGCTCAAAAAGATCGACGCTGTCCAGGCTGATCCCGGCGTACTTCACGGCCTTCGGGATAGCCACCACCGGCCCTATCCCCATGATCTCGGGGTCCACCCCACCGACGCCCATTGATCTGAAAACGGCCATGGGCCTCAGCTTCAGTTCTTTGGCCTTCTCCCGAGTCATGATCACAGCCGCTGCAGCCCCGTCGTTCAGGGGACACGAGTTCCCAGCCGTTACCGTACCCCCTGCCCGAAAGATCGGCCTCAGCTTGGAGAGTGCCTCCAGCGAGGTATCGGGCCTGATACACTCGTCTTTGTCGAAGACCTTCTCCCGGGCAACAGCCTTGCCTCCCTCGAACCCACGATCCACCACCTTCAAGGGCAGTATCTGCTCTTTGAACCTGTTATCAGCCTGTGCTCTGGCAGCCTTCTGGTGACTTTCCAGGGCGAAGGTGTCCTGATCCTTCCGGCTTATCTTGTACCGCTGCGCCACGTTCTCTGCCGTCAGTCCCATGGTGATGTACACCTCGGGCCAGGTCGTCATCAGGTCTGGATCAGGCATCGGCTTGTTTCCGCCCATCGGGACCAGGCTCGTGTGGTCTGCCCCAGCCGCCACTACCACGTCAGCAAAGCCACACATGATCTTCTGGCTGGCTATGCTGATCGCCTCCAGCCCAGAGGCACAATACCTGTTCACGGTAATGCCCGGGACCTTCGGTGACAGGCCAGCCTTGAGGGCTACGATGCGGCCAAGATTCATGCCAGCCTCGGCCTCAGGGAAGGAATTCCCCATTACCAGATCGTCTATCTCCTCAGCCTTTAGTCCGCTGGCTCTCTTGATAGCCTCCTTCACTACCTCTGCGGCAGTGTGCTCCACCCTGGTATTCCTGAGGGAACCATTATTGGCCCTGGCAATGGCCGTTCTCACGATTGACACTATGACTGCATCTATCATGGTCTCATCTCCTTAACGCTGAACTAGTTGTGAAGCATCTTGCCGGTCTCAGCCATGCTCTTCATCCTGGCCTGCGTTTTCTCTTCACCGGCGAGGGAGAGGAGCACCTCTCGTTCCAAGTCGAGCAGGTACTGCTCCGTCACCAGCGTGTTCAGATCCACATCACCACCACTGATCACAAAAGCCAGTCTCTTGGCCAGATGTGCATCTGTGTCAGTGATATAACCTGCATCCCGCATGAGATAGACCATCAGCTCCAACATAGCCCGTCCCCCGCGGCCAATCACCCTGATGTCATCCCGCGGCCGCGGTGGGCGGTAGCCTTCCTTGGCCAGAGAAAGAACCGTCTGCTTGGCATCGTGTAGTAGATGGTCCAGGTTCATGGTAGTCCAGTCGGTGGGTCTCATGAATCCAATGCTTTGCGCCTCCTGCGCCGAGGTCGACACCTTGCCGGTGGCAATTGTCTCGAAGGCCCGAGCTACGTAGGGTATCAAGTCGGGACGGCCTCCTCCCGGGATAGCGCTAGGCGTGCTCGGCGGGAACCATTCAATAGCCCTGAGGAGCATCTCTTTCGTGCCGCCGCCAGCGGGAATGATGCCCACCCCTATCTCCACCAGTCCCATGTAGGTCTCGGCATAGGCCCTCACGGCGCTGGCTGACAGACACATCTCACAACCGCCTCCCAGCGTCATGCGGAAGGGTGCCGCTACCACCGGTTTCCGCGAATACTTGACCCGCATCAATGCTTGCTGCAACTCCCCTGCTACCTGGTCCAGGGTCTTCCAGTCCTTGTTCACAATCAGGCCATAGATCTTCTTGACGTCGGCACCTGGAGAGAAGTTGACTCCCTGGTTGCCGATGACCATCCCCTCGAAGTTCGCCTCAACCTCCGCCAAGCTTTCATTGATCATCCGGACAACGTTGTCATCGATGGTGTTGTTCGCCGTTCGAAACTCCAGACAGACCACCCCGTCTCCCATATCCAGGAGACTCGCCCCCTCGTTGGAACGCACCACTTTCTGCCTCTCTTTGAGCGATGGCAGCAGGATGATTTCGGGCTTCTCCTCGATATCGACGTACGCCGCTTTCGCGAAGTCGAAATAGGCCTTGCGACCGTCCCGCCGCTGGTAGAATCTCTCCTTGCCTCCTGAGAGCATCTCCTCCACGTTCCGTGGTATCTTCTCCCCCTCGCTCCGCATCCTTTCGACCGACTTCCTGACACCTATGGCATCCCAGGTCTCAAAGGGGCCGAGCTCCCAGTTGAATCCCCATCGCATCGCCTGGTCAACAGCCATGATGTTGTCTGATATCTCGGGGACCTTGGCGGCACAGTAAAGGAGCATCTTCTTCAGCGTCTTCCAGGCAAAGCGTCCGGCCCGGTCCTCGGAATAGGCCAGTCTCTGCAGACTCGCCCCGGGATCGGCCAGCCGCTTGAGTTCATCCAGAAGTGGTAAGTCGGCTTTCCTCTGGAGCACGTAATCCACGGTGTTGTAGTCCAAGGCATAGATCTTGGTACCCGACAGGTCGGACACCTTCTTATAGAAGCCCTTCTGGGCCTTGTCGCCCAGGAGCCCTGTTTCCACCATCTTGGTGAGGAACGGCGGGACGCTGAAAACCTCCTTTTCGGACGCGTCACGGAGATTGTCGCGAACGTTCTGGGCCACCTTGGCCAGGACGTCCAACCCCACCATATCCGCCGTCCGGAACGAAGCGCTCTTCGGCCGGCCCATCGGAGGCCCGGTGATGGCGTCTACCTCCTCTATGGTATAGCCCTCTTCCATCATGGTCCGCGCGGCCATCAACAGGGTATAGACTCCGATCCTGTTGGCGATGAAGTTGGGGGTGTCTTTGGCAAAGACAATGCTCTTCCCCAGCCGTTTCTCGCAGAAATCCGCCATGAAAGACACTACCCTTGGGTCAGTCGACCTCCCGGCAATGATCTCCAGGAGCTTCATGTGCCTCGGTGGGTTGAAGAAATGCGTCCCCAGGAAGTAAGCCCCGGTCTCTCTTGACAGAGCCTCCGATATCTTGTCTATCGACAATCCAGAGGTGTTGGTACTGATGATGGTTCCCGGTTTGATGACACCCTCGACTTTCTTCAGCAGCCCCGACTTTATCTTCAAATCCTCTGCCACCACCTCGATGACCCAGTCAGCGTCGGAAAGCCAATTCAGACTATCCTCGAAGTTGCCCAGCGTGATAAGTTTGGCATCCGCCGGACTGAAGAAAGCCGGTGGACTAGCCATGATGGCGCCATCTACGCCCATCTTCGCCAGTTTGTTCCTGAATTCAGGAGATTCTCTGGTCAGCCCCTTCTTGACATCCTTCTGGTCGAGATCCTTCGGCACAATGTCCAAGAGATAAGTCGGTATGTCCACTCCCGCCAGGAGGGCAGCAATCTTGCTGCCCATGACGCCGGCACCAAGAACGGCTGCTTTCCTTATCATCATCTTTCTTTCTCTCATGACTCCTCCGTACACGTAGAATTGAGCGCTTCACATGTAGCCCCGATGCGGCTAGGTCTATGAATTGATGCGGTCGTCGTCGCCACGTAACTTAGCAATGCCTGAACCGTCAAACAGTTGATCAGAGAAGTGAAATCCTGCCCCTAGCCATCAAACCCTGGCTGAACCTTTCAGCACCAGGGCGACATCATAGGTCAGTAGTACATATACTGGGGCAGGGGAGACATAGACCTCCTATCTCCTTCCCTCCAGACCACGCGACAAGTCCTAGAATTGTACTGTTTTGTGATCTTACCCGGTATAATGCAAAGGTGTCAAACTCTCGTATTGGCAGCATGGTTGGTGGCCCAGCTGCCCCGGTCCGTTAATCGAACTGGCGCAACAGGCGGGCACTTCTGGGAAACCGTGCTACCACGAGCACCCCTCTTGTGGAGAGGAGAGTAGCCTCCCTTTCCAGCATAGTCAACAGTCTGAGTTGGACTAGTGTGATATACCGATCAGCCCTGAGCTGGTCATCCAAATGAGACGTGAAGTCAATCACACACTGGCATATCGCCAAGAAATCGGGATCTGATATCCTTCTGCAGAAGTCCTCAGATCAGCCTTTCTCATACACAATGCCATACCCAGGCGGTGGGAAGGTAAAGTCGATTGCATCGTAGTCACAAACGGTGTAGCACGATGCACACTCCGCACAGAACTTCTTGTAGTCGGAGGCCAACGTGGCTTTGCCGTCACTCACTTTCCACAGGTTCATGCCACAGATTATCACACAATTCTTGCAGCCGACGCATTTCTCTTGATCTACCCTGATGAAGTCGACGGGTGATTCAATCACTTTGACGAGTCGTCTCTTCTGTATAGGATACTTCTCCATGGTTACTTTCCTCCTGCTGCCGGCGGCATCATGCTCTTTAGCAAAGGCGTCATCGCCTTCATCCCTACTAGGAAGTTGGCTGTCTTTTCCCTTGAGGCTTCCTCTGTTATCGGGAAGTAGTAGCGCGCCAGGAAGAGCAGCTGTGGGATCATATCCACGAGTATTGCGGGTACACGCAACATTCCTTGAGCATGCGGTTCGGCCATGGTGAGCATTCCATAGAACATGGCATCGGCCACGTTGTCAAACAGATCGTAGAACGTCTGGGAGGTCCATTCGGAGAAGAAGTCCCTGAGGACCGTGCCAGCTATGAAGTCAACTCCTACGGGCGATACCTTGAGTTCTTCCATGTACTGTTTGAAGTATGCTTTGGAGAAGTCCTTGTCACTGTGTGCTCGCACAGCAACTTGAGCGGCAAGCCTTGACGAATACATTGCCTGCCAGACTCCTTCTGCCATAAACGGTTCAGGGACCCCCGCAGCGTCGCCAGTGAGCATGAGTCCCCCGGTATAGATCCTCTCGTTGAACTTCTTCAACCAAGGCAGGAAGTGGAGCTGGAACTCTCGAGGCCTGGCTCTAGTAGCCTTAATGAGGCGCTGGACAAAATCCAGGTGTGCATTGTCAATGACAGATGAGCTGGATAAGTTGCGGCCTGCGTCTATTTCACTGAGCAGGGTCTTCGCCGGGCGCGAACCTATGTGGAATCCGTTTCGGAAAACGCAGACATAACCCCCTCGGTCTGGCCCCATGAAAATGTGGACGTTCGTGTCGCCGCAGTATTCAGCAATACGCTCTGGATCTGCTTCGAAATCAATGTTGGCCAGCACTGTGACCTGATCCTTGTCCCATTTCTTTCTCAACCCTGCCTTCTGAGCCACCAAGGAGTGAGCACCGTCTGCCGCAATCACCACCGGTGCCCGATATCGGTTGCCTTCGTGGTCTACCACACCGACCACCTGTTCGCCATCCCGAATAACGTTGGTGATGAGAGTGGTAAGCTTCAACTCTGCTCCTGCCGAAGTGGCCTTCTCCATCATCCACTGGTCGAACTCAGGCCGGTACATCATCTGCACCATGTACTCGTTGGCTTGTGGGTAGCTGCTACGCCGTGGTGGTGTCAAACCCCAGGTCATGCGATCCGCATTTGAAGGTTGCGGTTGTACAATATGCATCACGGCGAACTTGGTAGGCCACAGCGAGGGCACATCGAGTTCCTTTATGTATACAAAATCCCGAGCGGCCTTGGGTGACAATCCAAAGCCTGATGAGTTCTTCTCGCCACAGAATCTTCCCCGCTCGAAGACGATTGTCTTGAGGCCGCTGTCAGCGGCCTCCTTGGCTGCGGCGCTCCCCCCGGGGCCACCGCCCACCACAATGAGATCATAACTCTTCATCTGGTCACCTCCTCTTAACCTTATTCACAGCTTGCGGTCGAGCGCTGAACAGGGTAGCTAATGTCATTCTTCCGGCGATGCATAGGCGGTAGGATCACACGTGTTGTTTGGGTCAAATTCCCTCTTGATCTTGCGCAGCCACTTATCATAGTTGAAACATGCGGGGCCGAACGTTCCGTGCTTTCCTTTGCCAACCTGCGAGACCTGGAATATTGGTGTACCGAGCTTCTTGTCCAACATCGCTCGGTTTGACTCAGCCAGATACTGATAGGCACCTTCTGCAGAACCACGGTCGTGATGATCATACATCAGCAGCATTTCAGTATAGGCAAGATGTCCCTGGTCGAACACCAATGTTGCGGAATTGTCTCCACCATCATCCATGAGCACGCCCTTACTAATGTACTTGTCCTTGAGTTCCCTGCCTGCCTTGATCTGATTCATGGCCAAGTCTACGGTATCCATAGCGCCGAAAGATGTATTGAATCCCCCTGTAGTCCGGAAGCATGATCGTGTAACTTCATCCACTTTGATTACTGCCGTCGATGTCAGCTCCTGCATCTCCTTGGCCTCTGATATTGGCGAAGTCTGACCTCCAGTATCTTCAAGGATCTGCGCCAGCACCTTCTGTTGATAATCAAACTCCCTTTCAGAGTTGGCGAAAATAACGAACAGGAAGGCATACTTCAGCATCTCTTGAAGCATGCCCGTATTCCAGGTAGCAACGTAGTTAGCACCGGAAGCCATCTGCAAGCCAACAAAGGACGGGCTTAGCCGCGAAACAAACCATCCAATCTCCGCCTCTCCCAACTGCAGGGCGGCCTCTGCCAGTTTCTCGATAGTCGGGAAACTGAACAGCGCGACTTTGAAGAATTTGATCGGCTCCTTGAGCACGTAGTTTGGAGGTGTTCGCTTCATCTCCAGTTCGGGCGGCCCGTTCCAGTGGAACAGTTTGACAGCGCATTTGGTGAACACGCCAAGGCCCCCCCAGGCTCCTTCCCAACCTCTCATTATGCCCCGCAGGCTGGGACCTGGACCATCGCCGCAGAACCAGCCCGAGTCCGCCCCCAGAGATCCCAGCTTGAGGACGTCGCCTGTGGGGAGCACCCATTCCACTCCAAGAAGATTGCGCCCGCTGAACCCCATGCTGAGTCCGTCCGGTCCGTAGCCAACTACCGAAGTCGCACTGGCCAGCACCGACGTATTGGACCCTGCACCGATGATGTGGCAGTTGAGCCCCTTTTTCATCGCCTCTACCTGGAGTTGCACACAGATCACGTGCGGCTCGACCACCGCGTACATATTCTTCTCGTCAATCTCGAGGATGCGATTCATACGGCGCAGGTCAAGAGACACCGCCCCCTCAACTCCCGGCAGATTGTGCATGCCCCAGCCGGTGCTCATGGCCTTGAACACAATCCCATATCTGTTGCATATCTTGGCTATAGCAACAACCTCTTCAGTGCTCGAAGGCATAATAACAGCTGCGGGCGAGATGTCAGCCCACACCCCCTCCTTGGCTCCAAACGGCTGGTACATGTAAGATCGGAGCACCGCTGGATCATCTGACATATTCTCCGGACCGACAACATTCTCGAACAATCTGTAAATGTCTCTGCGAAGGGCCATCGTTGCCTCCTTCACTCTCAAGCCGTCCCTACAGGGCCTGCCTAGCTAGTTCTACAATGTCATAGACCATAAGATTGCCTCCTGCCTCCTTGATAGCATCCTTCAGGTTCTGCTCACACCATGGGCAAGCAGTTACGATGGCTTCGCTGCCTACAGACTTCGCTTCCTCTATGCGTTCGGAGGCGATCCAAAGCGCAAGATCGTTCATCGTCTGCTTCACACCAGAACCGGCCCCGCAGCACCAGGAGTACTCCATGATCCTCTCCATCTCCACCAACTGGATACCAGGCACGCTCCTTATGATATCGCGGGGAGGTTCATAGATGCCGTTCCAGCCCCGGTGTACAATCTTCTCAGGTTCCCTCAGGATAAACTGGCCAAGCACCTTCTTATCTTGGCCTTTCCACGGCACATATGTCTCGGCCTTGCGGCCCAGGTTGCACGGGTCATGGTAAGTGACCCGCGCAGGGAAGCTCCTGGAAAACTTCAGCTTGCTCTGTTTGAGCAGCTCGTCGAGATACTGGGTAATATGCAGTACCTCGAACTTCATTTCCTTGCCCAGGAGCGGATAAACAGACTTCATGATGCCGAATCCGCAGGCACATGATGTGACGACTCTTGCCACGCCGGCTGCATTCCAGTCGTCAATGTTACTCTCGGCGAACTTGATGAACTCACCCTGGAAGCCCAGTTGGAAGGCGGTGCTGCCGCAGCATGTCTCTTGGCTACCCCTGATGCCCACGTCAACTCCTGCCTCCTTAAGCAGCAGGACCGTGTCTCTGGCTATGGCTGACAGCTCCGGGTCGTAGCAGTACAGACATCCGGCATGATATACGACCTCCGCCTTCTCGCCCTTGGAGAGGTCTTTGACATCAAGACCTTCGGCCCACTTGCCGCGATCAGCCTTGGGCTGCATCATGGTGTTGTCTTCTTTCCTCAGACTATCAATGATCATCGAGTGTTCAGGCAAGAAGTGTCCCATGCCTGCAAGGTGTGCACGGGTAGAGTAGATGGGCCATAGAAGCTCCAGTTCGGAATTGTACTTGCAGGATGAATCACAAGCACCACAAGCCGTACATCGATAGACAATGTTCAGCAGTTCATCCGTTATCGTGTCCAGCCGTCCTTCGGCCAGGGCTAGCCCCAAAGCCATCCTGCCACCGCCGGAGTACGAGTGAAAGTTATACCTGGCAATACTGGGGCAGTTGTTCGAGAATCTCCAGCTCTTAATCTGGGCCAGGGGTGGCCACTTGCACAGCGAACACCTGGCGCACCTCTTCATATCATCCAAGTAGTCCTTGAGCTCAAGTATCATCGTCTCTCTCCCTTACCCCCACAATCTGTTTGACCCGTTGCATAAAAGGGGGCACGATTTCGCGGTAATCTCCCACAATGCCATAGTGTGCTGCCGAGAAGACATTGGCCTGTGGATCTTTGTTGATCGCGACAATCCTCCTGGCATCAGCGCATCCGGCCATGTGCTGCGATGATCCTGATATCGCCACCGCTATGTAGAGGTCTGGTCTCAGCATCTTTCCAGTGAGCCCGATCTGTTTAGTGCATGGCACCCACCCCGAGTCACACGGTGGCCTGCTCGCGCCCACAGCTCCTCCCAGCAGTTGGGCCAATTCTGTCAGTAGCCCAAACGACTCTCTTGAGCCCATGCCGCGTCCACCGCAGACAATGACCCGTGCGTCCTCTAGTGCAATGCCCTCTTCACGTAGCTCCACTTTTTCAATGACCTGCGCTCGGATAGACGACCGATCGATATCTGCATCGATCGCTGCCACTCTGCCGGCGCGAGAGGAGGCGGGATCCACGGGCCTCATAACTCTGAGTCTGACTGTGGCAATCTGTGGTTTAGTCCTGCAGACCATCACGGACAAGGCCTTGCACCCATAGACAGGGCGGGTCATTCGGAGCAGGCCTGAGCCTGGGTCAATAGACAATTCCACGCAGTCCATGGAGAGCCCCGTTTTGAGTCGGTAGGCCAGCCGTGGTGCAAGATCACGTCCCAGTGACGTGTGCCCCATCAACAGTATTTCGGGATTGATGCGATCCACCGTTCTCTCAAGTATCTGAAGATAAGCATCAGCCTGATAGTCCTTCAACAATGTGTTTTCAGCCAGAAGAACCACGTCCGCACCATAGGCTATGGCCTCTTCGCCAGTTGCTTTCAGATCATCCCCCAAAACTACCAGCGTGACATTGCTCCCGAGAGTACTGGCAAGACCACGACCGCCACCGAGCAACTCCCTGGTGCTGGCCGACAATCTGCCTTTTGTGACTTCCCCCAGTATCAGGAGCGCACTCTTATCGGTCATTGACGCCATAGTCCAGTCACAGGAGACGTTCCTCGTGCAATCGATCAGCGAGTTTTGCCGCCGCTGCTGCAGGAGTCTCTCCCTTGATTAATTCGCAGACTGTTTCGCGCTTAGGGACGTACAAGTCGAGAAGCTCGCAACGAGGCGGTGGCAGTGGGGGTAGGTGCAAATCTGCCGCCTTCCATATGTGCAATGGCTTCTTCCGTGCAGATGATAGGCCCTGCAAGGTGACCTGACGCAATTCCCCCAGGGCGCTATCAATGGTAATGACGCATGGAAGTGATGCTTGAACGATCTCGAAGCCGTCTGCACTCTCTCGCTCTACCCTCACCTGCTTGTCATTTATCTCGACCTTTCTCACTACCGTGATGCAGGGAACCCCCAACTCTTCTGCAATAGCACAGCCAGCAATGCCTGTGTCCCAGTCAGCAGCCTGGCGACCG
>Ga0315275_10005522_pt1 | contig 12002 bp, 3 predicted proteins | sample YL17G03_0_MG_FD_205557 | JGI IMG/M metagenome (GOLD analysis project Ga0315275, IMG submission 205557) | Sediment microbial communities from Yellowstone Lake, YNP, Wyoming, USA - YL17G03_0 | ecosystem: Environmental > Aquatic > Freshwater > Lake > Sediment | place: USA: Wyoming | collected... | reverse complement strand
TCTGCCATCTCCCCGATGAGCGGCACATCGAAGGTGGCGGCGAGGCCGATGGCCTGCGGGAACACCGTCGCGATGCCCGCCCGCGCGACGCCATGCAGGCTCTCGTTCCACCACCCGTAGGCCGGCAGCCCGAGACGAGGGATGGCCGGCGACTGGTCCATGAGCTGCGAGACCTTCTCCTCGATCGTCATGCGCGAGACGAGATCGCGGGCCCGAGCCTCGACATCGGCGTCCGGGTTCAGATAGAGCGGCGCCGCCTGCAGGACCGAGTCAGCCGCGTTGGCGAGGTAGACGAACAACGCGCCGGCCGTGATGACGTACTCGTTTTCGAACCACAGGAACGGCCAGTCTTCCTTGAGTTCCAGGAAATCAGGCTTCACCAGCACGACGCCTGGCACGACTCCGCCCGGGATGAACGTGTAGTCCGCCCGGTTCGAACCGTAGGCGATCGTCTTGCTGCACGCGCCGACTCCTGAAACGAGCGACACATCCGACGCGGGGTGCGTGCCGAGCACGTACGCCAGTGCGCGCAGGGTGTACGCGGGGCCGAAGATGTCGGGGAAGGCGCGGTGCAGAATGAACGTGGTCATGCCGAAACCCAGCACGCCGCCGCTGCCGCCCCAGCCTCCCATCGAGATGGGCACCCCGAAGGGGTTCTTCGCCAGGTCGGCATCGAGCGCCGCCTTGTAGGCCGCGGCGGCCGACGCCACCCTTCCGCGGAACGCGGCATCCATGTACGGCAGCGCACGTGTCACATGGGCGGCCGCAGGCGCGAACTGCTTCTCGACGCGGGGCCACATGGCAGCGAGGCGCTCGGCGTACTTCGACTGTCCCTTCGTGGTGATGAGCAGTTCCACTGCCGCCTTGAGTTCCTCATCCTCGATGCGGCCGCCGGTCGTATTGCCGAATCGGAACGTCGCCGGCTCGCGCGCATGCTCTTCGTCCCACACCCGGACCGCCGTCTTGAGGCACTCGTCGGCCAGCGCGTCGTTGTATCCGCGCAGCACCCGGCTCGCGGCCGCCAGCGCCGCGGCCGCCCCGTAGTCCAGCGCGGTCGATCGACTGGTAAACGCCCATCGATCGTCAGGGACCCCGGACTCGGCGCCGCTGGCCTTGCCCGGGGCAAGGGCCGGATTGTAGATGAGGCCGTCGGTCTTCGTGACGGCGTCTCCAAGGTGCGTGTACTGCTCGAGGGTGGGCTCCACGATTCCGGGGATCGCATGACCGACAGCCCGATACTGGCTGATGAGCGCGAGGGTTCCGTGCTCGATCTGCTGCACGATGTCCGGCACGCCGTCCGGGCGCCCGAGATCGACGAATCGCTTCGCCTGGTCGACCGTCGTCTGGTCCCGCTCGATCCCAAACGTCTCGCGGGCGAGGACGAGCGTCTGCACGACTGCGTACTGGCTCTGCGTGCGGATATCGAAGTCGCCCGCGTCGTACCAGCCTCCGACGTTCAGCCCAGGGATGTGCTGACCCGGCTGGAACGGGGTGTCGGGAGACGGACCCTGCGCGTAGAGGTCGAAGTGCTCGTACCCCACGGGAGCCTGCCGGGCATCGTCCCGGTGAGACGCGCCGTGCCAGACGCGATAGCGATCGTTCACGAGGACATGATCCATCTGGACCGGGAGGAACGTGTCGAGGGTCGGCTGCCAGACGTTGTGCAGGTAGACGTCATCGGCTATGCGGAACGGCTCGGTGCGCACCCCCGCGAACTCGATCACATAGAGCCCAGGGTCCCGCACGGCGGTGAAATCGAAACGCGCGTAGTTGAAGCGGAGGAAACGGCCCCACGGCACGGCCGACGCGGCGAAGCGTTCCGTCAGCCGGCCGTCGGACTCGATAGCGAGCAACCGACCGGCGGGAGGAGCGCCGTCGTTCGGGTCGGTCTCGATCACCGCGACCTTCGGCTGCGCGGGATGGTAGCCGACCTGTGAGTGCGCGATGACCGGGCGCCTGGTCCACCCGGGGATGCTGTTTGGCGTGATCAGCCACTGGAGGACGGTGCCGGTCTTTTTCCCCGGGAGCAGGCTGCGCACGACGAACCAGCCGTTCTGCGCGGTGTTGCGGCCGTCGTACAAGGAGAGCGTTGCGCCCTGCCCGTCGATGGTGATTCGCGTGGCGGGGTCCTCCGGCGCCAGCACGAGTGCCGTGCCGCTGGCGATCGGCTCCGGCTCGATTCCTCCGGCGGCGTCCCTTGTCATCGGTCCGCCCGGGTGGCGAGGAAATACGCCTGTCCGCTGGCCAGCGATGTAGGACTTCCCGAAGTAGGCGGACGGGAGGAACTCGATATTGAGGCCTGCCCGGCCTTCAAGGGCGTCGGGCAGGGGGTCGGGCAGGTGGACGCTGACGAGCACGCCCGCGTCGCGGGCCTCCACGTCGATGCGGTACCGAAGGCCGTGCTGGGGGTACGACAGGTCGGTGGACACGCGGCCGGCCCGGCTGTCCACCTTCCGATCGCCGCGCTGCGGGATCGGATCCCACTGCCCGGGAGCGGCCGACAGCCTGACGTCGCCGTTGGTGACCGTGCGGACGCCGTGGTGGATGATCTCGACGCCGCTCAGCTTCGAGTCGCTGAAGTCGCCGCTGTACCAGTTGCTGAAGGCCAGAACGTTCACGCCCCGGCCCTCGAAGTACTCCTGGGCGTTCAGCGTCAGTGACGGCCCGGACGTGCCCCGGGCGCCGGCGGCGGACCCGGCGAGCAGCCATAGGCAGAGCCACTTCGTCGCGAGCCGCATGGACATGATGAAGCCCGTCTCACTTCGGAACCGAAAGAAAAGAGGGGCCGGCACCCCCCCAGGGAGGAGAAGGGTGCCGGCCCCACGGCGAGACGCCATCCGCGCGTGTCTAGAAGCTGAACCGTGCCATCAACTGCAACTGCCGCGGCGCACGGACGCCGTTAATCGTTCCCACGCCGTTCAAGTTCACCAACTGGCCCGACGAGTTGTACGGCAAGTTGGTGATGGTCGGGTCGGTGAGGCTCGTGTAGTTGATCGTCCGGTTGACCCCGGAGAACTGCGTGTGGTTGAGGGCGTTGAACGCATCGAGCCGAACCTCGAGGCGCCGGCGCCCGCCGAACGGGAACGACTTGGACACCGACATGTCGAGGACGTTCGTTGGCGGATTGCGGAAGACGTAGCGCGGCGACTCGAGGCCGATGCTCCCGGGCTGCGGCATCGTGAAGGCCGCGATGTTGAACTGCTTGTACGGGTCCGAGCTGTAGCCGGCGCCGGGATCCTGGCCGGTCAGCGCGATCCGAGCGCCTTCCGTGTAGCTGCCCGTGAGGTTGATGTTCCCGATGCCGGGGATGGAGAAGCCCGCCGATGCCGGCGTTCCGGAGTACCAGCGGTAATTGCCCGAAATCTGCCAGTCGTTCGTGACCCACCTGAGGGCGTTCTCGGTGACCGCCGGGGTCTGGTACACGAAGTTCACCACGAACGAGTGCGGCCGGTCGAACGACAGCGGGCCGTAGTTGGCCTGTCTGTCCTTGCCGTCGATGCGGGCGTAGTCCCAGTCACCGCCCAGCGTGCCCTTCGCCTGGCTGTAGGCGTAGTACCCGCTGAACATCAGCCCCTTGGTGAAGCGGCGGGTGACCGTCGTCTGGATCGACTTGTAGTCGGAGTAGGCTTCGAACTCCCACAGTCGGATGTCCGCGTACCCGCGATCCGGACGCAGGAACTCGCTGCCCAGGGCGTTGCCGCCAGGGAGCGTGCTCAGCGACGAACACCCCGAACAGGTCTGCCCCCTCGTCGGGTCCTGGTAGGCCGCCTGGTACCCCAGCCCGTAGGGAATGGCGTTGAGGTTCCTGTACTGCAGGAGGTTGTCCGATTTGGAGCCGACGTACGAGACGTCCAGCGTGAAGTTCTTCGGCAGCTGCATCTGGAACCCGAGGTTCCACTGGTAGACCGTCGGCGTCTTCCACTCGTATGCGTTGGGCTGCAGCCCGACCACGCCATAGAGCGGGCTGGCGGTTGCGAGGTCTGAGACGAGGCCCCAGTTCAGCACCGTGGCAGAGACCGCGGGCGCGTTGTTGATCAGGTCGAACACCTGGTTGCCCTGCGGCCGGTCGTAGAAGATCCCGAAGGCGCCGCGGGCGACGAACTTCCCTTCGCCCGTGATGTCGTACGCCGCGCCCAACCGGGGCGACACCCGGAACTTGTTCCCGTCGGTGAGTGTGTCGGAGATGCCGTTCCCGGGCGTGAACACTCCCTGGAACCGATTCCCGGTGTTGGGCACGATGCGGGCGATGTACGCCCCATTGACGGCCGAGCCCGACTGCGGATCGTACCCGACCCTGACGCCGTTCACCACCGCCGGCTGGTAGAGCCGAACGGCCGCGGCCGAACTGAACTTGTCGGGAAGGAAGTTCGCGGCCACCTTCGACACGTCCCATTGCGGCGTGAGGGCGTAGAAGCGGACGCCGTAGTCCAGCGTCAGCTTGTTGCTGGCCTTCCAGTTGTCCTGGAGGTACCACTCGTAGTTCGTATACCGCCACTTCGGCTTGGCGTAGTTGCCCGCCTGGTTGAACGTGGTGTAGATCCCGAGCGCCGCGTTGGCGAAGGGGTGGGTGGAGTCGTACGTGTTGCTGCCGCTGTTGTCGAAGTTGATCTGGCCGTTGAAGTTCGCGAAGGCGCTCTGGTCCTTCAGGCTCTTCTGGTAGTAGAACCCGGCCTTGGCGGCGTGCGAACCCATCACCTTCGTCAGGTTCGCGACGATGTCGTACGTCGTGTTGAAGTTCGTGAACGGCGCCTGGGCGATACGGAACACCGGCGCGTTGCCGATCCGCCCGCCCCCGTAGAGGAAGTACGGGATGTAGTCGTTCTGGATCCCAGCCGTCGTGAGCATCGGGAGCTTGGTCCCGCCCGGCGCGCCGGTCTGCCCGGCCAGTTTCTCCAGGTTCGCGCGCGTGAAGTTCGGGTCGTCGGTGTAGTGATCGAGGGAGTTGTGCGCGCTCCCCACCGAGATCTCGAGCGACGTGGTGTTGTTGATGATGCCCGTCGTCGACGCCATCCAGTTGAGGCCCGGCGTCTTCTGCGTCACGTTGAAGGTGTCGAGGTTGCCGCCGATCGACCAGCCGCTGATCCCGTATGGCAGCTTGAAGATCTCCTGCCTGTCCATGAACCGGCCAGTCAAGCGCCAGTTGCTGTTGAACTGGTAGTCCATCCGGATGAGTTCCTCGCGGTGCGGCTGGTCGGCGGGCGTCTGGCTCTTGTAGTTGTAGCCCACCTGGCCGGGGGTGTTCGGGTTCGGGAACAGGCTCAGGGCGGCCAGCGTTGGCGCATACAGCCGGTTGGCCGGAATCCTGCCCAGCACGCCGCCGTCCTGGAAGCACCCGGACGTGTTCGACGCGCTGCAGGCCAGGCCGGTCGTGTAGTCACGGATGTACGGGTACGGGTTTCCGTTGTTGTCCACGCTCTGCGAGAAGTCGCCCTTCCGCTCGAGCGCCGTCGGCACGGTCACCCGCGACTCGCCGACGGGATCCTTTCGTTTCTGCCACTCCTGGCTCCAGAAGAAGAACAGCTTCTGCTTCACGACCGGCCCGCCGAACGTGTACCCATAGTCGTTGCGCGAGCTCTTGGGCAGCGGCGTGCCGGAGCGGTTGTTGAGCCACGTGTTGGCGTTCCAATCCGAGCGCCGCGCGTACCAGTACCCCGATCCGGAGAACCGGTTCGAGCCGCTCTTCGTGACGACCTGCACCTGGCCGCCCACCGCCCGGCCGAACTCGGCCTGGTAGCTGGATGTCAGGATCTTGAACTCGGCGACGGCATCCAGGTTCGTCGTGGCCATGTTGCCGCCGTTGTCGCCCGTGTCGATGTTGGCGACCCCGTCGATCGTCATGTTGTTGGAGTTCGGCCGCTGGCCGTTCACGCTGAAGCTGCTGACCTGAGTTGGCGTGTCAGTGTTCAGCAGGACGCCGGGCACCATGACCGCCAGTCCGAAGAAGCTCCGGCCGTTGACCGCGAGATTCTGAATCGCCTGCGACTGCAGCGTGTACGCGCGCTCGCCGCTCTTCAGCTGGATGTCGGACGACACCCCCGTGACCACGACGCTCTCACTGAGCTGGCCAAGGGTCAGCGTGAAGGCCCCGGCCATCAGGCGGTCGTTCGCGTTGACGACAACCCCGGTCTTCTGCAGGGGCTGAAATCCCGTGAGGCTGAGCTTGATCGTGTAGGTGCCGGGCTGGACGTACGGGAAGAGGAAGTCCCCCTTCTCGTCGCTGACGGCCGTCTGCTCGGTCCCTCTGCTCTCGTTCAGCAGCACGAGCGATACGCCGGGCAGGACGCCTCCCTGTGCGTCCTTGACAACGCCTGAGACGGATGCGCTTGTGGTCTGCGCGTGAATCGGGGTGATGCAGGCCAGCACGAGCCCGGCAGCCAGCACCAGCCCGGCGACGGCTCGTCGGACAAGGCGGTCGTTTCGCATGTCGATCTCCCTTCAGTTGGACCCCTAGGGGCGTGGCTGTTGCATTGATTCGGGCCTAGAGCATAAGTCGACGGCCACCCTTATAGCCCTATCGGGTGCCGATGTCAATACTCGGCGACCGGGCTCGACAACTGGGCCACGCGGCCCCCGGAGGTGTCGCGATGTCGGGCCGTTCTTGTCGGCAATGCCGAATGTTCTGCGCGTCTGCTCGGCGGCTCCGGACCCGTGCGGCCGGATCTCGCACTCCGGACCACCTCCGGCGGATCCAGGCGTCAATCGGACTATTGTTCGCCATGCGAACGAGATGTGATGTTTGCGTGGCGCGCCTCGCCACGATCGGACAGGCCCGCTGCCGCGTGGCCGCCATCGGGGTCCCCGAGTAGTGCGCATGGCCGTCCTCGTGGCGGCTACTTCGCGGCCGCGCCCCGGGCGCTCTCGGGCGGGCCAAGATAGCTCGGGCGCGGGCGGCCGGTGTGCACCACGATCTTCTGCAGCACGAGTCCCGGGTCGAGTGACCAGAAGGTGAGCACGTGGCGGCCGGGGCGCGCGATCGCGTGGCGAGTCGAGAGGATCTTGACCCCGTCAGCGACGGCCTTCTCCCACGCCCCGGGCGAGTCGTCGGCGTGCACGTTCACGATCTGCGGCGCCTCGTCATCGAACGAGACGGCGTAGCGGAGCCCGGCGCCCGGCTGGAACTTCTGCGTGGGCGCGAGGTGTGCCTCGACGCTGGCCGGGCCCTGGGAGAACAGGTGCATCTGGTACTCGAGCCGCATGCCGTCGGCGGCGGCGAGCGTGGCCGGCGGTGCGGTCACGGGCCACGCGGTTACGCCGGACCGCGTGCGGCCGTGATTGGGAATAACGGTCCACTGTCGTCCCGACGGCGCCACCGCGCGCGTGTAGTGCTCCGCCTCCATCGACACGTACCCGTTCGCCTCCACGAACCCGTCGAGCGTGTCGGGTCTGGGCAACGGCGGGTTGAGGACCGGCACCACCACGCGGATCTTCACGTCGTTCGGACCGGTGACGGTCAGCGTGCCCCGCTGCGTGCCGACCGGCACGTCGCTCCATCGCGCACTCACCGAGATCCGCCGCTCGCGATCGACGGTGCCGCGTGACACGTCCACCTGCAGCCAGGGGTCGGCCGCCTCAACCGAGACTTCGAAGGGCTGGCGCCCGCGGTTGAAGACGTCGATGTAGCGGGGCACCCCGTCGAACACGCTCAGGGCCGGCGTGGTCGGCTCGCCGGCGCCGCCCGGCCAGCTGGCCTCGGACCCCTCGACCGCGATCCCCATGTCAGCGGGCTGCGGAATCTGGATCTCCTGCACCGCCGGCATGGCGTTTCGCACCGGCTGGTTCCAGTACGTGTAGCCGATGTGGGTCTGATCCATCATGTGGTTCCACTTGCCGCCCGCAAGCACCTCGTTGTACTCGCGCGTCAGCTGCTCGTCCTGCCTGAACAGCGCGCGCGCCCGGTCCGCCAGGTCGTTCGTGGACGCGCGCCCCTGGATCGCGTAGAGCCGGTTCAGGCCCACGGTCACGTACAGGTCGTTCACGACGGCGCAGGCCTTCACCGGGTACAGCACGAGCTGGTAGAAGGCGTCCCTGGCGTCGGCCGGCATGGCGCCGTACAGCTCCTCGGCGCGTGTCGCCAGCTGCCGGTAGTCCTCGACTACCGTCTCCGCCTCGCGGTAATCGACGAGGCTGTAGGTGCGAGGATCGAGCATCTCGGGTTTGCGCCGCCCGTTGTACATCGTGTACCGCGTCACGATCCCCGCGATGTCTGACGCGTGCTCCGGACCGAACTCCCGCTCCGCCCAGGCGCGCGTATAGTTCTCGAGGCGACCGGCGGGATAGCGCTCCGGGTCCCAGGCGTAGTCCAGGAAGAACTGGATCGGGAACTCCATCGGCTTGATGTCGCCGACGTTCACGATCCAGATGCGGGTGGCGCCGTAGCGGTACGCGAGGTGCATCTGCTCCCAGATCTTGGCGATGGGGACGGTGTTCAGCCACTTGTACGATCGCGGACCGCCCACGTAGTCGAAGTGGTAGTAGACGCCGGACCCGCCTGCGCGGGCGCGTTCCTCCGCCGTTGGCAACCGGCGGATGTTGCCCCAGTTGTCATCCGACCACAGCAGCGTCACGTCGTCGGGGACCCGCATGCCTTTCTCGTAGTATTCCTGCACCTCCTTGTAGAGCGCCCACACCTGCGGCACGGCGGTGACGTCGGGATTCCGCTGTTCCGCGATGATGCGGCGCTGATCGCCCACGATGCGCTCGAGGAGCGCCACGTTGGCGTCCCGCGACATCGGCTCATCGCCGTCGCCACGCATGGCCAGGGTGACGATGTTCTCGAAGGCCGCCGTGTGGCGGACACCGTCGGTCCAGAACGCGCGAAGCGCTTCCGCGTTCGTGGCGTAGTTCCACGGGCCCTTCCCGTATCGCCGCCATTCGTCGTGCGCCCGCATCATCGGTTCATGGTGAGACGTGCCGACGACGATGCCGTATTCGCTGGCGAGCGCGGGGTTCAGCGCGTCGTCGTCGTTGAAGGCGTTGCCCCACATGGCGGGCCACAGGAAGTTGGCGCGCAGCCGGAGCAGGAGTTCGAAGACGTGGCTGTAGAACTGGTGGTTGAAGCCGCCGAACTTCTCCCGCGTCCAGCCGCTCAAGGCGGGCGCTTCGTCGTTGATGAACAGGCCCCGGTACCGCACGGCCGGCTCTCTGCGCACGTACCGCCCTGCGCGCACCAACACCAGATCGCGGTGCCGGACAGGCACATCCGCCCACCAGTACCACGGGGAGACGCCCATCTGCTCCGAGAGCGTGTACACACCGAAGATCGTGCCACGCTGATCGCTGCCGACAATGACCAGGGCGCGATCCACGCCCGGCCAGGGACGGGGGACGACCTGGATCAACGACGACTCCCAACGATTCCGAATCTCGCCGACATCGATCTTGCGGGCGGCGATCAACTGCCCGATCAGCCGGCTTTTTCCAAGCGTCCCCACCACCACGACGTCGAGGGCCTTCGGCGATCGATCCGTGACCAGGAGCGGCCGCACCGCCGCCACACGGAACACGTCGGCCTGGAGGTCTGCCGCGGCCCGGCGCACGCCGGGGAAGTCGAGTGCGTCCACGACGATGGGGGCGGCGGTCCCGCCGCCGGCAAGACGCACGGCCCGTACCGTCGGCGTGAACTCGACGAAGCGCTGCTCGCTGATCGCCTGAGCCGCCGCCGGCCACGCGCATGCCATCGTGCACACAGCCAGGGCAAGCGCGGGCGGCACCCATGGCCCCCACGCCGTCGTCAGCACAATGACCCGCTTCGCGATGGAACCGACCGTCGGCCGTGAACAGCAGCGCATGGGTTGCTCCTCGAGAGAAGTCACTGCATCCTGAGGCGGCTGCCTCACGACGCCCGCTCATGGTTCGGACTGGCATCGCAATGCCGGGAGAGCGTTCACGGTACGCGGTAATGATACAGGCGAATCCGGCGGACGGAGAAGCGCCCCGGCCCCGGCGGGGGGCAACCGTCATCCGTTCACGGGCGCGCTCCTGCCGCGGCACCGAGGACCCGGTCGCAGAGGGCGACTGTGAGTGCGGCCGAACCGGAGCCCGGCGCGACTGGGTCCGGCGTGGCGCCCCTCGCGCCGCTACCAGTCGGGATCAGATGACAGTTGCGCCCGCCCCGGCCGCCAGAGCTGAGCGCCCGGACGGCTCGGCCTGGAGGTTCTGCGGGGTGCGCCCGGAACGGCGCCTGGAAGACTGGTTGACAGCGCCCCGCCATTTCTCGCATAGTTCGCGCCAGCAACAATCGTCGGTTGATCGGGTCAGGGCCCGTCGTGTCACCTGCCATGCGTAAGATCGATCTCACGAACTTCCAGGTCGCCACCAGCGAGACGGCACGCCACATCAACCGCCGGATCGCGTTGAACATCATCCGGCGCTATCAGCCGATGTCGCGGGCGGATCTGGCTCGACGTTCCGGCCTCCAGCGCAGCACGGTGTCGGCCATCATCGGGCAGCTGATCGCCGAGGGCTGGGTGACGGAAGGCGCCAGCCCGATCTCGGGCCGCGGCCGCCGACCGCGTTTCCTCCACCTGAACGTCGAGCGCGCCGGCATCGTGGCGGTGGACCTGAGGCCCGTCACCACGAGAGTCGGGCTGGCCGGCCTGGATGCCCGATTCCTGATGCAGACCGCCTGGCCCACTCCGGACACGCCCGAAGAGTTCGCCTCGGAGCTGGCGAGGACCGTCGCCTCCTTCCGCAGCGCCCATCCCGAGATCGTCTACGAGGGCATGGGCGTCAGCCTGCCGGGCCGGGTTGACCCCGCAGGCCGCCTGGTGTTCGCGCCGAACCTCCACTGGGGACCGGTCGAGATCAGGCAGTTGCTCGAATCTGCGGTCGGACTTCCGGTGGTCGTGGAGAACGCCGCCTGCGCCTGCGCCCTCGCCGAGCTCTGGTTCGGACGCCAGCCTGACGATGTGCGGCACCTCGTGGCCGTCACCGTGTCCGAAGGCATTGGCGTCGGCATGCTCCTCAACGGACAGTTGATTCACGGCAGCGACGCGATGGCCGGTGAGTTCGGGCACGTGACACTGGACGAGGATGGACCACCGTGCTCCTGCGGGAAACGCGGGTGCTGGGAGCGATACGCGTCCAACTCAGCGGCCGTTCAGTACTATCAGGGCCTCGTCGGCACCGCCCACATGCCTTCCGGACCATCCCCATCAGCCGCCGCGCCGACGTTCACCGACATCCTGCGCCTGGCCGACGAGGGCGACGCCCTGGCGATCAAGACCCTTGAGCACATGGCGCGGCAGCTGGGGATCGGGCTGGCGCCGATCGTCACAGGGCTGGCGCCCCAGGTGGTGGTCATCGTCGGCGAAGTCACGGCCGCGTGGGACCGGGTCGGCCCGATTGTCCTGGACGTCGTGAAGCGGCGGACGCTGCCGTCCAACACGGCGCAGATCGTCCCGACCGACCCCGCGACGCAGCCGCGCTTGAGGGGCGCCGTCACGCTGGTCGTGCAGCAGCACTTCGGGGCGCCACAAGTGGCGTAGCCGCAACCTGCGGCGCTGCGTCGTGTCGCGTCAAGGGCATCCGCGGCCCGCGTCCGTCCGGGGCCGCGAGCGCGCCGCTACCGGTAACGCAATCCGAATCCGTACTCGAAGAGCGGGACCTCTTTCGGCTTCTCACCACTCGGACCGACGTTGATCGGGACCTGCGCCATCGATCGGGGCCACGTATGGCTGAGCTTGCCGGTCGGGTTGAATGTGCCGAAGAGGACATCGGCGACGCCGTCTCCCTCGGTGCCCGGCAACCACGCCGCGACGATGGCGTCGGCGTGGGCCAGGAAGGGCTCGAGGATCATCGGACGCCCCGACAGCAGCACCACCACCGTCGGCAGCCCGGAGGCCTTGACGCGCCGCACGAGGGCGATGTCAGCCGGATCGAGCGCGAGGTCCTTGCGATCACCCTGCATTTCGGCGTAGGGCGATTCGCCGATCACCACCACGGCAACGCGGGCGCCCTTCGGGACGTCACCAGCAGGCGAATAGCTGACCGCGCTGCGCGGC
>Ga0315275_10005520_pt1 | contig 12007 bp, 7 predicted proteins | sample YL17G03_0_MG_FD_205557 | JGI IMG/M metagenome (GOLD analysis project Ga0315275, IMG submission 205557) | Sediment microbial communities from Yellowstone Lake, YNP, Wyoming, USA - YL17G03_0 | ecosystem: Environmental > Aquatic > Freshwater > Lake > Sediment | place: USA: Wyoming | collected... | reverse complement strand
AACCATAATCGATTGGAGCGATGAGCTCATGAAGGTGGTCAAGGTGAACTGACCCGGGGTCTTCGGATCCTGGGGGGGAGGACCAATGGGTCAGATGGGCCGCGACCAAGCGGGAATTCCGCCAATACCGTGGTGGTGATTCCGGCGTGATTCCGCGGACATCGATGAGCAAGCCGTTGTCAAGACGGTCGCGGGATTTTTGCGCGGGAATCCCAGGAAAGGGGCACAAAAGTGATAGGTGATATGTGACAGGTGATAAGTTGGATTGGCGGCTCTTGCTTATCGCTTAGGGCTTGTCGCTTTTCTCCTCTCTTGCTGCCGGTGTGGGCGCATTCGCGGAGGTAGAGCGGGATAGAAGTGACAGGTGACAAGTTGGGTTTCGATTCGGGAGGTGCCTTCCTTATTTCGGTGTGGAATTGAGCGTGGCACCCCAGCTTCTTTGAGAAGGACAACAACGTGCCGACCACAAAGCCCTGCATTCGCGCAGGGCTTCGTTGTTATCACGCACTGTCCGCCGTAGTCACCCCCCCCCGTCGCTACGTCGCTTTGGCATACGCAGTCATCCCCTGGAAATCCACGATCACGACCGGCTCATCTCCGACGACCCAGGCGTCATGGCCGGGCGCGACCAGGGCGACATCGCCCGCATGACACTCGAGTTCTCTCCCGTCGTCCAGGCGTATCCGGAGCGTGCCGGAGACTTGATACTGGAAGTGCGGGGCTTCGCAACTGTCCGTCTGAACGATGGGCCGCACCGACTCCGACCAGCGCCAGCCGGGCTCCAGGGTGGCTCGCCCGATGACGGCCCCGCCGACGCGGACCAGTTCCAAGCGGCCGTGCGGAAACTCGCGGACCTCATCCGCACGCTCGAAATTCTTCACTTCGGTCACTTCCGCAACTGTGGCAATCCGTGGCTCTCTCATACAAACCTCCAAGCTGTTGCACCCCCGAGTCTGTCGGGTCGGCAACGCAAGACCTATTATCATTTGCAACTTCCTTACTATATGTACTACGCCGATGCAGGGTAGCCGTTCATGGATTTTCGTCAACGCCGCAGGGTTGGGATGGTCTGTTGTCGGAGAACTTCGGGGAGGCGCTGCTTATTTCGGCGTGGAATCCGGTATGGTGTCGGTCGACTGCAACAACGACTCTCTTGCCGAACGCGGGTCTGATCGTGTATGATATGGTCATGACGACCAAGGAAATCGCGTTGAAGACAATTGAGGAGCTCCCCGAGACTGCCTCGTGGGAGGATATTCAAGAGCGGATCAACTTCATCGTTGGCGTGCGCAAGGGCCTTCGCGAATTGGATGAAGGCCAGGGTATCCCCCATGACAAAGTCAAGGAGGAGTTCGCCGAATGGCTTGGCAGGTGATCTGGGCTCCCTCCGCTCGGCTCGACGTGAAAGAACTCGCATCGTACATCGCGGAATCCCGCCCGATCGCGGCCGCCCGTTTCGTCCAGCAGGTATTCCACGTGGTAGGACAGTTGGCCGATTTCCCCCAGTCCGGGCGGGTTGTCCCGGAATTCGCCGATCCGAACATCCGAGAGATCATTCGCAGGCCTTGCAGAATCGTGTACAGGGTCAAATCCCAGGAACGGATCGTGGAGATCGCAAGAGTCTGGCACGCCGCAAGGGGAACTCCTCAACTATAGAGGAACCGGTGGGCGGAGCCCACCCTACCGCTGCCGCCCGGTCTGTGCCCCCTTCCGGATGTTCCGGCGACCGTGCAGACCCATGAGAAGGGTCCCCTGTGGCACCGCCGCCCCCGGCGGTGTTCCATTCCCCAGCCGAGGGCGGCTGGGCTACCTGTTCGGGACCCGGATACACCCACCACGAGGCTTGGGTTCCCGCCCCCTGTTGCAGGCCCATGGGGTGCTTCTCGGGGGTGACATTCCTACGCGGGAATGACAAGCTTGTCACTTGTCTCCTGTCCCTTGCCGCTTGGCGGCTTCTGTCAGCCTGTGAAATAGATATAGGCGGCGGCGATCAGGGCCAGGACAACCAGCGTGCCGATCACGTCGGCCTTGGTCCAGCTTGCCCGCGACTGGCGGCGGTCCTCGGCCGTCAGCGTGGCGTACGTCAGACCCTTGATCTTTTCGTAGCTGGGCGGCGCGGTCACGTAGCTGACGGCGATCATCACGGCCGCACAGGTCAGGAAGATCAGCACGCTGTAGTACTGGAAGTAGATGTTGTTCACGACCCAGAGGAACGAGCCCTCGGCGTACTTGAAGTCCGGAAAGACGTTCTTGAGCTTGACCGGCGTATCGACGGCCAGCCGGAACAGGCCCATCGCGAAGCCTACGATCAGGGCCGACAGGCAGCCCTTGCCGTTGAGCCGCTTCATGAAGACGCCGAGGAAAAAGACCACGAAGATCGGCGGGGCCAAGTACGCTTGGACGCCTTGGAGATAGTCGTACAGGCCCTTGCCGCCCCGGATCACGGGAATCCACAGCAGGCCGATGACGACCATGACCGTCGTGGCCACCCGTCCGATCCAGACCAACTTGTGCTGGCTGGCGCCGGGCCGAAGCTTGTTGTAGAAATCCATCGTGAAGAGCGTCGCAGAGGCGTTGAATACGCCCGCCAAGGAGCTCATCAGGGCTGCCAGGAGTCCCGCGACCACCACGCCGCGAACGCCCGCCGGCAGCACGGTCGCCACCAGCATGGGAAAGGCTTTCTGGCACTCGTCGCGGGCGAGTTGGCCGTTGGCGGTGAAGAGCGCCTGGTGCATGGCCTCGATCTTGCCGCTCTTGGCCAGGGCGAAGGCGATCATGCCGGGGATGATGAAGATGAAGACCGGCAGGAGCTTGAAGAAGGCGGCGCAGATCGAGCCGCGGCGGGCCTGCCGCTCGTTCGGGGCGCCCAGGACCCGCTGGACGATGTACTGGTCCGTGCACCAGTACCAAAGGCCGACGATCGGGGCGCAGAACAACATGCCCAGCCAGGGGTAGTTGTCGTTGAAGTACCAGGCCATGCGGCCGGCCTCCCGGACCGGGGCCCACGTGCCTTCGATCCCGGCGGGCACCAGGGGCTTCCAGAGGTTGAACATCTCCGAGCCGGCCCAGTGGCGAAGCTCGCCCCAGCCGCCGAGGGCCTTGAGGCCGAAGATCGTCACCAGGGCCGAGCCGATGATGAAAATGATCGTTTGGATCGCCTCCGTGTACGCTACCGCCCGGAGGCCGCCCAGGACCGTGTACAGGCCGGTGAAGACGATCACCAGGATCGAGCCCAGCCAGAAACTGTCGAGGTGGATGAAGCCGACGTCCAGACGCAACTCCGGCAGCAGCGCCCCGAAGACCACCCCGCCGGCGAAGATGCCCACCGCGATCTTGGTCAGGACATACGCCACCAAGGAAATCAGTGACAAGACCCAGCGGCTGGACTCGCTGAACCGCCGCTCCAGAAACTCCGGCATCGTAAACACCCGCGACCGCATGTAAAACGGCACGAACACCCACGCCAGCACCAGGAGGCACCACGCGTGCAGCTCATAGTGCGCCATCGCCACGCCGTCCGTGCACCCCGATCCCGCCAGCCCCACCAAGTGTTCCGAACCTATGTTACTGGCAAAAACACTACTGCCTACGATGAACCAGCCGAGGTTGCGGCCGGCCAGGAAGTAGTCATCAGCCGTGTCCTTGGTCTTGAGGATCACCCACCAGGCCAGGCCCAGCAAGATCGCGAAGTACGCCGCGAGCGCCAGCCAATCCGCCGTCCCAAACACCCCCTGCCCCAACACCAGTTGCATCGTCTGCATAAGCATGTCCCCTGCAAAAGACCGTTAGTCGATGGTCGCCGACCGTTTGTCGCTGACGACTACTTCGTGGAGAAGCGATAGACCGTCACGGTTTCGAGCTTCTGGCCCGGTCGAAGGATCGTGGATGGGAAATCCGCCTTGTTCGGCGAGTCCGGATAGTGCTGCGTCTCCAGACACAGGCCCCAACGATGCTTGTAGACCGTACCGCCCTTGCCGGTGATCGTCCCATCGAGGAAGTTGCCCGAGTAGAATTGGACTCCCGGCCCCTTCGTGTAGACCTCCATGATGCGTCCGCTCGTCGGCTCGTGGACGCGGGCCGCGAGGCTCATGTCCTTGCCGCTCTTATTGAGCACCCAATTATGGTCGTAACCGCCGCCGAACTTGAGCTGCTCGTAGTCGTTCTCGATCCGGGCCCCGATCGCCGTCGGCTTGGTGAAGTCCATCACCGTCCCCTTCACCGCCGGCAGCTCGCCGGTCGGGATCAACCCCTTGTCCACCGGTGTGAACCTATCGGCGTTGAGCGTCAGAACGTGCCCGATGATGTCCCGCTGGCCGCACGTCAGGTTCCAATACCCGTGATGCGTCAGGTTCACCGGCGTCGCCTTATCCGTCGTGGCCTCGTACTCGATCCGCAGCTCGTTGTCGTTCGTCAGGACATACGTCACGGTCGCCTTGAGATTGCCGGGATAGCCCTCCTCGCCGTCCCTGCTCAGGTAGCTGAGCTTGACGCCGACGCCGTTCGGCCGCCGGACCGGCTCATCGTCCCACACCACCTTGTCGAAGCCCTTGATGCCCCCGTGCAGGTGGTTTTCGCCATTGTTGATGGCCAGTTTATCGTACTCCACGCCGTCGAGCGTGAACTTGCCCTTGCCGATGCGGTTGCCGTAGCGGCCTACGATGGCCCCGAAATAGGGACTGTTCGTGATATAGCTCTGCAGGTTGTCGTACCCCAGGACGATATCCCCCATCTTGCCGCTCTTGTCCGGCACCTCCAGCGACACGACGATCGCGCCATACGTCATGATGCCGGCCTTCAGCCCGTTCGCGTTGGTGAGCCTGTAAATCCGGACCTGCTGCCCCCCGGGCGTCTTGCCAAACGGCTCCACGTTGACATCCATCTTCACTTTCGCCTCCTTCGTCCCCACGCCGCATTGCACGCACCGGCACGAGCACAACATCATCGCCGCCCACGCCACAGCCGCTACAGTACCCGCCACTCGCCATCTTCTCTCGAACATCTCCAACCTGCCTTTCTCTCCATCGAATCCACCAGATCCAGCCCCTACTTCGGGCGAACCACTGTCCACGGCCCAAGAAACCCGCTTTGACGCGCCGGAACAAGGCCATTTCGCGTTTTTTTCTAACCAACATGCGAACGCTTTTCCAGCAAATTTATACTCCCCGGGGCAAGATTCCTGGACAGGCGGACCAGGGGCTGGTTGAATCAGGGAACTTTGCAGGCAACGGCCTGCCGGTATACTGTGCGATAACCACACGGGGCGAGCCATGATCGAGCTGATTTGGGACGGCAAATACGACAAGGACGGCAAACGAGTCACGCCCCTGCGGGGAAAGCCCAAGAGCACGAAAATGACAAATGTGGCTTTTCTAACTGGTCCTGGCAGCTCCTTGAGAACTATCCATCCAAGACTGCGACAAATAGGTGGTAGATGACGAAGTCCCCGTGTGCGAGAGCATGGATTGTCTCGGACACGCGAGAGTCTCCAGGCAACACCGAAGACGGCACCAGCTTGAACGGAGGGGCGGTCTTGAGTTTCTGGCGGTTCGCCTCGATTGAGGCGGCTACGAAGGTTCGAGCCTTCTCGACGTCGCCGTCAAAGACGTACCCAAGCATCCCGCCGCTTGCCAAGCCTTGTGCATACCGCTGGTCGATGAAGCACATCATGCCTTGGTGACCGGTAACATATTCGTGTACACAAGAATCCCATCCGGAAGGAAAAGCAACGTGGAGCCGTTTGGCTTCAATGGCGAAATACGGCCACGGGTGCTGCGTGTACGTCGGGTAAAGGAACCGGAAGTCGAGCCGCCCAATGGCGCTCTCTCCCTCCGCGCTATCGTCATAGACGTATATCTCTGGGTCCAGATGGACCGGGCACTGCCGCAGTTCCGTATCTTGAATCAAGAGCCTTCGTAACCTGTTGCTGATCTTGGTTTCGTGCTCGGTGGTGCTTCTTCTTCGCAGATTGGCCGAGCATCGCAATACTGCGGCCAAGATGAATGGAATCTCCTCGGCGGGGAAGAGCGGAACCCACTCGAGGGCTTCGTGTCTCACGTTCACTGCCGTCGCCTCCTCGCCTCAGCGACACGGGCATAGAGGTCGGCCGCATCGTTCAATGCGGCGGTGCACGTCCAGTGTCCTTTGATCGCCGGTTTCACAATGTAAATGCGCGTCCCACAAAAGACCCAAGGCTGTCTAAGATACGCTAAGCTGCCAGACTGCTCGGTTGAGGCTTTTTCGAGACGCTGGAGGGCAGCGATAAGCTCGCGATTGATATCGCGTGGTCTGAAGCTACTCGCCAGCTTCGTCTGATCGAGTTGGACAAACCCGAGTCCAACGTCGCTATCCACGCCACCAGAGGCGGAGACAAACGATGTGCCGCTGGCCCAGCTATTGAGCGTCGTGGTAAGCATTTCGGCGTACGGCGCAAGACCAGCGGCATCGACCGGCTGCAACGTGGGGATACTCTTGGCCGCGTCGAGCGACCCGGGAGTATCGCTCTTGTCGAAGATCCCGCACGTATCTTCGACGAGGGCGATTTCCTGCTCGTTCAGGCCGAAGTAGGCGTAGATGAGGGGTTCCAACTCGGCTTGGAGCTTCCGTGACTTCTCTCGCTGACGCTGAAGCCACCTCTCGCGCTCTTTCTCATCGGTGTCTTCGCCATCGGACCGCAGGCGGAATCCGTTCGAGGACAGTTTCTCCTCCAATCTCGCTACGCTCACCTCCATCTCGTCCTTCAGCCGTCGGATCTTGGAGGTGATCTTGCTAAGAATGCTTGTACAGTCCGGTCGTAAGGAATTGTCTTCGGGCAGAAAGAAGGGCAAGCGCAAGACTTCGAGCATGTGCACCTTATCCCGCTCCGTTCCGACGTTGGACGCTGTCTGAAAAGCGAAGTACCGGGCAAGACTGGAACGCAGAAATGCCGCCACAAACAGAAGCTTCTCGGCATCTCTCGCGTCGCCAGAGATGGACTGCAACGAGTGTTGGAACCGGACCGAATAATCGAAAAAAGCTGCTTCCGTGAAGCCCTGATTCCAGAGCACAAGGGGAGCCTGGAAAATCCGCTCTGCGGGTAGTCGGCGTGCTTTTTCCGTCAAGTAGCCATTTGCTTTCAGGTATTCGCCGAGTCTGTGAGCACATTGACTGGGCAACGAGAGCACGTCAGTAATCAAGTCGGGCGTCACGAAATAATCAGTCATCGCCCAGCGAAGCGCTTTGGGCTTCCGTGTTTTCTGCCTTGGCCGCAACGGCTGAAATCCTTGCCCCTTGGCCCATCGCCTTTGGCCACGCTCTGCCTGCCTCACAGTTCCCACTAGTTCTCCGAGTCTCGGCAGCGCGAGCAGGAAGTCGAGGAACTTCAGGTCGCGCCGTGTGCCCCAGAGGTGTGACTTCCAAACCAGCCCGCTTGCGCCTTGCTCAGCGGCATGAAGAAGCAACCGAAGCGGAATCCACTTCCGGTCATGGGGAGCAACCGGGATGACACCATCACGTAGATCCGCGAGGGAGACCTTCGGTGCCACATACTCGACTTCGTGCGAAGCAATGTCAGGCGCGTGGTTGGTGAACCTCACAATGTTGCAGGGACAGAGCGCTTCTTTGAACAGGATGAAGCTGTAGTCCGCAAGCTGAACCACCTTGTCCAAAGTCACCCGACGAAGCCACCGAGACTGAAACTCATCCGTCTGGTTGAGGAAGACCTTGGAGGGCAGCAAGAGGCAGGCGCGGCCCGAATCCTTCAGCACATCTGGAGCAGCATCCATGAACTTGTGCGCGATTTGCTTGCGTCCGCGTCCCGCCCAAGGGGGATTGCCGACCACGATGTCATACTGGCTCCTCCACTGTGGCGCCAATTGGAGGAAGTCTCCTTCCCAGACGACAGGAAGGTCGGGGGCCACCCTTTTTGCGTCGGCGAACTGAAGGAGACTTGGCAGTTTCTCGCCGGTGCCCTTCATGTAGGCCCGTAGACTGGGCGGGTGGAATTGGTCGAGAAAGGCGAGATAGAGACTAAAACATGCAATCCGGCAGGCTGTCAGATTCTTATCCACACCCCGAAGAGAGCCAAGCAGAACACGCAGGTCTTTCGCCTGTTCTTCCAGCGGTGTTTTGCCTTTGTGGGCCGCCCGCCATTCGGCCGCCAAGCGGTTGAACAGGAGTACGAGGAAGATCCCGGAACCAACGGCGGGGTCCAGAAAACGTTTGCCCCGCAGTGGGCGCATGTCCTGCAATGCAAGATCAAGTGTCATCTCCGCCAGAAACCGCGGCGTGTGGTAAGCTCCACTCTTGCGCTTCTCCGGACCGTCTTCCTTCTCGAGGAAATCCTCGTAGATGGCGCTGATGGTCTCGACCGGGATGAACTTGAAGTCATAGGCCCAAAAACCAAGTGAACCCTGGCGTTCGCGCACTTGATCGCCATTCAGGAATCGGCGGACAGCCTCCCAGTGGGCTGGCTGAACCAGTTCCCTCTCCCTGTCAAGATCATCATCGAACATGCTACCGTTGAAGTCTCGCTTCAGCCTGGGAAAGAGCGCGCCGTAGAGAGCACAATGAGCGTCCGCGTCGTTCTGCGTCATCAGTATGTCACGTAGAGACTTCCAGGGGCGGTCATGGAAGTAGTCTGGCAGCTTAATAATGCCACGATCACAAAGATAGCAGGTGAACAGCACTCGTCCAAGGAACGCGTGGGCCATCGATGGTTTCAGGGCGGCATCTCCTTGCGTGAGTCTATCACGGACAGCGGCAAGGTTGTCGATCAGGTACGCGTCCACCCCCTGCTGCGGATCGAACTTGGCCTCATTGTCTCCTGAGTAGTATTGGCCTGTCGCGAGCCGGAGGTAGAATTTTTCTGCCCAACTTGCTTGTGTGGCGAGGTTAATGGTCTCGACGAGACGGTCATCAATGTCGCCCTTGTTAGCGGCAGACGGGTTGACCGGCTTGGTCATGGAAGAAAGGACACACACCTTCTCCGGGTCGCGAAGCAGAAGCACGGTTGCTACGCCTTGATTCCAGAACTGACGGTGAACCGTGGCAACTTGGGTCGGGCCAGGAGGACGCTTCTCATTACGCACATAGACGGTCGGAATCCCATTGAGTGTCAAGACTGCAGTGAGTTCCATCTCCTTCCAGGCCCGGAGCAACAGATGCTGATAGGGAAGCAATGTGCTGTCCTGAACAACTTCTCGCTTCGACCGATAGTAGCCAAAGCCTTGTGGTGGATCTGGAAGAGGTTTTACCATTGTCAGGAACCAACGAACTCCTATGACACGTCGTCTTCACCCTGTCACAGACCGCCTGCCCGGACTGGGCTCTCATCGGCGCTCAACCAACAGGTGAAACATGACCACCGCCCGCGAGCAACGGTTGATGGCCATGGCCTACAGCTTTTCGGCGATGAAGACCGTCACTGTCACAGCTACAGGGCGGCATTATAAACTGTGTGAAGGCAAGGGGCAAATCCATTGATGCAAAGAAAACCAGCCCTCTGCAGGCTAGGCCCGGGTTCCCGGACGCACGGCATGAAGCCGACTTTCACCTGCAGCCGACTGACCATGTACGACAGACAATTTGTACGTTGGATACAAAAAAAGCCAGCCATCTGTAGGCTAGGCCCGGTTTCCCAGACGCACGGCATGAAGCCGACTTTCACCTACAGGCGACTGACTCTATTAAATATACGGCAGATTCTTGAGGATAGTCAAGATGTTTCTGCGAAAAACACAAAGAAAAGTGAGGGTTTGGGCCTATGGCGCCGCGTAAGAGAGCACAGAACGAAGAACCGGAGTCATTCGAAGCGGGCGTCAAGACCGCGCCCTGCGTCCCGGAAATCACACGGGCGGTTGACCTGTGGCGGGAGAAGAACTACGAAGGCGTCACCAAGACCACCGATATCCTGCTCAACTACTGGTTTCACACGGACCATCGCCTGGCGGATGGGCGACCCTTCAAATACCACGATTCCCAGCGCCGGGCCATCGAGACTCTGATCTACCTTTATGAAATCGCGTGCGTGCGCCGCCACAAAGATATGCTCATTCGCTATGCGGCGGCCAATCAGGACCTGCGTCTCTTGCAGTACGACGACTTCGGGCGCTACTGCATCAAGATGGCAACAGGCAGCGGCAAGACGAAAGTGATGGCGCTGGCAGTCGCCTGGCAGTTCTTCAACGCCGTCGCCGAACCCCGTGATGACTACGCCCGTACTTTTCTTGTCATCGCGCCCAATGTCATCGTTTTTGAGCGACTGCGAAAGGACTTCAGCAACGGGCGGATTTTTCATGCCGACCCAGTCATACCCCCGGAGCTTCAGATTTATTGGGACTTCGACTGCTACATGCGCGGCGAGCCCGAGCGGGCACAATCCAGTGGTGCTCTCTATCTGACAAACATCCAGCAACTCTATGAACGCCCCGATACGACCGGCGACGATGAGCCGGAGCCGATGACCGGCGTCCTCGGGCCAAGACCGCCTGTAGAGCAATTCGTGGTAGAAGATTTCGACCGCCGGATTGTGGCCAGGGGCGGGCCGGTGATCGTGGTGAATGATGAGGCCCACCATACGCACGAGGAGAAGAGCGAATGGAATTGCTGCATCCGGCGTCTGCATGGCGATCTGGTGGAAAAGGCGGGGGATTCGGCGCGTGGTTTGGCCGCTCAGCTCGACTTCACCGCAACGCCGAGGCACAGCAAGGGAACGCTCTTCACATGGACCGTCTTTGACTATGCCCTCAAGCAGGCTATCGTCGACGGCATCGTCAAGCGGCCGATGAAGGGGATCGCCAGCGGCATCCAAGAGGCGAAGTCGGATGTTGCCAGCACGCGATACAGCGCCTATCTGACCGCCGGTGTCGAACGCTGGCGCGAATACCGGGAGCAATTGGCGCCACTGAAGAAAAAGCCGATTCTCTTTGTCATGATGAATGACACGGCGGAGGCAGATGAGATCGGCGACTACCTCCGCCGCAAATATCCCGACGACTTCGGTGGGAAACGCTTGCTCATCATCCACACGGATAGATCTGGCGAAGTCTCGAAGCGGGACTTGGACGAGGCTCGTAAAGCGGCGCGGAACGTGGATTTGCCTGAGAGCGAAATCAATGCCATCGTCAGCGTTCTGATGCTCCGTGAAGGCTGGGATGTTGAGAATGTCACGGTCGTCGTCGGCCTGCGGCCCTATTCCTCCAAGGCCAATATCCTGCCGGAACAGACCATCGGGCGGGGGCTGCGGTTGATGTTTCGAGGGTTCGCCGCCGATTATGTGGAGCGAGTCGACGTCATCGGCAATAAGGCCTTCATCCAGTTCGTCGAGCAGCTTGAGAAGGAAGAGGACATTGAGCTGGGCACTTTTGAGATCGGCACAGACCGGCTCCAAATTGTGACGATCATGCCTGATCCGCAGAAGCTGGAAAAGGACATAGCGATGCCCACCCTCAGCCCGATTCTGGCGCGCAAGAAGACATTGGCTGATGAGATTGCGTCCCTCGACGTAGCGTCCATGTCCTGTCCGACCCTGCCGCGAACGCCAGACGATGCAGTCGCCCAGACATTCCGCTATGAAGGTTATGACATCATCACACTGCAGAAGCTGATCGAGCGTGATTACAGGCTGCCTGAGGCGCGAACCTCCCAGGAGGTAATCTCGTACTATGCCAAGCGCATTGCCGAGGACGTCAAGCTCCCTTCGCAATTCGCGGCGCTCGTTCCAAAGGTCCGCGAGTTTCTCGAGACGCGGGCCTTCGGCGAGCCGGTCAACCTCGATGATCCCGCGATCCTCAGGGCGATCAACTCCAACGTCGCTCAGTACGTGACTGTCCAAGTCTTCGCCAAAGCCCTGCGCCCGCTGGCGGTGGAGCAGTTGCATCCGGAATTGGTTCATTCCGGACGACTGCTTTCCGAGACGCCGGCTTTTCCCTACTCGCGCCCGACGCTCGACGCAGGCAAGACCGTGTTCAATCTTGTGGCTTGCGCGAACCAGTTCGAGAAGGCTTTCGCCAAGTTCCTGGAAGATGCGTCC
>Ga0315275_10005519_pt1 | contig 12007 bp, 10 predicted proteins | sample YL17G03_0_MG_FD_205557 | JGI IMG/M metagenome (GOLD analysis project Ga0315275, IMG submission 205557) | Sediment microbial communities from Yellowstone Lake, YNP, Wyoming, USA - YL17G03_0 | ecosystem: Environmental > Aquatic > Freshwater > Lake > Sediment | place: USA: Wyoming | collected... | reverse complement strand
GTTCATTTCGTCCTCTCGAACGGCATCACGGCCGCGGTGCGACGAACTGTACCGAAGGTTTCGTGAGCGCAGGATTGGCAAACCCTTCCGGCGCGTTCGCACCCGCATCGGCCGCAGCGAAGCTCTCCACGAAGCGCAGCGCATTGCCCACGCAGGTGGTGACGCAGGCCGGCTCGAGCAAAGTGCGGGTGCCGCCGCTGCTGTCGTACAAGCGGTGGACGCACATCGTGCACTTCTCGACCTTCTTCGTCGCCGAGTTGAACTGCGGCGCGCCATAGGGGCAGGCAACGATGCACTGCTTGCAACCGGTGCAGACCGTCTCGTTGATCAGGACGACGCCGTCGCTTGCGCGTTTGAAGATGGCGTTGCCGGGGTTGGACGGATCGTCGGGGTTCGACACCGGGCATGCCGCCATGCAGGCCGGGTTCGCGCAATGGTTGCACGAACTGGTCACGAAGCTCGCTTTCGCCGCCGGATAGACGCCCGTCTCTCTCTTGACTACCCAGCGATAGCTCACGTGGTCGGCGATCACGCCCACCGGTGCACCGAGAACCGGCGCACCGCCGAGATTCTTGAACTTCAGCGGCGATTCCACCGGCCGCGTGTTGTTCTCCGACTTGCACGCGACCGCGCAGGTATCGCACCCGATGCAGCGATCCAGATCTATCAACCAGCCGAATTGAGTTGCCATGGTCATTGTCCTCCGCGATTAGGCCTTGGTTATCTGGACCGAGGTGTCGTAGAACGCGCAGCTGGCCCCGATCGGGTCTTGCAGCGGCACGTTGGTGGAGCGCTTGTCGCGGCGCATGACCGTCCCGGGATGGATTCCGGCGGCCCGGCTGGGATCGAACCCGGTCGCCGTGCCGTTGACCATGTGCGCACGCGAGCTCTGCTCCCAGTGGCCGAAGTGGTGCGAGATGGCCACCACGCCCGGCTTCAGTCCCTGCGTGACCTTGGCCTTGCCGACGATGCCGGCGGTGTTGCTGACCGACGTCACCCGCACCAGGTCACCGGTCTGGACCCCAAGGCGGGAGCCGTCGGCGGCGCTGATCTCGACGTAGTTCTCCGGGGCCATCAGCATCAGCCAGGGGTTGACGTTGGTGCGGCCCTGGCCGTGTTGCACCACCTTGAAGGTGATGAGCTTCATCGGGAAGCTGGTGCCGTCGTTCACCGCCGTTCCGTCGGAGTGCGCGATGGGGACGTATTGCGGCACGCCCGAGTAATACTTGCCGGTCACCGAATCGCGGGTGCGCGCCACCGGGTCGACGAACAGCCGGATGATGTTGCCGTATTTGTACGCCAGCTTGTCCCCGACGTACTCGTCGCCCGGGTTGTCGAACACGCCGCCCTTGGCAATGATCTCGTCGCGGGTGATGCTGGGGTATTTGCCACTCGCGATGACGTTGAACGCGACGTTGTCCAGCATCGCCTTGGCCCAGTCCCAGGCATTGTCAAGGTTTCGGGCGCCGCCGATGGCATTGGTACCCACCCCGGGCAGGCCGAGCGCCTTGGCCAGACCGATGTGGATGTCCGCCGCTGCCCTCGTGTCGGGCAGTGCGGGGGTGTAGACGTTGTCGCTCCCGCCGGGAATGGTGTTGCCGACGCCGGCACTGGAGCCGATGGTCAGCCCATCGAACTTGCCCACCACCGGCCGCTGCAACGCGGTGCCCTTGTTCACGCGCCATGGGACTCCCGGAATGGCAAATTTCTCGAGATAGGTCGAGTCCGGAAGGATGTAATCCGCCCATGCCGCCACCTCGCCCATCACCGGGCTGATGGCGACCAGCAGCGGCACCTTCGCCGTCGGCGGCACCGCGTCCGGCAGCGCCGTCTCCGCCATCACCCGTTCCCAGACCGGCCGCAGCCCGGGCGTGGAATACGGAAGCGCGTTCCAGTAGGTGATCAGCACCTTGATCGGGTACGGATAGCCTTCCTCGATGCTGGGGATCAGTTCCTGGTAGTTGCCCTGCGTGCCGAACGGGAACCAGGGACGCTTGGCGGGGTAGCCGGTGAAGAGCGCCCCGGCCTCGGCCGTCTCGTAGAAGCTCATGGCGCGATCGATGCGAACTCCGGAAACCGGAGGACCGCCGCCGAACGCCAGGCTCACCGCGCCGGAAGTCTGGCTGCCGAGCCCGCCGGCGCCGGCCGTGCTGCCGCCTTTCCAGTCGTAGTTGCCGATCAGCGTGTTGAGGTGCTGGATGACCAGCTGGTTGTAGAGGCCGTTGGTGTGCTTGACCGCGCCGCGATAGGTGAGGACCGCGGCCTTCTTGCCGTGGCTCACCAGTTCCTGCGCCAGTGCCTCCATCGTGGCAACGCTCACCCCGCAGATGGTCGAGTACGCGCTGCGGGTCCGGGAATTGACCATTTCCTTGAGCAGCGTAAACGCCGATTTCACGGGAATGGATTTCCCGGCGATGGTCCGCGTGAAGCTGACTTCGAGGTCGGCAGGGGTAGTAGTAAGCTCGGTGTGACGCTTCAGCGAGCCGCCCGCCCGGACCACGTATTCACCGGCGACGGCGCCGGTGAGGCCGAGTTCCACCGCATTAAGATAACGCTGGAAGGTTCTTCCGCCGCTGTCCGTGAAGGTGCCGACGAGGTACGTGCTGTCGGTCCAGGTCGGCTCTCCATCCGCCGTCGCCGCCGTCTGGTTCGGATTCTCTAGGTAGCGTTTGTCGTGGCGGTTGTTCGCCAGGATCCAGCTCATCATGCCCAGGGCCAACGCCGCGTCCGTTCCCGGTGTAATCGGCACCCAGCCCGGGATCGCCGGCAGGATCCCCCGTGCGGGGGCGCCGTTGGCCTTGGCGGCGCTGTTGTTCATCCGCGGGTCGACGACGACGTACCTGCCGCCGTTTGGCAGATCCGGTCTCGGCATCTTGAACTGCATCAGGTTGCGCGCCATCCCCACCATCGGGAACCCCGCTTCGAGCGGATTCGAGCCCCAGTAGATCAAAAACTCCGCGCCGAGGATGTCGGCCTGCCAGCCCACGGTCCGGCCGCTGCCCTTGCGCGGGTCGGCGGGATTGGGGTTCCAGGTGACGAGTTCGCCCGCGACGTGCCGGCTCGCCTCGCAGATCGAGGTGTGGTCGATGTTGTAGTTGATGGTGCCCCAGCCGTCCCGCCAGACCCGGTTGCTCAGCTCCTTTTCGACGCTGCGGCCCGGCGAGAACACCAGTTGGTTGCGCTTCTTGCCAAGTTGCGTAATGGCCGGGTTGATCCACTGATCACGATCCGCCACCGGAATCAGCGTATTGATCCTCGTCGCGATCTCGCTGAACGCCTGGGCCCAGGTGATCTTCGTCCACTGCCCGGAGCCGCGGGGTCCGGTGCGCTTCAGCGGACCTTGGATCCGGTACGGGTCGTAGACGGTCTGCACCCCGGCCTGACCCTTGAGGCAGACGCGGCCGAGTTCGTCGAAGTGGGTCGCCGGGTCGGCGCTGTAAGCCAGCCGGTCCGCAACGTTGTTCTCGTCGACGTCGCGCTGGTTCGGGTGATACGGGTTGCCGTCGATCTTGAGCAGGATGCCTTCCTTGACCTTGGCCCGGATCCCGCAGCGGGAGTGGCACATCTGGCAGACGCTGTAGAGGATGTCCGCCGCGGTTTCCACCGCGTCCGGCGGGATTTCCCCGGTCACCGGCAGCGGCGCGGCGGCGGCGGTGCCCGGGCCGCTCAGCCCGGCCCGGAAAACCGGTTCGGCAGCGACCGTGCCGGCCAGCGCCATGCTGAGCTTGAGAAAGGTGCGGCGATCTTCCGCCACGTGATCGAGCGACTGCGCCTGCATGTGGGTCGTCATTTCGGTCAACTCCTTCCTGTGGCTATTGGGCGAGTGCAGTGGCGATGGCAGTGATCTGCGGCGTGGTCAGAACCCGCAGCGGTCCCATGCCGCCCTCGTTCTCGGTGATCTTTTCCCGGATCTCGGTCGCCGACTTGCCGCGGACCTCCGATTGCGCCATCGGGTTGTGACAGCCCGCGCAATACAATCCGTAGAGCTTCTGGCCGGCGGCGAGATCGGCGGCGGGCACTCCGGTCAGCGGAATCACCTGCGACAGCCCGGCCTGGTAGAACTGGGGTCCCGGGCTGCCGGGTTGCCCACCCGTCCTGGGTCCGTGGCACAACGTGCAGACGGCGGGATCGACGCGCTTGCGGATGGCCCCTTGCAGCGCGTCCTGCGGCATGCGCGGTCCTTCCACCACGTTGACGCTGCGGTGGCAGAACTGGCACTGCGTGTCATGGCCCCTCTCGCCGGGCTTGAAATTGCCCCGCAGCATCGTTCCGTGGGCGGTGAGGGTCGGGGGCGGCTCGATCCCTGACAGCCTCGGATTGGTGACGGGCGCAACCGACACCGGCGCCGCCGTCAGCACCGCCGCGTGACAGTCGAGGCAATGGTCGTTGTACCGGCTCGAGTTGCGATCGTGGAAGGCGATGACATTGGTGGAGCTTGACGTCGAGGATCCGCCGTCGTCGTCGCCGCGCGCATCCAACGACCACAGGGACGCCCCACCACCCACGGCCATGACCGCCATCAGGAACACCTTCCCAAGGTTCTGGGCACGAAGGAGTGGATTCCTACCCCTCACGTTCAACATGAGTCACCTCCAAATTGTGAAATCTCAAGCACGGCGCGGACCGCTGTTCGATGGGATACCCGATCAACTTCCGGGCCGGCAACAAGCGGCTTGTCCATGACCGTGGTAAGGAATCTACCGGCCATTCCTGAAAATTCGCTGAACAGTCTGAACGCGACGACGGATGTGCCGGGCAATGGCAAAACCTGGCGTAGTGCCGCCGCGTCCTTCACCCGCGGGCCCGGTGATTTCATAGGGAAATGGTCCGTTTCTGCACAATGACAAATACATGAAATTGAATCTTCCACGAGGTCGTCTTTATGCTTTTGGCATATGCCGCTGTCAATTTCTTCGACAAAAAAGCTTGATCTGGATCAAAGGAATTCGGCGTCGCTTCCCGCCGCGTCAGCGGACGCACGGGCAATCGCCGGGGCAAGTCCGATTGCCGGCGTCGATCATCGGGGCGACGGCTGGTCCTGTTCTGCCCGCCCCTCTGCCGGGGTCGGTCGCGCCGGTCGCAGCGGCACGCCGGCCACCTCCCGCCCGGCGGGCAGCTTCCAAACGGCAGCGGGGGGTCGACTAGAATGCGGGAGGGGCGGATTCGCCCGGGGAGGAGATGCCGTGCAGCGGAGGGACTTTCTGCTCGGTGCCGCAGCGGCCGCGCTTGCCGGGCCGGCCGCGGGCGCACACGACGACCGCGCGCGCGACGCGGCGCGCATCGGACTGTCGCCCGTATTTCTCGATGACCAGCTGGCGTTCCTCACCAGCTGGCGCGTCTACCTGCAGGAGCGCCTCGAGCGGCCGATCCAGTTCGTGCAGCGGCGAACGTACCGCGAGATCATCGATCTGCTGCTCGCGCAGAAGCTCGACTTCGCGTGGATCTGCGGCTACCCCTACGTCAGGAACCGTGCCGACCTGCAGCTCGTCGCGGTCCCGTTGTCGAATGGGCAGCCAACCTACCATTCGTACCTGGTCGTGCCGGCAACGGACCGCGCAACACATTCGATCCTGGAATTGCGAGGCAAGATCTTCGCCTTCTCGGATCCCGACTCGAACTCGGGGTTCCTGTACCCGAACTACTGGCTGCTCCGGCTCGCCGAGCGACCCGACGCCTTCTTCGGCAAGACGTTCTTCACCTGGGCGCACCGCAACACCGTCGAGGCCATCGCCGCCGGGCTTGCCCACGGTGGCGCGGTCGACAGCTATGTGTGGGAGACGCTGAAGCTGCTGCGACCGCAACTCACGGCACAGACGCGCGTGGCCGCGATTTCGCCGGCATTCGGCCACACGCCCTTCGTCGCCCGCCGCGGCATCCCCAGCGGCGAACGGTCCGCGCTGCAGCGGGCGTTGATCGACATGCCTGCAACGAACGACGGCGCGAAGCTGCTCGCCAAGCTCAATCTCGACGGATTCGTCGCGGGGAGCGATGCGCTGTACGATGGCATCGGCCAGATGGTGCTTGCAACCCGAGGCGTACCGCTCAGTGCACCCGCTGCGTGACTTGAGCTTCCGCTACAAGATCCCGTTGCGCGGGATCGCGCTGGCGCTGATCACCGCGCTTCTCGTCACGGCGTCCCTGTTGAAGCGGGAATACGACGAGCTGCGCCAGGACCTCGTCACCACGTCGGGACACCTCGCGCGGGTGCTGGCCAACACCGTGGTGACGCCGCTCCTGCACGACGACGTGTGGCGCGCATTCGAGATCATCAACTCGCCGTTTGCCGCGGGCTCGCGCGAGAACAGTCCGCAGACGGCCGAGCTCATCATGATTCTCGATGCCAGCCGGCGCGTCTATCTCGCCACGGACCCGAAGCAGTATCCGATGCTCTCCGACCCCGGGCGGGCCAATCCGGACTTCCCCGAACTGTGGCAGGCGATCGAACAGCTGCGGGAATTCGAAACCCGCGTCGTCGATCTCGCCGGGTCGGCGAGGCTCTATGTGGTAACACCAATCGTTGCCGATGGTGTCCGCCTCGGGACGCTCGTGATCGGCTACTCGAAGAACGCGTTCGTGCCGCGCTATGTCGGCATCGCCAAAGGGGCCGCGCTGGCCATGCTCGCCGCGCTCGCCATCCTGCTGCCCGCGAGCTGGTATTGGGCGCAACGGTTCGCGCGCCCGCTGACCGAGCTTGCCACCACGATGGGACGCATCGGCGCGACGATTCCCGACGCGACCGAGGTCCGGATTGCCGAGTCGCGCGACGAGATCGGCCAGCTGGGTACCGCGTTCAAGGCGATGCTGAACGGACTCCGCGACAAGGCGGCGCTGGAGAGGCAAGTCGTCCATTCCGAGCGCCTCGCCGCAATCGGGCGGCTGTCCGCCGGGATCGCGCACGAGATCAACAACCCGCTGGGCGGCATGCTCAACGCCATCAGCACCTACCGGCGTCACGGCAACGAGGACCCGCTGGTCGCCCGGACGCTGTCGCTGCTCGAGCGCGGCCTGGTGCAGATCAAGGACACCGTCGCGGCGCTGCTGGTCGAGGCCAAGGTCGAGAGCCACCCGCTGACCCGGCAGGATATCGAGGATACCCACACGCTGGTCGTCGCCGACGCGCACCGGAAAGGGGCCCGCTTCACCTGGGAGAACGATATCGTCGCGACGTTGCCGCTGCCGTCGACGCTGGTCCGGCAGGTTCTCATCAACCTGATGCTCAACGCCGTGCAGGCGATCGGGCCGGGCGGATTGGTCACCTGTCACGTGTACCGCGACAGCAGCACGCTCCACGTGGTGGTCGGCAACGACGGCGCGCACATCGCGCCGGAGCAAATGGCCCGCCTGTTCGAGCCGTTCGCGTCGGGGCGCGACACGGGGCACGGGCTGGGCCTGTGGGTCACCTACCAGATCGTCACCCAGTTGGGCGGCGAGATCAGCGTCGGCAGCGCGCCGGGCGAGACCCGCTTTGCGGTAACCTTGCCGCTGCCCGAGCAGCCGTCATGACTCCATCCAGCAAGAAGCCGCTGCTGTGCCTCGTCGAAGACGACGCGATCATGGGCGAGTCGCTGTGCATTCGCCTCGAACTCGAAGGCTTCGCCGTCGATTGGCACCGGACCGCCGAGCCCGTACTGACGGCCATCGGGCGCAAGCCCTACGCGGCGGTGGTCAGCGACATCCGGCTGCCGGATCTCTCCGGCGACGAGATGTTCCTCCGCCTGCGCCAGCAGCACCGGACCTTGCCGCCGTTCATCTTCATCACCGGATTCGGCGCCATCGACCGCGCCGTGCAGTTGCTCAAGCTGGGCGCCGCCGACTACATCACCAAGCCCTTCGATCTCGACCAGCTGGTCGAAAAGATCAAGGCGCTCGCGCATGCGACCCCGCCCCTGGTCGACGGCCCGCGCCTCGGCGTCTCCCAGGCGATGCGCCGGATCGACGAGATGCTGCCGCAGCTCGCGCGGCATGCCGGCACGGTGCTGTTCGCGGGTGAATCGGGCGTGGGCAAGGAGTACGTCGCCAAGGCGCTCGATCGCCTGGCGCGGGAAGACGAGCGCTGCCCGTTCGTCGCGGTGAACTGCGGCGCGATCAGCGAGAGCCTGTTCGAAAGCGAGCTGTTCGGGCATGAAAAGGGCGCGTTCACCGGCGCCGTGCGTGCGAGGAAGGGCTTCTTCGAGCAGGCCGACTGCGGCACCCTCTTCCTCGACGAGATCAGCGAGCTGCCGCCACCGATGCAGGTCAAGCTGCTGCGCGCGATCCAGGAGCGGCGGGTCGTGCGCGTGGGCGGGGAAGCGGAGATCGCCGTCAATCTGCGGCTTTTCTGCGCCTCCAACCGGGAACTCAAGGAGCGGGTCGAGCAGGGCCTGTTCCGCGAGGATCTCTTCTACCGGATCAACGTCATCCAAGTGAAGATCCCGCCGCTGCGCGAGCGCCGCGAGGACATCCTCTGGTTCGCCCGCCGCTTCCTCGACGACTTCGCCGCGCAACACGGCGGCGAGCGCCACACGCTCGCACCTGACGCCGAGCAGGCGCTGCTCGAATACCCGTGGCCCGGCAACATCCGGGAACTGCAGCATTGCATCGAACGGGCCTGCATCCTGGCGCCGCAGGGCGCCCTTGGCGGCGATGCGTTCTTCGGGACCGCCGGCGCGACGCCGGCGGCAGGCGGCACCGGGACTCTCAGCGGCTACCTGCACGAGCGCGAGCGCGACTACATCGGCCAGGTGCTGGCGCGCCACGGCGGCCACATCGCGCGGACCGCCGAGAGCCTCGGCATCAGCCGGAAGAACCTCTGGGAAAAGATGAAGAAGCTCGGGATCGAAGCGCGCGCGACCGATGCGGAGTGATGCGCGAGCGCGATCGCTTCACGCCCTGACGATCAGGTACGCACCGAGCCCCACCATCGCCACCCCGCTGACGAATTTCAGCCAGCGGCCTTCGTTTTCCTGCAACCGGTGCCGGCTGAGCGTGACGACCCCGATCGCGAGCACGATGACGTCGTCCAGCATGTAGGCGGCGTTGTAGAGCAGCAGGTAGCCGTAGTAACTCGCGCTGTCCAGCTGCTTCAGCGTCAGGATCCGCGTGAAGAGGGCGGGAAATCCGGACGTGCAGAGCAACTCGATCAATTGCACCAGCAATCCCAGAATCACGGTGGCGATCAGCGCCGCCGTCAGGTCTTCCGCGTGCAGGATCCCGCGCATCCGCGCGTAGATGCCGGGTTTGGCCGCGTCCGGGATGGACAGGGAAAATCCCCGGCCGAACGCCCACCAATCCTTGAGATTGACGAACCCGGCCAGGATGGCAATGCCGGCGATGATCAGTTCCGATGCCCGGGACAGCCCGATGAACAGGAACAGATTGAGCCAGGCGGCCATGAAGCCGAAGTAGGCGATGCCCTGGATGGCGACGAACGTGCCGGCGATCGCCAGCATCCGTGATCGATCGTTGAGCGGCGCGAGCAGCGAGATCATCAGGATGAGCACCCACATCGAGCAGGGGTTGAACCCGTCCAGCAATCCCATGACCAGCGTGAACAGCGGCAACCCGACGTCGTCGAGTGAAATTGTCCAACCGAAGATCGTGACCTCGAACGGCTCCGCCCCGGGCGCCGCTGCCGGGTCGCCTTTGCAGGACGGGCTCTCCTGCGCGTCGCACGCGGCCGCGCCTTCCGCCGCCGGCGGCACTGGCGCCGGCTGCTGCGCCAACGCCGCGCGAATGAGCTTGTCGGTGCCTGCTTCGGGCGAAAAGCCCACGATGAGCTGTCCGTACAGGAAAATTGCGGGCACGCGCAAGCTGCCCGTCCCCTGCGCCTGCGCAATCTCCTGCAGCCGGGCGAGCGCCGCCGGCTCCTTGCCGACATCGCGGATCGCGATCCCGAGATCCGGCCGCTCCTTGCCGAGCGTGGCGAGGAAGGCCTCGGCCGTGGCGCAATGCGGACAGCCCGCGCGCACAAAAGCCTCGATGTCCACGGTCTGCGCGGGAGCCCGGGTTGCGTCCGGAACCGGGGAGCGCGGCTCGTCGCCGAACGCGACGCTCGGCAGCACCAGCATCGACGCCGTCAGCAGCAAGGCCGGCCATCGATGGAAAAGCAAGCGGGCAAGTCCGTTCAACAACTTTCTCCACGAACTGCCGACAGGATGATCGTTCATGCGTCAATTTCGATAAGGCGCTCGTTCTCATCCACGGCGTGCTACGTCCAGCTCCACGGCAAAGTCAGGGTCGCCTCCAGCCCCCCTCGCAATTGCGCAGGTTGACGTCCCCACCGTGCGCCTGCGCGATGTTCCGCGCAATGGGGAGGCCGAGCCCCGTGCCGCCCGTTTCGCGGCTGCGCGAGCCTTCGAGGCGATAGAACGGCTGGATGACCTTCTCGATTTCACTAGCCGGCATTCCGGGACCATGGTCGCACACGCGCAGGATCAGCTGGTCGGGCGCCTCCTCGACCCGGATCTCCGCGCGCTGGCCGTAGGAGCCTGTCGGACTTAGGGGTTCGAAAGCGAAACGATGGGAGAGCGAGGACAGATTTTGACGATTTCGACGCACCTATCGGGAATAGGTAAGGAGAAATCGGCGAAATAGGGACCGTTCTCCCACCGTTGCAGCCGAATCATCCTAAGTCCGACAGGCTCCTAGAGGACCGCATTGTCGACCAGATTGGACAGGCAGCGCTTGAGGAGCTGCGGCGCCCCTGTCCAGGGTCGGGTCACGCGCCCGTCGATGGCGACGGTCCGCCCCATCGTTTCGTTGTCGGCCTGCAAGCTCGAGGATGCCGACGATCCGGTCGCGCTCGGACGGGCTCCGCGAAGGATGATGGGCGGCGGGAAGCACCACGGCCGGCGTGCCGGGTAAGTGATTCGGGGCGGGGCGGGGAATCCGCCCCGTTTTTCGCCCCGGGGGAAATGGCGCCCTGCCACGGTCGACAGCATGGGGCAGTTCGTGCTTTAATGCTTCGATACTTATCGAACAGTCGGATCTCACCAACCGGGCGGCGCCACCGTCGCAATGAACCCATGAACCTGCTTTTCCTCTGCACCGGCAACTCCTGTCGCTCCATCCTTGCCGAGGCAACGTTCAATCACCTCGCCCCCGCCGGCTGGCGCGCGATGAGCGCGGGCAGCCACCCGACCGGCCAGGTCCATCCGCGCTCGCTGGCCCTGCTCGCCCGCGAAGGCATCTCCACCGCGGGCGCTCACAGCAAGTCGTGGGACAACCTGCCCGTCACGCCGGACATCGTCGTCACGGTGTGCGCCAGCGCGGCGGGCGAGACCTGCCCGGCCTACCTGGGACCGGCGCTGCGCACGCACTGGGGCGTCGAGGACCCGGCGCATGCGACCGGCACCGACGCCGAAATCGACGCCGCCTTCGGAGAGGCGTATCGCATCCTGCGCGCGCGGATCGAGGCGTTCCTCGCGTCGCCGCTCGAGGCTCTCGAGCACGACAAGGCCGCGCTCAAGGCCGAGCTCGACAGCATCGGCACTCTGGCGGATTCCCCCCGTGCGTCTATCGAGACAGCAGATCATGTCCGCATCATCTGACGCCATCGCCAGGCCGGCCGCCATCGCGCCGCTGAATTTTTTCGAGCGCTACCTCACCGCCTGGGTCGCGCTGTGCATCGTCGTCGGGATCGCGCTCGGGCAGTTCCTGCCGGGCTTCTTTCAGGCGATCAGCGCGATGGAGGTCGCCCGGGTCAACCTGCCGGTCGGCCTGCTGATCTGGGTGATGATCATCCCGATGCTGCTGAAGATCGACTTCGGCGCGCTGCACCAGATCAAGGGGCACCTGAAGGGCATCGGCGTCACGCTGGCCATCAACTGGCTGGTCAAGCCGTTCTCGATGGCCTTCCTGGCGTGGCTGTTCATCCGCATGCTGTTCGCGCCGTGGTTGCCCGCCGACCAGATCGACAGCTACATCGCCGGCCTCATCCTGCTCGCCGCCGCGCCGTGCACGGCGATGGTGTTCGTCTGGAGCCGGCTGACCAACGGCGATCCGTACTTCACGCTGTCGCAGGTGGCGT
>Ga0315275_10005517_pt1 | contig 12008 bp, 12 predicted proteins | sample YL17G03_0_MG_FD_205557 | JGI IMG/M metagenome (GOLD analysis project Ga0315275, IMG submission 205557) | Sediment microbial communities from Yellowstone Lake, YNP, Wyoming, USA - YL17G03_0 | ecosystem: Environmental > Aquatic > Freshwater > Lake > Sediment | place: USA: Wyoming | collected... | reverse complement strand
ATCATGTGGTACCGCATCGGCATGCTGGCGGCGGGCGCGCTGGCCATCTTCGCGTCGGAGTGGGTGCCCTGGCCGTGGGTCTTCGCCTCCCTCGGCGCCGTCTTCGCGGGGCTGGTCCTCCTCACCCTGGCAGCCCCCGAACCCCGCATCGTCGCGGTGGCGCCCCGAACCTTCCAGGAGGCGGTGGTCGAGCCGTTCCGGAACTTCTTCCAGCGGCGCCGCGCCGTCGAGGTCGCCCTCTTCCTGGTCTTCTACAAGTTCGGCGACAACCTGGGCGGGTCGATGGTGAACCCGTTCCTGAAGGACCTCTGCTTCTCCAACGCCGAGATCGGACTGATGGTGAAGACCATCGGCACCGCGGCCACCATCGCCGGCGCGGGCGCCGGCGCCGCGCTGATGACCAGGATGGGGATCGGGCGCGCCCTCTGGGTCTTCGGCTTCGCCCAGGCCGGAGGGAACCTCCTCTACGCGCTCGCGGCGTCCACCCATCCGGGCGCCACCGACGTGCTGCTCTGCGGGGGCGCCTCGGTCTCGGCGGCCACGCGGGCGGCGACCTACCTGGCCGTGGCCGGCGAGTACGCCTCCCAGGGAATGGCCACCTCGGCGCTTCTGGCCTACATCACCCGGCTCTGCGACCGGCGCTACAGCGCCACCCAGTACGCATTGCTCTCCAGCCTGTTCGGGCTGGGGCGCACGCTCAGCGGGCCGCCCAGCGGATGGATGGCCGAGCGGCTGGGGTACGAGTGGTTCTTCCTCTCGGCGGCCCTGCTGGCGGCTCCCGGGTTCCTGTTCCTGCAGCGGGTGGCGCCGATCCAGCAGCGGGATCTCCCCGAAGGGGAGATCCCGCAAGCTTGAGCGGCAACGCCCGCCGATTCGCTCCGGGTCCCCGCCCACGGGGCGGCTCCCAGTAACCCGAAGGAGTGGTTCACCTGGATGAACTGCGACATGGCTGTCGCGTTTCACCTGGTTGAAACCGATCGACCTCTCCCGGGCGCCCTACTTCCCCGCCGCTCCCCGCGCCCTTGCCTCGGCTGCCAGCTGGCGCACCGAGAACCCTGGCGTCTGGCTCATCTCGTCGCCGCCGTCCACGCCGTAGGGGCGAGCCGCGGCGCGGTCGAGCTTCAGCATCGCCTCGGAGAGCCTGGACGGGCGGACCAGCCACGGGTCCTTCTCGTAGGAGACCGGCGGCCCGCGGAGCAGCCGCTTCTCGTCGTAGATCTGCCCCTCGCGCGTGTAGGTCGCCGGCGGGTGGTCGCCGGTGTCCATGCGGATGGCGTCTTTCGGGCAGGCCTCGACGCAGAAGCCGCACACCACGCAGCGCAGCTCGTCGATGACGAACTGCTTCGGGTACTTCTCGATGGGGTCGCCCTCGACCTCGCCGGCCTCGATGTAGATGCACTGCGCGGGGCAGGCGGTGGCACACATGAAGCAGGCCACGCAGCGCGGGCTCCCGTCCGGACGGGGAACGAGCCGGTGCAGGCCGCGGTATCCGGGCGGGTACGGCGCCTTCTCCTCCGGGTACTGGATGGTGGTGACGCGGTTCCTGCTGCGGTCGCGCTCCAGGATGTCGGGGTTGGCATCGCGGGAGAAGAAGGCGTTGCGCCAGAAGGTCGTCACGACGAGGCCGATGGCCCGGAAGATCTCCGGGAAATACATGCTCTCGCGGACGTTGGCCGACTGGTTCTGGAGCTGGTAGGGCATGGCGTCAGTGTCCCGCGGCGGGGGCGGCGTGTCCGTGCGCATCGCCGTGGTCGTGGCCGGCTGCCTGTGGCTTGCTCGACGCCAGCGTGATCCCGAAGATGAGCGCGATCTCGGCGACGCCGACCCAGGCCAGGAGCGTGAGCGTCGGGTCGAGGAGCACCGCCGCGCCGGTCACGAAGACGTTCGCGATGGCGGCGGGGAGCAGGAGCTTCCAGCACAGGGCCTGGATCTGGTCGTACCGGAAGCGGGGCAGCAGCCACCGGATGATGAGCTGCACCCAGGTGAGCAGGATCACCTTGGCGAGGAAGCTCGCGGCGCACACCGCGGCGAAGAGCACCGGGTCGAGGTTGGCCCTCATCCAGCCCTCGAAGAGGATGGGGCGCCAGCCGCCCAGGAAGACCGCGGCGGTCACCGCGGCGAGGACCGCGATCTCCACGAACTCGGCCAGGAAGAGCAGGCCGAACTTCATCCCCGAGTACTCGAGGAAGTAGCCGACGATCTCGCTCTCCCCCTCGGGCAGGTCGAAGGGGGCGCGCTTGGTCTCGGCGAAGGCGCTGGTGAAGAAGACCAGGAAGCCGAGCGGCTGGAGCAGGATGCCCAGCGCGGGCACCGGACCGAGGACGTCGATGCCCTGGGCGATGGCCATCTGCTGCAGGTTCACGGTCCGGTAGGCGATCATCACGCCCACGAGCGACAGGCCCAGCGAGACCTCGTAGCTGATCATCTGGGCGCTGGCCCGCACCGCGCCGAGGAGCCCGACCCGGTTGTTGGAGGCCCAGCCGGCCAGCGTCGTGCCGTAGACCGAGATGCCGGCAAGCGCGAAGATCCAGAGCAGGCCTGCATCGGGGTTGGCAACCCACATCCCCACCGTCTGGCCGAAGACCACCACCTCCGGACCCACCGGGATGACCGCGAAGAGGGCGAAGGTGGGAGAGAAGGCCAGCACCGGCGCCAGCTCGAAGAGGAACTTGGAGCGCGCCGCCGGGAAGGTGGACTCCTTGGTGAGCATCTTGATCGCGTCGGCGAGCAGGTACGGGACGCCGCCCAGCGCGGAACCGAAGACCTTGATGCGATTGGCGCCGATGCGGTCCTGCATGGCGGCCGACCACTTGCGCTCGGCCACGGTGAGTAACGCAGCGAGCGTCATGAGCGTCACCGCCATGAGCGTGACCGCGTTCACGATCGAGCTGCCGTAGAAGCCCGGCAAGCCAAGCGCCACCGCGCCCTTCGCGCCCAGGGCCGCCAGCGCGTAGAAGGCGTAGAAGATCGCCACCAGGCCGGCCAGCACGGCGCCGATGACCGCCCACATCCCGAAGAATCGCTTCACGGCGTCTCCTCCCGGGAGCTGGGCAGCCGGTTCCACTGGACGTTGCCGCTCTGGTCGAGCGGCATGCGCTCGCGCTGTCCGGGCAGGCGTCCGTCGACGGTTCCCGCGGCGAGCGGGATGAGCCCCTTGCGCCGGTCGACCGACGGCAGCGAGTTCCACTCGTATCCGTGGAGCTTGTCCGCCACCCTGCGCCCCAGGTCCTCGAAGAGCTGGCGCGCGCTGGCCCAGCGCGAGGTGAGCCCGAGCGCCCGGCCGACCTCGGCCGAGAGCCCCCAGTGCGGCAGCGACTCTCCCCGCGGCCAGTAGGCGAGCTCGAAGCGCTGGGCGCGCCCCTCGAAGTTGACGAAGGTCCCGTCCGACTCGGGCGCCGGAGAGGCGGGCAGGAGCACGGTGGCGGCGGTGGAGAGATCTCCCTCGCTGGTGGCCTGGACCACCAGCACCTCGGCCCTCCCGAGCGCGGCGGCCAGCGCCGGGGCCGGCAGCTCCGCCCCCACGACCCAGACCCCCTTGACCTTCCCCGAGGCGACCGCGGCGGCGAGGTCGGACGCCGGTTTCACTGCGAGTCCGAAGGCTTTCGCCACCAGCTCCAGGCCGGCCCGGTTCGGGTTCTGGTCGGCGCGCCGCAGGAAGTCGTCCTGCCAGCCGTCGGGGCGCCCGCCCACGTGGATCTCGGAGAGCTTGAGCCCGTCGCGGGCCACCAGCGCCGCCGCCAGAAGATCCTCGAGCGACGCCACCGGGGAGGCCAGCAGGGCCAGCGTCCCCTGCCCGGCGTGGGCGCGGAGAAGTCGCGCCGCCTCGGCCACGGCCTGGGCTCGGGGGGCGCTCGACTTGCCGATCCGCGCCGCCAGGACGCGGCCGTCGTTGAACGGCTTGTAGGAGAGGCGCCCCTCGTCGCACATCCACTCCTGGTTGACGAGGTCGTTCTCCCGGGGGCGGTAGCGGTAGACCCCGTCGCGCATGTAGTCGAGGAAGACGTTGCAGCCGCGGGCGCACCCGGTGCAGAGCGAGCGGGCGCTGGAGAGGAACCAGACCCGGCCGCGAAAGCGGAAGTCGGTGGAGGTGAGCGCGCCCACAGGGCAGAGGTCGACCACGTTGCCCGAGTAGCGGTCGTCGAGCGGCAGGCCGGGCGCGGTGGTGATGACCGAGTGGCTGCCGCGGTTGTCGACGCCGAGCTGCGGGTTCTTGCGGATCTCCGACATGAACCGCACGCAGCGGGTGCAGAGGATGCAGCGCTCCTGGTCGAGCACCACCAGCGCCCCGAGCTTGACCCGCTTCTGGAGCTTCACCTTGGGAACGTCGAGGCGGGAGGCGGTGGCGTTGTACTGCATGTAGTAGTCCTGCAGCTTGCACTCGCCCGACTGGTCGCAGATGGGGCAGTCGACCGGGTGGTTGACGAGCAGGAACTCGAGGGTGGCCCTCTGCTGCTCTTTCACCTTGGGTGAATCGGTGCTGACGGCGACGCCCTCGGCGGCGGTCATCTGGCAGGCCGGCATGAGCTTGCCGCCCGGCGCGTTCGACATCTCCACCAGGCACATGCGGCAGTTGGCGGCGATGGAGAGCCGCTTCTGGTAGCAGTAGTACGGGATGGACACGCCCACCGAGGCAGCTGCCTCGATGAGGTTCGTCCCCGGCTTCACCACCGCCTCGCGCCCGTCGATGGTGAAGGTCACCAGGCCCGGGTTCCTGGGCGGGGGGGGGCCCGGGGGAGGCGCCGGCTTGGGGGGCGCGGCGGCGGCGGGCTTGGTCTCTTCGGCCATCTCGGGCTCCGGTATCGGGGTCAGGAAGGCCGCTACTGCTCGACCTCGCCGCCGATCATGTTGATGGTGTCGAAGGTGGGGATGAGGTCGGCGAGCAGCTTGCCCTCCATCATCTGCGGCAGCGCCATGAGCATGTTCCAGCCCGGGGCGCGCACGCCCAGCTTGTAGGGGCGGCCGCTGCCATCCGAGACGGCGTAGAAACCCAGCTCGCCGTTGGCGGCCTCGACGTAGGCGTAGGCCTCGCCGGCCGGGACCTTGATCCCCTCCATGATGATCTTGAAATGGGCCATGGCCCCCTCGATGGACCCGTAGACCTCGGGCTTGGGGGGAAGCACGTAGCGCGAGTCGTCGGCGGCGATGGCGCCCGGCTGCATCTGATCGAAGCACTGGCGCACGATCCGGTCCGACTGCTTCATCTCCTCCATGCGCATCAGGTAGCGATCGAAGTTGTCGCCGTTCGTTCCCACCGGGACGTCGAAGTCGAGGCGGTCGTAGACCAGGTAGGGCGAGGCCTTGCGCACGTCGTAGGGCACGCCGGAGGCCCGCAGGCACGGGCCGGTGAAGCCGTAGTCGATGGCGTCCTCGCGGGACATGACGCCGGTGCCCCGCGTGCGGTCGATGACGATGCGGTTTCGGGTGAGGAGCCTGTCGATCTCGACCCGCAGCTCCTCGGCGCGGTCGAGGGTGCGCAGCACCTTCTCGTTCCACCCGGGTGGCACGTCGCGGGACACCCCGCCGACCCGGGCGTAGTTGGACGTGAGGCGCGCACCGCAGAGCTCGGTGAGCCGGTCCCAGATCAGGTCGCGGGCCTCCATGCCGTAGATGAGCACGGTCATGGCGCCCAGCTCGAGCCCCATGGCGCTGATGAGCGTGAGGTGGTCGCACATCCGGTGCAGCTCGGAGGTGACCACGCGCAGGTACTGGGCCCGCTCCGGGACCTGGAGCCCGGCCAGCTTCTCGACCGCCAGCGCGTAGCCGACGTTGTTCATGATCGAGGAGACGTAGTTGAGCCGGTCGGTGTACGGGAACACCTGCGTCCAGGTGACGTTCTCGCAGGACTTCTCGAAGCCCCGGTGCAGGAAGCCGATGTCCAGCTTCATCGAGTGGACGGCCTCGCCGTCGAGCTCGACCACCGCGCGCACCGTGCCGTGCATGGCCGGGTGGCTGGGGCCGAGGTTGACGAGCATCCGCTTCGTCGGGAAGGGCGCGTCGAGCGGACTGGCCGCCGCGGGGACGGGAAGGATGGCGGTCTCGGGGGCCTTGGACATGGTTCCTCGACTAGCTGCCGGAGGGGCCGGGGCCGCGGAAGGGCTCGTCGACCTGCCGCTCCGGGATGAGCGGCTGGCGTCCTCGCAGCGAGTAATCCTTGCGCAGGGGGTGACCGACGAACTCCTCGTACATGTAGAGCCGGCGCATGTCGGGGTGCCCCTCGAAGCGGATGCCGTAGAGGTCCCAGCAGTACCGCTCGTACCAGTTGGCGCCCTTCCAGAGCGGGGTCACGCTGCGGACCACCGGGTCGGACTCGGGCACGCCCACCCGGAGCCGCAGGCGGTGGTTCTTCGTCGTCGAGTACATCTGGTAGACGACCTCGAAGCGCGGCTCGGAGCCCATGTAGTCGACGGCGGTGATGTAGGGCGCCATGTCGAAGGCCATCTCCGGGTCCGACCTGAGGAACCGGCAGACCTCCTCGATCGACTCCTTCTTCACGAGGGCGACGTCGTCGCCGCCCGGGCCGGTGTAGGCCTCGGTCACGGCCTCGGGAAAACGCTCCTTCAGCCTCTGGAGTGCGGCCTGGGACACGGTCTACCCCTTGGCCGGGAGCGCCGGCTTCTCGCGGTCGATGAGCTTGTGGGGCTGATCCTGGATCTTCTGCTGGAGGAGGATGATGCCGTCCAGCACCTGCTCCGGCCGCGGCGGGCATCCCGGGATGTACACGTCGACCGGGATGATCCGGTCGATTCCCTGCACGGTGGCGTAGTTGTCGTAGAAGCCGCCCGACGAGGCGCAGACCCCGAAGGCCACCACCCATTTCGGATCGGCCATCGAGTCGTAGACCCGCCGGAGGATGGGGGCCTGCTTCACGTTGACGGTGCCCACCACCATGAGCAGGTCGGCCTGGCGCGGCGAGAAGCGGGGCAGCGCGGCGCCGAATCGGTCGAGGTCGTAGCGGGCCGCCGCCACCGCCATGAACTCCATGCCGCAGCAGGCGGTGACGAACGGGTACTGGAAAAGGCTGTACTTGCGGGCCCAGCCCAGCCCCTTCGAGACCATCTTCTCCAGGCCGGAGAGCGCGTCCTCGCGTCGCGTGGCGATGGCCGGGACGAGGTCGAGATCCGAGGTCGCGGACATGATCACTCCCGGCTCCAGTCGATGGCGCCCTTCTTCCAGACGTAGACCAGACCGACGATCAATGTGGCGCCGAAGATCGCCATGGACAGGAACGACGGCCAGCCCAGCTCCCCGAGCGACACTGCCCAGGGGTACATGAAGACCGCCTCGACGTCGAAGACGACGAAGAGCAGGGCAAGCAGGTAGAATTTCACGTCGAATCGGTCGCGGGCCAGACCGGACGGGAGGGAGCCGAACTCGAAGGGACTCGACTTGGCCTCGTTGGGCCGGCGGGGCCCCAGGAGGTTCGCGAGACCCAGGAGCGTGAGCCCCAGAATCACTGCGAGTACGATGACGACCGCGAGCGGGAAATAGCTCTGCAGGGCTGTTGTCATGGCGCGACCGGGCAAGGGGGCAAGGTGCTCCTAACTGCCTGTATGCATGTGTTTCGTCAAGCGGAATCACCCCTTCGCGTGCCGGATTCGACGCTTGACTCCATCGAAGGGGACTGTAGACTCCGCGCCCTCTTTGGAGCCCTCCCACCTCCCGCTGCAGGGGTCTTTTCCATGGGCTATCAGTTCGCCGCCGTTCTAGCCTTCGCTGCCGTCGCGGTGCTGCTCCCGTTCGGGCTGCTCTTCGGCTTCAAGTTCATCCGTCCGTCCTTCCCGTCCGAGGACAAGTCGCTCATCTACGAGTGCGGCGAGAAGCCCATTGGCCGCGCCTGGTTCAACTTCAACCCCCGCTTCTACCTGGTGGCCCTGGTCTTCGAGATCTTCGAGGTGGACCTGGCCCTGACCTTCCCGGTGGCGGTCGTCTACAAGGACTGGGTGGCCGCCGGCCCGGCCTTCGCCTGGGTGGCCTTCGCCGAGCTCTTCCTCTTCATCGCCATCCTGGTGGTCGGGCTCGTCTGGGTCTGGGCCAGCGGAGATCTGGAGTGGGTGAAGAAGCTGGCGGTGGTGGACGACGGCCCCGACGAGGTCGTCGAGACCCCTGCAACCAAGGCCGCCTGATCCCCGGAGAGAACCGAATGGCCCACCGAGACACCATGGACGCGGAGATGGGCGGCGACGTCGTCTTCGCCCACACCAGCCAGCTCGACAAGATCATCAACCTGGCCCGTGCCAACTCGCTGCACTACCTGCTCTTCGGCCTGGCCTGCTGCGGGATCGAGCTCATGCAGTTCGGCGGCCCGCGCGCCGACGCCGACCGCTTCGGCGCCGTGTTCCGCGCCACCCCGCGCCAGGCCGACTTCATGATCGTGGCCGGCACCCTCACCTACAAGATGGCCGAGCGCCTGAAACTCCTCTACGACCAGATGGCCGAGCCCAAGTACGTCATCTCCATGGGGTCCTGCGCCAACTGCGGCGGCCTCTTCCAGCTCGCCTACTCGGTCTGCAAGGGCGTGGACAAGGTGGTCCCGGTGGACGTCTACGTCCCGGGCTGCCCGCCCCGTCCCGAGGCCCTGACGGAGGGGTTGCTCCGGCTCCAGGATCTGGTGATGCGCGAGCGCTGGAAGGACAAGCGCCGCGCCCCCGCGCCACTTTCTGCCGGCGGCAAGGCCTAGCCTCCGGGAGACACGATGAACGCCATCGAGATCCACCAGAAGCTCCAGGACGCCTTCGGCGAGGCGATCGGGCCGCTCTCCGAGCCCAAGATCGACCCGTTCGCGGTCGTGAAGGCCGACCGCATCGTCGAGGTCTGCGCCTGGCTGAAGAAGGCGCCGGGCATCGAGATGGACTTCCTCGAGGACCTGACCGCGGTCGACTGGCCGAAGCGGAACGTCATCGAGGTCGTCTACCACCTCCAGTCCTTCCCCCACCGCCACGGCATCGTCCTCAAGGTCGACACCGACCGGCAGAACCCGGTGGTCGACACCGTGGAATGTGTCTGGAAGGCGGCCAACTGGCTGGAGCGGGAGGTCTACGACCTCTTCGGCGTCGGCTTCGCCGGCCACCCCGATCTGCGCCGCGTCATGCTCCCCGACGACTGGGTCGGGCACCCGCTGCGCAAGGACTACCAGGAAGCCGGGGGCTTCCACGGGATCCCCAACCTGCGCGAGAACCCGCTCGTCGAGCTGCGCCGCATCGACCTGGTGCGGGTCGCCGAACACTTGAAGCTCCACCCGCCGCCCCCGCCTCCTCCGCCGGCGCCGCCCCCTGCGGCCGCCCCCGCTGCCGCCCCTGCGGCCCCTCCCGCGGCAGGGCCCCCGCCCGCCCCGCCCGCCCCGCCCGCCGCTCCGAAGGCCTAGAGGACCCGACATGTCCAAGCTCGTCCTTCGCCGCCTCGACCGCAACAACGAGGAGATGCTCGTCAACTTCGGCCCGCAGCACCCGTCCACCCACGGCGTGCTCAACTTCCTCGTCGAGACCGACGGCGAGGTGATGAAGCGGGCCATCCCGGACATCGGCTACCTGCACCGCTCGCTCGAGAAGATCGGCGAGATGGTCGGCTACCCCGGGTACATGCCGTACACCGACCGCATCGACTACCTCGCCGCCATGTTCGCGAACGAGGGGTACGCCATGGCGGTCGAGAAGCTCATCAAGGTGCAGGTCCCGCCGCGGGCCCTCTACCTCCGGGCCATCTCCTGCGAGCTGAACCGCATCGCCAGCCACCTGGTCTCGATCGGCACCATGGCCACCGACATCGGCGCGGTGACGCCGCTCGTCTACGCGCTGCGCGAGCGGGAGATCATCAACGACCTGCTCGAGGCCCTCTGCGGCGCACGCCTCACCTACAACTACCACCGCATCGGCGGCGTGGCCTACGACATGCCCGAGGGCTGGCGCGACAGGGTGATCAAGTACCTCGACCGCTTCGACAGCTCGGTCCAGGAGTGGGACCGGCTCATCACCTGGAACGAGATCTACAAGAAGCGGCTGGGCGGAGTGGCCGTCATCTCGCGCGAGCAGGCCATCGACTACGGCCTCTCCGGACCCAACCTGCGCGGCAGCGGCATCGACTGGGACCTGCGGCGAGACATGCCCTACGGCGCCTATCCCGACTTCAAGTTCGAGGTCCCGGTGGGGCGGGGCTGGGCCGGCGCGGTCGGCGACTGCTTCGACCGGTACTACGTTCGCGTGCTGGAGATGGAGCAGTCGTCTCGCATCGTCCGGCAGGCCCTCGAGAAGATGCCCGAGGGCGAGGTGCAGGCCAAGGTCTCTCGCAAGATCAAGCCGGAGGCAGGGGAGGCGCAGTCGCGCATCGAGTCGGCCCGGGGCGAGATGGCCTACTACCTGGTCTCCGACGGCACCGAGCGCGCCTACCGGGTCCGGGCCCGCACCGGATCCTTCTTGGCGATGGGAATCATCGAGGACATCTCCCCCGGCCTGATGGTCGCCGACCTCGTGGCCCTCATCGCTTCCCTCGACGTGGTGGCACCCGAGACGGATCGCTGACCATGCCCCAGTTCTCCTTCGCCTTCCCGAAGCCCGGCACCAAGAAGCTCCTCCTCGGCGCGTCGCTCGCCGGAGCGATCGGCATCCCCGTCCTGCTGGCGAGCCTGCTCGTCTTCGTCATCCCGATGATTCACAAGCCGGTCTTCGACGCCTTGATCCGCGAGAAGCTCGGCCACGACCCGGCGAGCTGGGCGGGCGCGCAGTGGGTCTACGCGATCGGCCTGTTCCTGGCCGGCATCGTCATGTTCACCTTCGCCGCCATCTCGGGCGGCATCTTCTCCTGGTACGAGCGGCGCGTGGCCGGCCGCATCCAGAGCCGCATCGGCCCGAACCGCGTGGGCGTGGGCGGCTTCTTCCAGTGGATCGCCGACGCCGTGAAGCTCCTCTTCAAGGAGGACCTGGTCCCCGCCGAGGCCGACTCGGTGCTCTTCCGCGCCGCTCCGTACTTCGTGGTGGCCGGCATGACGCTGGTCTTCGTGGCCCTGCCCGCCGGCCAGGCCATCGTGGTGGCCGACCTGAACGTGGGCATCTTCTACATCCTGGCCGTCACCTCGCTCGCCGTGGTGGGCATCATCCTCTCCGGGTGGTCCTCCAACTCGAAGTGGGCGCTCTTCGGCGCCATGCGCGCCGCCGCCCAGATCATCAGCTACGAGGTCCCGGCCGGCCTGGCCATCCTGGTCCCGGTGCTCATGGCCGGCACGCTCTCCACCCAGGGGCTCATCCAGGCCCAGGGCGGCTGGCCCTGGGAGTGGTTCTTCTTCCGCAACCCGGCCGCGGCCGTGGCCTTCGTCATCCTCTTCATCTCGCAGCTCGCCGAGGGCAACCGCACGCCCTTCGACCTGGCCGAGGCCGAGTCGGAGCTCGTGGCCGGGTACCTCTCCGAGTACTCGGGCTTCCGGTTCGCCCTCTACTTCCTGGTCGAGTGGGCCAACCTCTGGATCATCGGAGCCGTCACCACCACCCTCTTCCTGGGCGGCTGGCAGATCCCCGGGGTCACGGCGCAGGACTGGGCGGCGGTCCGCGGCACCGGCGCCTTCCCGGCCTGGGGCTGGTGGGCGCTGCAGTTCGTCTCGCTGGGCGTCTTCTCCCTGAAGACCCTGCTCCAGGTGAACGTCATCATCTGGATCCGCTGGACGCTTCCCCGCATCCGCGTCGACCAGATGATGCAGCTCTGCTGGAAGTACCTGGTCCCGGCCGGCTTCCTCTGCATGCTCTTCACGCTGCTCTGGCAGATGGTGGTGGCCTGGGCCCCGCTCGTCGAGAGGGTCACGGCGGTGGTCGTCTTCGCGGCATTCCTCTACGTCACCTGGCGCTTCCTCAAGCAGACCCGCGACAACGTCTCGCTCATCGCCCACGAGCGCGTCGACCTCTCGAACTGGTAGGAACCGCCCGCCATGCCCCTCACCGCCAGCGCATACGTCGGCAACATCCGCGACACCGTGACCTCCTTCTGGCACGGGATGTCGGTGACCCTCTCGCAGGTGCTCCGGCGTCCCA
>Ga0315275_10005516_pt1 | contig 12009 bp, 15 predicted proteins | sample YL17G03_0_MG_FD_205557 | JGI IMG/M metagenome (GOLD analysis project Ga0315275, IMG submission 205557) | Sediment microbial communities from Yellowstone Lake, YNP, Wyoming, USA - YL17G03_0 | ecosystem: Environmental > Aquatic > Freshwater > Lake > Sediment | place: USA: Wyoming | collected... | reverse complement strand
AGCCTCAGGCTGGTCGCCCCCAGGGCGAATCCCACTCCGGCGGAAAGCAGGGCGGCGAGCGGCAGGACCAGCAGAAAGGGGAGATGGATGTCCAGCTGGTCGGATGAAAGCAAGGCGAAGGTGTATCCGCCGATGCCGAAGAAGGCGACATACGCAAGGTCCAACAGCCCGGCGAACCCCGCCACCACGTTCAGGCCGAGGGCGAGCATGACCCACACCCCCGTCATCGTGTAGATGCGCAGCCAGTAGTTGTCCGGCATGAGGTGCGGGGCGCCGACCAGGGCCAGCGCCCCGGCGGCAACCAGCCACAGTCGCCGGGCCCGGACGGAGCCGGTGCGGGGGGAGACATCTTCCATCAGACTTTTTCCGGAACCCGCTGGCCGATCAGGCCCCACGGCCTGACGAGCAGCACGGCGATCAGAATCGCGAAAGCGACGACGTCCTTGTAAGCCGAGGGCAGAAAGGTCACTGCCAGGGACTCGGCGACTCCCAGGATGAGGCCGCCAAGCATGGCGCCGTAGATGTTGCCGATCCCGCCCAGAACGGCCGCGGTGAATCCCTTCAGCCCGGCCTGAAATCCCACGTAGTAGTCCACCTGGGTGAAGAGCAGCCCGACCAGGGTGCCGGCGGCCCCGCCCAGGGCGGAGCCGATCAGAAAGACCAGGGCGATGATGCGGTCGACGTCGATCCCCATGAACGCGGCGGCTTCGATGTCCTGGGCCGTGGCGCGCATGGCCTTGCCGGTTTTGGTGCGCTTCACCAAAAACACCAGCAGCCCCATGAAGACGAAGGTCACAAAAATCACCAGCAGGCGCATGAACGAAAAAACCACTTCGCCGAGCTGGATCGTCCGCAGGCCTTCGGGGATGAGGGCGGCCACGTGAAAAGAGCGCACCTTGGGGCCCTGGTAGGTCAGCACCAGGTTCTGCAGGAAGATGGAAACGCCGAGCGCGCTCAACAGCAGGTTCATGCGCGGCGCCTTGCGCAGGGGCCGGTAGGCGAGGCGCTCGGTCAGCAGGCCGAAGAGCGCGGATACGGCCATGGCGGCCACCAGCATGACGGCAATGACCATGGCGCCGTTTGCCATCAGCCGACTGTCCCGGGTCAGCAGGTGAAGGGCCCACCAGCCGGTGAAACCGCCGATCATGTAAATTTCGCCATGGGCGAAATTGAGCATACCCAAGATGCCGTAGACCATGGAATAGCCTACGGCGATCAGGGCGTAGACGCCGCCCAGCGTCAGCCCGTTGACCAGCTGCTGAGGAAGTTGTTCGAGGTAAAACTCCATCCCGCTGCCTCTGCGGGCGTCCAGAAGCCGACCGCGCCATCCCGGGCTGCAAAGCAGGTCCTGTCCGGGGTACCCGGGACAGGACCTGCTGTCCGTCCTGGCATTACTTCCCGGTCTTGACATCCAGTTGTTTGAAGTCCTGGCCGGTGACCTGGAAGAAATAGGTGGCGCCGCCCACCAGATCGCCCTTCTTGTCGAAGGAGACCGGGAATCCCAAAATGCCCTTGTAGTCCTTGATGGCGTGCAGGTTCTTGACGACCTCTTCACGGGTAATCTTGCCGTCCTGGGCCGCCAGGTTGATCGCGGTGAGCAGGATGTTCATGGCCTCGTAGGCCGGGGGCCCGAACCCGCTGAGCGTTCCGTATTTGCCCTCGTATTTTTTCACGTAGCCCGCCGCCGCGGGGATGGCGTAGATGTCGGGCGCGAAATGGTAGACATACGCGCCCTCGGCCGCGCCCTCGGAGGCCTGGATGAAGTCCTTCTTGTCCCGCGCACCCTCGGTCCCGAAGAAGGCGGCCTTGATGCCGAGCTCCTTGGCCTGGCGTACGCCGATGGCCTGGTCCGGTGCGGTGGTGGCCACGAAGAAGAGCACGTCGGGCGCAAAGGCCTTGACCTTGGTCAGCACGGCCGAATAATCCTTCGCGCCGCCGACGATGGTCTCCTGCATGATGTCCTTGATCCCAAGCTTCTTGAGGCCGGCCACGGTCTCCTTGGCCATGCTTTCGCAGTAGGCGACCTTCTCGTTCACCACGGCCACTTTCTTGGCCTTGAGGTTTTTCTGGATGAACAGGGCGCTGTTCCAGCCGTGGGCGTCGTTGCGGGCGTTGACCCGGAAGAAATGCTTGAACCCCTGGTCGGTCAACTCGGGCTTGGATGCGGCCGTGGTGATGCAGGCCAGGCCGGCATCACCGTAAATCTTGAGGGTCGCCTGGGCGATGTGGCTCATGGGAGGCCCGACCACGCCGAACATCTGCTTGTCGGCCGCGAACTTGTGGGCGACGTTCTGGCCCTGGGCGGGGTCCATGGCATCGTCGCCCATGACCTGCTCGATCTTCATTCCCTTGATCCCGCCCTTGGCGTTCCATTCATCGACCGCGATCTGGGCGGAGTTGAAGATTTCCATGCACGGGGCCGCAGCGTCTCCCGTAAACGCCCCGGCATTGCCCACGTGGATCACCTTGGCAGGGTCCGCGCCGAACCCGTATCCGACAAAGACCAACACGCAAAACAGCACAACGCCGACCGACACTCGCTTTTTCATGGCCACCTCCAATGGTTTTGGTTTTCGATTGCGGTTTTGATGGCTTTACAAAGTCCTCATCCTTGTCCGGCAAACGACTCCCGGCGTGTTTTCGTGAGGTGAGCCAGGATGTCCTTTTGCACCTGTTTCAGATGGACCTCGATCGCCAGGTCCAGAATCTTGGGTTTCTTTTCGCGCAGCGCCTGCAGGATTTGGTGGTGCCCCTGCCGTGCGCGGCGGGCGATATCCGTGATATGGATGCAGGCGATGCGGTACTTCAAGGTGTGGTCGCTCAGCCTCTGACAGATGTAATAGAGGGCCTTGCTGCGGCAGGCGCGGTAGATGATGAGGTGGAATTCGGTGTCCAGCTCCATCATCTTCTCGGTCCGGCCGGTCTTGATGGCCTGGTCGGTTTTCTGGAGGTTGATCTCCAGGGTCTGCAGTTCTTCGGGGGTGATGTTTTCCTGCGCCCACCTTGCCACCAGCTGCTCGATGGCCATGCGGGTCTTGAACAGGTCCTGAATATCGTAGTCCGACATTTCGGCTACGATGTATCCGGCGCGGGGAATGGAGTAAAGCAGGCCTTCGAGGGCCAGTTTGTGCAGCGCTTCGCGCGCCGGGGTGCGGCTGACGCTCATCTCCCGGGCCAGCGTGGACTCCACCAGGCGGCTGCCGGGCGGAATCTCGCCGGTGATTAACGCGGAGCGCAGCTGCCGGTAAACGCGCTCGGTCAGGGAATCGGGCGCGTTTTGGGGAAGCTTGAGGATCTTCATAAGCCTCCTGAGGTTTGGGGCGAAAGCAGGAATACCACTAGTATACAACCCCGGGTTTGTCAAGCGGAAGTTCTGATCGGCCAAACGGATGACTTGCGCGGTAACGGGTCTGCGCTGACGCTGTTTTTCGGGTGGAAGCTCCGTCTCGGCTGGACCCCGATCGCCGCGGCAGGAAGGTGCTCCCACAACGCAATGATCCATTTCCCGGGCTCAGCTGCCGCTGCGCTTGACAGGGTGCGTGTATCCCCGTATAGGTTGAGCTGCTAGCGGCGTCCGAGCCGGCCGTGCAGCCCGTTTCCCGGGCCCGCAGCCTTCCGCGGAGGTGACCCATGCACCGCCTCAGAGTCACCGTCGAGCGCATCGACGGCTACTGCAATTTGCCCATGCTCATCGGCGACAGCTTCATCGTCGATGAGCGCGGCCGACTGACCCTGCCTTCCGGCAAGCATATGTGCCTGTGGGCTATGCAGAGCCTGATGCCCATGCTGATCCTGATGCCGCGCTCCGATCCCCGCGAGGGGGACTGGTCCAGCAGCTCCCGCCAGCACATGATCTGCCCGGACCCTAAAGGCCTGGTCCACTACCGCATCGAAAGGATCCCGGAGCCATGATCAGCCTCGATCCGGCCAAGTGCTCGGGCTGCAGCCGCTGCCAGGTGCATTGCGCCTTCTTTCACTCCGGCGCGGTCGGCCGAAGCAGCGCGCGCATCAAAGTGGTCAAGGACGAGGCCGTCGGCCTGGATTTTCCCGTCGTCTGCCAGCAGTGCCGGGAGCGGTATTGCACGAAGTGCCCCGAGAATGCGATCAGCGTAGGGTCCCTGGGTGAGATCGTCGTTTCGAACACCCTTTGCACGGCCTGCGGGACCTGTGCCATCCTGTGCCCCATCGGCGCCATCGAGCTCCATGCGGAGCAGGCTTACGTGTGCGACCTGTGCGGCGGGGACCCGCGCTGCGTCAAGGCGTGCACGCTGGACGCCCTGCGGTTCGATCCGCAGGCCAAGGAAGTCGTCCGGCTAGCCGGGTTCAAGAAAGGCAGCCGCGGGCTCGGGCCCGAGCAAAAGCGGCTGCGTTTTGCCCTCGCCCGCTGCGCGGGCATTCGCCGGGACTGGGTTTCCGAAAGGAGTGGGTAGATGCGCCACGAATATGGCTACGGCGGGCGCATCGCACGCGTGGATTTGAGCTCCGGCGAGGTGCGCTGCGAGACCTCGGACCGCGACTACCTGCTGCAGACGATCGGTGGGCGCGGTTTGAACTCCGCGCGGCTTTACGACGAGCTGAGGCGTGAGGTCGATCCGCTCTCGGCCGAGAACCTGCTGCTGATCGGGGTAGGGCCGCTGACGGGCTCGATGCTGACCGCATCGGCGTACATGACCATCTCCGGCAAGTCCCCTCTGACCGGGATCCTGGGGGATTCGGCCGCCGGCGGGTTCTTCGGCGCCGAGCTCAAGCAGGCCGGCTACGACCAGGTCGTGATCAGCGGGTGTGCGCCGCAGCCCTGCTACCTGTTCATCTCAGACGGGCACATCGAGCTGCGGGACGCGGCCCACCTCTGGGGCAAGGACATCTGGGAGGCGACGGCGGGCATCCGGGGCGAGCTCGGCGACAACGCCGTGCAGGTGGCGGCCATCGGGCCGGCGGGCGAGAACCTGGTCAAGTACGCGACCATAGCCTGCAACAACTCGCGGATGTGCGGCCGGACCGGTATGGGCTGCCTGTTCGGGTCGAAGCGGCTGAAGGCGGTGGCTGTCCGCGGAAGCGGGCGCGTCACCACCTTCGACCCACCGCGGTTCCTGCAGCTCTGCGAAGAGCTTGACCGCCGCATCGTTACTCACCCGGAGTACGAGCGCCGTCGCGACTTGGGCTCGACGCTGCTCATGAAGGCCCTGAACGGGCTGGGGATCCTGCCGACCCGCCATTTCCAGGAGGGGGTCTGCGAGTACGTCGACCGGATCAGCGGCGAGCGGCTGGCGTCGCAGTTCAAGGTCAAGAACAAGTCCTGCTTCAACTGCAACATCCACTGCTCGCGCTATTACCTCACGGCCGATGCGGAATCGGAGGGCCCGGAGTTCGAGACCCTCTGCAGCTATTCCTCCCGCATCGGCAACGACGATCTGAAGTTCACGTTGAAGATGAACGCCTTCCTCAACCGCATGGGTATGGACTCCTTGAGCTCCGGGGAGACCATCGGCTGGGCCATGGAGTGTGTCCAGCGCGGTCTTTTGACCCCCCAAGATCTGGGGGGCCTCGATCTGCGATGGGGGAACACCGAAGCGGTCGAGAAGCTGCTGCACCTGATCATCCGCCGCGAGGGGATCGGCGATCTCTTTGCGGAGGGAACGCGCAGCCTGGCCCGCCATTTCGGGCGCGGGACCGAGGAATATGCCCTGCACGTGAAGGGGCTCGACATCATCTGCGGCGATCCCCGGGGGATCAAGGCCTTCGGGCTGACCTACGCCATCGCCTCGCGCGGAGCGGACCACCTGCGGGCCGAGCCATTCTTCGAGCTGACCGAGCGCTACGACGAGGCCGAAAAGCGCTGGGGGATCCGTGAAATCGCCGACCGGCTTTCCGACACGGGCAAGGCGGTCCTCGTCGAGCACACCGAGCGCCAGGCCCTGTTGACGGACTGCCTGACCCTGTGCAAGAACATCGGCCTTAGCATGGACGTGCTGGATTTCGAGTTCGCCGCCGACCTGCTGCAGGCGGGCACCGGCTTGAAGTTCACCGCCGACCGCGTGAACGCGGCCCTGAGGGGCATCATCGACCGCGACCGCCTCATGAACATCGATTTCGGCGTGGATGCCTCCCAGGACACTCTTCCCCGGCGTTTCACCCACGAGCCCCTCACGGAAGGCGGCTCCAAAGGGCAGGTGGTGCCGGTGAAACGGATGGTGCAGGAGTATTATGCCGTGAAAGGCTGGGACGAAACCGGAAAGCCGAGAGGGCTAGAAGCTCAAAGCCCAGGGCCCGGAGCGAAGGAAAAAAAAGCCGGTGCGTAATTTCGTCTTCGGAGGAAACACGACTTACGGCCAGGTGGCCGGAATACTGATGCTGGACTCCGTCATCCCGCGCATTCCCGGAGACCCCGGCCACGCCGAGACCTTCAGCTTCCCCGTCCGGTACGGGGTGGTGCGCGGCTTTCCGTTCCAGGACCTGGTCGACCTCCGGCATGACCGCGTGCAGTTGATCGTTGAGGCCGCCCTGGAGCTCGAGCGCGAGGGGGTCAATTTCGTCGCGGCGGACTGCGGCCTCTTTTCGGTGTTCCAACGCGATGTCGCCGCCGTGCTCTCGGTGCCCTTCGTGGGGTCGCCCTTGAATTTGCTGCCCCTGATAGCCGGCATTCTGCCGGCCCGCCAGAAGATCGGGCTGATCACCGGAGACACCCGGATCCTGAAGGACGCGCACCTGTCCGCAGCCGGCGCCGACCCCGAACGCCTGGTGATCCGTGGGATGGAAAACTGCCAGGAGTTCCGGGATGTCGTGATCGGTCGCGGGCTGAGGCTCGACCCCGACGCCATGCAGGCCGGTGTGCTGACCGCGGTCGAGGACTTGTTCCGCTCCGGGGAGTCCGTGGGCGCGGTGGTGCTCGAGTGCACCAATCTGGTTTCCTTCCGCTCCGCAATCCAGACCCAGTTCAACGTTCCAGTATTCGACATGGTGAGCCTGATCGAATTTGTCGCCGGCGGTTATCGTCTGAGGGATTTCGGATCCGGTTTCGTCTTTCGCAAGAAGGATTTCGGTTGAACGCCAGGGGAGATCTACGCCGTATGCCGTTTCACTCGATCCTCAAGATCCGGTTCGGTGACATCGACCGCGCGGGCATCGTCTACTACCCGCGATTTCTGCATTACTTCCATGTGGCCCTGGAGAAGTTTTTTCATAGCGAACTGGGGGTCGAGTACCCGGTGCTCGTGAACTAGCACCGCATCGGGCTTGCCTCGGTCCATTTGGAAACGGACTTCTTCCGGCCGCTGCACTACGGCGACATCATTGAGGTGGAGGTGGCCGTGCGTGCCATCGGCCGCAGCTCGATCACCTTCGGCTACCGTGTGTTCAAGCAAGGCGAAACCGACCCCCGGGTCGCGGGGCACAACGTGACGGTCTGCCTCGACATGGACACCTTCACCAAGAAAGACATCCCCGACTGGCTGCGCGCGAGGCTTGAGAAAAGCATGGTTTGAAAATCGAGCGGCAGGCTCACTGCGGCTGGATCTTGATGACCACCAGCGTGATATCATCCTCGGTCGGAAACCCCCGGGTGAAGTCCGCCAGCTCCTTGAAGACCGCCTGAACGATGGCGATAGCCGGCAGCGCGGCGGAGGACCTGAGGATGCGGCGAAACCGTTCCTTCCCGAAGGGGCGGCCGGCGGGGTCAAAGGCTCTCCCAGATCCCGTCGGTGCCGAGAGCGATGAGCGAACCGGGAGACAGGCCGGGCAGGCGGGTTTCGCCGTACACGGAATCCGGGTGGAAAGATAGGTACGTTGTTTCATTGGTGACATAAAATCACGAATCTGGTAATCGAACGCCATGGCTCGCCAAGCCCGCATTGATGCCCCTGGGGCATTGCATCATATCATCATCCGCGGAATCGAACGCATTGCGGCATTGAAAGTTTATCCGCTCACAGGTCATAGTGGCCTGATGGGCCAAACGGCCCGGGCATGGCAAGATACGGAGCATGTGTTGGCGCTCTTTGGCAAGAGTGCTTTCGAAGCAAGGCGGAACCTGCAGCGGCATGTGGCCAAGTGGTTCGCAAAGGGGCACTGCCCTGAATTGACCGGCGGCGGATTGGTCCGCTCAGCCGGGGGGTGGCGTGCAATCAAAGCGGCATACCGGGATGGGATTCGGCTTGCCAGTGACGAGCGTATCCTGGGAGGCAGCGAATTTGTTGAAACGACGCTCAAGGCGGCCGGCGAGGATTACGATCGAAGGATGCGCCTGCATCATGGCGGTATCGATCTGTCTGCGGTGGTCGAGACCGTTTGTCGCTATTTCGGCATCGATGAAAAGGAACTAACCGGCCCGACAAAGCGGCCGAAGATCGCTCGTGTGCGCGCGTTGATCGGCCATATCGGCACCCGGGATTTGTCGATCTCCGGGAGCGAAGTCGCGCACCGGCTGAACATCGACCGCTCGGCCATCAGCCGCGCGGTTCAGCGAGCGCGCCATGATGCGGAATTGATGGCAATCGCCAAAACAATTCTGACCTTGCTTAAACCCGAAATAAGTCAGCAATGAAACAACGTCCCTGGGTTGCCCACTGGGTTGCCGTCCTGCACCTGCTGTTGCGAAACGACTAAACTGTTACGATCTTTCTTCAACGGTGAACGTTCCTCCATCACTAAGTCCTCCTGCATCGGGGGCATGGGCAACGGACGTTCTCAAGGCTTTCGAATGACCGGCTCCGGAGAGCAGCGAAGCACCCTGTCCCGCAATGGAGGGAAGACTTCCCGCACTCGTTCGGGCATCTTGGGATCCACATCAGCCCAGATCACCGTCTCCTCGTCCCCCGCCGAGGACACCACGGTGCCCCATGGGTCGACGATATGGCTATGTCCGGAGAACTGACGTCCGCGCGCAACCCCCACGCAGTTGGCAGAGACCAGGAACGCCTCGTTCTCAAGCGCGCGGACACGGTTCAGCATCAACCAATGTTCAAGCCGGGGATACGGCCAGGCGGAGCAGATCACGAACATGGTGGCACCCTGGTCCACCATGCACCTGAAAAGCTCAGGGAACCGCAGGTCGTAGCAGGTGGCGAGCCCCAGGATGCCGAACTCCGTAGGACACGTGACGACCGCTTTGCCCGCCTTCAAGAGCCGACTTTCCTCCGATCCCAGCCCCCATAGGTGCATCTTCCTGTACGAGGCGATGACCCTTCCAGCCCGATCGAACAGGAGACTTGTGTTGGCCAATTCGCCGCCCGGCATACGTTCGATGAAGCTCCCCAAGTGCAAGTAGGCGCCGAGCTCGCGCGCTGTCCTCCCGGCCTCCCTGGCGAGTTCGCCGTCCTCGGGCTCAGCCTCCTCAGCGTATCGCTCGAAGGAGAAGTATCCGGTGGCCCAGGTCTCCGGGAGGAGGATGAGGTCGGCCCCTCGGCAGCCGCGAACCATCTCTAAGGTGCGGGCGACGCGGGCCTCCCGGGTCTCCCCTTCACTGACATCAAGCTGGATCGAAGCGATTCTCATAAGTACCTCCTCACAGACGGAGCCGCCCTCGTGCGCACACGCACAGGCTGGCGCCCTGCCCCTCTCCAGAGGGACCGCGGGACCAGAGCAGGGGCGAATCATGCATCGCCCCTGAAGTGCGTTTCCGCGCCGCCTGTCTTCGCGCAACGCACAGGAAGGCCGCACTTCGAGAAACGCGACACACTCGCTGTTCGGTTACTTCTCCCCTCAGTCTGTCGAGAGGGGGTAGGAACCATCGGGGTCGTGAACCTCGGTCCCTGAAAGGGCGGGGTTGAAAACACAAATCAGCTTTAGGGTCGTAAACGCACGCAGGATGTGCCTGTCATGCTTGTCCAAGGCATACAGAGTTCCTGGCTCGATCTTGGATTTCCGGCCATCCGGCGTGAGGGACTCGATCTCCCCCTCTCCCTCCACACAATAGCATGCCTCGAAGTGGTTCTTGTACCAGATGATGCTCTCCGAGCCCGGATGGATGGTGGTCTCGCTCAGAGAGAACCCAAGACCGTCCCCCCTTACCAGCAGGCGGCGGCTCGCCCATTTCTCCGTCTCCACGTCCCGGTCAGTTCCCCTGATCTGACTCAAGCTGCGCACGATCATCAGAATTCATCCTCCATGTCATGATGTCCCCGCATACTCAGGGGATCATCCCAGATAAGCGGCCTTTACCTCGGGATCTCGGCGAAGTTCGCTGGCCACCCCGGACTTGACGATGGCCCCTGTTTCCAAGACATAGGCCCGATCGGCGGTCTTCAGAGCCGCGTTGGCATTCTGTTCCACCAAGAGGACCGTCGTGCCCATTTCCCGGATGCGTTTCACGATTTTGAAAATACGGACGACGATAGTCGGAGCCAACCCCATGGATGGCTCATCCAGCAGCATGAGCCTCGGCCGGGACATGAGCGCGCGCCCGATGGCAAGCATCTGCTGCTCGCCACCACTCAACGTGCCACCCAGCTGTTTGCCTCGTTCCCGAAGACGGGGAAACTCCCGAAACACCTCCTCCAACTGGGCCGCGGTACCGGCGCGGTCCCCAATATTCCTGTATGCGCCGAGCAACAGATTCTCCAGCACGGTCATGTTGGCGAAAATCCCACGCCCCTCCGGCACCATTGCGATCCCCATGGCCACCCGGCGATGGGCGGCAACAGAGGTGATCTCTTTTTTTTCAAATCCTATGAACCCCCGAGAGGGGACGAGGCCCGAGAGCGCCTTGAGGACGGTCGACTTCCCTGCGCCGTTTGCGCCCACCAGCGCCACGATTTCCCCCTCTCGCACCTCGAGATTGATGCCTTTGAGAGCATGAATCACGCCGTACGTCACATCCAAGTCCCTGACTTCGAGCATTGAGGCCATAGGCTTCTCCGGGGCTCCTTCTCAGGCCGCTCCGTCTCCTTCCGCTTCCTCGTCGTCCGTCTCTGTTCCCAGGTATGCCTCGATCACTCTCGAATCGTTCTTGATCTGGCTTGGAGTGCCTTCTGCGATCTTCTTGCCGTAGTCGAGAACGATCACTCGTTCGACCAGGTTCATGAGCACTTTCATGTCGTGTTCGATGACCACAGTGGTGAGATGCATCTTCTCTCGGATGCTCGTGATGAAGCGCATCAGCTCGGCTTTCTCCGCGGAATTCATGCCGGCGCTGGGCTCATCCAGAAGAAGCACACGGGGCTTGGCGGCCAGGGCACGGGCGATCTCCACCAGCCGCTGCTTACCGTACGGCAGCGCAGTGGCGGGTTCGTCCCCCACCTCCAGCACTCCGACCATGTCCAGGAGTCCCTCACACTCGTCGACCCAGCGGGCCCGTGCCCGACGCGTCGATTCCGGAAGAAGACTGGCCTTCCAGACGGGTTCGTGCAGATGGACCGCATAGCCCACCATAACGTTCTCCAGGACCGATAGAGAGCGAAAAAGCCTGATGTTCTGAAAGGTTCGGGCGATGCCCAGTTCCACGATCGTGTGAGGAGAAAGCACCCCGATGTCGCGACCACGGAAGAGCACCGAGCCGTGTCCAGCCTTGTATACGCCCGTCATGAGGTTAAACACGGTGGTCTTTCCGGCTCCATTGGGACCGATCAACCCGAGGATCTCCTCCTCCTCCACGGTCATGTCCAGACCATCCAACGCGGTAAGTCCCCCGAAGGCAATGCTCAACTCCCGGGTCTCAAGGATTGCAGCCAACTGATCACCTCTTGACGGTCAGTTTGATCTCGTTGCGCGGGCGGCGTTCCAAGCCCCAGAGACCGGACGGCCGGTAGACCATCATCACAGTGAGGAGAAGGCCGTACAGAACGATCCGCCAGTCACCGAGGAAGCGGAGGGCCTCGGGAGCCACGATCAGGATGACGGCGCCCAGAACGCTTCCGCCCGGACTGCCCATGCCGCCCAGAATCACCATGGCCAGCATCAGCATGGAGTCATTGAAAACAAAGGCGTCGGGACTGATAAACGAGATGTAGCTTCCATAGAAGGCGCCGGCCAATCCAATGACCGCAGCGCTGATCACGAATGAGGTTACCTTTGCCC
>Ga0315275_10005513_pt1 | contig 12013 bp, 13 predicted proteins | sample YL17G03_0_MG_FD_205557 | JGI IMG/M metagenome (GOLD analysis project Ga0315275, IMG submission 205557) | Sediment microbial communities from Yellowstone Lake, YNP, Wyoming, USA - YL17G03_0 | ecosystem: Environmental > Aquatic > Freshwater > Lake > Sediment | place: USA: Wyoming | collected... | reverse complement strand
CACTTCAACGACCGGAACGCGCTGCTCTCGGCCGGGACGGGGCCCATCCGTAACCCGGCCTATTTCTGGAGCGTCAAGCGCATCACGGCCCGCACCGAGACTGAGGCGGTCGGCATCGACCGTGAGGGAAAGACGGTCCTGTGCAGAGACATACGCTCCGGCGAGACAGAGCAAATACCTTACGACCGCCTGATCCTGGCGACAGGTGCCGTTCCCAACGTGCCGCCTGTCCCCGGTGTCAATCTCGACGGCATCACGACGCTGCACAGTTTGAGCGACACCGACTACCTGAGACGCGTTCGTGACGAGAGAAAGACGGTCAAGGCGGTGGTGATCGGCGGCGGGCTGATCGGCGTGGAGGGGTGCGAGGCGCTGCGTGCGTCGGGCATCGAGGTCACACTGGTCGAGCTGCAGCCCCAGGCACTAGGCTTTCTCGATTGGGAGATGGCGAAACTGGTCGAGAACTACCTGCGAAGCAAGTCCGTGGATGTGATCACCGGCAACGGTATCGCGGCCTTCCTGGGGGACGACGGCAGGGTGGCCGGCGTTCGGCTGGGCGATGGGACGGAGCTTCCCTGTCAGCTCGCCGTGCTGGCGGTCGGTGTCAAACCCAACTCGACTCTTGCCCGAGAGGCAGGCCTCGCCATCGGGGCCACCGGCGGCGTCATCGTAAATGAGTACATGCAGACATCGGACGAGAACATCTACGCGGCCGGGGACTGCATCGAGACGAAGCATCTGATGACTGGAGAACCGGCCCACGCGCCTTTCGGCGACCTGGCGAACTTGCAGGGGCGCGTCGCGGGAGAGAATGCCGTTCTCGGCAACAGGGTGACTTTCCCCGGCACTATCGCTACCGGCATCTGCAAGGTATTCGATTATGCCGCCGGCGCAACCGGCCTCAATGAGGGATCTGCCCGCGACGCCGGCCTTGACGCCGTCACTGTCATAGGCGCAAGCCTGGACAAGCCCGGGTACATGGGCGGGCAGTTGCTTATCTCGAAACTCGTTGTCGAGAAGAAGAGCGGCCGAATTCTGGGCGTCCAGTGCGTCGGCCCCGGCGACGTCTCCAGACAGATCGCGCAGTGGGCGATGGCCATAAGGGGCGATCTCGCCGTCGAAGACCTGGTGAACGCCGACCTGCCCTACGCGCCACCGTTCTCGCTGGCCATCGATCACGGGATTATGATGGCCCACATCATGCAGAACAAGCGAAAAGGGCGGCTGAAGGGCATTTCGGCGCGAGAGGTGAAGGGGAGGGTCGACAGCGGCGCTCCCAGCTTCATCATCGATTGTCGTAGCCCTGAGGAGTACCGGGAGATGCGGCTCGGAGTGGGCGAGAAGCTGATACCTCTGCCTACTCTCCGCGACCGGCTGGTCGAGCTTCCCGAGGACAAGAACGCCGAGATCATCTGCTACTGCCGGGTATCTCTCCGAGCGTATGAGGCGTCGTTGATCCTGGAGGCGAATGGTTGGAAGAACGTGCGGGTGATGGAGGGTGGGGTCGTCGCCTGGCCCTACGAACGAGAGACGTAGCGGCCCTCACCCGATTCCCCCCTCTCCCTTTCCCTGGCGCCCGGTACCGTCTCCCAAACACCGAAAGGAATGCATTTTGCCCGACACGGCCGTCGCGGGGCTGATACTGGGGCTGGCCCTGGTCGGCGGCGGTCTCTCGGCGCTTCGCGAGCTGTGGATTGCCTTATGGCGCCTCCAACTCGCCCAGCGACATTCGCGCCAACTCGATGATGTGATAGTTGGCTAACCCCTTGCCTTCAGCATCACCAGAGAGAACGCGGCGGCACATGGGGCAGAGGTAACACATAGCCTGAGCGCCCGCGCCTTTGGCGTCTTCGAGGTTGCGAGCGCGGAGGCCAGCAGCTCGCTCTCCGTCCCACTGAGCGATTGCGCCGGAGCAACAGAGGGCGCCTTCGCGGTCGTAGCGCCTCTCCACCCGCTCCACCCCGATCATCTCGAAGATCGAGTCAATTGCTGGTTCTTTGCCTGGAGACAGACGCGAGGCGCAGGGCCGCTGGTAGGCGACACGGAGATTCAATGGTCGCAGCCCATCCTTGTGGCTCTCCAGGTACTTCTGCAGGTATTCGACAATATGGACCGGGCGGAAAGGGACCTTCACGCCGATTTGCGGAGCAGTATCAACCAGCGCGCCGTAGCAGTCGTCGTGGAAGAGGATGACCTCCTTCGCTCCGCTGGCCGCCAGACTGTCGACGTAGCCCTGAATATGCTTCTTAGTGATGGAGCCCGCTCCCAGATGGTCGAAAAGGATGAAGCAGAAGAAGTGCCTTCCCTTCAGAATGGGAAGACCCTCGAAAAGACGCCCCTGGAATAGCTCCGCCTCCGTATTGCCAAACACGCACGCCGACACCACCGTGTCGCCGGTCTCCTCCAGCTTGATTGGAGTGCCGGGAGTGAAGAATGCCTCCTGGCTAGCGACCATCTCAGGAGGGGCCGGAAACGAATGATACTCCTCCATCCGCTCCAGGATCAGGTCGAAGGGCCGCGCCTCTTGCGGGCAGTACTCGTTGCAGGCGTAGCAGGTGATGCAGCTAGAAAGGATTGGAGCTTCCTTGCCGTCGATCAAGGCCCGAATCTCACTCGCCGCGCGCTCCTTGTCATAGTCCACGTAAGCGCAGCGGGTGAGGCAGTCACCGCAGAAGTCGCATCTCTCCTTGTAGAACATTCTCCACTCCTCTCCAAGCTCAGATCGTCCTCGCGACGCGCAGGCCGTCCAGCGTTGACTCGAGCATCTTCCGCGGCGCCAAGGCCTGCCCGATCACGTAGAGCTCTTTGACGCGTCCCTTGAGCGACTTGTACAGGCCATCGTTCGCCTTGCTCCCGCGGGAGACGACCAGCGTGTCGATCCCTTCCCTTGCCTCGACCCCGCTGTCGAAGACGCCACCCAGTACCAGCGTATTCCCATCGAAGGACGCTACGTCCAGCCCCATCGTTATCTTGCCGCCTTTGCGGGCGATCCGCGTCATGATGAAGATGAAGGTTATCTGCTCGGCCGCCAGCGGCGCCATTGCATGAGGTATGAGGAGTTCGACTTCGTGGCCGCTTTCCAGCAAGAAGTCGGCGGTTGTGAAGCCCTCGGTGGAGCGGTCCATTGAGTGTACTACTACCTTCTTGCCGACCTCCGCCTTTCCCGACAAGACATCCCTCGCCAGCACCACATTCGAGTTGTCTGAGCCGGGGAAAGACCCTCGAGCAGCGACGCCTCCGGTCGCGACGATCACGGCGTCGGCTGCCTCCCGTTCGACCACCTCCGGCGTCACGTCCGTTCCTAGATGCACGTCGACGTTCAGCAGTTCGAACTGACGCCGGTAGTAGCGCACCGGCTCCGCCATGTCCTGTCTGCCGGGAGCGCGTGCCGCTATCTGGAGCTGGCCACCAAGCTCCGTGCCTTGTTCATAGAGAGCAACAGAGTGACCACGTAGGGCTGCCACCCGCGCTGCCTCCATGCCCGCCAGGCCTCCGCCGATGACCATCACCTTCTTCTTTGCTGGCGCGGGCGTAATCTTCATCTCCTCCTCACGACCGGCACTCGGGTTGAGGGCACAGGTAATGGGAAGCTTCTGCTGTGACCTTCCCCAGCAACCCTCGTTGCAGCCGATGCAGTAGCGAATCTCATCCAGCCGCTCCTCCTGCGCCTTGACCGGCAGCTCAGGATCACAGATGCAGGCGCGGGTCATCGCCACCATGTCGGCCTGGTTTTTCGCCAGTATGTCTTCGGCTTTGATGGGGTCGACCACGCGTCCGGCGCAGAACACCGGTATATCGACCTCCTCCTTGATGCCGGCCGCTAGGTAGACGAAGGCGCCCGAGGCGACGTACATGGGCGGGATTACGGAACCGCCGATACCGATAGATACGCTCAGATAGTCGACGTTGCCGGTATCGGCGAGGGCGGCGCAGATCCGCTTCATGTCGTCGAGCGTGAGGCCGCCCCGTTGGAACTGGTCGCCGCTGATCCTCATGCCAACGGTAAAGTCGGGCCCAACCGCCTGCCGTACCGTCGCCAGGAGTTCCTTCCCGAACCGCAAACGGTTCTCCTCGGAGCCGCCGTACTCATCGGTCCGTCGGTTCGTCCGCGGCGAAAAGAACTGCTCCATCAGGAATCCGTGTGCTCCCATCAACTCCACGCCGTCGAGTCCCGCCTCCTTCATCCGCACGGCGCAGGACGCGAAGCTCTGAATTACCTCCTGGATCTCTTCCCTGTCGATCTCATGACTCGATTCAACATTGAAGCTGGCGGAGATCGGCCCCACAGACCACAGGGGCAGACCCTCTTCCCGTGTTGGGAACCAGTTGCTCCCGGGGTGGAAAAGCTGCGCCACTATCTTCGCCCCGTGCTCATGGACCGCGGAAGTGATCCGGCGGAAAGGCTCGACGCACTCGTCGCGGTACGCCTGTATGACGGATGACTCGGAGCCGCCGCTGGGGTGCACCGCCTGGTCCTCCGTCACTATCAGCCCGACGCCGCCTCGCGCTTTGGTGACCCAGTAGTTGAAGTGGCGTTCCGAGGGGAGGCCCGCGACGGCGAAGTGGCTCAGGTGGCCGGTGCTAACGATGCGGTTTTTGACCGTGAATGCGCCGATCTTCAGCGGCGTGAACAGATGATTCAGTTGAGGGCTTGGAGTTGTCATGGTGCACCTCCTGCTGACAGGCTACCAGCCGGCCCAGCGAATCGCATTCTATGGGTAGTGACGACTCAGGTCAATTGTGTTCCCATTCAGGGTGCCCCAATTCAGACATACTTGAGCGGGTTGGTGGGCGTATAATCAATCGGGCCATGAACGTGGAAAAGAAGCCGGAGGTCTGGGTCGTCATCGGCCTCAGGGACGGAGAGGTCGAGGACGCGTCGTTGGAGCTCCTGGCGGAGGGACGGGGGCTCGGCGACCGTTTGGGCGCCACGCTGGCGGCGGTTGTTCTTCACGACAAAGCCGAGCATTCGGCGCCCGCCCTGGGCCGACACGGCGCACAGCTCGCCTACCTGTGCGATCATCCCAGCCTCTCACATCAGCACCCCGATGTCTGTCTGCCCCTCCTGGAGGCTGCCGTCCGGCAGCATGCGCCGCGCATCATCCTGTTCCCGTCTGATCGAACGATGCGGATACTGGCTGCCAGACTCGCTGCGAGACTGGGAGTGGGTCTGGCGTCCGAATGCACGAAGCTGGATGTCGACGGCGATGGCTATCTGCTGGTGAGCAGACCGGCCTACGCGGGAAGGCTATCGGCCAGGGTGGTCTGCCGGTCAATCCCCCAGATCGCCACCTTCCAGCCGGGCTACGGAAAGCGCAGTGCGACGCCTTGCGAGGCCGAAGTGGTCCGATTGCCCGTCTCGATGATCGTCGCACTCAGGTCGACTGTCGAAGCGGAGGTCCGCGACCCGCCGCGTGAGATGGACCTGATGAGTGCAGACGTCATCGTCGCCGGTGGCAGAGGTGTCGGCGGGCCGGATGGGTTCGCTTTGCTGGAAAGGCTGGCGCAACGGTTGGGGGGCGCTCTGGCAGCGAGTCGAGCGGCTGTGGACGCCGGCTGGGTCCCGGCGCATAGACAAGTAGGCCTTTCGGGGAAGACGGTTGCGCCGCGCCTCTATATCGCCTGCGGTATCTCTGGAGCAACGCACCACGTCGTCGGAATGAAGGACGCGAAGTCGGTGATCGCGATCAATAGCGACAAGAGCGCCCCCATCTTCAAGATCGCCGACGTCGCCATTCTCGGTGACGTCCACGAGGTCATCCCACGAGTGTTGGAGAAGCTCGAAGACGTGGGCATTAGGGAGGGGCAGGTACAGCGAGCATTAGGGAGTGCGCAAGGAGACGACACGTGGGTCTGACGTTCCTTGCTTGTGTCACTAGCGTCGTCGATACCCAGGAGCCCGTCGAGGCAGAGAGGGGCGCCTGTAGCATCGATGAGGGAAGTCTGTCGCACGTCCTGAACCCGGCGGATGCCAACGCTCTCGAAGCGGCTCTCGGGCTGCGGGATTCTCGCGCCGGCAGCCGCGTCATCGCCATCAGCATGGGCCCACTGTTTCAAGAGGGCGCGCTGCGGGACGCGATTGCTCAGGGAGTGGACGAAGTGGTGCGGCTGTGGGACGACGCCTTCGCGGGGTCGGACTGTCTGGGGGCGGCGCGGATACTGGCGGCGGCTGCGGCGAGGGTAGAGGCCGAGGTCATAGTATGCGGGGAGCTTTCGCTCGATGGCGCCAGCGGCCTGGTGGGCGCGCAACTGGCCGAGCTGTTGGGATGGCCGATGGTAGACAAGGTCGCGATGGCAGGGTTCATCGCTGAGGGCGATGGCCTGCTGACGGAGCGGCGCACCGGCGGAGGCTATCGCACAGTGGAGAGAACGCCGCTGCCTGCACTTATAACGGTAGGGGTGGGAGCAAACATCCCTCGCTACCCGACTTTGCGCGCCAGACTCCAGGCGCGTTCAGTTCCTATCCCCTGTTGGGGAATTGCGGAGTTAGGGCTGGCACCAGCGCAAGTAGGGGAAGCGGGTTCGGCCTTGTGGACGGTCGCACTGAGACGCCCTCCTCCTGACCCGCGCGGCTTGGTGGACCCGGGCAGCGACCTGCCTCCCGAAGAGCGCTGGATGATGGCTATCAGCGGTGGGGTTCGCGAGCGTGAAAGCGCACTGGTCGAAGGCTCCTCGGATGAGCTTGCGGAGCGACTCGTGCGCCATTTGGAGCAGGGCTTGTACATTCAGCAGTGATCCCCGCCTCACTTGCGCGGGATGTCTCACCCGACAGAGCAGCCTGGACAGACCGCAAGGGGAGTGCAGAACCGAAGGAAGGGATAGACACCGTGAGGAAGACACCTGACACGGACGACTACGCCCACAAGCTGGCCCTATCCGATGTCCTGAGGGAGCCGGCCATTCGGGCGGCGATCCAGGCGCTGGAGCTCCCCCCGGGCAGCCGGGGGCTGGACGCCGGATGCGGAATCGGTAGCCACACCCTGCTGCTGGCAGAGGCGGTGGCGCCCGGCGGACACGTCATCGGGCTTGATTTGCGCCCCGACTTCTTGGCCCGCGCAAGAGAGACCGCAGCGAAGTCCCCTCTGTCGGAGCGCGTCTCCTTTCAGGAAGGGAACGTAAACAGCCTCCCCTTCGACGATGACGGCTTTGATTGGCTATGGAGTGTGGACTGCGCGGGATACGCGCCTGGGGAACCCCTTCCAATGCTGAGAGAGCTCGCACGGGTGGTAAGGCCCGGCGGCGTTGTGGCCGTCCTTGGGTGGTCCTCTCAGCAACTGCTTCCCGGGCATCCTCTCCTGGAGGCTCGACTAAACGCAACCTCCTTAGGGATCGCCCCCTTCGGCAAAGGGAGGCGGCCGGAGTTGCACTTCTTGCGCGCGCTGGGCTGGTTCCGCGACGCGGGTCTGGAGGAGCCCAGGGCTGGGACCTTTGTGGGCGACGTCCACGCTCCAATGAGTGATGGCGTCCGCACAGCCCTGCTATCGCTCATCCAGATGCGCTGGGGGGAGCCACGGTCGGAGCTGTCAGAGGAGGACTGGGCAGAGTTTCGGCGTATTTGTCAACCGGAGTCGCCGGACTTCATTCTCAATCTACCCGACTACTACGCTTTCTTCACTTATTCGCTGTTCTTCGGCAAGGTCGCCCGATGATGCGGACGCCGCTTTCGGCATATCCGCTTCGTCTAGGATGCTCGGAGGCGATAGCGAGCCACCCCTCCGTCCTCGTAGACCGTAAATGTAACCCTCTGGCCCTCTGCCAACAAGGGCTCTGAGATACGCCGCAGCTCGCCGAAGTCGGCGGTCTCCAGGAACAACCGCAGCAGCTCTGTCCTTTCCGCCAGGCCGGGCCGGCTCTCTCCCTCGAGGAGCAGACGCATACTGCGCCCGAACTCCTCGCGCGCCGTCGTCTCGATGCAACGCGACAGATCGGGCTCGAGTATGATCTCCGCCGGTCCAGCCTCCCTCCGCACTTGCCTTCTCCCAACGAGCAAAGGTGCTCGCGCTCATGGTAACTCCATAACCCCAGACAGGCCACCGTTCCTACCCCTTGACAGCCGGCACCAAAGGCGGTATTATGAACATAGTTTCATTAGGTGAAGCAACAATGCCGAGACCAATCAAGTGCCGCAGAGTAGCAGAGATGCCGCTGGCGACCTATTTCAAGCCAGCCGGCATTCCATTGCGGCTGCTGGAAGAAGTAAACCTCGCCGTGGAGGAGGCAGAAGCGATCCGGCTGAAGGACCTCCTGGGCCTGGAGCAGCAGGAGTGCGCGGAGAAGATGGCCATCTCCCGTCCCACGTTTCACCGGATACTGCGCTCGGCGCATCACAAAGTGGCGACGGCGCTTGTCAACGGCCAGGCCCTCCGCATCGAAGGCGGCAATTTCGCTATGCCGACCCAACTCTATCGCTGCGAGCCGCGTGGCCACGAGTGGCGCGTGCCCTTCGAGGCTGCAGTCTTGAGCCGAGCCCTCGCATGTCCCACCTGCAAGACCACGGAGGTATTGCCCATCCCACCACGTGGCCCGGGCTTTGGACGCGGTGGCGGCCCCGGCAGGAGGCGGTCCGGCGGCTGGAGAGGAGGGAGAGGATGATCTTTGTCGACGAGAAGAAATGCACGCTATGCGGCGCCTGCGTCGAAGCCTGTCCCTGGCAAGCGCTTTCGCTGGCAGAGGGCAAGCTAGTAATCGACCGCGACCTGTGCGCTGAGTGCGGCGCCTGTCTGCGCCTTTGCCCGGTCGGCGCCATTTACGAGGTTGAGCCGGCGCCGGTGGTCGCGGTTGATGCCAACGCGGAGCCGGTTCTGCGTGCCGATACGGCAGCCGTCGCCCGGCCTGCCAAGCCAGAGAGAATTTCCATACTCGCGTCCCCGCCGTTAGCGCCGTCCCCGCTATGGGTGGGCGTTCTGCCGGTGGCGGCCCGGTTTGTCGGCGGTCTCGCCGGCTGGTGGCTCGACAGGAGACGCCCGGCAGCCTGCGAGCGGAGAAACAGCCCGGTGGCCCGACGCGGTCCCCGGGGCGAAACGCTTCCCGCGATTCCGCCGACGGGCTCACCAGGGCTCCGGCGACGCTGGCGGGGAGGACGCGGGCGGTAGCGGAAAAGGAGGCATGTCATGTTCGGAAGAGGCAAAGGTCAAGGGGGGAGCCCTGCAGGGGGTTCACGGCCGGGCCGCGGCCTGGGCGGGTCGATGGTGTGCCGCTGCCCAAGCTGCGGGCACACACAGCCCCATAGCAAGGGGACGCCTTGTAGCGCCATCCCTTGCCCGAAATGCGGCACGCCCATGCGCGGTGAGAACTGCTGAACCGGGTGCCGCCGCCTGTGCGAGTGCTGACGACGGCGAGTCAGAAAAGGAGATCTGTGAATGAGCTACGGTGAGCCGATCGAGAAGATCAAGCCGGAGTCGCTCGACCTGATGCGGGCGCGTCGCTCCCTGCGCGAGGAACTGGAGGCGATCGACTGGTATCAAGAGCGCATAGACGCTACGGGCGACGAGTCGCTCCGCAAGGTCCTTGAGCACAACCGCGACGAGGAGAAGGAGCACGTGGCGATGCTGATGGAGTGGATCCGCCAGCACGACCCAGTACAAGACAAGATGTTTGAAGAGCACGACTAACGAGAGGAGGTGAAATCACATGCCATTCGGAGACAGAACAGGACCCCAGGGCCTCGGGCCAATGACCGGCCGAGGCGCGGGCTACTGTGGCGGCTATCCCTTGCCCGGCTACGCGAGCCCCGCACCCGGACGTGGCCTTGGCCGCGGCGGACGGGGTCAAGGTTGGGGACGAGGCTTCGGCAGAGGACGCGGTCGCGGTTTCGGCTGGGGACCACCGCCGTGGGGCGCACCCTACGGCTCGTACGCTCCCGCCTACGGCCCGTCCTATCCCCCGAGCTACCGCCCGGAGGACGAGGCAGCGGCCCTGAAGGACCAGGCCACGTACTTCGAGGAGGCGCTTCAGGACATAAAGAAGCGCATCGAAGAGATCGAGAGTAGCGCCGAGAAGGACTGAGGCGCGAAGCCGGGCAGGCGAGGCTTGTGCTCCCTTACCGCCTCGCCTGCCCCAGATAGGAGACAAAATGAAGATAGCGATCTCAGCAACGGCGCCGCAACTTGACGCCGACCTCGACCCGCGCTTCGGCAGATGCCAATACTTCCTCATCGTCGACACCGAGAGCATGGAGTTTGAAGCCATCGAAAACCCTGCCACTATGGCGCCAGGAGGCGCTGGCATCCAGGCCGCCCAGCTCATCGCCGAGAAGAGCGTGGAGGCGGTCGTCACCGGCGACTGCGGGCCCAACGCCTACCAGGTGCTCTCCGCCGCCGGTGTTCCCGTGTTCGTGGGCGCGTCCGGCAAGTTGCGCGATGTGGTCGAAGCATTCAAGAGAGGAGAGTTCTCCCCTGTCGCCAGAGCCTCGACCGGCCCCGGTGCGGGCATGAGAGGCGGCATGGGCGGTGGTATGGGTGGAGGCCGTGGTGGTATGGGCGGCGGTCGCGGCGGTGGTATGGGTGGCGGTCGCAGACGATAGGCCAGAAGCAAAGATACAATCGTCCTGATTGAGGAAGCTGACCAATGATCCTGTCCATTGCCAGCGGCAAGGGAGGCACCGGCAAGACGCTCGTCGCCACCAGCCTGGCTCTGTCCCTGGAGGGACAGATGCCTGTGCAGTTGTTGGACTGCGATGTCGAGGAGCCCAACGCGCACATCCTGCTGCGTCCGGAAATCGATTCCTCTCAGCCGGTGACCGTTCCGGTACCCGTGGTCGACAAGGAGAAGTGCACCTACTGCGGGCTCTGCTCGGAAGCGTGCGCGTACAACGCCATCGCCGTGGCGGGTCGCACCGTCCTTGTCTTCCGTGAGCTGTGCCACGGCTGTGGTGCCTGCTCCTACGTCTGCCCGGCGGGCGCGATCAGCGAGGAGCCGCGGCAGGTGGGAGTTGTCGAAAGCGGCCGGGTGGGCACGATGCGGTTTGCCCAGGGGCGCCTCAATGTCGGCGAAGCGATGGCAGGGCCGGTCATCCGCGCGGTGAAGAAGCAGGCCGACTCCAAAGCCACCGTCATCCTCGATGCGCCCCCCGGCACGTCGTGCCCGGTGGTCGAGACGATCCGGGGGAGCGACTTCTGCCTTCTCGTCACGGAGCCGACCCCCTTCGGGCTCAGCGACCTGACGATTGCCGTTGAGGTGGCGCGAGAGATCGACGTCCCCTGCGGCGTGGTCATCAACCGTGACGGGCTAGGCGACGAGGGCGTGGAGCGCTACTGCGCTCAGGAGCAGATACCGGTGCTGATGCGCATCCCCTTCGACAGGCGGATCGCCGAGGCCTACTGCCGCGGCGAGACTCTGGCTGCTGCGATGCCGTCATGGCAGGAAGCATTCCGCGAGCTCTTCGGCGGGATCAGAGACCTCGCAGCCGTGGGGAGTGTGCGTTGAGAGAGATCGTGGTCCTTAGCGGCAAGGGCGGCACGGGCAAGACGACGGTGCTGGCGTCCTTCGCTGCCCTCGCCGAGAACGCTGTTCTCTGCGACTGCGACGTCGACGCCCCCAACCTCCACCTCTTGCTTGCACCGCAGGCCGAGGAGACGCACGACTTCTGCGGGCTGCAGGTGGCCCACATCGACTCAGAGGCATGCGACGAGTGCGGCCTCTGTGTTGACGCTTGTCGCTTCGACGCGATACACGACTTCCGCGTCGACCCGCTGGCCTGTGAGGGTTGCGGGCTCTGCGCGCGCGTGTGCCCCCTCGACGCCATATCAATGCGGGACACGCTGGCGGGCCAATGGTACGTCTCGCGGACCAGATTGGGGCCCCTGGTGCACGCCCGGCTGCGGGCGGCCCAGGAGAACTCCGGCAAGCTGGTGATGGCGGTCAGGAAAAGGGCGCGCGAGATCGCCCAGGAGATGAACGCGCGCTACATCCTCAGCGACGGCCCGCCGGGCATCGGCTGTCCGGCTATCTCATCGCTCTCGGGGGCCGGCATGGCCCTGATCGTGACCGAGCCCAGCCTCAGCGGTATCCACGA
>Ga0315275_10005511_pt1 | contig 12015 bp, 6 predicted proteins | sample YL17G03_0_MG_FD_205557 | JGI IMG/M metagenome (GOLD analysis project Ga0315275, IMG submission 205557) | Sediment microbial communities from Yellowstone Lake, YNP, Wyoming, USA - YL17G03_0 | ecosystem: Environmental > Aquatic > Freshwater > Lake > Sediment | place: USA: Wyoming | collected... | reverse complement strand
AGGGATGATGGTGAAAAGCGAGGCCGGGGCACGTACGTGTTTAGCGTGTTACGGGCTGGGGTGCAAGGGTTAGGTGGCTGGAATCTTCCCTGACTTTGGCCGGTTGTACAAAGTCCCTGGGCAACGGGGTGTTGCCGAAGTCAGGAGTCTGAGCGGTCGTGGCCGGGGTCTTCGCGGCGTGATTGATGCCAACGAATGTACAAGCTGCTGAGCCGCCGCGGCCCCGCATGCCTTGGCCATCAGGCCGTCACGTCATCCCGGGGTCACTTCACGGCTTAGCCGGTTTGGCCAGCGGCCGCGTGGGCTTTGCTTCGCCGGAGAGCATCCGCAGCCGCGCACTCATGAAGACGACGCGCGAGCAATGCACCCCAAGACCGAGCCAAGATGGGTCAGGCATTGAATACCCCCCGGGATTCGTGAGAGCCTTCACGGGGCCTTCCCACGCGATAAATGGTTGACCGTCCAACTCAACCGTAATCCTGGCCTGTTCCGGTGCGACCTTGACCTTTATGGTCGCAGCGTACAAATGGCCGTCGCGCAATCCTCCGGGCCTCACCTTGGTCGGGTTATTGTCGGGTTCATGGCCGTTGACGAGCGAGAGGCCGCTCACCTGATTCTCCCATCCCCCTAAGATGAGTCGCACGGCCGAGGCTCCCACAGGCAGCGCTACCTGAGCCGACTGGCCCCACTTTCGCACGAATGTAAGTTGCAGTTCGTAGTTGCCGGAGATATCGATGGGGAGGCGAATAAGGTTGGGTGCGTCGCCTCCTTCGCCAGCCAACCCGCCCTCTGCACGTTCCCACTTTCCTTGGATCGCGTCCTTGGCAACATCTACCAAGGGCAAGAGATCCATCCACAAACCGGGCTTGTCCGGCACCTTCTCCTTCGGCCCGGGCTTCTCGCTGGCGACGGTTTTCTCTCCCGGTCTGAGGAGCTTGGCCTCGCCCGAGAGCATGCGCAGGCGAATGCTGCGGAAAACAGCCTGCACGTTCCAGGCTCCGAAACCGAGGCACGTTGAATTCGGCATGTGCCACTCCCCAGGTAGGGAGAGGGAAGACGCTTTGCCCTGCCAGTTCATAAGGGGTTTGCCGTCCAGCGAGACTGCAACATCGGTCCCTTGGCCTTGCGTCCTCACCTTGAGTGCCACGCAATACTCGTGGCCGTTCTCAAGGTGCCCCGGTTTGACAACCGCCCCCGTTCGTAGGAATGACCTGCCGTCGATATGCTGCAGTCCGTGGAGGTCTCCTGCGAAGGCGCTTAATTCCAAATCGAAGGCTGTAGACCCAACGGGGGCGAAGATGCATACTGGGTCGCGCCCGGACGTGCGGACAAACCGGATCTCAAGTTCGTAGTCGCCCTGCGGGAGGATGGGAGCCGTGATACATGCCCATGGTGCAGGACGGTCGATCACCAGCACGCTATCCCGACGCTCCCAAGCGCCCGTAACAGTGTCCTTGGCTGGGTCTACCAGTGCCAGTATGTCGATCCACTTGCCTTCCTTCGCCGGCTCCTTGGGTTGCTTTGTGGGCGTGGGCGGGGTGGCCGGAGCCTTGCTGAGATCGGTCTCGATCTTCTGGAGGGCGGCCTTGGCCTTCGTGCGGTCGAGGTCGGCCGCGGCGTGTAACTCGATGAACCTATTGTAATAGGCCTGCGCCCGGGCGAACATCGCCGCCTTCGCGTAGACGGGGGCATTCTCGGCCAGGCCCCGGTACCACTCGCCCAGTTCCAGGCACGCGTACTCCGGTGCCTCGGCCAAGGGCTTGGCGGCCCCGGGGACGTACTTCGTGAGGGACGCGTCCTCGACGCCCTGGACCCACTTGGCCGCCTGGGCCGGATCGTCGAGGTCGACGATGTAGATCCTGACGAGTCGCTCGCGGGCGGCCACCTTGTTCGGGTCCGCTTCAAGCAGCCTCTTCAGGTCCTCGATCTCGCGGGCGGTCCGGAGCGATTGTTCCAGCGTCTTGAGGCGCGCCTCGATCTCGGTGCGGCGGTCGCTCTTGGCAACCGTGGCGGCAGCGAGCGCGCGGCGAAGGAGTGCGACCGCTCCGACGGCGTCCGGCACCTTCTCGCGGGCGTCCGCCACCGGAAGAAGCGCCTCCATGAGTGCCTCGCCCGCCGTGGCGCGGTCATCGCCCTTTGAGGCGTCGAACTGCTTCTGGCGGATCTCCACGAGGCGGGCCGCAACGGCGGACGCCTTCTCGGGCACGCCGGCCGCCTCCAACTCCAGCGCTTCGGCGGCCGTCGCGTACCCCATCGGGTTCGCGGCCAACTCGCAGGCCTTCTCGCACAGGATCGCCAGGAACTCGGGCTGGTCCTTCGCCTCTTTCGCAGCCGCGAAGAGTTTCTTGGCCAACTCGTTGTCGTCGCGGACATCGCTGGTGGACTTGACGCGCGTCCAGTCTTTGCCGTAGAGGGACTCGAAAGCCTCTGCTGCCTTGGCGGCCGCCTCGGACTTCTCGCCCTCGGCGGCAGGAAGACAGGCGGCGAAGATCACCAGGAAGGCCGCCAAGAGAAAGGCGGCGCCCGTGACGCGAGGCATACCCCCCCCTTTTCGGCTCAGCGCATCGGGAAATGACGAGCCCGAGCCAGCGCCATTCTACTGCGGCGTGGCAGGCCGACACAAGAGCCAAAGGCAAAAGGAGAACCCTATCCCGGCCCTCTCACATCAGGACGGAGGGGTCAGGGCTGAGGGGTGCTATGCGCTCGCGCTAACGTCTCCCCTCGCCCTGCTTCGCCGCCCGCTACCGTCGATGCAGAGGGATGATGGTGAAAAGCGAGGCCGGGGCGCGCCCCGGCCTCGATGGTTCCCAACGGGCGACGGATGGTCTGTCTGGTCCGCCGCCATGGACTTTCTCAGGCTTTGCCCTTCGGGCCGGCCGCCTTCGCCGCCGGAGCGGCCTTGGCCGCCGGTGCCGCGCCCTTCGCCGCCGCAGGGGCCTTCGCCGCCGGGGCCGCTCCCGGAGCCGCCGGGGCCGCGCCCGGAACCGCGGCCGCCTCGGCGCCCTCGGCCGCCGCCACCACGGCCTTCACCTTCTTCGTGGTCACCTTGCGATGCGCCACCTTCGGCAGGCCGAATACGTTGTCGCCTTCCTTCCACTTGCCGCCGTCCTTCAGCACTTCAATACGCTCGGTCCGCGACAGGACGTTCCGGTGCCGGACCAGGGCGCCATGGCTCTTGAGGCTCTTGTCCAACGACATCCTCTCACTCCTTTACCTGTTCGACGTAGGCGTCCTTTGAGGTTCGCCGATGCGTCTGCTTCTCGAACGCCTCCAGTTCTTTCTTGATCTTTGCCAACAACTCGTCGGCCTTTTTCCTGTCCGCGAACTTCTCGAGGCTGTACAGGATGTGCGCGCCGCGTCCGGGCACGTCCTCGGTCTCGATGCCGTCCTTCTGGAAGAAATCCCTCAAGCGGTCGACGGCGTTCGGCTGACCGATGTCAAACGTGGCGATGCGAATCCTGTATCGCGGTCCGGGGGGGAGGGCGGCCTTTTCCTCGCCGCCTGGCGTCGGGCCCACCAGCGGGCCGGGCGTCTCTGGCTCGCCGGGGGTGGGCTCGGGACCGGAGGTTTTGCCGGCGCCAACGGGTTTCTTCGCGCCGCCGGGCGTCGGACCGGGCTTGAGGCCGCCGGGCGTCTCAGCGCCACCGGGGGCGGGCCGGCCGAGGATTCCGCCGGGCCGTTCCGCGCCGCCGGGGGCGGGGCCGGGCTGCCTGCCGCCGGGCTGCTGACCCACGATGCCGCTCGGCCCCGGCCGCTCGATGCCAGGGACGATCAGGCCGGGCGTCACCTGACCCTCGCGGGTCTTGGCCATCGTCGGTTCCTTCTGGGTGACGGGCAGGCCGCTTTCGCCCTTGAAAAGACCTCCCAAGAAGTAAAAGAGCACGCACAGGCCCACGACGGCGATGGCCGCGAGGGCCAGGTGAAAATACGTCAGCGGCGCCCCCGCGATGACCGCCGGGGCCTGCGGCGTCGCCGGCCTCATGATCGTTGGCGGTGCCTCGCGCCTGATAATCGGCACCGGCGGCGTCGCGGCCGGCGTCTCGGCGACGGGGGGCCGCCGGACAATCGGCGCCGGCTTGGCCGCCTGGTCCAAAGGCTCCCCCTCCCGGCGCTGCTTCACCAGGATCTCGTACAGAGCCCGTTGCGATTTATGCTTTGCCATGTGGCGATTCCCCCGGACGTTGGCCTGGGGCCGGGCAATCGGCTGACTATAGTGACTATGCCGTGCCCCGTCAAGGCCCTAAGGACGCAAAGGAATTGCGGATTCCGGATTGCAGATTTCGGGTCGAACGACAGGATCGCTCAGCGGGGAGCCGAGGGCGACCGCGAGTGCGTTTGCGCTTGTAAGGGCTGCTGCAAAAGGGTCAAATGCTCGCCGGCTGCCCGGGCCAGCCAGTATAATATGTTGGATCGCGAGAGGAAACCATGACCCATTGCACGCCGCGTTTACTGTCGATCGTTGCCGTCGCCCTGCTGGCGGCAGGCCCGACGGTCCTTGCCGCCGAGGCGCCGGCCCAGGCGCCCGCCAAGGCGCCACCCGCCGCCAGGAAACCCGACCAGCCTCCGGCGGCCGTCCGGGCCATCCGCGGCAGGCTTACGCCGCCCGACCGTGTCAAGGAGGCGTACCTTCTGGAGCGGGCGATGGACCTCAAGATCCCCCTCAAGGTCGACTCCAAGACCGGGGCATTCGAGGCCGCCGGCCTCAAGATGGGCACGTACGACCTGGTGGTCGTCACGCCGTGGGGACGCCTCGAAGGCATCGACATGGATCCGAAGATCTCGGAATACGACGCCCTGATTCCGCCGGAGTACCGGACCGAGGAGATCGGCCTCGCGCCCCAGGGGACCTTCGACGACGACGACAAGAAGGCCATCCTGCGGATCATCCACGAGGTCAAGCGGTACGAGAACAAGATCCGCGAACTCGCGATGCGCGGCGTGGCCGATCGGGCGGTGGCCCTGGTGGAACTGGCGATGGACGACGACTTCGTCGGCCGCAAGGGCGACGAGATCACCTGGCGCGTCGAGCAGTGGTTCTACGACAAGAAAACCGAGGCCTGGACGACGTTCCGCACGCGGGTCCTGTACCGGTACCGCGTCTCGAAGGCCGAGTGGCAGACGTGGGGCTGGCAGTTCGAGCCCGCCCTCGGCGGGTTCAACATCACGCCGGACCTGAAGGAACCCGTGAAGGTCGAGTTCGCGATCCCCGAGAAGCCCGCGCCCGAGAAGGGCCTCACCGGCACGAAGGTCCCGCCCGTGAAGGAGGCCCCGCCCACCTCGACCGAGGCCGGCGACGACGCCCGGAAGCCGCCGAAGGAGTAGCCCTCAGAAGCAGTGCTTGAGGGCTTCGTACAGGCCGGAGTATATCTCGAAGTTCCGCTTGAGGCGGTGCCAGGCGTCTGGCGTGGGCCGGACTTCCTCGAACCTGGCGACGCGCCGGGCCTCGGCGGCCGCCGCCTGCCAGGACTCGAAAACCCCCGCTGCCACGCCGCCCAGCAGGGCGGCCCCCAGGGCCGAGGCCTCGGTGCAATCCGAGTACACGTACGGCCTGTCGGCGGCGTCGGCGCGAATCTGCCGCCAGAGCGGGCTGCGCGTCCCGCCGCCCGCGGCCACGACCCGCTCGATCCGTCGGCCCAGCCGCACGTCGGCCATGCCGAGGATCTGCCTGTGCCCGAAGGCCACGCCTTCGAGGACCGCCCGGGCCATCTCTACAAGTCGCGTGCCGGCCGTAAGTCCGAAGAAGACCCCCTTGGCGGCCGGGTCGTACACGGGGCTCCGCTCGCCGGCCAGGTACGGCAGGAACACCACGCCGCCGCTCCCCGCCGGGGCCTCGGCCGCCAAGCTGAAGAACCGGTCGTAGCGGTCTCGCCCGCGGCCAAGGAACGTGGCGACGAACCAGTCGACCGCCGCCCCCGCCGAGTTCATCGGCGCCACCGCCAGCCATGTATCGCTGTCCATGTACGCCATGTTGAGCGTCCGGACCGAGAAGACCGCCGACCGCTGGACCGACATCAGGCAATCGGTCGTGCCGCACGTCACCGCCATCTGGCCCTCGTCGTCGAGACCCAGGGCCAGTGCCCCGCAGGCGGAGTCGCCTGAACCGACCGCCACGGGCGTGCCGGCCTCCAGGCCCAGGGCCGCGGCGGCCTCGGCGGTCAGGCCCCCAAGCCGCTGGCCCGGCCAGAGGACTTCGGGCAGGCGGGTGAGGCTGATGCCCGAGACGTCCAGGAGCACCGTCACCCATCCGCCCGCAGGCAGTTCCACGCGGCGGCCGAGGATCGCGTCGCGGCCCTCGCCGGGCGGCAGGTCGGCCAGAAACTGCTCCTTAAGGTCCGGCCGACTGGCCGCCAGCAGGTCCAGGTAGTTGCCGTAGGTCAGGTCCTCGACGGGCCGGCCCACCTTGTCGAGCGAGATGCCGTACGCCCGGCACACGCCGCGAAGCCACGCCTCGCCCGATGCCGTGGCGTACAGGCCGGTCAGGCTGGCGCTCGTCGAGTCGATGGCTGAGCGGCCGGTCAGGCGGCGACCGACGAATGTGCTTACGTGGCCGAAACACTTCGTGCGGCGGAAGGCGGCCGCCTCGTGCCGCCGCATCCACAGCAGGCTCGACAGGCTGATCGTGCCCGGCCGCACGCGGTTGCCCGTCAGCACGTGATGCAGTTCCGGGTGCGCGAGCGGCGACCGCGCGAGTTCATCGACCTCGGCGGTGCTGCGGCGGTCGTCGTACAGGATGGCCGGGCGAACCGGCCGCCCCCGGCCGTCCATCGCCACCAGGGCCGGGAAGAGCGAACTCGTGCCGATGCCCAGGACCCGGACGCCGGCCAGGTCGAGCGCCTTTGCGGCCCGACGGATGCCCCGCCACCAGGCGGCCGGGTCGGCCTCGCTCCAGTCCGGTCGCGGATGGTCGACCTTCATGGCCGCCCGGGCCATGCGTACCCGCTCCGCGGCGGGCGCCTCCTTGCCCAGAAAATAGAGGAGCATCTTGACGCTCGAGGTGCCCACGTCGATGCCGAGCAGGGCGGGCTGTCGCGATTCCTGGCTCATGGCAGCGGCATTATAGGCGGGCCCGATGCGCGGCAAAGGAAAAAGGGGGCAGGCACGCAGGGCCTCGAAGCGTGGCATGGACACGCGATGTTGCGTGGCCATGTTCCTGCCGGTTTCCTCCTCTACGTTCCTCGCGTCCTTTGCGGTCAAGGCTGTTGCGGTGCCTGCATTATCAGTAACTTAACGGCAGCCGGGACGTTCAATTGGCCGTAGCGTGGGCACCTGGGCACGCCTCTTTGATTCGGCGGCGTTCTTTTGATGTTGCGTGCGTATAACCAGCGCGGTACGGTACGCCGCGAACTTTACCCCTTTTTGGAGGAAGAACCTATATGGCATCTCGCATCAGTCGTCGTGACCTGCTCAAGGGCGCCGTTGCCGGAGCAGGGATCATCATCCTGTCGGATGCGGCGTCGCTGACGGCGTACGCCCAGAACAAGAAACTCAACGTGGCCCTGATCGGCGTGGGCGGGCAGGGCGGGGCCGGGCACGGCATGGCTTCGGGCGAGAACGTCGTGGCCATGTGCGATGCCGAAGAAGGCCGCATGGCCGACTTCGCCAAGAAGCAGCCGCAGGCCAAGACCTACACCGACTGGCGGAAACTGTACGACAATCACAAGGACCTGAACCTGGTCCTGGTGGCGACGCCCGACCACACGCACTTTCCGGCGTCGTACTCAGCGGTCGTCCGCGGGGCGGGCTGCTACTGCGAGAAGCCCCTGACGCATTCCATCTGGGAGGCCCGGACCCTGGCCGAGGCCACCAAGAAGCACAAGGTTCCCACGCAGATGGGCAACCAGGGCCATGCGGGCGACGGCAACCGCCGCGTGGTCGAGTGGGTCCGGGCGGGCGTCATCGGCGAGATCAAGGAAGTCCACACCTGGACGAACCGGGCCGGGTCGGTCTGGCCGCAGGGCAAACTCGGGCCTTTCAAGGAAGGCAAGGCGCCCGCCAACGTCAACTGGGACGCTTGGCTGGGCGTGGCCCCGATGCGGCCGTACATCGTGAACGACAAGGGCGAGAGCCCGGTCCACCCGTGGAAGTGGCGCGGCTGGTTCGACTACGGCTGCGGCGCCATCGGCGACATGGGCTGCCACACGTGGGACAGCGTCTGGTGGTCGATGGACCCGCGGACGCCCCTGTCGTGCGAGGCGATCAAGGTGGTGGAACTCGGGACGGAGACGTTCCCGCGGCAGATGATCGCGAAATGGGAATTCGGCCCGAGTGCGCCGGACTCCCCCTTCAAGCGTCCCGCGTTCACGGCCTACTGGTACGAATCGGGCCTGAAGCCCGAGGTGCCCGACGAGTTCCTGAACGACCCCACGCGGCAGGATCCGAACAACCCGAACAAGAAGCCCGGCCTGCCGGGCAGCGGCAGCATCTTCATCGGCACCAAGGGCAAAATCCTCGTCGAGGGCGACTACGGCGACAGCCCGAAACTCATCCCGGCGGCCCGGATGGAGGAGTTCAAGAGCGGCGAGATGAAGAACATCGAGCGTATACCTCGCTCGATCGGCCATCGCGAGGAACTCCTGGCGGCCTGCCGCGGCGAGCAGCCGTGGGATTACCCGAAGTCGAACTTCACCTACGCCGGACCGCTGGTCGAGGCGATGAACCTGGCGAATGTGGCGGTGCGCCTCGGCGCGAAGGTCCGGTGGGACACCAAGACCCTGAAGTGCCCGGGCACGCCCAACGCCGACGTTCTCATCCGGCGGCCGTACCGGAAGGCGTTCTGGGACGTGACGAAAGCGTAGGGTGGCTGGTCCGCGCCCGCCGCGGGAGCGGCGGGAGACCCGGAATCCATTGCGGATTTGGGCATGGTTCACAAGCCCCACGCACCGCGTGGGGATGAACCGGGTTGAGGCATCCCCCGGCGGTGCCGGAGGCTTACTGGGTGCTCATCCCCGGCGGGGTTGAATCATGCCGGGACTTGAACGGCGAGAAGGAAGAAGCGCGGCGGGCAGTCTTGCCCGCCGCGCTTGTTTTGTGGCGCGAAGCGGTATATCCTTACGGCACATCGGGAAACGGAGGCCGCCCATGTCCCTCGCGCGAAACTGCCTCATGCTGCTCTTGGTCCTGGCATCGTCGGCCACTGCCCAGACGATTGCGGTACCCAACCCGTCGTTCGAGGAAGGCGCCGGCGCGGAGCCCTCGGGCTGGATGCTCGTCGGCGGCAAGGGGGCGTGGCTCGACTCGGGAGCGGCCGACGGCAAGCGGTGCCTGGTCGCGACGGGCACGGGCGACGATAACTCCTTCTGGCGCTCCGGCCCCATCCCGCTCGCGCCGAAGACGGTCTATCGCCTCGCGTTCAAGGCCCGCCGCATCGACGGGCAGGGCGGAACGCCTGTCACCGGCCCGGCGTTTGCGAACCGCGACCTCGGCGACATTCCGGCGGAGTGGAAGACGTACGAGACGATCTTCGTTACGCCCGACCGGCTCCAGCCCGACGATGCGTACCTGCGGTTCGGCCAGTGGCACATGAAGGGGAGCGTGGCGTTCGATGCGGTCGAGTTGACGCAGGCCCAGCCGGTGTACGCGCGGCAGGGGGACCTTGCGCTCGGCGAGGGCGAGCGCATCGAGGGGCAGACGTACGAGTTCGTAGCCCCGCTGGGTCGCGCGTCGGGTAACCAGAGCCGGCCGCTCGCAGGGTACACGTGCACGTTCAACTCGAACCGCTGGTGCCTGGGCACGCGCCAGGAGGTCGTGTACCGCCACCGGATCGCCGGGCGGACGCAGACCTCCGGCGAGGTCCAGGTAGACGTGCAATGGCACGCAGTCGGCGAACTCCTGGTCGAGGCGTCGAAGGACGGCAAGTCGTGGCAGACGCTCGGCCGCATCGAGAAGGTGGCGGGGCAGACGTTCCGCCTGGCGGACGCACTTTTTCCAGCCGACGAGATATGGATTCGCCTGAGCGCCCGGCCGGGGCCGAATTCCGACAAGCCGACGGCTTCGCTCCAGGTGGCCGGATACGCGTATAAGGCCGCGCTCGCCGGGCCGCCCGCCACGCTCATCGGCGAGACGCGGTTCCTGTCAGTGCTGAAGACCGACCCGCGGTTGCGCGTGGTCATTAACGAACTCGGCGATGGGATTCCCGGCGGGCGCAACTCTGTCGCGGGCAGCATCACGAATAATACCGACGGGCCATTGGCGGTTCTGCTTACGGCGACCGTTGACAACAAACCGTCGCCGGCATCCGATTTCACCTCTGTGGGGCCGGGGGAGCGCCCGCTGACCTTGGCCTACGCTGTCCCCGGGCCTGGTGCGCACACGCTTCGTATCTGCGTGTTTCCTAACAATGGGTCTGGGTTCGAGGCCGCTGTGTCCCTTCAGGTGCCCGACCTCCACAACGCGGCCTACGGCGAGCGGCTGTTGGGCTCCGGCAAGGCGGCGGGCCTCTGGTGGACGTCGTCTGGGTGGAAAGTCAGCCGCTCGCGGCCGGTGCCTGAGAAGACGGGCGAGGCTATGGTGATTCGGGCGGCAAAGAACGAGGTCGAGGCGGCACAACTCGTCGTGCGGCCCGAGAAGCGGCTCAAGGGGTTCTTGGCGAAGGCCGAGGGACTCAAGGGCCCCGGCGGCGCGGCCATTCCGGCCGAGAACGTGGAGATTCTGCGCGTACGCTACCTCATGATCACGCACCCGACCGACTCGACCGGCTGCGTCGGCCCGTGGCCCGACCCGCTTCCGCCGCTGGCCGGCAAGATCGACCTTGATGAAGGCCAGAACCAGCCCCTCTGGATTCGCGTCCGCGTGCCGCCGGACGCCAAGGCGGGCACGTACACGGGCAGGATTCTCCTGGCCGCCGAGGATTACTCGGCCGAAGCGCCGCTGAAGGTCGAGGTCTTCGACTTCGCCCTGCCGGACCGCATGACCTGCACGTCGTCTTTTGGCTTCGACCCGTCGGTCGTCTGGCGGTACCAGAAGGTCGAGAAGCCCGAGGACCGCCGCGCGGTGCTCGATAAGTACCTCGCTGCCCTGGCCGCCCATCACATTGCGCCGTACGAGCCGGTGCCGCTGGACCCCATCAAGGTCACGTGGCCGAAGGGCGCCGACGGCAAGCCCACGTTGGCGCCGCAGTTCGACTGGGCCGCCTGGGATGCCGCCATGACGCGGGTTTTGGAGCGGTATCACTTCAACTCGTTCGTGGTCCACGTGCCCGGCATGGGCGGCGGCACGTTCTTCCAGCGCGTCGAGCCGGAACTCCTGGGGCACAAGGAAGACACGCCGGAGTACAAGGCGGCGTTCACCAACTACTGCCAGGCCCTCGAGGCGCATCTCAAGGAGAAGGGGTGGCTCGGCGACGCGTACATCTACTGGTTCGACGAGCCCGACACGAAAGATTTCCCGTTCGTCGCCAACGGGTTCCGGAAACTGAAAGAGGCCGCACCGGGCCTCAACCGCATGATCACCAAGCAGCCCGAGCCGGGATTGGCGGGCGGCCCGAACATCTGGTGCCCCATCACGCCGGAGTACAACCACGCCCGGGCCGAAGAGCGCCGCCGCCAGGGCGAAAAGTTCTGGTGGTACGTCTGCTGCGGCCCAAAGGCGCCGTACGTCACGCTCTTCATCGACCATCCCGCGACCGAAATGCGGGTCTGGCTCTGGCAGACCTGGCAGCGGAAGATCGAGGGCATCCTCATCTGGTCGACCAACTACTGGACCAGCGGCACGGCGTACCCCGACGCAAAGCACCCGCAGAACCCGTACGCGGACCCGGCGTCGTGGGTCGACGGGTACGGCGTGGCGAAGGGCACGAAGCAGTTGTGGGGGAACGGCGACGGGCGGTTCCTCTATCCGCCCGAGGCGGCCGCCGACGCCTCGCCGCCGGGGCCGGTCCTCGAGGGGCCGGTCGACAGCATCCGCCTCGAGATGCTCCGCGACGGGATCGAGGACTACGAGTACCTGGCGATCCTGCGGAACCTGTTGGCGTCGCGCGGCGATAGACTTAAGGCCGACGAGCGTGCGGCCTTCACGGCC
>Ga0315275_10005509_pt1 | contig 12017 bp, 8 predicted proteins | sample YL17G03_0_MG_FD_205557 | JGI IMG/M metagenome (GOLD analysis project Ga0315275, IMG submission 205557) | Sediment microbial communities from Yellowstone Lake, YNP, Wyoming, USA - YL17G03_0 | ecosystem: Environmental > Aquatic > Freshwater > Lake > Sediment | place: USA: Wyoming | collected... | reverse complement strand
AAGGTCTTCGTGGCCTTGCAGCAAGCGCGCAAACCCACTGTGGTGCTGATGTTGGGCAGTACGCCGCAACCGAGCGCGAAACAAACCCATCCGATTCGCGTGGTGCGCACGCTGCTCGATTGCGCAGCCGCCGCGCTGCAATTGGCAGGAGTCAAGCCTTCGCCGGCGCCGCACTACGCCATTCCACCCAAACCCGCATTTGCCGCGTCGCAGAAGCACCTGCGCGCGTTGTTCTGCGGCGGCACGTTCGCGACCGAAGCGCAAGTGATCTGGGCCGAATCGGGGCTGCAAGTGTGGTCCAACGTCGCGCTCGATCCGGCGCTGGCGCTGAGCAATGCGCGCAACGAGAGCAGGGGTCACACCGCGCTCGACATGGGCGACGACGCGTTCACGGTGGGCCGAGCGCACCCGATGATCGACCAAACGGCGCGTATCGAACGCCTGCTCCAGGAGGCGGCCGACCCATCGGTGCGTGTGGTCTTGCTCGATGTCGTGATCGGATGGGGTGCGCATGCCGACCCCGCCGCTGAGCTTGCACTTGCGATCACCCAGGCCAAACGCATCGCAGCCCAGGCAGACCGCGAACTCGCCGTGATCGGGTTCGTCTGCGGCACCGAGCTCGACCCGCAACCTCTGGTCAAACAAGAAGCGGCGCTGCGCGCGGCGGGCGTGGTGCTCGCGGGCAGCAGTGCAAACGCGGCCTGGCTCGCCGGGCAATGGGTGCAGTGACGCCAGTGACGCCAGCGCCGGCACAGCCGGCGCCGGGCTCCGCACGCCGCAAACGGGTGGTCGTCGCGCTCGGCGGCAACGCCGCCTACCCGCCCAGCATCAGAGGCACGGCCGAAGAACAGCTGGTACTGATGCGCCAGGTCTGCGCCCATTTCGTCGAGATCATTCGCGCCGGCTGGCAGCTCGTGCTGACGCACGGCAACGGCCCGGTCGTGGGCAACATCCTGTACCGCATGGCGCGCTGCGCCGACGAGTTGCCGGCGATGCCGATGGACGTGTGCGTCGCGCATTCGCAAGGTGGCATGGGCTACATGCTGCAGCAGAGTTTTGCCAACGTGCTGGTGGACCATGGCCTGGACATCGTGGTCTCGTGCATCGTGACCGAGGTCGAGGTCGATGCGCAGGACCCGGCCTTCCAGCAACCCACCAAGCCGGTGGGCAAGTTCTTCAGCGAAGTCGAAGCGCGCAAGATGGCCGCCAGCACCGGCTGGACCTTTGCCGAAGATGCCGGCCGCGGCTGGCGGCGCATCGTCGCCAGCCCCAAGCCACGCAAGATCCTCGACCTGAAGACGATCGATGCCTTGCTCGATGCCGGCGTGATCCCGGTCGCCTGCGGCGGCGGCGGCGTGCCGGTGGTGCTCAGCGCGCAGGGCCACTGGTCGGGCGTCGCGGCCGTGATCGACAAGGACTTGACGAGTGCGATGCTGGCCGCGCACTTGCACGCCGACGCGCTGGTCATGCTCACCGGCGTCGAGCGCGTCGCGCTCGATTTCGGCAAACCCACGCAGCGTTGGCTCGATCACATGACGCTGGCGATGGCTCGCGAGCACGCGGCGAGCGGCCAGTTCCCCGCGGGCAGCATGGGGCCGAAGATTGAAGCCGCCATCTCGTACCTCGAAGAGTCGCCGCAGGCGAACCATGACGGCGTGGTCATCATCACGTCGCTGGAGAAAGCGTTCGACGCGCTGATGGGGCGTGCCGGGACCCACATCACGCTGTTGGCCAGGCCGACATGACAGCAGCCTTGCCTGGGTTCGGGTCAACGCCGGGCCGCACCCGAGGTGGCTCAACGCCCTCGACCGGCCGGGCGCGAAGCGACGGGCCCGGCGCCACCCTGGTGAAGATAGCGGGCTTCGAATCGACCGACTACGCCTTGCTGCGCGGGACGCTGGTGTGGATCGGCGATGATCCGACGCTGCGCCATCCGCGCAACCTCAGAAGCCCCTGGTCGCCGCCACCGATCGCTTGTGATCCGCAACGCCTGCGCGCGGGGGCCAGGGCTTGCCTGGACCTGCTGCATGCGATGCCCGCGACCGGCCTGCTGCATGCGATGCCCGCGACCGGCCTGCTGCATGCGATGCCCGCGACCGGCCTGCTGCACGCGCTGCCCGGCACCGGCTTGCTGCACTGGCTCACAGGCCAGCCGCTGCCGTTCCCGCTCAATCGTGCCACGCCGCGTTTCGATGCGATCCGCGCTGCGCTCGAGCGCAATGACCTGCGCGCCTTCGAAGCCGGCGCGCGTCGGATTCTTGGCCTGGGCCAGGGCCTGACCCCGAGCGGCGACGACTTCGTGGGCGGCATCTGTTTCGCCCTGAGATACGCGCCGCGTGACGCCTGGCGCGCCGATCTGCCTGCCGTGCTGGCGCGCATCCGCAGCTGCGCTGCCACAGCCACGAACGTCATCAGCGCTGCCCTGCTCGACGACTTGATCGACGGCGCGAGTTACGGCGCGCTGCACGAATTGCTGGCGGCGCTGCAAGGCAAAATGCTGGCCGAGATCGCGCACGCGACGCAGGCGCTGTTGCGCGTGGGCGCATCGTCCGGCGCCGACATGCTCGCCGGGCTGCTGGCGGCATTGCTCACAACGCCTTGTTCGGACATTGAAGCGCAGCCATGACCCTGAACGCGAACACTCTGCTGACCCAGGCCCCGGCCGTGCTCAACGTCGGCATCGACGCCTTCAATCCCAGCGTGATCGCAAACGGCGGCACGCTGACCCATTTGCAGTGGCAGCCGCCGGGCAACGCCGACCCGGCGCTCGCGTGGAAACTCGCGCAACTGATGGCCGACCCGCGCATCGAGCAGGCGAACGTTTTGGCCACGCAACGCATCATCAATGCGCGCCCGATGTGGGAAGACATCGCGCTGCGCGCCGACGGCGTCTGGCCCGAAATGAAGAACACCCGGCTGCTGCTGCACGCCGGTCCGCCGGTGGCGTGGGGACAGATGTGCGGCCCGATGCGCGGCGCGATGCTCGGCGCGGTGCTTTACGAAGGCTGGGCCGACACGCCACCACAGGCGCAGGCGTTGCTCGAGGGCGGCGAGATCGAATTTGCGCAGTGCCACGACTTCGGCGCGGTCGGGCCGATGACCGGGATCATCAGCGCGTCGATGCCCTTGATCCAGGTGCGCGATGCGACCCACGGCAACCTTGCATACACCAACATCAACGAAGGCATCGGCCGCTGCCTGCGCTTCGGCGCGAACGGACCCGACGTGCTGCAGCGGCTGAAGTGGTTCGAGGCGGTGCTGGCACCCGTGCTGAAGGCCGCCGTGCGCCACGCTTTCGACAGGTCCGGCGGCATCGACCTGAAGGCGATCCAGTCGCAGGCGCTGTTGATGGGCGACGAAGTGCACAGTCGCAACGCCGCTTCGACCTCGCTGCTCTTCATGGCGCTGGCCGTGCCGCTGGCGGCGGTCAGTGGCGGCAAAGACGCAATCCCGCAAGACCACATCCACCAGACGCTTGACTTCGTCGCCAAGACGTCGCAGTTCTTCCTGAACTACTCGATGGTGTCGTGCAAGGCGATCATGGACGCAGCGCACGGCATCGCCTTCAGCAGCGTCGTCACTGCCATCGCGCGCAACGGTACCGAGACCGGCTTGCGCATCAGCGGCATGGGCACACAATGGTTCACGGCCAAATCCGACCTGCCGCAAGGCCTGTACTTCCCCGGTTTCAAACCGGCCGACTCCTGCCCCGACATCGGCGACAGCGCGATCACCGAGGCCGCCGGTTTCGGCGGTTGCGCGTTTGCCGCGTCGCCCGCGCTCACCCTGCTTGCCGGCGGCAGCGTGATCGACGCCGTGCGCTACAGCCGCGAGATGTATGAGATCACGGTCACGCGCAACCCTTCCTTGAGCCTGCCTGCGCTCGACTTCGCCGGTGCGCCTTGCGGCATCGACGTGCGCAAGGTCGTCGACACCGGCATCCGCCCCGTGCTCACCACCGGCATTGCGCACAAGGACGCGGGCGTGGGGCAGATCGGCGCCGGCATCGTGCGCGTGCCGATGCAGTCTTTCGTGCGGGCGCTGAACGCGATGGCCGAGCAGTTCATGAGCGCCCCGAGGCCGGCCCAAGCCGGCCGCCCCCCATGGGGGTCAAGCAAAGTGGCAGAGCCACATTTGCTTGCGAAGGGTTGAAGCGATGCGCCAGACCCTGACCTCAGCGCGCGGCATGGTCAGCGCGCCGCACCACCTGGCGGCCAGCGCCGGCTTGTCGATCCTGCGCGAAGGCGGCAACGCGATCGAAGCCATGGTGGCCGCGGCGGCCACAATCGCCGTCGTCTACCCGCACATGAATTCGATCGGCGGTGACGGCTTCTGGATCATCTCCGAGCCGGGCCGCGAGCCGCTGGCGATCGACGCCTGCGGCCGCGCCGCCGGCCTGGCAACGCCTTCGTTCTACACGGGCCGGGGCCTGCACGCGATTCCGGGGCGCGGGCCGCTCGCCGCGAACACGGTCGCCGGGGCGATCTCGGGCTGGCAGGAAGCGCTCGCGCACTCGGCGCAGGCCACCGCGCAATCGGCATCGCGCCTGCCCGTTTCGCGCCTGCTGCACGACGCCATCTGGTACGCGAGGAACGGTGTGCCCGTGACGCAAAGCCAGGTCGACTTCACGACCAGGTTCCTGCCCGAGCTGGGGCAGCAGCCGGGGTTTGCGACGCAGTTCCTGAATCGGGATCAAGTGCCCGAAGTCAACACCTTGCGCAAGTACCCGGCGCTGGCCGACACGCTGCAAGCCCTGGCCGACAACGGCCTGGACCACTTTTACCGAGGCAGCGTCGCCTCCGCGATCGCCGCCGAACACGAACGCCTGGGCGGCCCGCTGCGCCTGGGCGACTTGCAGGCGCAGCGCGCGTCGTCGGGCAAACCGCTGTCGATCAAGATCTCGATGGCCACGCTCTACAACCTGACGCCGCCAACCCAGGGTCTGGCGTCGCTGATGATCCTCGCGATCTTCGACAAATTGCGTGCGCGCCACAACATCAGCGACGCACAGGGGTTTGCGTACCTGCACGCCATCGTCGAAGCGACGAAGCAGGCCTTCAAGGTGCGCAATCGCTATGTGGCCGACCCGGCGACGATGGCGGCGCGCGGCGTCACGCCGCAGCAATTCCTGAGCGAGGCCTTCATCGACAGTTGCGTCGACGCGGTCGACATGCAAAAGGCCCTGCCCTGGCCCGAGCCCACGATTCACGGCGACACCGTCTGGATGGGAACAGCCGACAGCGCCGGCCGAATGGTGAGCTACATCCAGAGCGTGTACTGGGAGTTCGGCTCGGGCGTGGTGCTGGCCGACACCGGAATCGTCTGGCAAAACCGGGGCTCGAGCTTCTCGCTCGACGCGGCGTCGCACCTCGCGCTCGCGCCGCACAAGAAGCCCTTCCACACGCTCAACCCCGCGCACGCGAGGTTCCATGACGGGCGCCACATGGTCTACGGCGCGATGGGCGGAGACGGCCAGCCGCAAAGCCAGTCGGCGCTGTTCAGCCGCTACGCGATGTTCGGCCAGACGCTGCAAGAGGCGGTGAGCGCGCCGCGCTGGCTGCTCGGCAAGACCTGGGGCCAGGAGAGCACGACGCTCAAGTTCGAAAACCGCGTCGACCCGGGTGCGCTGCAGGCGCTGGCCGCCGCCGGTCACAATGTTGAAGTGCTCGCCGACTACAGCGACACGATGGGCCACGCCGGTGCGATCGTGCTTCAGCCCGACGGCTTGTTCCAGGGCGCTGTCGATCCGCGCAGTGACGGCGCGATTGCGGCGTTCTAGCGCGGACTGGCGCGCCGTACGCAAGGACGCCCATGCTGCCCGGGCTTACCAAGCCGCCCGCGCTGCCCGCGTCGCCCGCGCTGCCCGCGTCGCCCGCGCTGCCCGCGTCGCCCGCGCTGCCCGCCTCGCCTGCGCTGCCCGCCTCGCCTGCGCTGCCCGCGGCACTTCACCGATTCTCGGGCCGCAGCTTCGTCAAGGCGGCAGCGAATGCGGCGTGCGCCGCGGCGTCGACCGGCTTGTGCCTGACTTGGGTGCTGGCCGAATGCTTGCCGAGGAAGGCCTCGCCCTTCCAGTTCTTTGCGGGGCGTATCGGCCGCGGCACGAAACCGCCGCCGCAGTTGGGGCAGACGTTGCCCAGAACGGCGTCGACGCAGGCCGCGCAGAATGTGCATTCGAAGCTGCAGATCCGCGCGTCGAGCGCTGCCGGCGGCAGGGCCTTGTTGCAGTGTTCACAGGTCGGGCGAAGTTCGAGCATTGTGCTGGTCCTGATTCGATTCGGCGGTTCGCGGTGCCGCCTTGAGGGCGATTCAGATGGCACTTGATGGCGCCGCTGAAGACCACTATTCTGCCCAACTTCCCCTCACTTCCAGCACGCCATGTGCACCCACCCCACGCTCCTGGTTCGGCGGCCACGCCGGCCAGACATGCCCAGCAAGATCACCCGCGTTCAGCAGGGTACCCGGTGAGCTACATCCTCTACGGTTCGCGCGGGTCGGGTTCGGCCGCGGTTGAAGTCGCATTGCGCGTGTGCGGCCTGCCGTACCGGCAGATTCGGGCGTCGACCTGGGAACCCGATTCCGCGATTGACGAGTTGGGCCGGGTCAATCCCATGCGCCAGATTCCCACCCTCGTGCTCCCGGATGGCACGGTCATGAGCGAGAGCGCCGCGATCCTGATCCACCTCGGCCTGCTCGTTCCGCACAGCAAGCTCCTGCCCGACTCCGCAAGCGCCAAGGCGCAAGCGATTCGAGGCTTGGTCTTCATCGCCGCAAACTGCTACGCGGCGATCGGCATCAACGACTACCCTGAGCGTTGGACCACGGCCAGCACCAAGCCCGCGCTCGAAAAGGTGCGCCAGGGTGCGCGCCGCCAGTTGCATCGCAACTGGGAGATCTTTGCCGACACTTTTCGTGCCGACCCTTATCTCTCGGGCGATGCACCCGGAGCCTTGGACTTTCTCGCCACTGTCGTGACCCGGTGGGCGGGCACGCGCGCGCACCTGGCACAGAGTCGTCCTGGTTTCATGGACGTGATGCGCAGGGTCGATGCGCACGAATCAGCCGCGCCCGTGTTTCGCGAGCACTGGGACGCATGAACAATCACACCACTGCCTACGACGGCGGCTGCACCTGCCGCTTCGTGCGTTACCGCATGACCACGAAACCGCTCTTCGTTCATTGCTGCCATTGCCGCTGGTGCCAGCGCGAGACGGGCACCGCGTTTGCACTGAACGCGATGATCGAAAGCGACCGCGTGCTGTTGCTGCAGGGCGAAGTCGAAGTCGTCGACACCCCGTCCAACAGCGGCAAGGGCCAGAAGATCTCGCGCTGCCCGCGATGCCGCATTGCGCTGTGGAGCAACTACGCCGGCGCCGGCGACGCGGTTCGTTTCGTTCGCGTCGGAACGCTCGATGAACCCGACCGCCTGCCGCCCGACATCCACATCTTCACTTCGTCCAAGCAAGCGTGGGTCGTGCTTGGGCCCGAAGCACGCGCAGTGCCCGAGTACTACAAAGCCTCCGAGGTCTGGCCGCAAAGCAGCCTCGAGCGGCGCGCGCTGTTGCTGGCGAAGGCGCAGCAGCAGTAGCCCGGCGCTGCCCGGCGAAGCTTGCGCTGTCGAGTAGACCTGGGCCGTCTCGCCGTCGGTTGCACGGACGCTGGAGCGCCTGGCATGGGCAGCGGCCAGCCGCGGTCCTGCGCAGCATTCGTGCTCGGCCTCGAAGGAAATGAAGTGGAACCCGTTCGCCAACTTGGCGCGGCAGAACGAAGCGCTCGCTCAAACGGATTCGCTATCAGGCATTGGGAAGCAGGTCGGCAGGAAGCCAGTTGCTGACGTTCGCAGCGGGCTGCGTGCAAGCGTAGAGCAGGGTCAGGTGGCCTGGGGCACGTTCTCCGGCCCACGCTCGCGGGGCACCGTTTTCGGTTCTCAGGCGTTGCGCCATCAACACCGTCTGTTCGTGCGCAGGTCGCGGCCACCGCGAATCGGACCTGCGCCCGTACCCCAAGCCACCTGCCCGGGCACCCGGGTCGCCTGCCAAGGCGTGGCACGCCGCTCCGGATGAATCAGGGCGGTGGTGGTGTCCCCGGGCGCAGGCCCGATTCGCGGTCGCCCCCCATGGTTGCAGGGCAGAGCGCGGTTGATGCGGCAGCGGATTGCAGTCTGCGACGGCCGCCCGCGAGCGTGGGCCGGAGAACGGGGGCACCGCCGCCGCCCTGCCGCCACGACGCCGGCAGGCTGATCTTGCGCGGACACACGACCGTAAGTGTCTGCCTCCACCAAGATCCACTCGAATGAATGCAAAGTCCAATCAGCCTTCGACAGCGGCGCTGGCCCATCGCGCGAACTCTTCGTTCGACGGCGAACCATTGCTGCCACACCGCATGAAGACTGCATCGGGTTCGGGCGCGATGCGCGCCGTCAGCACGCGCTGACCACCGTGCAGCGGCGGCAACACATTGACCGACAATGCAATCATGAACCCGTTCGATGACCCGGCCCACGACCGCGAGGTGGGCCAGCGCCACCCGACGCGTGACACCACCCGCATCGACGACACGCGCATCGATGCCGTGCGGCCGCTGATCACCCCTGCGTTGCTGATGGAAGCGCTGCCCGGTTCCGACGCCACGCTCGCGCTCGTCGAGCGCAGCCGTGAAGCCATCGCGCGCATCCTGCACGGGCAGGACGACCGCTTGCTGGTGGTGGTAGGGCCTTGCTCGATCCACGACCATGCGCAGGCCCTTGAATACGCCGCACTGCTCAAGGCCGCGGCGCAGCCGCTGGCCGACGCCTTGCTGGTCGTGATGCGCACCTACTTCGAGAAGCCGCGCACCACGCTGGGCTGGAAGGGCTACATCAACGACCCGCACCTGGACGGCAGCTTCGCGATAAACGAAGGCCTGGCGCGGGCGCGCCGCCTCTTGCTCGAGATCGTCGAATCCGGTCTGCCCGTGGGCACCGAGTTCCTGGACTTGCTGAGCCCGCAGTTCATCAGCGACCTTGTCGCGTGGGGCGCCATCGGTGCCCGCACCACCGAGAGCCAGAGCCACCGCCAGCTGGCCTCGGGCCTAAGCTGCCCGGTGGGCTTCAAGAACGGCACCGACGGCGGCGTGCAGGTGGCGGTCGATGCGATCCTTGCCGCCGCTGCGCCGCACGCCTTCATGGGCATGACGAAGATGGGCCAGGCGGCTATTTTCGAGACACGGGGAAATCGCGATTGCCACGTCATCCTGCGCGGCGGCAGGCAACCGAACTACGCTGCGGCGCAGGTCGCCGCGGCGTGCACGCTGTTGCGTGGCGCCGGGCTGCGCGAGCAGGTCATGGTCGATGTCTCGCACGCCAACAGCGAGAAGCAGCATCGGCGCCAGATCCAGATCATCACCGAGATCGCCGCGCGCATCGCGGCCGCTGAGCGCAGCAGCATCGGCGTGATGATTGAAAGCCACCTTGAAGAAGGCCGCCAGGATTTGACCCCGGGGCAGCCGCTGCGCCATGGGGTCTCGATCACCGATGCCTGCATCGGCTGGGCGCAGACCGAGCCGCTGCTGAAGTTGCTGGCGCAGGCGGTGCGGACGCGCCGGGCCGGTGTAGTGCGTCAGAGGTAACGCTACAAATGAAGGCGCGGCGCCATGTGCCGGTCTTTCTGGCGCGCCGAGCCAGCCTCAGCGCGTGACGACCGGGATGCCACGCCTCAGCGCGTGACGACCGGAATGCCGCGCAGCTGCCCTGCCGTTGCCGGCGCATTCGGCCGCGCCGGGGCCGGATAGCGCGCCGCGTCCAGGCGGTGCAGCAGTTCGGCCTCGCGGGTGCGCGCAAGCACCAGGTTGCCGAGTTTCACGTGGCCGAAGCCGCGGATCGACATCGGCACCTGGGCAATCAAGGTCGCCAGTGCCATGCTCTTCGGCGCCAGTTGCGGCAGCAGTTCGTTCACGCGGCTCTCGAACGCGCCGATCAGCTCGCGCTCGATGCGGCGCTCTTCGGTTCGGCCGAAGGGGTCGAACGCCGTGCCCCGCAAGACGCGCCCCCTGGCAAGCCAGCGCAGCGCTGGCAGCAGCCACGGCCCGAAGCGCATCTTGGACGGCGGCTCGCCGTTCTTCGGCCGCGCCAGCAGCGGCGGCGCCATGTGGAACTCGAGGGTGAACTCGCCTTCGAACTGCTCGCTCAACGAGCGCTGGAACTCGGCGTCGCTGTACAGGCGCGCGACTTCGTACTCGTCCTTGTAGCTCATCAGCCGGTGCAGGCTCATGGCCACGGCTCGTGTGAAGGGCAAGGCAGGGTCGGCGTTCAGCGCCGACTCGCGCTCGCGCGCTGCCTGCACCAACCGCAGGTAACGATCGGCCCAGGCCGGGTTCTGGTACGCCGCCAGGTGTGCAACGTGGCGCTCGATCATCGCCTCCAGCGTCTGCGCCGCGGGTGCCTCGTCGGCAGAACCCTCGCGCAGCTGCTCGCAGGCAGCGGGGTCACCGGCCGCCAGCCGGCCGAGCGACAACGCGAGTTGGTTCGCTTCCACCGCGACGCCGTTCAATTCGATCGCGCGCTGCAGCGCGCGCAGGCTCACCGGCACCAGGCCGCGCTGCCATGCGTAGCCGAGCGCCACGATGTTGGCGCTGACGGTGTCGCCCAGGAAATCTTGCGCCAGCGCCTGGGCGTCGAAAGTCTCGACGAGTTCTTCGCCCGCAGCGAAGCGCAGCTTGGCGAGCAATTCTTCGCGGTGCAACTCGGCATCCGGGTTGTGCACCGACTCTGCCACCGGGATCTCATGCTCATTGGCCAGGATTCGCGTGCGGCCGTGGCGCACCGCCTGCAGCGGCTCGGGCGAAGCGCCGACCACCAGGTCGCAGGCGAGGATGGCGTCGGCCTGCTGGGCGTCGATGCGCACCTGGTTCAGGCGCGACGGCGTGTCGGCCAGGCGCACGAATGAAAGCACCGAGCCGCCCTTTTGCGCGAAGCCCATGAAGTCGAGCACCGATGCGGCATGGCCCTGCAGGTGCGCGGCCATCGCCACCAGTGCGCCGAGCGTGACCACACCCGTGCCGCCGACGCCCGTGACGAGCAGGTCGTAGGGCCCGGTCCAGGCCCAGGGCTTGGGTTGCGGCAAGGCATCGACGCGGGAGACGAACGCCTCGCGCCCGCGCCCGAGGATGCCCGAATGCCGGCGCAGTTTGCCCCCGCTCACGCCGACAAAGCTGGGGCAGAAGCCTTTGGCGCAGGAGTAGTCCTTGTTGCACGCAGTCTGGTCGATGCGGCGCTTGCGGCCCCAGACGGTCTCGTGCGGCAGCACCGCCACGCAATTGCTCTGCACGCCGCAGTCGCCGCAGCCCTCGCACACGCGTTCGTTGATGAACAGGCGCTTCGGCGCTTCGGGCAATTCGCCCTTCTTGCGCCGGCGCCGCTTCTCGGCGGCGCAGGTCTGCTCGTAGATCAGCACCGTCACGCCTTCGGTGGCGCGCAGCTCGCGCTGCACCGCGTCGAGCCGGCTGCGGTCGTGGAACTGGGTGCCCGGCGGGAACAGGTGCTTGATCTCGTCGTACTTGTCGATCTCATCCGACAGCACCACCACCTTCTTCACGCCCTCGCTTTCGACCTGGCGCGCGATGGCGTCGACGCTGATCCTGCCGTCGACCGGCTGGCCGCCGGTCATCGCCACCGCGTCGTTGAACAGGATCTTGTAGGTGAGCGTGGCATTCGCCGCGACCGCCTGCCGGATCGCGAGGTAACCCGAGTGGTAGTAGGTGCCGTCGCCCAGGTTCTGGAACACATGCGGCACTGTGGTGAACATCGAGTGCGAGACCCAGTCAACGCCTTCACCGCCCATCTGGATCACGCCCGCGGTGCTGCGGTCCATCCAGTTCGCCATGAAGTGGCAGCCGATGCCGGCGCGCGCGCTGCTGCCTTCGGGCACCTTGGTGCTGGTGTTGTGCGGGCAGCCGGCGCAAAAGTACGGCACACGCTTCACCGCATCGGCCGCGTTCGAAAGCAGTTCGGGCGGCGTGAAGTCGCGCACATGGTGGCGGCGGTC
>Ga0315275_10005508_pt1 | contig 12018 bp, 9 predicted proteins | sample YL17G03_0_MG_FD_205557 | JGI IMG/M metagenome (GOLD analysis project Ga0315275, IMG submission 205557) | Sediment microbial communities from Yellowstone Lake, YNP, Wyoming, USA - YL17G03_0 | ecosystem: Environmental > Aquatic > Freshwater > Lake > Sediment | place: USA: Wyoming | collected... | reverse complement strand
ATTTTCTCTGATGGCTCCAGGTTAGTTACCGTAAATGGTGTGTCGCACTATGTGCTTGGCGAAATTCCGAACGTAACCCTGCTTGACCCATACGCGGAGACAGTTGAAAAACAATATCAAACCCACCTTGAGAAGCTGACAGAGCTTATCCAGCAGAAAATACCTGTTGTCCTCGGGCAAGCTGAGTACCTCGCATCTGAGATCGAAGCTGCAAATGCCTACCTCGGTAGTTTACGGGCAAGGGGGCTTATCCGGCAGACAGATGAAGGATTGATGCGTCTATTAACAATACCTGCGTGCCTGCAGGCTTACAAGGCACTTAAAGGTATGCGAAAAGCTAAACAATTGTCGGTGAAGCGACAAAAGTTGAGTAAGACTTACAAGTTGGCGCTTCCTGAAATACCTCTGGAGGTTGAAGTGGATGCTTTTGAGCGTGCGTTGGAGATTTCAAAATCGCGGGATAAAAGCATAGGCATTGGCGGTAAGGTATTGGTCTTTGTGGTAAGCTTGCTTTTGTTTTCAATGGTTTTTGGGTTCACCCTTTCACTGGAAATCCTGTTAATTTTAATTGTGGTGCTTTTCATCCACGAGCTGGGCCATTTTCTCGGCATGGTCTTGTTTGGATTCTCCGACCGGCAGATATTGTTTCTCCCATTTGTCGGTGCTGCTACTACCGGCTCCAAGCGACAAGCAACGCCGCTGCAGCGAGTCATAGTCTATTTGCTCGGGCCGGCCCCTGGTATTCTACTGGGCGTTGCTTGCATAGTGGTTTTTAGAAATACCCACGCTGAGTTCTTCCTTCAAGCTGGGGTTTTACTGCTGCTCTTGAACTACCTTAACCTGCTTCCAATAGTGCCGCTGGATGGAGGCAGGGTCCTCGAAGTTGCTTTGTTTTCCAGAATTTCTTTTCTAAAAACCGCATTTGTCATTTTGAGCACCGCTGTTTTTTGGGTCGGTACGGTGTTCATCCGAGACCCTATTCTGTTTGTTATTTCCTTATTCTTAACAATTGGACTTCGCTCTCAAATCCACCAGGACCTCGTTTTGTCCAAGCTTAATAAGACAATGAGACTCGAGCATCTTGAAGCGACAGATGATGTTATTATTCCGGTTATCTTCCGTATCCTAAAGAACGAACGGTTTAATAAATTGCCTTTTGCCCGCAAATTCCGTGTGGCAAAGTATCTGCTTGATAATAGTATGCAAAAGCCTCCGACGATTTGGGTAACACTTCTGTCATTGCTCCTCTACGTGGTTGTAATACTCCTGCCGATATCCATTATTGTGACTGTAGCTATTCTTGCAGTCTTTCTTGGTTATTGAAGGGGAAAGGGCGTGTCAATCAATTCCAAACGTGTGGTGCCCGTGGCCGGATAAATTTTCCCAGATACTTCAGGATGTTTCGAATAAGCTGGACAATCCGATTAGTATTGGCTTATCATAAAATAGCGGTGTTTCTACGCTACTTTTTGAAATTCAGCACTTCGGGATTTATCATAAGTTTTATGTCGTCTTTGGTGTGGGGTATGCCGTCGGGGCCGGGGCTGAATATTTTTTTATTTTCAAGGTCAACAATATATTCATCACTGTAGGCCCGTGCTTTGAGATTAACTTCCCTGCCGAGCCTTTTGTTTAGAACAATTTGCAAAAGGTCGTAATGGATTTGCAGCTTTGTGTTTATTTGAAATATTCTGTCGAAAGCAGGCATTAAAATGGCAAGATATAGTGAGCCAATCGGGTTATATACTTTGTAAAACCACGGCATTTTGCCATTAGGGTCAATTTGCCCCGCCACGTCAGGGTAAATAGAAGGCCAGACTGATAGCTTGCTGATTTCCTGGCAACCTTTTTCAGCAGCAATTTGGCAGTCCCAGAAGTTCTTATATAGTCGGAGCGTTGAGTTCAATTTTAAAAAAGGAGAATGCATTGACTTTTTGTCTATATTAATTAACTCGTTTTTGAACGTAAGATATTCAAATATCATCGGATTTTGTAGAGATGTATGCTCATTTGTAAGCGGCTGAAAATGCTCTGCAAGAAGCTTAAGCGAGTCTTCAGAAGTTTTTGGATTATTTATTATGAAGTTTGCTGTCTCAATGTTCACAGAAAAACAGGCAATATACACCAATTTTGTAATAAAAGAACGAGCATTAACATCAAGTTTTCTTACAACGTCATCTAATTTTAAGAGTTCATTCAAGGTGATTTCCTCGTTTCCTTGACAGCTTTGAAGACACACGAAGGTTCGATGAAGAAGAATTAAACGTCTGAAATTGGGAAAGAATTTAAGAAACTCGGTCATGTAAGGTTTTGTCAGGTCTGCTATTTCTGGGAAGGTGTTGAGCTGGTTTATAATGTCTCTACCTTTTTGGGCATTTTGCCAGACGCGCAGGATATTTTCTGCATTGGCGGTAAGTTTTGCGTGTATATTTTCGTAGCCATCCTCTTTGAAAATCTTGTTAATCTCGCCAAGATTGTTAATGTCTTGTTGTGATAACCCTATAGCTGGTGCATCAGACAAGAGGTCATTTTCATCCGCCAGTTTTTTCAAAAGCTCGTAGCTTTGTTCGCACTCGGCTGGGACGGAGCGAAGGTCAGCGATGGTGTAATCATTTTCTATTGGCGGTGCATCAAGACTCCATAGGAAGACGGCTGACATCAATAGAATTGAAATAACTATTGCTGCAACGGCAAAAGGTTTACCTTTTAGTTTGCCCCGACTTTTTCCGATTTGAACAATACTTATGATACCAAGTATTATCGAGGGTATTCCAGCGAGGAAACATAAGAATAGGCTAAGAAAACTGAGTATAAAGGAAGCGATTGCCAGTTTGCTGGTTTTTGGCTTTGCAGCTGGCTTTTCGCTTGTATCATTTTTTAGAACCTGGCCACGCGAAATACAGATTTGGGCGCCATCCGGATTTTCTTTTCCACATTTTGGGCAGTTCATTTGTGTTCTTCTTTTTCGTTTTCCTTTCCACCTCTCAAGGGAACCACTCTTAGCGGCGGCGGAGATGGTGGCGGTGGCCAAAGCAGCGGTGGTGGTTCAAGTGGCACTATTTTGTCTTCCTTTCCACCCCACCTGAGGTGCTTCAGGCCTGCTGTTCTGACGAACGCTACGTGGCCATCCACAAATAGAACATTGCAGCCCTCGCGCTGGTGGCTGTCTGTGGTTAAGATTTCAAATCCGCCGGACTGGTTCCAGCCAGGATGGGTCTCAAAGAGCAAGACCATATCAGGGAGGGCTTTTGTACCCAGCTCTTCTACGTTTATGTTCATAGCGTAATTGCAGGGACCTTCAGGGGCGCCCAGGCAGCGAAATGCAGTACGATTTACCTCGTTGTGTTCAATTAGCAAATCGCACCATTTTGAAGAAGTGGGGAATTTATCACCATAATCGTTGGCGTAAATGAGCATTGCCTTGCCAAGGCCGGACATATTATTAGCGCAGACCATTCGGAAGGATACCTGTCTAACCCTGAAAAGTGCAGGCATCAAGATTCCCATCAAGAACGCAATGATGGGCAAGGTAGCAGGTCCGATGACTATGCCTGCAATGGCAAGACCACTACCTTTAAGCCGGCCTACGCTTTTACTGATTTTGATTAATGCCACGATGCCGAGGGCTATCGCCGGTATTGCTGTTATAAAGCAGGTGAAAGGCGCGAGGATGCCGAGCACAAGCGATGCGGTTGCCAGACCGCTTGTCTTGGCCTGCTGGGCCGGGCCCGACGCAGCAACACCCGGCAGTGCGCAGTTGCAGAACCGGCAGGATGCAGCATTATCCGGATTTTCCGTTTTGCATTTTGGACACCGCATTTTGTTTCCCTTTCAATTCAAGGTTCGATTGGTGACTGTAGAACGCTTGCACAAATCATAGAATTGTTGGACGGGATTTACCAGGATATTTTTGCGTTTTATTGCAATGATGCCGGCTGGTCTTGTCCTGTTGTTGGACTGCGTTTGCCGATATATCCGGCATCGATGCAGAACTGGATTACATCGCGTGCTAAAGGAGCGGCGTCGGTTGAGCCGCGCTGACCGCCTTCGACGAGCACGGCAATTGCTATCTTGCGGTTCATCCCGTCGGCGGCAAAGCCCGCAAACCACGCATTGTCCGGTTTTTCCGTTGACCCGGTCTTGCCGCAAACTTTGACATCCTGTTCGGCAAAACCGCTGTGGGCGAATTCTTTGTAAGCCGTTCCACCCACCTCATTGACCACCGCGGACATCCCATCATAGATCACGGACAGCGTCTGGGGTGATATGCCAAGGTCGATATCGTCGCTCGTTGCTCGTCGCTCGTCGCTCGTAACATCAGGTGCGAAGAAAAGTTGAGGTGGTTTGTATAATCCGCTGCGAGCGATAGCTGCCATAGCGTTTGCCACCTGCAGCGGCGTAACGCGCAGATTGCCCTGGCCTATGCCGAACCACCTTCTCTCGCCTTCATCGAGTCGCGGCAGCTGATTGAATTGCCGGACATCAGTCCTGGGCGGGACATTTGAGATTTGTCCCTGGACTTGTCTTAGTTCTCGATGCTCGATACTCGATGCTCGATACTCGTCGTTTGATGTGTAAATGTCGGGGACCAGTGGAATCTGGCGGCCGTAGCCAAAATTGAAGAGCCATTGCTGGAGAACCTGCGGCTCGATTCTGTCGGCGAGGCGCGAAAAATAGACATTGCAGCTACCTTTGGTTGCGTTATGAGCGTTGTTAAGCCCTTCGGTGTCGTGGCCCAGCCAGGAGTATCTATTGAATATCCAGCAGCTTGGCCAGCCGGTCGGTGCCTTTTGGGCCGGGCAGCTAATAATTTCATCAGGCGTGATTTTTCCGGATTCCAGGGCGGCGATTAGAATCAGCGGTTTTATGACCGAGCCGGGCGGATACTGTTTGTTGATTGCCCGATTGCGCAGCGGCTCATTTGGGTCGCCGGCCAGAGCAGTGTAGTTAGACCTGACCTGGTTCAAATCGAAAACCGGTATCGATACTAAAGCGAGAATATCACCTGTCGCTACTTCGATTACGACTGCGGCAGCAGGCGCTCTCCAGTTGGGGTTATGCCGGCTGTCAGCCAGATAATCTTCTATTTGTTTTTGAAGTTCGATATCCACTGTCAGCCGGGCGTCTTTTCCGAACTCGGTTTCGGTCCGGCTTACCAATTGCTGGTCTATGTCATAGATTAGTTCGCCTCGTCTGCCTCGCAGGATAGTCTCGCAGACGTATTCGACGCCGTCTTCTCGCCCGCAGACTTCGCCCTCCAAGTAGCTTGCGAACCTGTCATCTGCGAAAAGCTCTTTGTCCTGCTGCTGCGTGGCCGGGCCGACCCAGCCTATTGTCTGGGCGGCAACTGTCGCATAAGGATACGACCTTTGACCCTTCGGCAGGATTTGCACCCCGTCAATATCCGCAAATTCCAGCTGAGCGGTAAAAACATCATCGTCTGTTTTCAGCTCCAGCAAAGGCCAGTCCTTGTCCATCTCCGCAATGTCATCCACTTTGCTGATAAGTAGAAGCTGCTGCTGTTTATCCGGGAATTTCTTTTCGAAATCCGCGATTGCCTCCGAGAGCGGAATGCTGCCTATCTTATGGCCGTATTTTTCCAGAATACCCTCGTCGGCGCCGTTTCGTATCCACGCCACGAAGGTCCGCAAATTCCATATCCGCTTGTTTATTTCCTTAATCTGTGCCTCGACCCGCTCGCTTATCAAGCCGAACTGATTGCACTTGTCAATCACCTGTTCCAGGTCTTCGCTCCTGGCCTGGAGCTCTTTTTGCTTTTTTGACCCCGTCCCGCCCTGAGCGAGGTCTAATGGTTCACCCAGAAAACGGCTGAGCCTGTAGTTTATGCACAACTGGAATTGCGGCTGGTCGCCAGCCAGCACTTTACCTTTTCGGTCGAGTATCCTGCCTCTGACTGTTTTTAGCTGCCGCGACAGGCCTCTTTGACGTTTCAGCTCGGCAATCTCATCGTGTACAGACGAGTTGGGAAGCAACTGCATTTGTACTAAGCGAAGCACACAGACGAGCAGAACGACCACACTTGCGACTATAAAGATTTTGATTCGCTTATCGTACATATCCGGCCCCGCACCAATTGACCGCTCGACAGGGTCTCTGGGCAAAATTTAAGCAAGAGACAGCCGCGGTCGAACAATTGGTGTGGGGTGCCTTTCACGGGATTAGCGTCTGCGCAGACGACTTGTCTTTATATGCATCCACCAGCTTGTCGGCAAGAACAAAAATGGCCCCACAAAGCTCGAATAGAGGGCTATTCCCAATAGAACGGTGTGAATGTTTGGTGCGATTGGCTGGCCCTTAAGGGCGGCCAGGAGATAACCTGCAGCCCCGGCTGAAACTGCGGTAGCAAATATCGCAGCCGCCTGGTGCGGCATTGACCTTATGGCAATAACGCGATGCAGGTATGCCAAGGCGGTGCCGAATAGACCGTAGCTGATTATTTGCGGCCCCATCGCTGCGCCAATCAGGTCTGCTGCAAAACCTATCGCAAAAGAGGTTATAATCGCCTCCGAGATATTGCAGTAAATCGCAAAAAATACGACAAGGATTAGCAGTAAGTCGGGCTTTATGTTCAGGTCTGCAAATAGACTTGCCTGCAGCACAGCGGTCAGAATAATCAAAATTGCAAACCTAAGCCATCGCATTTGTCCATACTCCATTTATTTGCAATCGACGATTGTCGATTTTCGATTGCCACCTCAAATCGTAAATCGAAAATCGTAAATCGAAAATCCTGTTATCGCGGGTTCATTATGATTACGGTCACAACGGTCATTCTTTGTATGTCGCAGGCGGGTTTGACCGTTACATCCCACAGAGACGGATTCTCATCGTCTCTTTTGCACTCTGCGACCTTTCCTATAACCATAGGTGCATCCAGAAACCCCGGCTTTTTACCGGCGTAAATAATCTCGCCGGTCTTGACCTTGTGCTCCATCTGCAGCAGTTGAATCTTCGCCGTGTCATTGCCGGTGCCCTGCATTACCCTCTCTACGTTCAGGTTTCCAATCTTTACCGCTATTTTGGATGTCGGGTCTGTAAATAATTTGACGCGGGCGGTCCGTGAGGAAGTTTCCGATATGGTCCCGATGACGCTGTTGTCGGTCAGAATGAATTGACCCTTGACCAGCCCGTCCTCCGCTCCGCGATTAATCGTAAGCTCGCTGCGCAGCCGGTCGATGGAGGCCGTAATGACATCAGCCGCCATCAGCTTTGCGCCTTCCAGCGGATGGCGGTTGCGCAGCCCCGAAAGCCCCTCAACTTTTTGACGCTCTTGATTTAACTGGGCTTCGAGGTTTGCGATATAGATTTGATATTGTCTCTCTCTCTGGCTGAAAGGCTCTCTAAAAGGTTGCCGCGTGCGCGCCGCAAGAGAGATGTTTCTGCCGACGCTTAAAGGCCAGCGGAAAATGCGGGTAAAAGCAAGCTGAAATTTGTTCGTCAGACTCTGTGGGGCAAGCAGGAAGATAAGCCCGGCTAACATAAACCAGGTAAATAACATTGCTCTGGAGACTCTTGGTTGCTTCCTTGCCATATTCGCTGTTCGTGTCCTGTCTTTGACCGGACACTGCAAGATTGCTGGCTATGTATGTTTAGCCAGAGGTTACTTCTTCAATATCCGCGCCAAAATCTTGCCTATCCACCTCAGTGCCTTACTCTTAGGCTTAGGGCGGCTGAAACTTTTGAACCCACACCACTTGCAAAATCGTATGCTAATCCATTTTGACATTACTGTTCTATTTTAACTGGGTATAGTTAATTCCGCTACCTCTATGTTTCCAAAACGCATTTTTCACAGGGGGCCTTCGTTTGCGACTTGCGACAGGTTGCAAGATGTTCGGCTTTTAGTCCCAGCCATATTCATCGTGGTCCATCGTATCTTTCCACAATTCCAGATTTTCAAGATAGACGCTGGTGCCACGGGCTACACAGGTTAGCGGGTCCTCGACTCTCTGGGCCTTCAGGCCGGTCGCGTTTGCCAGGACAGTATCCATCCCCCGCAGCAGCGAACCTCCGCCGCAAAGATGAATGCCATTGTCTATCAAGTCGGCGGCCAGCTCCGGCTCCGCCTTTTCCAGCGTTCCCGTAACGGCGTCTATGATGGCGGCAATCGGGTCACGAAGGGCCTCGCGGATTTCCTCGCTTGTGATGACGATTTTTCTGGGTAGTCCCGATATGGTGTCTCTGCCGGCTATCTCCATCGTCAATTCCTCTTCCAGCGGGGTGGCTGAGCCGATTTGTATCTTCACTCGTTCGGCGCTTGATTCTCCGATGAGCAGATTGTATGTCTTCTTGAGGTGATTGATTATCGCCTCATCCATATCGTCGCCGGCAATGCGAATCGACTGCGAGGCGGCGATGTCGGCCAGGCTTATTATGGCCACTTCCGTTGTCCCTCCGCCAATGTCAACAATCATTGACGCGGTAGGTTCTGTAATCGGCAGCCCCGCTCCGATTCCCGCAGCCATTGGCTCATCAACCAGATACACCTTGCGTGCGCCTGCTCGCTCGGCGCTGTCTATGACCGCCCGGCGCTCGACCGCGGTTATCCCGCTGGGCACGGCAATGACCACCCGTGGTCTAATCAGGCTGCCGCGCCCGTGCACCTTGCGGATAAAGTAGCTCAGCATTGCCTCGGTTATCTCGAAATCGCTGATTACGCCGTCTTTGAGGGGTCTTATTGCGCTGATTGAGCCGGGCGTCTTGCCGAGCATCTCGCGGGCGACCAAGCCTACTGCTTCGCCGTTATTGAGGACTATGTTGGTTCCTTTGCGAACCGCAACTACGGAAGGTTCATTGAGGACGATACCTTTGTCGCGGACACAAACCAGGGTCGTGCAGGTACCGAGGTCGATACCCATATCCATACTGAACCAGCCTAAGATTGTGTCCAAAAACACTTTCGACTCCTTTCTTGGTCTGCCGGTGGGCTATTTTGATAATAAAGAGCGGCTTCGTCAATAGCCAATTTATCTCGGTATGCTGAAGATTGTCTGGTATTGAGTATAGCACCTGTAAGCAACCAGCACCGCGGCGGCAAGGACTACGCAAAGCGCAACCGCCAAAATGACCGTGTAAAGATTGTCGGGCGGCGTTATCTTTTTACCGCGGCTCTGACCATTAGGACTCATATCTCAACCTCACACAGTTATATCAATCCCCACCCCTGCCCCCCTTGTCTTCTGTCAAAGACGGAAAGGGGGCCGGCATTTTATAAGCTGGTGCTTACGCTGTCGCCGACCTTGGGTCCGCCTGTGGCGGACTGCACAAGCTCCATGCTGCCGACCGCCTTTTCGGCATCGACATCCAGAATCAGAATATCACAAACAAATTGGTCGCCGCGCGTAACGTGGAATTTCATACTTTCCCTGACGCCGTCCGCTGAGCCGATGGATATCTCGGCCATGGAATTCTTCGGGTCCACTGCGGTCACCTGCCCCTTAAGCTCGATGTCCCTGGTGACAGGGACCACACGTGCCTTGTCCTTTATGGGTGTGACCGGCGTGGGAGCAGGCACCGTCTTGCCGTATTGACGCAGGACCTGGTCGAGCTTGTCCTGCAATTCGGTTTTTTCTTCGAGCAGACGTTTCGATTTGTCCGCCAGCATCGTTATTATCGCCATTTTCTCGATAAGGGCGCTTGTGGTCTCCTTAAGGTCGGTCCGCTCTTTAATCAGCTCGGCCTGAACTTTGTTTAGTTCATCGAGGGTGTTCTTTAATAACTGTCCCTGTTTGTCGTTTGTTTCATAAAAGGCCTTCGTTATGCTCGTCCAGCTATCAACCTTCTGGAGCAATAGCGCCTTTTCTCTCTCGGCCGCATCGAGTTTGGCGCCTACATCATTGAGCTGCCGTTGCAGCGATGCAATCGCCTCGTTCAGCTTGGCCTTGTCCCGGTCTGCTTGTGCGACGGTGTTGTTGAGTTGTTCTTTGGCGCTTCCGGCATTTTCCACCGCGGCGTCTCTTTCGGTCCTCAGGTTGTTGTACTTCTGCCTGTAATTTTCAGCGCTGGCAACATACGTTACCACGATGCCGCACAGGAAAATCGAAGCCACCGTCAGCAGGACGATTAAAGCCTTTGTAAGTGTGCTCACAACAGGCCCCTTTCATTATATATCGCTTACGGATGCCCCCAAACCCTTATGGGCGGGGCACTCCCAATGCAACAAACACCCTCCAGGTGCGCCCCATTTTGCAGCAAGCCGCAAAAATGGGACTCTGAACCCTGGCTTATTATTATAACACAATTTTACGCTTAAAACCCCAAAACGTCAAGCTATTTTTGGCTGCTACACTCAAATAAAATGCACCCAGGAAACAATCGGCAATTTGCCGGCGAAGGCCTTAGCGTTTAGCGGACGATTGCAGCACGGCCTTGGCGGCGGCAATGCGAACAATTTTTGACTCATTTTTGAGCATCTGGGACAGAAATTTCGTCAGGGACGGCCTTCGAATTTGGCCTATCGCCATTGCCGCCAGCACCTCGACCCGCTCACAGGACCTTTTATCCAGGTTGGCGGTGAGTTTCTTCTCGAAAACTTCGAGGACCTCGCTTTCGCCGATGGGGTCGTTAAGCATACCGAGCTGCTCCGCTGCCGCCAGCCGGACCTCCAGCATCTCGTCATCCAGCATAGTAATAAGGGCATTTTTCGCATCCGCAGTTGCCAGCATCCCCATCGCCCTTATTCCCATAATTCTGACATCGGCGTAACCGCTTATCAGCATCCCCCACAGCTTTGGATATATTCGCTCATCGCCTAACCTTGCTATGGATTCAGCCGCCTGGAACACAACCTTGTCTTCCGAGGTATTGTGCTGCATAGCCCAGTATAGGAGCTTGATGGCCGCTTTGTCCCCGCTTCTGCCCAGAAGCAGGGCCGCATTGGCCCTGGTGGTCTGGTCCTCGCTGGCTATGGCGGCGCGAATAACCTGGGAATACTCGGAGAACCCGAGTTTGGTCATCGCGTAGGAGGCGGCAATCTTGACGTTATCATCCTTGTCCTTCAACAATTGCTTTGCCGAGTTTGCCCCCAGCGTGAACTGCAAATCGCCTACGGCTAAAGCGACAGCAAATCGGACCGGCACAAATTCATCGGCCGACAGTCGCTGCACCTTCGGCATCAGCTTGATTTGCCTGGTGGCTGCAACGACTTCTATGGTATTAACCCGCACCATCGGATTGCTGTCCGATAAACCTTCCAGCAGAATCCGCAGGGCCTGTAACCTCGGTTCGTTCACGTCCACAATAGTGGGAACCGGTCCGCCAAGACGACTGGCGGACTGCGGCTGCTTGCATCCGAATACGAACAGCATCGTGCATACGAAAATTACTGATGGGGGGACAAAAAGACTTACTTTTTTACTATCCTGTGATTTCGTTTTCCGTGCCATTTTTCTCATTTGGCTGCCCTGCCAGATAAATTTTTGTCTTTCCTTGTTTTCAGGAATTTTTCCCAAAGTCCTGCTATTATGAGCAAAGTAAGGCCAATTCCACAACAAAAATCCAGCCACTCGCCATGTTTGCTGAAAAAGCTGACCCTTTTATCAACTGGTATCCTGTCGGCGAACCATCCCGCTGTGGCGGTTCTGGCCATAGCCTTGTCGGGCAAGGTGCCGACCAGGAACCCGTCTTTTATGCGTCCGAGGCTGTCGATTATGCAGCTTATGCCGGTATTGACGCTTCGCACGATGGCGACCCGGTTTTCGACCGCCCTGAATGCGCAGACGGCTGCGTGCTGGGCAAGCTCGGCGCTTGGGCGGACCTGCTCACCCGCGAATCTGACAAACCAGCCGTCGTTGCTGATATTGACCAGCCAGTCAACCTGCTTTTGCCTGTTTTTATCCGCCGGACGTGCAGCGGATTTATCCAGGGCAAATCCTCTGGCGATTGCCGGGACTGTGTCCTCATAGCAAATAATTACGCCGAATCTATAGACTCGGCGTTCGTGGCTCGTGGCTCGTGAATCCTGAATCGCGGCTGGGCTGAATGGGGTCATCTCAAAAA
>Ga0315275_10005507_pt1 | contig 12019 bp, 14 predicted proteins | sample YL17G03_0_MG_FD_205557 | JGI IMG/M metagenome (GOLD analysis project Ga0315275, IMG submission 205557) | Sediment microbial communities from Yellowstone Lake, YNP, Wyoming, USA - YL17G03_0 | ecosystem: Environmental > Aquatic > Freshwater > Lake > Sediment | place: USA: Wyoming | collected... | reverse complement strand
CAAGATTGCATTTATTGTTTGCTGTTGTGTTGCAGCCGTATGCGCATGAAATAGGGGTGTATTGGCAACTGCCTCCTGCACATTGCCCATTTGTATTTAGATTATTCGCATCTTGGCATACATCCGAACAGCTTACACCTGCGCACGGATCAGATTTGCACGCATTATTAGCGCAGCCGAAGGGGCAGTTTTGTGTGACATTACTGCAGTCTGTTAATTGATGAACTAATGTATTGCCGCTGCACGAATATATGTCCTGACAAGTTGTGTTGAAATAGCATGCATTATTTAAACACCCATACTGGCAAGTCTGCAACTTGCTCCACTTGCATTTGGGGTTTTGATAGCCCAAAACTTTTGCGCTGTAGCATTTATAGCCCACGGTGCAAGATACTGTAGGTTTGCCGGTAAATATTTTAAAGATATCTCCAAGCACATTATAGCCTGTTGCTTCATTTTGAAAATACACTAAAGAGGAAAGAAGAATCATCGCAATGCTAAAAATAAGAAGATATTTTAGCTTGTCATCAAACATATTTCAATCTTGGTAAATCAGATATATAAACCTTCCTATGAGCAGTTACTCATAAATGACCCTCAGCGGCTGACAATCTCTCATTCTATTTAACCCCAAGTATCAGAAAAAAGGGAAGCTAAAATTCTCGGCTACTTCTAAGATTTCAGTTAGGAATATTTAAATAGATTATCTTAAATAATTTTTGTTATGAAAAATAAAGTAATTCTGACTAATATTTCTGTTTATGCCATTACACACGGCTTAATTGATGCGACTTGTGCATCATTATTATTTGCAATCTTTTTTCTCAATATGTTAGAATTCCAAAGTTTTGTTTATCTTCTAATCCTCTATAATGTTTTGGCATTTGCCTTGCAATCGCCATTTGGCTTGCTAATAGATAAAATAAAAATACCTGTTCATTCAGCAGTAATTGGTACATTGCTAGTGGCTGTTTCTACGCTTTTTATTAATTTGCCATTTGTGGCTGTGTCTATTGCAGGAATTGGGAATGCACTTTTCCATATTGGAGGAGGAGTAATTAGTTTGAACTTAATTCCTAAGAAAGCGACTATACCGGGGATTTACGTGGCTCCTGGTGCTTTGGGCTTGATGATTGGCACTTTGATTGGCAAAGGAGGATACTTCATCGCGTGGCCATTTATATCTCTTTTATTCCTATCAGCAATTTTTATGTGGAAAATAGAAAAACCAAAAATTAGTTATGATACAAATCTAAGAGGTAATTTTAAATGGTTTGAAATGGCAATTTTATTGCTGCTTCTTGCTATAGCAGTAAGAGGTATGGTTGGTTTAATTTTAGTTTTTCCTTGGAAATCTAATTTATATTTGCTGGTCATCTTAACAATTGCAGTTGTACTAGGAAAGGCGCTTGGCGGAATTTTGGGTGACAAATATGGCTGGATGAATGTCTCTGTTTTAGGCTTAATAGCTTCTGGGGCAATACTTTCGTTTTTTGCGAATATACCCTATATAGCCATCGTTGGAGTATTCTTTTTTAATTTGACTATGCCAATTACTTTAACTGCCATCGCTAATATGATGCCAGGTAGAGCGGGTTTTGCTTTTGGATTAACAACTTTAGCACTTGTCATAGGGGCATTTCCGACATTCACAAAACTTAAACCATTAATGGGTAATCAACTTTTTATTTTATCAACAATCCTAATTTCAATAATTGCCCTTTATAGCGGACTTAAATTATATTTTGTTCATTTCCATGATAAAAATATTTAAAGAATAAAATGGAGGTTAGCTTTATGCAAAAAACTAAAGGATTGACTTGTGCGACTGTTGCACTATTTCTAGTAATTGAACTTGCCTGCGCCGATATAGCTCCTAGCCCCCAAGAGCGCATTATAGGCGGAGGGATAATACTGGGATTACTAAGCATTCCGGTTGTGATAATTGCTTTTATTGCATTCTTAATCATCAGATGGATAAAAAAGAAGCACGTTCAGTCTAATCAACCTTTCAAAAATGTGAGTGAAAATGCCCTTGGGTACAATACTATCCTTAAGTAATTACGTTGTTGCGTTAGTCTTGAGCATAATTATTGAAGTTTCTATAGCATATGTAATGGGATATAGACAAAAAAAATATCTGTTGACTATTATGATGATTAATTTTATTACAAATCCCATTCTCAATTACTTTCTCCTGGTTCTAAGCTTTATGAAATTCAATATTAATCTTTTATTGCTGGGATTTCTGGAGATTGGTGTGATTCTAGTTGAATGGGGCTTGCTTGTCTACACTTTCCATAAACCTCAAGACAGATTATTCTTGTTGTCATTCATAACGAATACTGTGTCTTCTCTTGTGGGAATTATGATTTTCTGGATATAACTGATAAAAACATTTATAACTCCTTTTTCCTTAAGATACTAAAAAGAGGTGTTAGAGTGAATTTAAGGAGTGCTAGGATAGTTCTCATTTTATTATTTGTCCTGGTTTTTTCTTCCGCTGTCCTCGCCTTGTGCACGAAAGACTTCAAGCTAAACCCTGTTTTAAATCAAACGCTTTTTGAGGGAAAGCCCTATTTGCTGAAATTAACAACAATTCCTGAAGGCAATGTTACGTATTTCGCAAACGAGCTTGAGCCAAGCATATTCAGTTGGCGCATGTCCAAGGATGGCGTAATAAATTTCACTCCTGGGAAAGCAGATGCCGGAACCCATTATATTATCATGACAGCAGTTGACCAGGATTTCTGCATTGACTATAAAACCGTTTACATCACCATTTTTGCCAAACCTTCAATATATGATTATTCCCCTAAAAATCTGAATATGAGTGCAAATGCCGGGGAATTCATAACATTCAAAATCTATGCAAATTCCTCTTCAGGCAGCTTGAACTACTCATGGTATGTAGATGATGCGCTGAAAAGCAACCTGCAAAGCTTTGCTTTCAAGGTGTTTTCAAACAAGAGCATCTACATTATTCTGGGAAAAATAGCTGACATGCATAATCTATCCTCTGAACAAACCTGGACCGTAAATGTCAGAAACGCAAATCGTCCTCCAGAACTGGCACAAAATATTCCTGGAGCATCATGGAAAGTTGGCACGCAGAGCACACCATATAATCTAAACGATTATTTTAAAGACCCTGAAGGGAAAAAATTAGCATTTTCATATCGCCCTGTTGCGTCTGAAAACAAAAACATAACCATTGCGATAGATGGAAACGGAAATGTAATTCTGATTTCAGAAGAAAATTACGTTGGATATACCGAAGTTAGGTTTGTGGCAAATGACGGCGAGTTCAGCGCAGAAAGCAATCCCGTGAAGTTTAGTGTGGTTTCTGCGGAGCCCGAGCTGCTAGTTCAGAATTCCCAGAATGCCACATGCATTGAAAGATTAATCTGCTCGGAATGGAGCTCGTGCCTGCCTGAGGGACTTCAAACAATGAGCTGCATGGATTTGAATAACTGCAGTGCTGCAGGAAAAACAATGCTAAAAACCCAAAAATGCGGGTATAAGCCTTCATGTGAGGATGGAGTGCAAAATCAAGATGAGGTAGATGTAGACTGCGGCGGAGTCTGCCAGCCCTGCGCAACATGCTTTGACGGAATTAAAAATCAAGATGAGGTAGATGTGGACTGCGGCGGAGTCTGCCAGCCCTGCCCTGACTGTTTTGACAGCATACAGAACTTTGGAGAAACAGATGCTGACTGTGGCGGCTTTTACTGCAAAAAAAGATGCGCTGCGGAGCAGCGCTGCATAAGAAACAACGATTGTGAAAGCAGTCACTGCTACAATGAAATCTGCCTTGAGGCAAACTGTAACGACCAGATAAGAAATCAGGATGAGGAAGACGTGGACTGTGGCGGTGTCTGCAAACCCTGCCCGAGATGTGATGACGGGATTAAAAATGAAGATGAAGAGGGAATAGATTGCGGGGGCCCGTGCAAGCCCTGCGCAACGTGCTTCGACGGAATTAAAAACCAAAATGAAAAAGGCATAGACTGCGGCGGAGTTTGCAATAAGTCCTGCTTCAGTTTAAAAAGGGCGTTGCTCGGACTTTTGCTGATTGTTCTCTCTATTTTATTAGTATTCTTTATTTTATTTTTAAGAAAAAACCAGGACCGCCTCTTGTGGGTTATAAGACTCAATAGAATAATGAGAAAATTCAGATATGGGAAATACGATAAATTAAACAAGGAGACATTTGACGAGGTATTTGCTTGCCTGGAAGCTTTGGAAAAAGAGATTTGGTCAAGCACAGAAACAAAACTGAGCATAGAAAAAATTCAAAATAACATCTTTACTTTTTATAGGAAAAGTTTTGGCATGCAGGACAAATTCTCCGACAAAGAGCTATTTGATTCGATGTATAAATTAAAAATTCCCTCGATGGAAAAACTCATTTTAAAATTGTTTTATAGGGAAATATCTGGCTATACTTCCGATGCTCTGCTGTTTTCCCTCGAATTAAGACTTCTAATAAGAAGAGCCAAGCTTGTCTTTGAAGAACTGAAAAAAGATTTGTTGTAAGGATTTTTGGAAAATAGATTTGTTTAGTAATTGAAAATAAATAATTACTCCTCAGTCGGCGGAGTGTCAGAAATGCTTTGCATTTCTGAGCATGCTCAGAGACCTTCGGTCTCTGACAAGCCTCTATGAGTTTGGTGTGGCTTGCAGCCATAGCCCCTGCGGCGAGTGAGCAGTATTTATTAATTATTGTAATTTTAAATGAAATTCTGTAATAAATTATATAAAAAGTAATTCAATCCCTTGTTTTATGACGAGTTTAGTTGCGTGCCTTGGCGCTGGAAAGGGAACATGGGGCTACATTGCAAAGCTCATTGAATCAGAGCCATGGGAGCATGTGTTTTTGGTTACAGACGAATTCGGCACAAAATTCAGTGCAAATCGCCCAATAAATTTTGTAATAATAAATGAGAACATGATGGTCGCTGAGATTGTGGAGCTCATAAGAAAGCAGTTGGAGAATAAAATAAACGATACAGAAGTTGCCCTTAACATGGTTTCCGGCTCAGGAAAAGTTCACATGGCGATTTTATCTGCTTTGCTAAAATTAGGATTAGGCATCCGACTTGTAACATTAACTCCAGATGGAATGAAGGAGATATAATAATCTCACTTAATTATCCTATACCACCTGAAAAGTAGATTGTCCACTGCCTTCAGCAGGTCTACCCCCTTTCCTTTGACGATAATGCAGTTTCCTCTGAATTCAACGCTCGGCTCCGCCTCTAATTTTATATAAACTACAGATTTATCAGAATCATTGCATGTAACAACAGGCCTGTCACTGCAACCCTCTGTTTCATTCCTTGTGCATGCAGAAGCAATCTCGTAATTGAAACCCAGCGCAATGTTCATGCTGAGCTCGCCTGCAGCGACTGCCACATATCTCAAGTCTGGGCCTTCATCTGGGTCGAACGTGATGTAAACCGGGCTTGAATTGGAAAAATTGTCATAAAGCTCCCCGGAAACCGGGACATTTTCCACTTCCTTGGGATTAAAATGAAACTGAAGGTTATAGAGCTGCTTATTTCTTTCATATTGGGTAAGCCATACAGGATCTATTCTTGTAAAAACAAACCCATTATAAGTTATTGTAGGGAGGTTTTCCTCTTTTGGAAAAAATGTTTTCATGATAGTCGGAACAGCCATCAGAATCGCAGTAATTAAAATTAGCACAATCACAATCAGCATCACATAAAAATCATTCTTATCTGACATTATAGCATCACTTTATTATTCCAAACAGAAGGTATAAAAATAAATCCTGGGTTTTAGCCAGGTCCTGCTTGTCTGCAAAAGATATCTCCATGCAGCCTTCATTTAATTCTGTTTTTGTACTATCCGATGAATAAAGGTACAAAACTGAAACCCTAGATGAAACATTTATGCAATCCACGACAGGAATATTGCTCACAGTCTCGTTGGTAAATCCTGTCTGGGAGAATATTGTAAATTTCTTTTCAAGAAGCTGGGACAATTGGTACTCGAAAGAGGCAATATCCTCCCTATAAGTATCATTTATGTCAGAGGTCATGTACACAAAAAGGCTGTCCTTGACTGCATCAACAGAGCTCCTGTTGAAAAAATCCTGCGTTGTGTTTTCTAGTTCCTGAGGGGAATAAACAAAATCAAGCGGAATTCCATTTATCGTAGTATGATAACCCGCAGTATCCCTGGTAAATTTGTAATCATTGTACTTGAAAGTCGTACTCTGGTCACTACCGCCTATCCAGATGTATCCTATGGTGCTCGAAATCATAACAAACACTATAAAAACAACCATTACCAATGACCAGTTAAGTCCCTCTTTCCGTCGTGCCATAGCACATGGGACAGCGGGAAGGTTTATATATTTTTTTCTTAATCAACTTGACAAAGACCTTTGAGGGTTCTGGTGTAAAATTTAGTGAGGTATAGTAAAAACACTGCAAAAAACTTGATTATTCTGCATAAAATTAAGGACAGCTTCTTATTGTCAACTTACAAAGACAAAATCCTTATATATCGAACCGATATATCTGAACCGATATGGCATTCAGAGGTTATCTAAAGCTGATGATTTTGAGGATTCTTAAAGACAAACCTATGAGCGGCTACGAATTAATGAAAACAATATCAAAAAAAACAGGCTCCAAGCCGAGTGCGGGCTCCACATATCCTCTCCTCGAGGAATTAAGGAAAAAAAAGATGGTTCAAGTCAGGAACATGAAAAGAAAGAAAATCTATACGTTGACTAAAATTGGAAAATTGCAGCTGAAAGATGTTGAAAAAAAGAAGCATGAGCTTTTGGACTCGATGGTTAAAAGAGCCAGAGCAATTGATCACATATTCTCAATGAATATATCTCCCTTTATGAAAATGATACATGACCGCGCTGAAATGGGGCAGTTTCCTTTTGATGAAATGAGAGATGAGATATTTGGCTTGAGCGCAGCAATTGTAAATCTTATGGAAAATGATAAAATTAATAAAAACAAGAAAAAGATACAGGAAATATTGAGGGAAGCAACGAGAAAGCTTAATAGGTTAAAATGAAAGAAGACTTTGTAAGGCTGGAAAATGTGTGGAAGATTTACCAGATGGGAGAAACAGAGGTTAATGCGCTCCAGGGGCTAAATCTCCTGATAAAAAAAGGGGAGTTTGTGGCTGTCCAGGGCCCTTCGGGAAGCGGGAAATCCACTGCCATGAACATGATAGGTTGTTTGGATATACCCACTAAGGGAAAGATAGAGCTTGAAGGGGAAAACATAGCCCATATGAGTGAGAATGAATTAGCCCGTATAAGGGGCAGAAAGATTGGATTCATATTCCAGCAGTTCAACCTTATTCCGACGCTTAGTGCAATGGAGAACGTAATGCTTCCAATGATTTTCCAGAACATTGCAACAGACAAGAGGATTGAAAGGGCAAAATACCTTTTGAACCTGGTGCAACTCGCGGACAGAATGGACCATAAGCCATCGCAGCTCTCAGGCGGACAGCAGCAGAGGGTTGCAATTGCAAGATCGCTCTCTGTAAACCCTGAAATGATACTCGCGGACGAACCGACAGGAAACCTTGATTCCAAAACAGGAGAAACTGTTATCAACTTTTTGACAAAGCTTCATGAGGATGAGGGAAAAACAATAGTCATGGTCACACACGATGCCAGGCTGGCAACTTATGCTGACAGGGTAGAATTCCTATTGGACGGAAAAATAATCAAAAGAAAAATAATAAGGTGAGAAATATGAAAAAAATATTGGTTTGGACAATTGTTTTAATGTTTGTGCTACAAGGCATACAGCTGGCAGCTGCCGCTACGCCGGGAACTACCAGCACTGGAACTGATATTCAGATTAGTTTGGTAAATCAGGACCCTGACCCTGTGCAGCCAGGAAAAAACGTAGATGTGAGGTTAAGGGTGGAAAATAGAGGAAGTATTGTAGCGAATGACTTTGAAATCCAGGTTTTGCCGGATTATCCATTCTCAACACCGGCGGGTGAAGACTCTATAAAACAATTAGGCAGCATTTGGAGGGTTCAGCAGGATATAGATACAGCCATTGTCAAATTCACGCTGCATGTTGACGACAATGCCGCCACAGGCACTAACCTGTTGAGAGTCAGATATAGAGTTTCAGGCGGTGCGTGGGTTGAGCCGGATGTGGCTTATGAAATCACTATCAAGCGAACAAATACGATTGTGGACATCAACAGCATAACAATAACCCCTCAAATAATAGCACCAGGACAGACAGCTCAGGTGAAGCTCGTTCTGGAAAATACTGTAAATCAGCTCGTGCAGAATGTCCAGCTCAAGCTTGATTTGTCCGGTACAACACTGCCCTTTGTGCCTATAGGTTCCACAAATGAGATCACCATATACGAGCTAAAGCCCAATGAGCAAAAAGAATTTACATTCACCCTCATAGCAAAGCCGGATGCATCTTCTGATGTGTATAAGATACCGCTCATTTTGACCTATAGCGATATTGACGGGACTGTTTACACCAAGACAAACATATTTGGGTTAACCATTGGAGGAAAACCTGAGCTCGATGTCATAATAGACAGCTCTACGATTTATAGCACAAACACTGTCGGCACTGTAACCATAAAAACGATAAACAGAGGATCCAGCGATTTAAGATTCGTTAATCTTGTTTTGCAGCCCTCGGCAAACTACGATATAGTCTCAAGCGCTTCAGATTATTTGGGAAAAGTGGATTCCGATGATTATGGAACTTCACAGTTCAAAATATTTGTAAAAACTGTGAAAGATCATAATGTAGAGCTCCCCGTTACCCTGACATTCAGAGATGCAATAAACAACGAATATGAGCAGAGCTATAACCTCACCCTAATGCTGTATACCCAGGAACAGGCTGAAAAGCTTGGCATAGCAAAAGGCGGCAGCATATTGGGCATCCTTATTGTAATCGTTGTGATTGTGGGCGCAGGATATTATTTCCTGAGAAGAAAGAAGAAAAAGTAGCTGGTAAGCATGATTTGGGAGTATTTTAAGCTGGCCCTGACAAACCTCTGGCATAGGAGGATGCGTTCCTATTTAACAATGATAGGAATTTTCATAGGAATAGCTGCAGTTGTTGCTTTAGTGTCTTTAGGTCAGGGCCTTCAGCAGTATATTACTGAGGAATTTGCTAAGGTTGGCACTGACAAGATTATTATTACTCCTGCAGCCGGTTTACTTGCACCCGGCGCAACCCTCTCCACAGAGCTCACTGAAAAAGATGTTGAAACTGTCCAAAGAGTAAATGGGGTTGAATCCGCGGCAGGTGAGGTGCTTGCTTCTGTCAAGGTTGAGGGAAAGTCCAAAACAATTTATACATTTGCAGCATCTATTCCGGAAAACAATTTCAGGAACACTTTCCTTCAAATGGCTACCTGGGAAATTGACGCAGGAAGGATGCTAGAGATAGGAGAGTCAGGAAAAGTTGTTATTGGGGCGGACTTTGTGCGCAGGAATCTTCTGAATCAGGAGATAACAGTGGGCAAAACATTGCAAATTAATGGTGAGGATTATAGAATCGTGGGCATTCTGAAGCCATTGGGAAGCCCCACTGATGACGCCTCAGTGTACTTAAACGACAAAGACGCCCGTGAGCTTTTGAATATACCGGAGAGAGTTGATTATATTTACGTAAAGGTCGGTTCGGGAGAGGATCCAATTGTTGTTGCAGATTCTATTGAAAGGGCTCTGCGCCGTGAAAGAAATGTTGAAAAAGGAAAAGAGGATTTCAGCGTGCAAACCTTTAATCAGCTTATTGATACCTTCAATATTGTTTTCGGCATTGTCCAGGCTGTTGTTCTTGGAATAGCTGGCATATCTCTCCTCGTAGGAGGAATTGGAATAATGAACACCATGTATACGGCAGTGTTGGAAAGAACAAAGGAGATAGGAATAATGAAGGCAATTGGAGCAAAAAACTCCGACGTTATGCTAATCTTCCTGATTGAGTCAGGCATGCTTGGAACAGTGGGAGGAGCCATAGGCATTGTAATCGGCATGGGCTTGGGTAAATTAGTAGAAATTGGCGCAACCCAAGCTTTAGGCACTGCAATGCTGAGGGCATATTTTCCCTTGTATTTAATTGTCGGAACACTGCTGTTTTCATTTATTGTCGGTTCAGTTTCGGGGCTCTTTCCTGCGATGCAGGCTGCAAGAATGGAGCCCGTTGAGGCGCTGAAGAAAAAATACTGAGTTGGAAAAATGATGCAATACTTCAAGTTGGCATTTACAAACCTGATGCACAGAAAGGTCAGGTCCTATCTTACTATGATAGGGATTTTCATAGGAATAGCTGCAGTCGTTGCATTGGTATCGCTGAGCGAGGGATTGAAAATGGCTGTTGCGCAGCAGTTTTCAAGCGTGGGAAGCGATAAAATATTGATACGCGCTGCGGGCACATCTTACGGCCCTCCTGGAACAGGCGCTGTGGGGAATCTGACAAAGCATGATTTGGAGCTGATTGGCAAAGTAAATGGAGTTGAAATCGCCACGGGCAGACTGATAAGGTATGTTATAATTGAATACAGAAAAGAGGTAAAATATTCTTTTGCTGCAACGGTTCCCGACACTGATGAAAAAGCCAGGAACCTTGTTATTGAAGCCAACCAGCTTACAACTGACCGTGGAAGAATGCTTCTGGCTTCTGACAGAAATAAGATTGTTGTCGGTGATGATTATGCAACCAGAAACACATTTAAGGAAAATATGAGGGTTGGCGATAAGGTTCTGTTGAACAATGTGGATTTCGAGGTTGTGGGGATACTAAAAAGGAGTGGCTCTCCGCAGACAGATATGATGCTGGTTATGAATGAAAAAACTCTGAGGGATTTGCTGGATGTTCCAGAGACTTACGATATTATTGCTGCCAAAGTGGCAGCGGGAAGAAAACCTTCAGACGTTGTTGACGCCATTTCAAGGGCAATGAGGTTGGACAGGAATGAAAAAATTGGTGACGAAGATTTCACAGTCCAAAGCGCAGAGGAATTATACAAATCATATGCGTCAATTCTCGATGTAATCCAGATTTTTTTGGTTGGAATTGCGGGAATTTCCCTCATTGTTGGCGGAATAGGAATAATGAACACCATGTACACTGCTGTATTGGAGAGGACTAAAGAGATTGGAATAATGAAAGCTGTGGGAGCTAAAACCAGCGACATACTTACGATATTTTTATTGGAATCAGGCATGCTGGGATTGGTAGGAGGGGCAATTGGCATTGCAATTGGATTCGGATTGAGCAAAAGCGTTGAATTAATTGCAGTGCAGGCGCTTGGAACATCGCTGTTAAAAGCTGACACGAGTCTGTTTCTGGTTGCCGGGGCATTGACATTTTCATTTTTAATAGGCTCGTTATCAGGGCTCTTTCCTGCATTGCAGGCCTCAAAGCTGCAGCCCGTTGACGCGCTGAGATACGAATAAAATGGCAAACGTTAAGAAATTATATTTATCCGACACTGACAGAAAAATTGCCGGGGTTTGCGGCGGAATTGCAGAATATCTTGAAGTAGATTCAACCGTCGTGAGGCTTGTGTGGGTCATTCTTAGTGTATTAAGTTTTGGGACAGGGTTTGTAGTATATTTGCTGGCGTGGTTGATAATCCCTCGGAAAAAGAGATAAATCACAACATTTTTATTTAGAAGTGTCTATTTCTGCATGGGTGAGATGAGTTCATGAGCGGTGCTTTATTCAACTGCGATATCTGCGGCGGCTCTATGGTAAAAAAGGGCGTCATGGACAGCAATAACACGAGATTTCTGGTCTTTGAATGCGAGGAATGCGAGAGCAGGAAGCAGGTTGCCAGCGGTTTTACCCAAATAATGTTTCGATGAAGATTTCTTTAGAATAATTTTGTCAATTTAATTTTTGTAATTTTAACTTATAGCCACTCATTTGTCAGAAACCCAAGGTTTCTGAGCATGCTCAGAAATGCTCTGCATTTCTGACACGCCGTGGGGGCTATTGCCCTT
>Ga0315275_10005505_pt1 | contig 12021 bp, 7 predicted proteins | sample YL17G03_0_MG_FD_205557 | JGI IMG/M metagenome (GOLD analysis project Ga0315275, IMG submission 205557) | Sediment microbial communities from Yellowstone Lake, YNP, Wyoming, USA - YL17G03_0 | ecosystem: Environmental > Aquatic > Freshwater > Lake > Sediment | place: USA: Wyoming | collected... | reverse complement strand
GCCTTTGCCGCGCTGGCGGCCTCGTCTCCCGGCCAGGCGGCGCGTCTTGCAGATCTCTCGAGGCGAACGGAGGAGATCGCGGCGCGCTCGTTTGCCGGCGACGTGGCCGCCCTGCACGAGGCGATGGGCGGCCAGATGCCGATCGAGGAGATACGCTCGCAGGAGGCAGGCATGATGCGCGACCGCGAGGGCCGCCTCGGTAAGTACAAGGGCTCGGCGGTCGTCGGCGCGATGCCTCGCGACGAGGACACGGTGCGTGTCTTCGTGCGCCTCGACTTCGAGAAGGCGAGCGTCTACAACGTGTACCTGTGGGGCCCGCAGCGCATTCTCGGCCTCCGAGGGACTCCGCAACTACCGGCGCTGCGCTATCTGCCGACGGCGGAGGGCGAGTTCGCGGCGTTCTCGCTCGACGGCGGCGGCATGGAACGCCGTCTCCGCTTTGTGGAGCGCGATGGGCAGATCAGGCTCGTGCTCGGCCGGCCCGATGCGCCCGTCGAGGCGACAAAAGTCAGATAGAGACGGACACGAGACACGGGGGCTGAAGCCCCCGTGCTCCAACTTCATGCCGAGGCTGAAGCCTCGGCTTCCATTACCGTGCGGCCATCCTCACGGTCCGGACATCGAGCACGCCGCCGGTTGACGCGCCGGGCGCAGCCTGGAACTTCACCGTGATGCGGGTCTTGTTCGCCAGGAGCGTCGCCGGCACGGCGTAGGTGATGTCGAACGTCTCCGTCGGGTGATAAAACATCGTCTCGGTGGCGATCTTCTCGCCGTCGATCAGGATGTCGTGCACGCGCCGGCGTCCCTCGCTGCCGCGATACGTGCACACCAGCGTCACGGGCCCATCGGGCGCTACCTTCAACTCGTAGCTGAACCAGCCGTCGCGCGCGTCACGCCACTTGCGTCCCTCCAGGTACGCATCGCTCGTGCCCTGGCCTGTGTATCCGTGGTCGCGTTCACTCTGCTCGCTGCTGATATCAACGGCGTCGATCGTGTTGCGCTCGATGATCTGCCGCTTCCCATCGGTGGAGGCGACCTCGGCTTTGCGCGCGGTCCATTCGCTGGCCGAGTAGAGGTTCCAGTAGACCGTGTAGCGTTGATCGGCGGCCTTGAAGAACGGCACCAGGGTGACGTCGTGCGGCTGGGCGAGGCCCTTCGTGCGGAAGGTCAGCGGCGAACCGGCGACGGGCGTGATCGACCCGAGCATGTGCGCAGCGTCGCCCACGAACGCGGGGATGGCCGGCGTGCGGAGCTTGCCAAGCGGGGGAACACTCGGGCCGTACCGCAGGGACTTGTCCAGCCCCTCGCTGCCGAGATCGCCGGCAAGGACGATGGGCCCGTACAGCACCGCGGCGACCTTCGGGTTGTCGGGCATCGTCTCGATGTACAACGTCATCGGGAGTTTCACCTCAACGACATCTCCGCTCTTCCACTCGCGCTCGACCGTCGCATAGGCGCCGGCGGCGGCCGCGACGGGCTCCTTCCTGCCGTTGACGGTCACGAGCATGCCTGTCTTCGCCCACATCGGATAGCGGATGTTCAGCGCGAGGCGGGTCGGCTGTGCGGCGGTGAACGTCAGACGGGTCGTGTCCCGCTCCGGGAAGGTCGTGTCCTGCCGGACGGTGAGACCCTTGGCGCGCCAATGGAGTTCCGAGGCGATGAAGAGGTTGACATAGAGCGACCGGTCGTCATGAAAGTAGATCGAGTCCGGGTACTTCGCGTGGTTTTCCATTCCCGTGCCCACGCAGCACCAGAAGGACTGGTCCGGCGTCGAGTAGGTCTTGAACGCGCCCGGCTTGAGCGGCACGTAGTAGCACATCATTCCCGTTGCCGGATCCTGCGAGGCCAGGATGTGGTTGAAGAGGCCGCGCTCGTAGAAGTCCACCAGCGGCACGGACGGCGCCAGCTGGAACAGCTGGCGCGTCAGTTTCAGCATGTTGTAGGTGTTGCAGGTCTCTGTGCTGCTCTCGCCGAGGTGTTTCGAGAAGTCCTCGACCGGAAAGAACGACTCGTCGTCCGTATTCCCGCCGATGACGAACGATCGATGGAGCGCCACGCGATCCCAGAAATAGGTGGAGAGGTCGTAGAGGCGCTGCTCCCCCGTGAGCTCGTACTGGCGCACCGCGCCGATGATCTTCGGAAACTGGGTGTTGCCGTGCAGGCCGTCGAGCTTGTCCTCCCGCCGCTCGAGCGGTTCGAAAATGGCCTTGTGATTGAAGGCGCGGGCCATCCTGAGATGATCCGGATTGCCCGTCACGGCGTACAGGTTCGCGAGCACCTCGTTCATGCCGCCGAACTCGGCGCCCAGCATCCGCTGCTGCTGCTCCTCCGTCAGCCGATCCATGCGGAACTGCACCCAGCCGGCCATCTTCGTGACGACCTGGAGGGCCTGGCTGTTGCCGCACAGCATGTGAACGTCGAGGAGCCCGGCCATGATCTTGTGCAGCGTGTAGTAAGGCGCCCACACGCGTTGCCGGGCTTCGACGCGGTCGATCAGTTCCTCGGGAAAGGCCGAGAGGTACCCCTTGTTGAAACCGCGTGCCGCCTGGGCTGTTTGAACCGTGGCCAACTCGGTCACCATCGAATCGGCGCGCGTCTTGAAGCGGGCATCGCCGGTGCTCGAGTACATCAGCGCCAGCGCCGTGAGGTAGTGGCCGATGCTGTGGCCGCGAAGCTCGACGTCAGGCGCCTCCCACCCGCCGAGCGGCGTTGCTGAAGACGGGATGCCCGCCGTGACACGGAAGTTGTGGAGCAGCCGGTCGGAGTCGAGGCTCAGGAGGTACTGCTGATCTCTCAGCATGGCGTCGCGGAACGGGCCATCGAGCAGCCTCACGTCCTGGAGACTGAACGCCTCCGCCTGGCGCTTCACGACCTTGCGCGACGCTGAGGCTGGCGCCTGCGAACGGACGGGCGGCGCCGACGCCCGGACGGACACGAGGCCCGTGGCGCACGCGGCGAGGACGATCACTGCCATACGAGTCTTCACGATGTCTGCTCCATGAAACGTAGAAGTGGTTTCCAAACCTGCGGTCTCTAAACCCGTCTTCGCAAGGCTGAAACCCTGCGCCACGTGGTTGTGCGTCTACTCGACGGCTCCCGGATCTCGGGGCGGGCCCCTACCGCCGGGCGTTCACGGTGTGCCGGCTCACGTCCACCCCGCCGTCCGTGGTCACCACGATCTCGAGCGCGTCAGGCGAAACGTTGACGCGTGTCAGCGTGTTGCTGCCGCGTGCGGATCCCCCTCCCACGGCGATGGGGAATCGGTTCGCGCCGCTCGCGGGCTCAACCCAGTCTGCGCGGTGTGTATGTCCGGCGATGTGCAGGTCGAGCCCGGCGTTGTTCAGCATCGCGCCCCAGCGCGCGCGGCAGTCGGCCGGCCCGTGGCCCTCGACGCGCGTGCGCTGGCTTCCGAAGAACGGCATGTGCGCGACGAGCACCCGGAACCGCGCGCGCGTGAAGGCCGCGCTCTTGACCTCGCGGGCGAGCCACTCGGCTTCCTGCTGCCTGTACGCGTTGAAATCCGTCAGGCCGCTGTACGCCCAGTGGCCGTCTTCCTTGTCCTCGCCGGTGTCCATCACGATGAAGTGCACAGGGCCGTGGTCGAAGGAGTAGTAGAACCGGCCGTCGGGCAGCGCCAGGTAGTTGCCAAGTTCGCGGGCGAAGGCTCCGCGCGTCTCGTGGTTGCCGCGCACGAGAAAGAACGGCGTGCGCCCCGCGAAGAGGTCCGAGGCGGGCTTCAGGCCGCGCTCGATGATCTGGCCTTCGGTCTCCAGGTGGCTCAGCGAATCACCGTTGAGGAAGACCAGGTCATAGGGGCGTTCCGCGGCCTTTGCCATCTGCGCGCGCAGCGTTTCGACATCCTCGTGCAGGTCATTCAGCACGAGGAAGGAGAACGACTGGCGCGACGGGCCCAGCGTCCGGAAGGAAAGGGCGTCGCTGCGAGCGATCTCGCCGTAGTCCACCTTGTAGGGGCCAAACGAGACGATGGGGCGAGTGGCGATCCGGTAGAAGTACGGCGTGTCGGGCGAGAGCCCGTTGATGGTCACGCGATGCACGCGCGTGTTCGCGTCGACCAACCCGTCCCGGACCGGGATGGCCCTCAGGGGCGTCGAGGTCTCTCGGCCGTATTCAACCCATCCCGCGGCGTTGGCCTCGGTGATCCACATCACCGACATGGACGAGGGGCCCAGGCTCTGCAGGTAGGGGCCGGCAAGGATGCGGACCTCCGCCGGTGACGTGGCAGGGGAGGCGGCGCGGCCGACGCCCGCCATCGCGATGTCGGCAACCTGCGCCTCACCGCGTCCAGCTTCGAACGAGACATCCTGCCGAAGGAGGTCTTCACCGGCCCGAAGCGTGGCGCGCCACCGCACGCGGAGGGCTCCGTCCGTGCTTGCGAACCGCGCCACGATCTGTTTCCCCGGGCTCTGGTCGCTAGCCCCGGCAGGAGACGGTGCTGCCGGCAGATCGACGATCGCGGGCGGGCCGAAGGCTTTCAACTCCGAGCCCTGGATCACACGGCCGTCGGGAAGGGTGATGCCGAACGCCTCACCGGGCTTCGGCGCGGTGCGGCCGCCGAGGCGGTCGTACACCGACGCCAGCCGGATGCCACCGCCCGCTGTCGACCACGTGACCGTGATCGAGTGGTTCGCCAGCCACCACGACGTGCCGTCGACCGAGGCGTTGACGGCGCCCGGTTCCAGCAGGATGGCCCGGGCGTCCTGCGCCGCCAGCCTGAACGGTGATAGCGCCAGCAGCGCGGCGACAGCCGCCACGGCTACCCAACGGAGTCGCTCTGTCAGCCCCATGAATCCTCCACCCCAGCGCAGCACTCGGCGCAGACTATACACCGGGAGCACGCGGGAACGCGCCGGTCAGGCTCGTGGGGCTGCCTGCCTGAGCGCGGTCAAAGAGAAGCCCCGCGGCTACGGGTCCACGCTTATAGGCGCCGGACGACCCCGCCGAGTGGAACGGGCTGCGGCAAAGAGGAACAGGTTCGAAGCGAAACGGCCAATCATCTGTGCGACCGACCCGGCGATGGCGCCGACCATGTCGAACCGGCCGATGCAGAGGTACAACACGAAGGCGATGCCGCCGACTTCAATCGCCGTCGCGATCGTAATGATGCGCGTCTGGCCGTTCAGGATGAACCGCGACCGCTGGAATGACAGCCAGTACTCCATCGCGGGCAGCAACACCAGCAGCCGGGCGGGGCCCAGGGCGAACGCCGAGAGGTTCGGAGAGAGGCCGGACAGGCCTCGCAGCCACACATCCGCCAGCGGCGTGAAGAGCATCACCGCGAGCGCCACCGTCGCGGCTGACGCCAGCAGCAGCGACGCGCGGCCGACCTCGCGTTCGTGTTCGTGATGGCGTCCCGAGAGCGCCACGCCGACTTCCTGGTAGGCGACGCCGCCGCTGCGGAAGAGGAACACCAACGACTGCACAACCGGGAGCACAGCCAGCGATTCGATCGGCGCGCGGCTGCGCCCCATGAAGAAAGTGAGCAGCGGTCCCGTGACAAGCGCGATGATCGACGTGAGGGCGAGCGGGTAGTAGAACCTGGTGATCGCGCGCTGCGTCAGGGGCGACTCGCCGATCGAATCGGGACCCGCGAGAATCGACGCGACCACGTGCCGGGCCATCCAGCGGCTCGCCGCGGCTTCCATCAGCACACCTGCAGCCAGCGCAATCGCGCCGATGCTGGAGCCATGCAGCGAGGTCGTGAGCGCCAGCACGCCGGCCGTCACGGACATCGACGCCAGGCGGATTACAGTGCCGTACGCCACCCGTCGCGTGAGCCGGTGACGCACGAGGATGCCCTGGTAGAAGCGGCGATAGCCGATGGCTGCCGGCCACGGGATCAGGATCGCGGTGGCGACGTGCACGAGCGAAGCCACCTCCGGCGGCAGGCCCATCAGCGTGCCGGTCACGAACCTGAAGACCGGCGGCGTCACGCCCAGCACCATGCCCGCCGTGACGATCGCGTTCAGGGTCCAGGTGAAACGGCGCAGCGCGAAGTACGACTGGCGGTCGCGCACCAGCGTGTTCGAGGCCGTCAGGAGCATCATGATCGGCGATTCGACCAGCCAGGCGAGGGAGAACGCGACGCCGTACGCGGCGAGATTGAACGCGGCCTCCGGCATGCGCGCGATGATCGCGGCGACGTACGGTCCCTCGACCGACATCATCAGCCACGTCGCGGCGAGGGGAATCCAGAAGGCGAGGATCGAACGGGTGCGCAACACGCGCCCTGGATCTTACCGCACGCGGATCGTGATCGGCGGGAGACGTGTTCCGCATCGGGATCTTCCGGCTGGACGGGCGGCGGCGGGCAGAGGTAGCCTTCGTCCATGGTACTGTCGTGGCTCGATCGGTGATGCCTCGCCGGCCGTTCGCGTTGCGCCCATGTGTCGCGTGCGCCGGCCTGGCTGGCGTGCTTGGCTTCATAGGTTCCGCCACCGCCGCCTGCCGCGCGCCGGCCCCATCCGCGCCACGCCCCGTTGTGCGGCTCACCAGCGGCACCCCAGGCGCCGGGTTCTATCCCCTCGGTCAAGCCCTGGCTCGCGCGTACGGCCAGGCGCTGCCTCCGCTGGACGTGCAGCCCCGCGACAGCGCCGGGTCGGTGGCCAACGTTGAAGCGCTGCAGCGCGGCGACGCGGACATCGGGCTGTCTTACGCGGATGTGGCCTACGTCGCGTTTGTTGGACGGCTCGAAGGCCGGCCGCAGGCCTTCGACGAGCTTCGCGGGATCGCGGTGCTCGAGCTCACCCCGGTCCACCTTGTGGTACGTGCCAACTCGGGCATACGAGACGCCGGCCAACTCCGGGGCCGCCGCATCGGGGTCGGCCTTCAGGGCAGCGGCTCCGCCTTGACCGCCAACATCGTGCTCGCCGCGCTCGGCATCGATGCGTTTTCCGTGCAGCTCGAACCGCTCCGCTATGTGGATGCCGGCAGCCGGCTGGCCGCCGGCACGCTCGACGCGATGTTTGTGACCGGTGGCGACCCGATGGGGTCCGTTCGCGCCTCGACCGAGGCCGGGGCGCGGCTTGTGCCGCTGACCGGGCCCGCCATCGAACGCCTGCGCCACGACTACCCGTTCTTCCGCCCGACGGTGATTCCGGGCGGCACCTACCCGGGTCACCCCGACCCAGTCCACACGATTGGCGTCGACAACCTGCTGGTATGCCGCAGGAGTCTCGATGAGTCGCTGGTCCACGACCTCACAATGCGTTTCTTCGAGATGCTTCCATCGCTGTCGATGCTCACCCTGATGGATCTCGACCAGGCGCCAGCCACGCCGATCCCGCTGCACGACGGCGCGGCGCGCTACTACCGCGAACGGGAATTGTCGCGATGACGGGCATCACCGGCCGCGCCTCCAGGCTGCTGACCTCGGCGTTCGTGGCCGCAGTCGTGCTGGCTTTCGCCGCCTTTGCGTGGTTCGGCTACCGGGCCGTCTACGGATGGCGCCACAGCGCCACGCTGCTGGCGTCGCAGCGGGCGGGCGAGGCGGCCGACCGTCTCGTGACGGCACTCGGCCGCGACATGCGAGGCGTCCAGGCCACGGTGCTGAGCTCGGCGCAGTGGGACCAGTTCATGCTGGACCCGCCCTACGACGTGCGGACGCTGGCGGCGAGCGCCTTCGCGCGCTACCCGTACCCCGAGTCGTTCTTCGCGTGGCGCGGCCCGGCGACGCCGCCGACGGTCGTCTTCCTGAATCGGTCCGATCGCCGCCCGGCGTGGATGCCCGGCGAGGCCGGCCCCAACCGCTTCCCGGTGATCGTCGAGTACGACCCGGCCGTGGCTGGCCTTTTGATGCAGCGCATCCAGCGTGACGCCGCGGGCCGCCGGCGCTTCTCGGTGTTCGAAACGCTGCTCGGCGGGACGCGTTACCAGGTGGTGGCGCGTCTGCTGTACCGGGACGCGCTGCGCGAGCAACTCGAGGGCGTCTTCGGCTTCACCGTCAATCTCGACTGGGTACGGCGCGCCTACTTTCCCGGCGTGACCCGCCAGGTCGCCCGCATCGGTGGCGGCGGGACCGGGCTGGTGCTCGCCGTGCTGGACGAGCGCGGCGAGCGGGTCGCCGGCACTTCGGCGGAGGCTCTGCCGGAGCCCACGACGCGCCGCGCGTTCCCGCTGTTCTTTTTCGACCCGGGCCTCGTGGCGCTGGAATCGCCCGCGGACCTCGGGCTTGCGCAGTGGGTCGCCATGGCGGCGGCCGGCGCCGATCCCACGCTGGGCGAAGCCCTGCAGGGCAGCAGCCAGACTCTGATGATTGCCGGCATCGCGACCGTGCTCCTCGCACTCGGCCTCCTGCTGACCGTACGAGCCACGCGGGCCAGCGCCCGGCTCGCGGAACTGCGGTCGGAGTTCGTCCAGACCGTTACACATGAGTTGAAGACACCCATTGCCAGCATCCGCGCGGCGGGCGACACCATGGCCCGCGGGCGCGTGAGCAGCCCCCAGGCGCTCAAGGAGTACGCGCAGCTGGTCGTCCAGGAATCCAAACGACTCACGCGGCTGGTGGACAACCTGCTGGCCTACGCCCGCATCACCGATGTCACCGAGGCCTACACCTTCGAGCCGATCGAACTGCGGGCGCTCGTCGATGACGTACTGGGTGGATTCCGGGCGACGTTCACCGCGGCTGGCTTCACCGTGCAGGCGGATGTCGCCGCCGATCTCCCCGCCATCCGCGCCGATCGCACGGCCTGCATGCTCCTGCTCGACAACCTGGTCGACAACTCCGTCCGGTACTCGACAGGAGAGAAGTGGCTCGCCATCAGCGCGAAGGCCGTCGGCGGTACGGTCGTCACCGAGGTACGCGATCACGGGATGGGCATCCCGCCGAGCGAGATCGAGCAGGTCACGCGGCGGTTCTTCCGGGGGCGTGGCGCCGGAACCGGCGGCAGCGGCCTGGGGCTCGCCATCGCGGAGCGCATCGCGAGGGACCACGGCGGCGGGTTGGTCATCGAGAGCGAAGTCGGCGTGGGCACGACGGTCAGCCTCACGCTGCCTGCAGCCGGGGCATTGCATGAAGAAGCGGATTCTCGTCGTTGAAGACGACGCGGCGCTCGCGCGGGTGCTCTGCGACAACCTCGCCTTCGAGGGATTCGACGTCCGGTGCGTCGGCGACGGCAACCTCGCGCTGAGCGTCGGGCGGGAATTCTGTCCGGATCTGGTGCTCCTCGACATCATGCTGCCCGGGCGCGACGGCTTCGAGCTCGTCGGCCTCCTGCGGCAGGGAGGCCCCACCCCAATCATCATGCTGACCGCGCGTGGCCAGAAGTCCGACAAGCTCAAGGGCCTGAAGCTCGGCGCCGACGACTACGTCACCAAGCCGTTCGACGTCGAGGAGCTGATGGCGCGGGTCCACAGCGTGCTGCGGCGGTCCAGCCCCGAGGTCCAGCAGCTCGTCCTCGGCCGGGTCACGATCGACTTCCAGTCGCTGACGGCCCGCCACGGCCGCGACAAGGTGCGCTTCACGCACCGCGAGTTCGTGCTGCTCCAGTACCTGGCTGAGCGCCAGGGGCGCGTCGTCTCGCGCCACGAGCTGCTGCGCGAAGTGTGGGGGTACCCCGACATGCCCACGACGCGCCTGGTGGACAACGCCATCGCCCGCCTCCGCAAGAAGATCGAACCCGATCCGGGAAACCCCCGCTACGTACACACCGTCCGTGGCGACGGCTACACCATCACGCCCGAGGGCCGATCAGGCGCGTCGTTTCCCCAACCCCGGTAACGGGCGCGTCCCGGTCGCTCGCGGCGTTACAAACTGCGACAGGCGCCCGCCGGTGCGTCTCCTATACTCAGTGCGCTGTCGCGGCGCCGGTCGGGCGCCTGATGGCGATGGGCCTGTCGGGCCGCAAGCGGCGGGGAGGGTGTTGATGCGTATGCCACGAGTATTGGGGCCATCCCGGCTGGGTTTTGTCGCCATCGCGCTGTTGCTCTTCGGGCCAATCCTGCCGGCTCAACGGATCCAGTATCAGGCTGTCGGCACGCGAGTCATGGTGGCGTCGGCGCATTCGCTGGCCACACAGGCCGGCATCGACATCCTGAGGAAGGGCGGCAATGCATTCGACGCGGCGGTCGCCGTCGCGGCCACGCTCAACGTCGTGGAGCCGTCGCGCTCCGGCATGGGCGGCGTCGGCTTCATGACGCTGTATGTCGCCAGGACCGGCGAGGTCGTCTCTCTCCAGATGACCGGAGCGGCGCCGTACGCGGCGACCCCGGACCGGTTCAAGAGCAAGCGCGACCAGGAAGCGGGCTATCTCGCCGGCGTCGTGCCCGGCAACTTCGGCGGCTGGATCTACCTCCTCGACCAGTACGGCACGATGATGCTGGCGGATGTCTTCGCCACGGCCGTCGAGTACGCCGACCAGGGATTTCCGGTCGACGGCTATCTCGGCGAGACGCTCGGCGATTCGAGATCGAACCTCGAGATTTTCCCGACGACGGCGGCCGTGTTCGTGCCCAACGGCACACTGCCGAAGGAAGGGGAGCGCCTCGTCCAGAAGGACCTCGCGACGACGTTCCGACGCATCCTCGCGGTCGAGACCGCCGCGCGCAAGGCCGGCAAGACGCGGGGCCAGGCCCTGATGGCTGCCTATGACTTCTTCTACAAGGGTGAGCTCGCGCAGGAGTTCGTGGCCTTCTACAAGGAGAACGACGGGCTCTTCACGCTGAAGGACTTCGCCGACTACCAGCCGGTCTGGGCGAAGCCGATTCGCACTACCTACAAGGAGTACGAGGTCTACAGCAACGGCCCGACCTCGCGGGGCGGCATCCAGACGCTGATGAACCTCAACCTGCTCGAGTCCTACGACCTCAAGGCGATGGGGCTCAACAGCGCGGAGTACATCCACCTGCTGGCCGAATCGATCAAACTCGTCAACGCGGATGTGTACCGCTATGTGGCGGATCCGAAGGTCGCGTTGGTTCCGCTCGAGGGGTTGCTGTCGAAGGCGTACGCGGCCGAGCGCCGGAAGCTGATCAAGCAGGACCAGGCGAGTCCCTACGCGGCGGCAGGCAACCCCGCGCCCTTCGCGAAGCCCGGATCGTCGGCCATGAGCGCGGGGCCCACCCTGCGGCCGGCCATGCCCGCCCCGGACACCTCGGCCGCGTCCTATGAGGACGACCCCAACACCACCCACTTCGACGTGGTCGATGCGGCTGGCAACGCCGTGGCCGGCACACCGACCATCGGCACCTTCGGCACGAAGGTGGTCGTGGGCCGCACCGGCATCATCTTCCACAACGCCACGCGCTACGGCTCCTTCTCCCCCTACAAGGACGATGTGAACTTCATTGGAGGCGGGAAGACACCGCTCATCAACAACTCGCCGCTCATCGCCCTGAAAAACGGGAAGCTCTTCATGGTGTGGGGCACGCCCGGCGGCGAGAGCATCGGCCAGACCCAGATGCAAGCGATCCTGAACGTCGTCGAGTTCGGCATGGGCATCCAGGAAGCCATCGAGGCGACGCGTATCGAGCTGCGCGCGAAGCCGGACTTCTACAAGCCCGGCGCCGAAGTCAGCATCGGCTTCGAGTCACGGCTGCCCGACGCGATCCGCAAGGCGCTCCAGGCGAAGGGGGACCAGCTTCGCGTCGAGCCCGAGCCGTTCGCCCAGGTGTTCGGCGGGATGCAGGGGATCCTGGTCAACCAGGCCCTTCGCACGCTGACCGGCGGCGCCGACCCGCGCCGCGGCGGCTGCGCGCTGGGGTACTGACGGGCGCGAGGGGCTAGGGGCTAGGGACTGGGGGCTAGGGACTAGGCGCTAGTCCGCCTTGTGAGGACGGCAATGCACGCACGAATTCGAGTGACGATTCTGACGGTAGCGATAACCACAACCTCGGGACTGTATGCCTGGGCGCAGCCGGCCTTCACGTCGCCGCCCCCCATGGCGATCACGTCGTGCGGGCAGAGCCCGGACGCCTACACCGTGAGCCTGCTGAGCAAGCGCGCGAAGATCGAGCACACCTTCGACAATGTGCTCAAGCCCGAGGCGCTCCAGTCGTTCAAGA
>Ga0315275_10005503_pt1 | contig 12023 bp, 12 predicted proteins | sample YL17G03_0_MG_FD_205557 | JGI IMG/M metagenome (GOLD analysis project Ga0315275, IMG submission 205557) | Sediment microbial communities from Yellowstone Lake, YNP, Wyoming, USA - YL17G03_0 | ecosystem: Environmental > Aquatic > Freshwater > Lake > Sediment | place: USA: Wyoming | collected... | reverse complement strand
GATAGGCCACGGCTAGGGCAAGACCCAGGAAACCGAAAACAACGTAGTGGGGAAAGAGCCACTGCCCCTGCTCGCGCCAGACCGTCCAGGGTGCTTGTCGCGTCGCGAACCCGGTCACGCTGGAGACAAGGACTGCTCTGACACCGTAGTTCGCGGCTGCGGCCGCAAGGGCGGCAAGAACGACCTTGGCGGAGATCGCGATCTCAGATTTGTCACCGATGACGGAGATGAGAATGACAGCCGATGAGACATCCGCCAGCACGGAGTTGCCCGAGTTGAACATCAAGCGGTAGGGGAGCATGCGCCGCGGGAAGTGAAGACTCAGGACTGCGAGTGGTGTAGCCACGGCGATGCCTGCTGGCCCGTAGAGCGCAGCTATCGCGAAGAGGCAAACGAAGCTTATGGATACCCACGCTTCGCGATACGCGATTATGCTCAGCCGCTCGGAGGCCGCGGCCATCAGCCCTAACAATACTAGCCCTACCAGGCCGGAGTGCGGCAGTTGCCGTGCATAGAAGGCCACCACGGCCAATCCCACCAGGAAGATGCAGACAGATAGCGCCTTGGCACTCCGCGGCAGTGGCGGCGATGCGAGAGGAGCGCTGGGCCCGCGTGGCTCAGCGCGGGCTGCGGGACCGATCCCTGGGCGCACCAGCACCAGCGGCGGCCGCCCGGTCGACTCGCCGTTTTCTTCGTTCGGCTGCTCTATGATGTCTTGCATGACATATACCCGCTAGGAACTCCACGCCTGGCGCTTGCTGATGCCGTTAGAAAGACAATCTCTCGCCGCCGGCCTGTCCGTCTCGTCGACGACACGACCGCGGAGCAGATGGCGAACTGAAGCCAAGACAGGCATAAACATGCTTCTCCCGAGTATTATCGGCAGCTTCGCGGGCACGGACAGCCTGCAATGGCGCGAAGGAGTCGCGAATTCGAATCTCCGCCTCCCAAATCCGGCTACGCCGCCTCCTCCAACTGGGGCAGAAGCTCCCTTCGCAGGAAGCTGATGATGCGCTTGTGGAGCTGACACACCCTCGACTCCGACAGGCCAAGAGCACGGCCTATCTCGTGGAACGGCTGGCATTCCTCGTAGCGCAAGTGCAGAATCGCCTTGTCGCGGTCGCAGAGAGAGCCCACAGCACGCGACAGATGGCCGATGGTCGCCCGTCGCTCGGCGGCGCGCGCCGGGTCCGACAGGACGTCGTCGTCGACGGGGTCCCAGGCGTGATTACCGCCGTAATTGGGGCGGTCCTCCAGCGAATACTCTAGCGAGACCAGACGCGAGCTTGCCCGGCCGAGCAGGTGCTGGAGCCGCGATAGGGGGATCCCCAATTTGAACGCTATCTCCTTGTGTGTGGGCCAGCGCCCCAACTGCACCGCCAGCTCCTGCGACGCCTGCTCTATCTGCTTGGCGTTCTTTCGCAGCGAGCGAGGCAGCGGGTCCTGCTTTCGCACGGCGTCGAGAATCGAGCCGCGAATGCGCTGGATGGCGAAACTGGCGAAGGTGGTGCCGCGGTCGGGGTCGAAGGCATCCACCGCGTGGATCAGTCCCTCGACGCCATAGCTGATGGCATCGTCTCTATCGATGCCCACGGCGCCGGCGCCTTCACTGGGCATGCGGTTGACCACGAACGCGACCAGTGGCAGATGATCGACAATCATCTCGTTCCGGTTCTTCTTCATGAGTGCGCTCCGTTCCCGGAGAGATCGGAGGCTGCCTGAGGCCAAAAAAGGGGCCGTCGTCGGCAGCGTCACCGACGACGGCAAGGACTTGGGAAGGAGATGATGCGAGCCGAACAGCGCCTCTCCTGCGCTTTCGGCAGAGCCTTCGGCAGCCCAGCTTCCTTAGCTTCGCCCTTCAGACGAGGCCGTAGGTCTGCGGCTTTGCGCCCCTCTCTTTCGAGTGGTTTGCCTTTGTCGGTGCCCGTTCTCTCTCGATGATTAAGCTGCTCACCCACCTGAGGCGGGTTGGGACCCTTGAAGTCACCAAAGCAATAACGATGAAAGTGGCGAAACATAACGTCCATATCTGTGAATGTGGCAATTCGACGGGACTTGGCGGCGTGCGCGAAGACCTGTTATCGTGGAAATGTCAGGTGAAGCGTGGACGCTTCGGTTAGCGTTTGTGGCAGTGACACAGCGGCGTATTTCATTCGCTGAAACAAGAACAACCCTCATATCGAGTCGCTGCAGCCTGCGCTATCCGGCACCGGTGCAGGCACTCCTCGGCCAAACGCGTGATTGCCTGACCACTCTTACTGACACCGGCCTGCGACTCTCGCGAAGACAGGTCGACAATCAGTTGAGGATATGACGACGTGAGACGTCCGACACCGACAAGGCAGGAACAGCGCCAACAGACCAGGGCGAGACTGGTTGAGGCGGCGTTGCGCATATTCGCGGAGCAGGGCTACGACCACGCGACCGTCGAGGAGATATCGCTGGCGGCCGGGCACTCGAAGGGCGCCTACTACTTTCACTTCGATTCAAAGGAAGACATCTTCCTGGAGCTGCTATCGCTCTGGATCGATGACCAAACGCGCCGGCTCCGGGCTTTCGAAAGCGCTCGCGGGCCCGCCGCCGTAGCGCTGCTCGAGACGCTGGCGTCGCTCCTTCGCTACGACGACCGCGACCCGCACTGGCGGCTGCTTCTGCCCGAGATATGGGCGCAGTCGCATCGAAACACGAAAGTGCAGGAGCCCCTTCGCGCCGCCTACGGGCGTTGGATCGAGCTCCTGGAGAGCGTTTTCGAGAAAGCCGACCGCGAGGGCCTGGTCTCGCTGACCGTGCGACCGGACGTGGCCGCGAGCCTCATTCTCGCCGCGCACGATGGCCTTATTCTCCGGTCTCGCTTGAGGGCTCCCAGCGAAGTGGAGCTTCCGGCGTCGCAAATAGTTGCCGGTCTGGTAGCCCTGATAGCGCCTTCAGACCAGGTGACGAGACCGACCGTTCCTCCGACCCTGCGGCGGACCGTCAGGCGCAAGAGATAGCCCCGGAGCCGCCGTCGAGCGTGCCCGCCGGGTAGACTCTGCCCTGGAATCGCCCTATATTGGAGCCGTATCCGCGATCAGCCCCCGCATAAAGCTTGAAGGGACGCAGATGGAAGGGGAACGGCTTCCCTCACACATCGAAGCCCTGCTCTCGCCCTCGACATATCCCAATCCCGTTGACCATGTCGACCTGATTCAGACGCACATCTCCTACGTCTTCCTCGCCGGGGACAACGTCTATAAGGTCAAGAAACCGGTCCACATGGGCTTCCTCGACCACACGACCCTTGAGAAGCGCCGCCTTTACTGCGAGGAAGAGGTCCGCCTCAACCGGCGGCTGTGCAACGACGCCTATCTGGGTGTCGTGACAGTTACTGCTTCGTGGCAAGAAGGTACGTAATCAAGAGACAAATGTTTAAAAGAATTGTAGTTACTGGGTCCCTAGCATATGACCACATCATGTCGATGCCGGGTAGTTTTAGTGACCATATAATGCCAGATAAGATCCACATCTTAAATGTCAGCTTCATAATGAAAACTTTCAAGAAAGAATTTGGTGGCACAGCTGGCAATATTTCCTATTCCTTAGGATTATTAGGTGTCCCCACGCTAATAATTGCATCCGCCGGATACGATTTTCAGGACTACTCAGAACATTTAAGGATGATCACGAGTTTGGATGTCACGGGAATTAGAGTCTCTAAAGATATCCCTACCGCCCAAGGATTTGTAACAACCGACAAGAATGATAACCAGATTTGGGGATTTTACGAAGGTGCTATGAAGAAGAGTAGGGCTATTTCCCTCAAAGACTTTTTAAAGGACGGGGATTTTGTGGTTATCTCCCCAAACGATCCGGTGGCTACAACCAAATTTGTAAGAGAGTCTGTTCAACATAACATACCGTATCTTTTTGATCCGGCTTTTAATATCCCACATCTTACTAAGGAGGATCTTGAATTTTCGGTAAAAAACGCCTCAATCGTCATCGGTAATGATTACGAAATTGAGCTCATCAAAAGGAGGCTAGATCTCAGAAACCTACCGCAAACAAACCAAATTTGGATAACGACCTTAGGTTCTCGTGGATCAATAATAAAGATGGGCAAGAAAGAATGGAAGATACCGCCAGCTAAACCAAAGAGTGTTATCGATCCAACCGGCGCCGGAGATGCGTACCGGGCCGGTTTCTTATCGGGTTTTGTTAGAGATTTACCGCTTGGGGCTTGTGGGCGTTTAGGTTCTCTCACGGCCGCTTACACTGTTGAAAAACACGGAACGCAAACTCATAGATTTGGCGTGAAGGAATTCAAGGACAGGTTTAAAGTAAACTTCGGGGCAGAATCTATCGAAGGCGGGCTCTCAATCTAGCTTTAACAACATCGCTAGAACTACATAGGTCAGAAGTGGTAGGAATGCGCTTGGGATACACCACGGCCCGCACGTATGCCGAGATGCTGAGGCAAGCAGCGCCCTTCCTGGAGAAGCGCAAGCCGGTGATACTGGACGCCTCCTTTCTCCGCCGTCAACATCGAGAGGAGGCGAGGACATTGGCACAGCGAACGGGCGTCCGCTTCCTGGCGGTCGAATGCCTGGCCGAAGAATCGCTCGTCAGGGAAAGGCTACAGCTACGGCGGAGCGCCGTCTGGAGCCCTTCCGACGGCCGCTGGGAGGTCTACCAGGCGCAACTGGAAAAGGCAGAGCCGCTATCGGAGTTGGCGGGAGGAGAGCGGCTGACGGTCGAGGGGGCATCGCCTCTGGCGGAGCAACTGGACCGCGCGGAGGCTTTTCTCCGGAGCTAGTCGTTTTCGACCGCGCGGTATGCTTCGTCGAGCAGCTCCACGACGTGCGCCATCTGAGTCTTCTTCGGGCCGAAGCGCCGCAGGCCGGCCTGCAACTGCATCATGCAGCCCGTGTTCGCCGTCGCCAGGATGCCCGCTTTCGTCTCCGCCACGCGCTTCATCTTCTCTTCCAGCAGCCGCCACGACATCTCCGGCTGGGTGAGGCTGTAGACGCCGCCGCTGCCACAGCAACGGTCGGCCTGAGGCAGCTCGACGAAATCGAGACCCGGGATCGCCTCCAGAATGGCGCGCGGTTGCGCCTTGATCTTCTGAGCGTGCGCAAGATGGCAGGAGTCCTGGTAGGTCACGCGGCCGCGCACGGTGCCCATCTCAGCGCTGAACGGCAGCGCAACGAGGTACTCCGTAGCGTCCTTGACGAGCGCCGAGAATGTTGCGGCCTTCTCCGCATACTCGGGATCGTCCTTCAACAGCTCGCCGTACTCCTTCATCGTCGACCCGCAGCCGGCGGCGTTCGTGATGACGGCCTCGACGCCGAGGGCGAGAAACACGTCGATGTTCTGTCGGGCGAGGCGGCGCGCGGCTTTCAGGTCGCCGGCATGGACGTGCAGGGCGCCGCAGCAGGTCTGTTTGGGCGGCACGACGACTTCGCAGCCGTTGCGCACGAGGACGCGAACGGTTGCTTCGTGCAGATTCGGATAGAGGACAGGCGTCACGCAACCGACGAGAAGGGCGACGCGATGGGCAGGGGCATCGCCTGACGGCCGTGTGACCTCGACCGGCGTGAGGACGCGATCGGGCAGCGGCGGCAGGAATTGCTCCATCTCGTACAGGCGACCGGGAAGCAGCTTCAGCAGGCGCGTGCTGCGTACCAGCTTCTGAAACCCCGAGCGCTGGTAGAACCGCAACAGGCCCGCGAGAAAACGCAGTCGCCCCGGATGCGGCAGGAGCAGGCTCGCGAGAGACGCGCGCAGGCGCCAGCTCAACGGCGGGCGGCCGCCACCTCCTCGCAGCACCAGGGCGCGGCCGCGCTCCATAATGCGACCAAACGCGACGCCTGAGGGACAGGCGGTCTCGCAGGCGCGACACTGCACACAGCGATCGAGATGGGCGACGAGGCCGGCGGTCGCGGAGACGCGGCCCTCCGCCAGGGCGCTTATCAGGTGCAGGCGGCCGCGCGGCGATTCCGCCTCGGTGCCCAGCTCCAGGTACGTCGGGCAATCGCAGATGCAATAGCCGCAGTGCACACAGCGCTGCATGTCCTCGAATGCGGGGTCGTCGATATTCCGTCGAGTTCGCGTGATTGCGGTCATGGCCTACAGGCCTCCGACGAAGCGCCCGGGGCTCATCGTCCGGCGAGCGTCGAGAGAATCCTTCACGCGGGCCATGAGTCCAGCGTCACGTCGACTGTCGCCCCAGACGTCGATCTGCGACTTCAGCGATGTTGCGCACGCTTCGACGACCAGCCCGCCACCGAGGCTGCCGGCCAATTCGCGCAACTCACGGACCAGCACCGTGACCCGCTCGCCGCCGGCCGTCCTGCAATAAACGGCCCCAAGAGCGGGACGGGCATCGATTTGCAGCGGGAGATCGCGCGCCCGCGCCGTCGATTCCGCTGACTCCAGGAACGGCGCGACCTTCGACGGCAGGAGGAATGCCCGCAACGTGAGGGCGTCTCTGTCGGGGGTCTGGAGGCCTAAGCCGCGTACCCGCTGCCAGACAGTCTCCGCCTGCTCGGGCGCCAGCGACGCCATCGCCGCCCCTTCGCCGGTGCAGATAGCGGCCATCTCCCGGAGGGTCCGCTCGACGGCGCCGCGATTGCCGGCGATGGCGGCCAGCAGGCACCACAGGTTGCCCTTCGCGTGGTCGACGAGGACGGCGTTCGCCGCGTCAGCGCTCAACAGATCGAGCGACTCGACGCGCAGGTTTCGCGCGTGCAGCGCCATGGCGGCGCGGACGGCTACGCCGGACGACTTGAAGAAGGCCACGGCGGTCGCGCGGGCCGGCGGCAGAGGCATCACCTTGAACGCCGCTTCGACGATGACACCGAGCGTCCCGAAGGAGCCGGTGAACAGCTTGCCCATGTCGTAGCCGGCGACGTTCTTGACGACGCGTCCGCCGGACTTGATGACGTTACCATCGGGGAGGGCGACCCTCATGCCGAGGAGCCAGTCGCGCGGCCACCCGTGGGCGTGGCGCCAGGGCCCGCCCGCGTTCGACGCCAGGATGCCGCCGATCGTCGCGCGCTCCGGCAGCGGCGGGTCGAGCGGCAGGTACTGGCCCCGATGCGCCAGGTGCTCCTGCAATTCCTGCAGGCGCGCGCCGGCCTGCACCACGACCGTCAGGTCCTCCGCGACGTGCTCGACGACGCGGTTCAGGCGCGTCACGTCGAGGGCTACGTCGTAGCGACGGGGGATGCTGCCGGTCGCCATGGCGGTGCCGCCGCCCCAGGGGATGACCGCCGCCTCGCAGCTTGCGGCCGCAGCCAGGACCGCCGCCGTCTCTTCGGCGTTCGCCGGCGACACGGCTATCTGCGGCAACAGGCCGTCGATGGCGTAGTCCGGCAGGCGGCGCCGCGGCACTATGCTCGCCCGGGAGGCCGCCGCCTTGATGCTCGCTTTGAGGGTGCCGTTATCGCTCATACCGGCAGCGCTACCGCTTCCTTGGGGAACAGTTTCCCCGGGTTGAATAGCTCGACGGCGCCGAAGGCCGCGCGAATCCTCTGCATCGCCGCCAGGTCCGCTTCGTTGAACATGAGACGCAAGTGGTCGCGCTTCTCCAGGCCGACGCCGTGCTCGCCGGTGATGCTGCCGCCGGCGTCGACGCACGCCTGCAGGATCTCGCCGGCAGCGGCGACGACGCGCTCGACGACGCCCGGCTGCGAGGCATCGAAGACGAAGTTAGGGTGCAGGTTGCCGTCGCCGGCATGGAAGGCCGCGACGTGTAACAGGTCGTACTTCTTCGCTATCTCGGATACCTGGCGCAAGAGCTGCGGCAGCATCGTGCGCGGGCAGACGCCGTCGATGACATACTGGTTGGGCGCGATGCGTCCCACCATGCCGGCGGCGCCGCGTCGGGCGGCCCATATCGCCTCGCGCTCGGCATCGTCCTTCGCGACATTGATACTGACGGCGCGATTGGCTTCGATTATCTCCCGCACGGCCGGGCCGAGCTCCGCGACGTCCTCGCGCAGGCCCTCGACCTCGACGATCATGCTTGCCGTGACGGTGGGCTCGGCGCCGCCCGACAGCATGCGCGCGATCGACTCAAACTGGGTGATCTCCATGCACTGCGGCACGATGCCGGAGGCGATCATCCGGGAGACGGCGCCGGCGGCGTCCTCGACGCCCTTGAACTGGGCGACGAGGGTGTAGCCGGTCTCCGGCACGGGCAGCAGGCGCACGATGACCTTCGTGATGGCGCAGAGGGTGCCTTCAGAGCCGACGATGACGCCGGTGAGGTCGTAGCCCGGCACGTCGCGCATGCGGCCGCCGACTTCGACGATGCTGCCGTCGGCGAGAACCGTCTCCAGACCGAGGACGTGGTTCGTGGTGACGCCGTAGGCCAGGCAGTGCGGCCCGCCGGCATTTTCCGCCACGTTGCCGCCGATGGTGCAGGACTTGTAGCTCGCCGGGTCCGGCGCGTAGAAGAGACCGTGCGCACGGGCGGCGCGGTCGATCTCGAAGTTGATGACGCCGGCCTCGACGACGGCGATGCGATTGACGGGGTCCAGTTCCAGGATTCGCTTCATACGGGTGAGGACAAGCGATATTCCGCCCTCAGAGGGCACACAGCCGCCGCTAAGGCCGGTGCCGGAGCCGCGCGGTACGATGGGTATGCCCCGCTCGTGGGCGAGGCGCACGACGGCCGAGACCTCCTGCGTCGTCGCGGGCAGGACGACGGCGTCCGGCACGCCGCGCTCGATCGTGGCGTCGTACTCGAAGACGATGAGGTCTTCCGGCGCGTGGAGGACGTTATCGTCGCCGGCGATGCGCTGGAGCTCGCGGATGATGGATTCGGGAAGCATCGGCATCAGTTTAGCGCGGGATGGCGTCTAGGGCGAGCACAGGGGCTCGCCCGATTGGCACGGCGTCGTCGGACAGCGCGAGCGGCAGGCGGATGGCCCTGGGCGGGCAGGGGCGCCCGCCCCTACGATCCTGCGGTGTCGCCGGGAATCTCCATGCCGGCAGGCGCGCCTGCACCTTCTCGCTACCGCGTGTCCTTTCAGGCCGGTTTATCCAGCCTGGTCAGTGGGTATCTCCATCCCACAATGCGGGCAGTAGCGGGCGCCCTGAGGGGGCAGTGGGTTGCCGCAGCCGGGGCACTGGGTGGAGAGGCGGGCGCCGCACTGGGCGCAGTACTGGTAGTGGGCGGGGGCCTCGGTCTGGCAGGCCTGGCACTCCTGGACGAACTGGTGGAAGGTCTCCAGGCGGCGGCGGACTCGCTCTTCGAGGGGCTCCTCGGGTGTCTTCTGTGTCATGGTAGCTCTCCGGGCAGGCGGCCGCCTGCACCGATTCGCTGCCGCGTACCCAGTTCTATTGTAGGCGTCGCGAGGGCGTGAGCAAAGCGGCAGCGCTTGATTGAGTATTTGAATTCAATGTTTTTTGCACTCGCGTTTAGATTCGCGGAGTGCGCACTCAGATTCAAGAACTGCAACCGTTTTGCGGGCGATTTCGGGCGCGTTCGCGGTGCCTCGGACGGGTCCGGCGGCGGTCAGGGTAAGGGCGTCGATTGGCGGGCGCACGGAGCCATTAGAGCACAGGAGGTGGCGATTTGGAAGGGGAATGTGGCACGCGCCGGTAAACCGCTACGCCTAACGGTTGAAGCTATGCAAGTTCCGCGACGTATGGCATTAGGCGTTCGCGAGCAACGTCCAGCGTTGAGAATTGCTTCTCGGCGACGTCAGAAAAGTGCGCCATTTCTCTTCGGCCGATCTGCGTCTGATCTTGAAACAGACCAATAGCGTGGAATCTTTCGTTCCATTTCTCCCAATTCAGAACGGTTATTGTGGCAGTCTGACATTGAGAATCATTACCAATAGCGAATAGAAGCAACTGCTTGGAGAAAGCTCCGTTGATTCTGGCATCTACCGGGTAGATGCCCCGGAGATCATGAGTCGGATGAGTGTAGCGGAAGTTCAGTGCACGGCTTCCAGCGGCTTGCGCTACCACCTCACGGAAATCTTCAAAGAACGTTGCTCGCACTCGTTCGCGTGTCAAGAACGAAGCGTCACTCACGCGTGTGACGGCCTGAAGGAAAGTGAACAGCGCATCGCCGAACTGCGAATCTGGCACGCTCAGACGCAGTTCGCCGTCGTGGTCTTCCACACCAGCGTTTTCCAGAACGTGCTCAACAATGACGCCACGTTGTCCTTTGTCGAAGTCTGGCAATTCGTAAGAGAGATGCATGTACGTGTGCCCCTCGTCGGTTAGGCACCATCCATCATTTGCCAGCTTCTTCAGCAACACAACGTAGTGATCACCATCATCAAATGTGAACGGTACATGCACGATGTAGCGACCGATCCCCTCGGGAACGACATCGACTTGTGCGCCGATCGATTTTCTGAAGGATTGCTCGATCTCAGAAGCGTCCATATCGCGTCTCCCTAAAACAGTTTCGCTTGAGGCGATGGAGGCTCCTCGAAACCACAAGTCTCCAGGAAAACCTCCAAGGCACGATCGAGACTATCGTATTGCGCCGTCTCCTCCGCATAACCGTCAATCTTGTGATCGGCGCGCTGGTAGCGTTCGGTGGCTCGGTGGACGTGAAAGCACGGCCCGAACGTGTGGTTCGCCTCGCCGGAAGCTTTCTCAACCCGATTAGTATGGCGTGACGGATGTCTGCCGTTGCAGCGAACTAGGGCGTATTCGGCTCCGGTGGAATCCTCGTAGATGAGAATCACGGAGAAATCGAGCGGATTCAACCGGCTTTCTCTTGTGATGATTCTGAAGTCGTGACCCGTTGGACACCGAACCGGAAGCTCGCGCTCCGCGTGCTGACGGTTGCCTTTTGGCCGCGGTCGCAGGCGGGTTCTCCACCCAAGCGGCAAAGGTTTGGCCTCCCGGAGGAGACTCTCGATTTCTTGGTCGGTTAATAGGCGCGGCATTTCATCACAAGCTCGACGCAGTGAACACTATCACATGACGGACCTCGGGAAAACCTATATCTCAAACACCCGTTTCACAGCAAGCGTTCAATTGTCATCTGCGAGAGGGTGGGTTCGAGGGCGGCGAGGGTCTCGTCGATGTCCTTTTCGTCGTGGACGGCGGAGGTCAGGCCGCCGGTCCGCATGAAGTCGCCGCCGCCGCTGTTCAGCATCGCCTGACGGAACGCCGACGTCACCTTCGGCGGTGTCATGGGCACGGTCGCGCCCGGAGCGCCGTCCCACCGCCACTCCCAGCCGTCCGCAGGCTCGGGGCAGTCGACGCCTATCGACATGTGGAACATGGACGAGAACGTGTAGGCGCAGCCCTTGACGCCCAGCTTCCGCATGATGCGGTTCGCGCCGCGGCAGAGCCGCTTCGCCATCTCTTCGGCGTGGGCCTGGGGCTTGCCGTCGCTTATCGTCTCCAGCATGGCGATGCCGGCGGCGGCGGACAGCGGGTTGGCGTTGAAGGTGCCCTGGTGGGCGACGCGGCCGTGGGCGTTCCACTCGGCGTCGCGGCGGAACTCCATGCAGTCCAGGATGTCGCTGCGACCGGCGACGGCAGCGCCCGGAAGGCCGCCCGCGGTTATCTTGGCGAGCGCCGTCAGGTCGGGCATGATGCCGAAGCGCTCCTGGGCGCCGCCGGGCCCGACGCGAAAGCCGGTCACGACCTCGTCGAAGATGAGCAGGACTCCCTCGCGGGCCGTGCGTTCTCGCATGAAGGCGAGGAACTCGGGGTCGATGGGCACGGTGCTGGCGGAGGCGCCGGTCGGCTCGATGATGACGGCGGCCACGTCCTTCTCCTCGGCAAGCGTCCAGGCGAGCATACGGATGTCGTTCTGCGGCAGGACGATCTGCTCGCCGAGGTACGCGGGCGGGATGCCGGGCGAGCGAGGGAGCGTCTCTTCGGGCAGGACGTAGCCGACGACGCTGTCGTTCCAGCCGTGGAAGTTGAGGGCGAAGCGCACCAGCTTGTTGCGGCCGGTGTAGGCGCGGGCCAGTCGCACGGCCATCATCGTGGCCTCGGTGCCGGAGGAGTGGAATCGCACCTTCTGCGCCGAAGGGACGAGCTTTCGAATCCAGCCG
>Ga0315275_10005502_pt1 | contig 12024 bp, 12 predicted proteins | sample YL17G03_0_MG_FD_205557 | JGI IMG/M metagenome (GOLD analysis project Ga0315275, IMG submission 205557) | Sediment microbial communities from Yellowstone Lake, YNP, Wyoming, USA - YL17G03_0 | ecosystem: Environmental > Aquatic > Freshwater > Lake > Sediment | place: USA: Wyoming | collected... | reverse complement strand
GGTCGCGCAGATCCTGTTCGTGGCCTTCCTCGTCGTGGCAGGCGAGCGGATCCGGGCCGCCGTCAAGTCCGAGCCGATCGTCGAGGTGAAGTTCGTGAAGGCCGCGGCCCCCAGGCCGCCGGCGCCGCCACCGCCCCCGGCCGCCAAGAAGCCGCCCCAGGATCGTCCCAAGACGGAGATGAAGAAGGCGCCGCCCATGGCGATGGTCCAGCCGAAGACGGTCGAGGACGACATCAAGCCCGCCGATCCCAACGAGCCGGAGGAGGAGTACGACTACGGCGAGGGCGACGGCACCGGCGTGATCGGCGGCGTGGTCGGCGGGCAGGCTCCCCAGGCGCGCGGCTACGAGGAGGCTCCGCTGTACATGGCCTCGGGGTTCAAGGCGCCGCGCCTGTCGAGCCGGACCTGCCTCGCCGACAGCCTTCGCATCCCGGCGGCGGTCAGCGACTTCGTGTCGGGCGCCATCACCGTGAAGTTCGCCGTCTACTCCAACGGCGCCGTGGGCGCCATCCAGATCCTCACCCCGCTGCCCGACGCCCGCATCGGAGAGGCCATCAAGCGCGCCATCTCCGCCTGCGAGTGGGTTCCGGGCAGCGACCACCAGGGGCGGCCCATCGCCATCTGGGTGATCCAACCCGTTCGCTTCGCGGAATAAGGCGTCGTCCGACTCAGGTCCCTCAGGAGAAACGCAGATGTCCCTTCCCGTGCTCGACGTCGTCAACCAGATGCTCCTCGCCGCCACCGAACCCGTCATGTCCTTCGACCTCATGAGCATGTGGCGCTCCATGGGGCCGTTCGCGAAGTTCATCGGCATCGTCCTCGCCATCATGAGCGTGTGGTCGCTGGCCGTGGCGGTGGAGCGCATCGTCACCTACTCGCGCGCCGGCGCCGCCTCGCGGAAGTTCGCGATCGAGCTCGCCGCGCTCCTGCCCGCCGGGAAGCTCAAGGAGGCGGTCGAGCTTGCGCACTCCAAGGAGTACGCCAAGGGCTACCTGGCCAGGGTGCTCGGCATGGGGCTCGAGGAGTACCGCCACGGCCTGGAGGCCCACAAGACCCACGGCGGCGAACACGAGATCGGAAAGTTCGACATCGTGGCGGCCGTGAACCGCGCCATCGACCGCGGAACGCTCCGCACCATCACCGACATGCGCCGCGGCCTGGGCTCGCTCGCCACCATCGGCTCCACCGCGCCCTTCGTCGGGCTGCTCGGCACCGTGGCCGGCATCATCACCGCCTTCCAGGCCATGGCCGCCACCGGCTCCGGCGGCCTGGGCTCGGTCTCCGCCGGCATCTCCGAGGCGCTCGTGACCACCGCCTTCGGCCTGCTCGTGGCCATCCCGGCCGTGATGTTCTTCAACTACTTCACCAACCGGGTGGAGGAGATCATGGTGGACGTCAACGACTCGACCACCGAGCTCGTCGACTTCATCATCAAGGAAGGGCGCTAGGCCCGGCAGGCCCGGCCAGGGAACCTCGTCATGTCGATGGACATCGGCAGCAAGAGCGTCAAGAGCGACATCAACGTCACGCCGCTCGTCGACGTGGTGCTGGTGCTCCTCATCATCTTCATGGTGATCACGCCCATGCTCCAGCGTGGCAAGCCGGTCGTCCTGCCCGACGCCAAGCTGGTCAGCGAGCTGAAGAGCGGCGGCGATCCCATCATCCTCTCGGTGACGCGCGACGGGAAGGCGTTCATCGAGAAGGACGAGGTGAAGAAGGACGACATCGCCCCGGCCCTCGAGGCGGCCATGCAGAAGCAGCCGGGCGTGCCCATCATGTTCAAGGGCGACCGGGACGTGGACTACAAGGTCATCCGGGGGGTCATCCTGGAGGTCACGAAGACCCGGGTGATGGGCGTATCGCTCGCGGCCACCCAGCTCAAGGACGAGGGCGACGTGAAGGGAGCGAAGTAGCCATGTCGATGGCGCTCGGCTCCAAGTCGCCCATGACCGACATCAACGTCACGCCGCTCATCGACGTGGTGCTGGTGATGCTCATCATCTTCATGGTGCTCACGCCGCTGGCCGAGAAGCAGATGTACATGCGGGTGCCGGAGTACGAGCCTCCCAACACGCAGGTGATCCCGCCCGACGCCGTGCCGCCCGACCAGATCGTCCTGACCGCCCTGAAGAGCGGCCGCGTCCTGCTCAACCGGCAGGACATGTCGCTGGACGATGCCATGGACAAGCTGAAGCCGGTCTTCGAGGGACACCTGTCGAAGGTGATGTTCTTCAACGCCCAGGACGGCACGCGCTACGAGTTCGCGGTCAAGGTGCTCGACGAGGCCCACAAGCACGGCGTGAACACCATCGGCATGATGACCGACCCGCCGATGCTCGTCGAAGCCATGGAGGGCGCGCCGGCCGGCGACGCCCCGCCCGCTCCTCCCGCTCCTCCGCAGTAGGCGCCGCCTCAGCGCCCGTCGACGGCGGGTCCGAGCCGCGCCAGTGCGTCGGCCAGCTCGGGCGGCAGCGGGCTCTGCACCTCGACGCGTCCGCCCTCCGGGCGCTCGAATCCCAGCTTCCAGGCGTGCAGGAAGTGGCGGTCGAGCCCGGGCAGCGCCGCCGCGGCCCCGCCGTAGTCCTTGTCCCCCGCCACCGGATGGCCGAGAAAGGTCAGGTGGGCGCGGATCTGGTGCATGGCGCCGGTGGGGATGCGCACCTCGAGCAACGTGTGCCGGTCGAACGATCGCGCCACCTGCCATCGCGTCTCGGCCGGCCGCGGCGTGCCGGTTCGCGAGGGAAGGCGATCGCCGCGCCCCTCGTCCGGCACCGGAACCGAGCGGCCCGCGCGCTGCGCCAGCGGCACCGAGCAGACGCCACCCGACGAGACCCGGCCGGACACGAGCGCCAGGTAGACCTTCTCCACCGTCCGCTCGGTGAGCTGCCGGCGCAGGTGCTCCCAGGCCTCGCGGTCCCGGGCGAAGAGCACGCAGCCGCTGGTGTCGGCGTCGAGGCGGTGGGCGGCGCCGCCCTCCCGCGGGTCGCCCGAGGCGGTGGCGCACTCCGGGTACTCGGCCACCACGGCGTTCGCGAGCGTGCCTCGCTCGCCGGCGCGCAGCGGGTGGGTGGCCATGCCGGCGGGCTTGTCTGCGACGATCCAGCGCGGCGAGCCGGCCAGCACGTGAAGCGGATCGCCGGCGTCGGGCACGGGCGCCCCGGCCGGCCCGTCCAGCTCGATGACCACCCGCACGCCGGGCACCGCGGGGTCGCTCCGGCCCGCTCGGCGCCCGTTGGCCCGCACCCGGCCCAGGAGGAAGGCCTCCTTCACCGCGGCCCGGCCCACGCCGAGCGCGTCGGCCAGCGCGCGATCGAGCCGGCCCTCTGCCCCCGCCGGAAGCTGCACCTCGTGTCGCGTGGTCATCCGACCCTTCAGCCGAAGAAGACCTCGGCGATCTCGAAGAGCTTCGGGTCGATGAGGTGAAGCTCCCGGGTGGCCTCGACGAGCGGCACCGCCACCACCTCGTCGCCGTGCAGCGCCGCCATCATGCCCCAGCGCCCCTCCTTCACCAGGTCGCAGGCGAAGACGCCGTAGCGGGTGGCCAGCACCCGGTCGCGCGCCGTGGGCGTGCCGCCGCGCTGGACGTGGCCGAGCACCGTCACCCGGGCCTCGAAGCCGGTCTCCCGCTCGATCTCCTTGGCCAGGTAGGCCCCGATGCCGCCCAGCCGCACGTGGCCGAAGTCGTCGAGCGAGTCGGAGACGGTGGCCTCCTTGCTGCGGGCCATCTTGGCCCCCTCGGCCACCACGACGATGGAGAAGCGGCGCCCCCGCCGCTGCCGGGCGCGGATGTGGCGGACCACGTCGCCCAGGTCGATTGGGCGCTCGGGGACGAGGATCACGTCGGCGCCGCCGGCGATGCCGGAGTGGAGCGCGATGTGTCCGGCGTGCCGCCCCATCACCTCGCAGACCATGACCCGGCTGTGGGCCTCGGCCGTGGAGTGGAGCCGGTCGATGGCCTCGGTGGCGATGGTCACGGCGGTGTCGAAGCCGAAGGTGTAATCGGTGCCGGAGAGGTCGTTGTCGATGGTCTTGGGAACGCCCACCACCTTCATGCCCAGCTCCTCGTGGAACCGGGAAGCCACGCCCAGCGTGTCCTCGCCGCCGATGGCCACCACCGCGCCGATGTTGTGGCGGAGCACGGTGTCCATGACCATCTTCGGGCCGTCGGGGCGCTTGAAGGGGTTGGTGCGCGAGGTGCCGATGATGGTGCCGCCGAGCTGCAGGATGCCGGAGGTGTTCTGGCGGGTGATGCGGAAGGTGTCGTCGTCGAGGAGCCCCTTCCAGCCGTCCCGCACTCCGGTGAACTCGAGACCGTGCTGCTCGCCGCGGCGAACCACGGCGCGGATCACCGCGTTGAGTCCGGGGCAGTCCCCGCCTCCGGTGAGGATGGCGACCTTCACGTGAGCAACCTCCGATCGAGCGTTCCCCGTGCTCTATCCCCGGACGCGGCGCCGGGCAAGCGGGCCCCCCGGCACGGGGCTCCTCATTCGGACCAGGCCGAGGAAGAGCTGCTTCTCGGTGTAGGTGCGCCGCCCCCCGTACTCCCCCACCCGGTAGAACCCCACCGGGCGCTCCAGCCACATGCGCGCCAGGACCACTCCACTGTAGGTGAATGGCGCGAGGATCTCGTCTTCGGCCTGGGCCAGGTAGCGGTCGCGCAGCGCGCGGATGCGCCGCTCGTAGCCGGCGCGGGGCAGGCGGGTGTGGACCCGGCCGCGGTGGAGCGTGCCGTCGAAGCGCTGGCTGGCGTGCCAGAGCTCGTGCAGGACCGTGGAGACGCGCTGCTCGGGCGTGGAGTCCCGGAACCAGAGCGGTCGCAGGGTGATGACGTAGAGGATCTTCCGTCCCTGGATTCGGATGAGGGGCTTGCGCCGTCCCCCGCGGCCGCCGCGGGCCCGGGTCTCGCGGAAGTGGGCCGGGCGGATGGTGGCGCGCGAGGCGCGGCGGGCCTCCCCGGCCACCACCAGGATGCGGGCCGGCTTCACGTGGGAGAGCTCGGGCAGGCGGGCGACCATGTCCCGGATCAGCCGCTTCACGGCGAGTGTCATCTGAGGGCGGCGGGCCACCCGCTATCGATATCGCCGACGGCTCGTTTCGACAAGCGGCGCGTCGGGTCCCGTCCAGGGTCCTTGTCGCCTCCGGAGCGGAGCACTAGGATGGCTCACCCATGATCGCCTTCGCCCTCGGCGTGCTCTTCGCGGTCCCGCTGACGCTCGCCATCGTGGCGCTGCGCGGCTTCCGCCTCCGCGGCGCCGAGACGGAAGGGTTGGCCGACCAGGTGCGCGGCATCGCCGCCCGGATGGAGTCGGTGGAGACCGAGGTCTCCCGGACCGCGCTCCGCGCCGACGTGGCCGAGACCGTGCTGATCGAGAAGGGCGTCGCCGACGAGGAGGACATCGAGGAGACGCTCCGGTACTTCGAGCAGAACACCCCGTCGCGCTACGACCGGCAGCGGGACGGCAGCCTGCATTAGGAGCGCCCGGACCTTCCCTTCGGTGTGCACGAGTTGTTGATATTCGTTTGCGTATATTAGCGATAATCGCTATTATACGCGAACGAATGAAAGCTAGAGCCTACGCCGAAGGACTTCTGGCCTCTGGCCGGCGCACGTTCACGCGCGCGGAGGCGGAGGCCGCTCTCGAGTCCTCTCCCGTGGCCACCTATCACTCGCTCCATCGGCTCCAGAAGCAAGGCTGGCTGGCCATGCCCAGGCGCGGCTTCTACCTCGTCGTCGACCCAGAGCACCGCCAGCTCGGCGCCCAACCTCCGACGGCGTGGATTGACGACCTCATGCGCTTCCACGGCGTGCCCTACTACGTCGGCCTGCTCTCGGCGGCCGCCATGCACGGCGCCGCGCACCAGCAGCCGCAAGAGTTCCAGGTCGTCGCGGGAAACGTGCTGCGCCCCCTCACCGTCGGGCGCGTGCGGATCCGGTTCTTCTACCGGCGCCGGATGGACATCGTCGTCACCGAGCAGGTGAAGACGTCGAGCGGGTACATCCCGGTCTCGACGCCGGAGATGACGGCCTTCGACCTGGTGCGCTACCGCAAGGGGGCCGGCTCCATCGACCACATCGCCACGGTGGTGTCCGAGCTCGCCGAGCGCCTCGACGCGAAGAAGCTTCTCACCATCGCCGAGAGGACCGAGGAGTTGCCGGTCATCCAGCGGCTCGGCTACCTCCTGGAGCGGACCGGGCACGGCGAGCTCGCCGGAGAGCTGGCCGACGTCGTCCGCGCGGGCAAGCCCAAGATGATTCCGCTCGAGCCCAGGAGCTCCGAGGAGGTCTCGGCGCGCGACGCGAAGTGGCACCTCCTCGTCAACACCACCATCGAGGTCGAAGCGTGATTCCTGCCGACTTCATCGCCGAATGGCGAGCGCACACGCGCTGGGCGACGGACGAGCAAGTGGAGCAGGACCTCGTCCTCTCTCGCGCGCTCGTCGCCATCTTCGAGGACCCCGAGCTTGCCGGCACGCTCGCGCTTCGCGGCGGCACCGCGCTCCACAAGCTGCACTTCTCTCCTCCACGTCGCTACTCGAACGACATCGACCTCGTGCAGCTCCGGCCAGGCCCCTTCGGCGCGACCATGGACCGGATTCGCGCGCGGCTCGACGGGTGGCTCGGCGAGCCCAGGCGGGAGCAAGGCCAGGGTGTTCGCCTGGTCTATCGATTCGAGTCCGAAGTTCCACCCGTGGTGCGGCTCAAGCTCAAGATCGAGACCAACACGCGCGAACACTTCACTGTGCGCGGTACGATCAAGATGCCGTTCACGGTGGCCTCCCGCTGGTGGAACGGCACCGCCAACATCACGACGTACCGGCCCGAGGAGCTCCTCGGCACCAAGTTCCGGGCCCTGTTCCAGCGCAGAAAGGGGCGCGACCTCTTCGACCTCGTGCTCGCGCTCGAGGCGGGAATCGACCCTGCCGCGGTCGTCGGCATGTTCCTGGCCTACACGAAGGCAGAGGGACGCGAAATCACCCGCGCCATCTTCGAAGAGAACCTCGACGGGAAGTTCCGCCTGCCAGCCTTCACGGACGACATCGCGGTCCTGCTTCCGCCGGGCACGACGTTCGACATCGCCGCCGGCGCCGCCCGAGTGGCCAACGAGCTTGTCGCTCTGCTTCCCGGCGACCCATGGAAAGGCCGCTCCAGGTGAGGACGTCTACCGTCGGGGCGGCCGGTCCGCGCGAGGCCTCCGCGTCGTCCGATCGGTTCGCGTCGGTCGCGTCGTCCGGCTGGTCCGTTCGGTCCGAGGCTTCCGGTCGGGCCGGTCCGTTCGCGTCGGTCGCGTGGTCCGATTCCCTGGCGTCGATCGCGTGGTCCGCTCCACCCGCGTCGTCCGCCTCGGACGTTCCGCCCGCCGGGTCCGCGCTTCCTGGGCCGCCCGGGCCTGCCGGTCGGCTCGGGTGGGGGGTGCCGCACGGACCACCGGAAGTGGCTCGTATCGTGGCTTCTCGGGGTGGCGCCGGTAGACGAGCAGGGTCCGGCCCAGGATCTGGGCCAGCTGGGCCCCCGCGGCGCCGGCCAGCAGCGCCTCGGCCGACTCGAACCGGTCCTCGGGCGTCTCGGTGCCCATCTTCACCTTGACGAGCTCGTGGTCGAGGAGGGCGCGGTCGAGCTGCCGCAGCACCGCCTCCGTCATCCCCTCCTTCCCCACCTGCACCACCGGCGAGAGATGGTGACCGGCGGAGCGGAGCTGCCGACGCAGGGCCGACGAGGGCATGAGCGATCGCTTCTTCGGGCTGGTCGGTGCGGACACGTTCACCTCTTGAGGAAGCGGAGCTCGCGCTCCACCTCGGGGTCGTCGACCTGTTCGAGGCCGCGCTTCCAGAAGCGCTCGGCGGCGGGGAGGTCGGTCGTGATCTTGGCCATCCGGCCGAGGAAGAGCCAGCCCGCGACGCACCTGGGGCTCTTCTCGAGCGCCGCCTCGATGACCTTCTCTGAGGCGGCTCGCTGGGACCGGCGCTTCGCCTCCGGCGCCAGCAGGAACTCGAGCCATCCCTTCCAGACGTGGTACTCGGGCTCCTCGTCGTACAGGGCGATGGCCTCGTTCACCTTCTGCAGGGCCTCGGCGTAGGCGCGGCCCGCGGCCAGCGCGGCCACCTTCTCGAAGGCCTGCTCCGCCTGGTAGATGCGGCCGATGTCCACCTGGGCGCCGACGCCGGTACGCAGCTCCTCGGCGTAGGCGAACCGGGCGGCGTCGTTCTCCAGAGCAGCCCAGGCCGCGGCCACCCGCGCGAAGATGTCGGCCCGGAGCGTCCGCGCCTCGGGCTCCTCGCCGTCCCGGGCGGCGTCGGGGTGGAAGGTCCTGGCGAGCTGGAAGTAGGCCACCTTGATGCGCGAGCCATCCGCTTCGCGGGTGACGCCCAGGACCTGGAAGTGGTCGGCGCCACGGAGGCGATCGGCCTCGGCGCGAAGGGAGTCGAGCGTCGGCCCGGCGGCGGGTGCGGGCCTCGTGGCGGCGGGTGCGGGCCTCGTGGCGGCGGGTGCGGGCTTCGACGCCGGCGAGGGAGCCTTGGGCGCGGGGGCCTTCGCGGCCGGAGGCGGCGGCTTCTCCACCCCGATGCGCGGCGCTCCGAAGCTCACGAGCTCGGTCTCGGCGAGCAGGAGCACCACCCGGCGCAGCGCCTCGGCGTCGCCGGGGAAGGCCGCGCAGAGCTCCTCCAGGCTGCGGACGCCGTCGATGTGTGCAGCTGCCCGGGCCTCCTGCGGATTCAGCATCAGATCGGGCAGGTCCACGCGTCCGTGGATCTTCGCCACCGCCAGCGCGCCGCGCACGCCCAGGCGAGCCTTGATCGCGGCCGGTTCGATCCGGCGCACGGCGTCGGCGAGGAGCCCCCACCGGTTTCCCAGCGGGAAGCCGAACGGCGGCGGCGGGACGCCGGGCTCCCAGCGCCAGGTGCCCCTCTCCGACAGGAGGGTCTTCCAGACCAGCCCCGCCCCGTGCTCCTTCAGCTCCTGGAAGCGCGCCGCGGGGTCGAGGAGGCGCAGCTCGACGAGCGCGCCCAGGACGTCGCCGTCGAAGGTGGGCGCGAGTTGCCGGGCGTCGGCGGCCTGCTCGGTCCCGAGGAGGCCGCGCCCGACCAGAAACTCGGCCAGGTCCTCCTTCTCGCGATTCGAGAAGGCGTGCTCGACGACGCCGCGCCGGTAGATGAGCGCCCAGATGGCCGCATCGACCTCGATCACGAGGCGCCCGGAGGCCTGCGTGGCGGCGGCGAGATAGTGGAGGTGGAGGGCGCCCTTGTCGTCCAGGGATCCCGCCGCCGGGAGCCCGGCGGCGATGGCCGCGGCCACCGTGACCTCGGGAGCCAGGAGGCCGTGGCTCGGGCCGGGGGACGGAGTGGCCGGAGTGGCCACAGGCGCGCCGGGCGGCGCCGCTGGCACCCGCTGCAGGACCGGCGGACCCGATCCGTTTGCGCTTTTCGGGTCGCCGCTCACCAGCCGCTACACTACCACCGTCTCCCGGTACTCGCCGAACACGTCCCGCATGGCGTCGGAGATCTCGCCCAGCGTGGCGCTGGCCTTCACCGCGGCCAGGATGAGCGGCATCAGGTTGTCGGTTCCCTTCGCACCCGCTCGCACCGCGTCGACCGCCTGCTTCGCGGCGGTGCTGTCCCGGCGGGCGCGGAACTCCTTCAGGCGCCGGACCTGTGCGGCCTCCAGCGCCGGGTCGACCCGCATCACCGTCACCGGCGGGTCGGCCGTGCGGTAAGCGTTCACGCCCACCACCACCTGCGCCTTGTCCTCGACCTGGCGCTGCCAGGCATAGGCGGCGTCCTGGATCTCGCGCTGCACGAAGCCCTTCGAGATGGCCTCGACCATGCCGCCCATGGCGTCGATCTTGGCGATGTACTCGACGGCCTTGCCCTCGATCTCGTCGGTCATGGCCTCGATGGCCCAGGAGCCGCCCAGCGGGTCGATGACGTCGGCGACCCCCGACTCGTTGGCGATGATCTGCTGGGTGCGGAGCGCGAGAAGCGCCGAGGACTCGGTGGGGAGCCCGAGCGCCTCGTCGCGCGAGTTGGTGTGGAGCGACTGGGTTCCGCCCAGCACCGCGGCGAGCGCCTGCAGGGTGACCCGGACCACGTTGTTCTCCGGCTGCTGCGCGGTGAGCATGGAGCCGGCGGTCTGGGTGTGGAAGCGGAGCATCCAGGAGCGCGGATCCTTGGCCTTGAACCGCTCCTTCATGATGCGCGCCCAGAGGCGCCGGGCGGCGCGGAACTTGGCCACCTCCTCGAGCAGGTTGTTGTGGGCGTTGAAGAAGAAGGAGAGGCGACCGGCGAACTCGTCGACGTCGAGACCGGCCTTCTCGGCCGCCTCGGCGTAGGCGATGCCGTCGGCCAGCGTGAAGGCCACCTCCTGCACCGCGGTCGAGCCGGCCTCGCGGATGTGGTAGCCGGAGATGGAGATGGGGTTCCACTTCGGCATCACCTTCGCGGTGTAGGCGAAGATGTCGGTGATGATGCGGATGGAGGGCCTGGGCGGGTAGACGTAGGTCCCGCGGGCCGCGTACTCCTTCAGGATGTCGTTCTGGATGGTGCCCTGCAGTTCGGAGGCGGCGACGCCCTGCTTCTCGGCCACCGCCTGGTAGAGCGCGAGCAGGATGCCGGCCGTCGAGTTGATGGTCATCGACGTGGAGACCTTGCCGAGCGGGATCTGGTCGAACAGCGTCGCCATGTCGTCGATCGAGTCGATGGCCACGCCCACCTTGCCGACCTCGCCGCGGGCGAGGGGGTGGTCGGAGTCGCGCCCCATCTGCGTGGGGAGATCGAAGGCCACCGAGAGGCCGGTCTGTCCCGACTGGAGCAGGTACCGGTAGCGCTTGTTCGACTCCTCGGCGGTGCCGAAGCCGGCGTACTGGCGCATGGTCCAGAAGCGGCCGCGGTACATGGTGGGCTGTACACCACGGGTGAACGGGTGGTCGCCCGGGAAGGAGAGGCGGGCGCCGAGGCCGGGGGCGACGTCGTCCGGACCGTAGACCGGCCGGAGAGTGCCTCCGCTGGTGGTGCGGAAGGTCTTCTTGCGCTCGGGGGATCTCGAGAGCGACTTCGCGTAGGGGCCGGAGAGCCAGGCGGAGCCCGCGGAGGGGGGGGAGGGTTTCGACCTGGGGGCGGTTTTCTGCGCGGCGGACTTCCGCTTCGGCGGGGTCTTCGCCTTTGAAGCCCTCTTCTTCCGCGCGGCCGACTTCGTCGGCCTTGCTGCTTTGGCCTTTGCCATGGTGTCCCTCTGCTGCGCGGCCGACTTCGTCGGCCTTGCTGTTATCACTCTACAGTCGCCAGCGGGGCGCCGCCCTCGACCGATTGCCCCACGCCGACCGCGATCTCGACGACCTTGCCGTCCTTGGGGCTCCGGACCTCGTTCTGCATGCCCATCGACTCGACCACCACCACGCCCTCCCCCTCCCGCACCGCGTCCCCGGGCCCCTTGAGCACGCCGACGACCTGGCCGGGCAACCGCGCCGAGAGGGTGAGCCTCCCGTCGGCGGTGAGCTTGCCCGGCGAGCGGCGCATGCGCAGCCGCCGCTCGTCGAGGATCTCGAGCGGGAAGACCGAGTCGCGAAGGTGCACGCGCATGCCGTTGCCGCGCTCGTCGAGCTGCACCGAGTAGCTCTCCGCGTCCACCAGGAGCGAGACGGTTCCGTGGTCGTGGTGGAAGGCGTCGACCCGATGGGTCACGCCCCGCAGGGTCACCTCGTAGACGCCAGGGGAGACCCGCTCCACGAGCACGGCCTCCTCGCGCCGCCCGCCGTCGAGCAGCGCCACGTAGGTGGTGGCGGTCACCGCTCGCCTCCCCGGAGCAGCCGCTGCCGCCCGAGCCGGGCCCATTCGGAGCCGGGCGCGTGCGCCCGGGTGGCGAACTCGTCGGCGCGGTCGTGGTCGCGCTTGTGGGCCGCGACCGCTGCGGCGATGAGCGCGACCGGCTCGAGCGCCGGATCGGGAGGTTGCACGAGCTCCTTCGCGAAGGCGGTGCAGAAGCCGGTGTCGTACTCGCCGGAGCGGAAGGCCGGGTGGTCGAGGACGGCGCGC
>Ga0315275_10005501_pt1 | contig 12026 bp, 8 predicted proteins | sample YL17G03_0_MG_FD_205557 | JGI IMG/M metagenome (GOLD analysis project Ga0315275, IMG submission 205557) | Sediment microbial communities from Yellowstone Lake, YNP, Wyoming, USA - YL17G03_0 | ecosystem: Environmental > Aquatic > Freshwater > Lake > Sediment | place: USA: Wyoming | collected... | reverse complement strand
AATGGCCGCAAATCCGGCGGAATAACCGGCACAACATCGAGCACCATCCATTCGGGTTTGTTTGGACTGGCCTTTACGGCATTGACCATTTTAAGTCTTTTTGTCAGGTCTTTTATTTTCTGCTTGCTGCTGGTTTTGACCATAGCGGCCTTAAGTTCTCCGCCTAAATGTTCCAGGTCGAGTGCTGCCAGCAGGTCTCTTATGGCCTCGGCTCCCATGACCGCCTTGAATGAGTTTCCATACTTTGCGATAGCTTCGCGGTATTCTTCCTCGTTCAGAAGCTGTTTTACCTTCAGCGGGCTTTGTCCTGCATCCGTAACGACATAATCCTGGAAGTAGATGATTTTTTCAAGGTCGATTGTTTTCATCGCAAGCAGCGACCCGAGTCTCGACGGCATAGCCTTGAAGAACCATATATGCACCGCCGGCGCCGCAAGGTTGATATGCCCCATTCGTTTTCTTCGCACTCTGCTGTGCGTCACCTTTACCCCGCATCGGTCGCAGATGATGCCCTTGAATTTTGTTCCCTTGTATTTTCCGCAGGAACATTCCCAGTCTCTTTCCGGTCCGAAGATACGTTCGCAGAAAAGCCCGTCCTTCTCAGGCCTGTAGGTACGATAGTTAATCGTCTCAGGCTTTCTGACTTCTCCGAAGGACCAGCTTCGAATGTCGTTCGGGCTCGCTAAGCTTATCTTCACCGAACCGTAATCATTTATCTTATCATAAATACTTTCGTTCATTTAAGCTCACTCCTGACTTTCAGGTCTATAAAGCTTTTATTTTCGCCAAAAACTACAGATTCTTTTTACCACAGACTCTTTTTACCTATGCGTTTCTTTTCAAGCTGGATATTAAGTCCCAATCCTCGTATTTCGCTGCACAGAACATCGAAAGAAATCGGCGTGCCGGCCTCGAGCGTATTTTTACCCTTGACCATTGACTCATAGATTTTTGTTCTTCCTTCGACATCGTCGCTTTTAACCGTAAGCAGTTCCTGCAGCGTATAAGCGGCGCCGTAGGCCTCCAGCGCCCAGACTTCCATTTCGCCGAATCGCTGTCCTCCCGTCCTTGCCTTTCCTCCAAGCGGCTGCTGCGTGATAAGGCTGTAAGGCCCCGTCGAACGTGCATGAATCTTGTCGTCCACCAGGTGATGCAACTTCATCATATATATGTAACCGACGGTAATGGTCTGCTCGAAAGGCTCTCCGGTTCTGCCGTCATACAGTGTCGCTTTCATATCTGCGCCGATTTGAGCAAAAACCTCGTCCACAGCCGGGATAGTATTGTTTTGCGCCAGTTCTTTGCAGCGTTTTAGTACATGCTCGTTCGACTCGACCAGCAGTTGTTTTATTTCTTCTTCTGTCACGCCTGCAAAAACCGGGGTAAAGGCATCGAAGCCGAGCACCTTTGCAGCCCAGCCCAGATGCGTTTCCAGAATCTGCCCGACGTTCATTCTGCTTGGCACGCCGAGCGGGTTAAGGCATATATCAATAGGCGTCCCATCTTCAAGATATGGCATATCTTCGACCGACATAATTCTCGCGATAACGCCCTTGTTTCCGTGTCTTCCTGCCATTTTGTCGCCGATAGACAATGTGCGTTTGGTAGCAACGTATATCTTGACCATTTCAAGAACACCGCTGGGCAGTTCGTCCCCGTGTTTCATCCTCTCAAGTTTTATTTTTGCCTCCTCGGTAATTTCCGTAATCTTCGGTATGTATTTGTCAATGACGGTCTGTGCCTCCTGACGGACATTGGCCGGCTTGACCCATGTGATGTCAAAATTTTCAATCTGTTCGGAAATGACTTCTATTTCCTCGCTTGCGCCGACCTTCTGTCGGGTTGTCGGGTCGATAATAGCAACCTCAAACTTTTCGGATATCTCATTTATCATTTGTCTGAAGACGAGACACTGTCGCTGTTTCGTCTCGGTCTCATAATCCTTGGTTTTTTGCCTGTATTCCTTTTTCTGTTCATCGCTGCCGGCCCCTTTTCTGGTGAATCTGCTTGTCTTGATGACGAAGCCGTTGTATCCGCTGGGCAGTTCGAGCGAGTCGTTCTTGACGTCTTCGCCGGCTCTGCCGAAGATTGCATGCAGCAGTTTTTCCTCAGGCGTAAGTTCCGTCTTGCTCTTTGGCGAAACCTTTCCGACAAGTATGTCTCCCGCGTCGACGCGCGTGCCTTCCCGCACGATTCCGCTTTCATCGAGATTTCTCATAGCCTTTTCGCCGACGTTTGGAATGTCTCTGGTGAACTCCTCTCTGCCGAGTTTGGTCTCGCGGACCTCGACGCTGAACTCATCGATATGAATGCTGGTAAAGACATCGTCTCTTACAAGTTTTTCACTTATAAGAATAGCGTCCTCAAAGTTAAACCCGTCGAACGGTATAAATGCCACCAGCACGTTTTTCCCCAGCGAAAGCACGCCCTGGCTGCTTCCGCCGCCATCCGCGATGATATCGTTCTTCCTGACCTTTTGCCCGACGGATACTATCGGCACCTGATTGAGGCACGTTCTTTCGTTAAGGCCTACGAATTTTTCAAGCTCGTAAATGTTCGTATCGTCGATGACAATATTTTTTGCATCGACAGCCGTTACTGTTCCTGAAGTCCCGGCACGAACAACCATACTTGAATTTTTCGCAACATGTTCTTCCATCCCCGTCAAAACCAGTGGCGGTTCTGTCGTCAGCAGCGGCACTGCTTGCCGCATCATATTCGAGCCCATCAATGCCCTGTTAGCGTCGTCATGTTCAAGAAAAGGGATTAGCGCAGCCGAGATGCCGACAGTTTGTTTGCTTGATATGTCGATATAATTTACTTCCTTGCTGTCAACCTGTGCAAGTTCGCCCTGCTTTCTGGCAAGTACTATTCCTTCCTGCAGTTTCTCGGTTCCTCTTTTTATGCTTCCAGGCGGAGCAAAGGTCGCTTCCATTTCCTCGTCCGCCCTTAAATAAGCCACCTCGCCGGTAACTTTACCTTTTTCAGCCTTGCGGTAAGGCGTCAGCAGAAAACCGTACTCATCTATCATTGAAAAGATTGCCAGAGATGCTATAAGGCCGATATTTGTTCCTTCGGGCGTCTCTATCGGACATATTCTGCCGTAATGGCTGATATGTACGTCTCGAACTTCGAAGCCCGCTCTTTTTCTGTTAAGTCCGCCGGGCCCAAGAGCTGAAAGTCTCCGTTCATGAGTAAGCTGGCTCAGCGCATTGGTCTGGTCGACAACCTGGCTCAGCTCGCCTCTGCCGAAGAAATATTCAACACTGCTTGACACGCTTTTTGAATTGACAAGGTCGGCTATCCGGATAACCTGCTGCGGGTCTCTCATACTCATCCGTTCCTGAACGGTTCGGCGAAGTTTCAGAAGCCCTTTTCTGATTTCGTCCGAAGCAAGTTCGTCTATCGTTCTCAGTCTTCTGTTTCCCAGATGGTCGATATCGTCAATAACTCCCTGGTTGTTTCGCAACCCCACGATATATTTCATCGTGCTGAGAAAATCTTCAGGCTTTAGCGTCATTTCGTTTTCATCGATGTTTTGTTTGAATTTCCTGTTCAGTCTGAATCTGCCGACCCTGCCCAGCCGGTACCTGGCGGCGTCAAAAAACTTTTCATGGAACAGTGTTTTCGCCTTCTCGATATTAGGCGGGTTGCCGGGCCGAAGTCTGGCGTAAAGTTTCAGCAATGCCTCCTGGCAGCTTTCGCAGTCATCCTCGGCAAGAGTATTTAGCATCAGAGGGTCGATTACTTTTTCAATCACCTCAATTTCATTTTTTTTCCTCTTACCGCCAGATTTCGGTTCTTCATACGGCAAAGATAATTCGTCGAAATATTCTTTTTTAGAAGCACCTTTGCCAAGCTTATCATCAAGTAGCCACAATGGAAAATCTAATTGGCCTGGATACTTTGGATTAAGCTCTCTCGCTTTTTTAATTACTTTTTCTTTGTCGGAACTATCAGAAATAAGGCCTAACTTTTCCATTATATTGCATACATGTACATCGGCTGAGATATCAATATTATTCTTATCTTCGAAGGGCTTTACATACGGCAATGCCTTAGCATTGCGGTGCAACATATTAACCAGCAGTGATGCAATCTTCTCGCCAATTCCAAATATCTTATCTGCTTCTTCTTTAACCTCCTTAGCTGATTTATCAGCCCAGAATTTTTCAACCTTTCCACCGTGTTTTTCATCTATTACCTTGCAGAAGTCGATAATTGCCTCCGCTGCCTTGCTTGCAGCCTGTCCGCTGATACAATTCTTCAAATCTTCCTTAGAACACTTTGCAAGAACTTTAACATCTAAACCAAACTTTTTTTCAATCTCCTGAGGGGCTTTGTACGAATTTGCTGATTGTATACCATATCGCATACAACAAACTGCTATAACAAGTGCGAGCGGATTTGATGTTATAAGCTTCCTCTGCTCATCATTTTCCAACTCCGGAAATGGCTCAGCATTTTTTCCTTTACCATAATCTAAAATGGCTTTAACAATCTCCTTCTCATTAGTCGTTTTTACATCAACTCTTTCTGAGCTTATTTCGCTTGCCCGTTGAATTTGCCCGACCCTGTCTCCTATTTGTGTGCCGGCTTCGACGATAATTTCACCCGACGACGTATCGACGACAGGCCCTACCGCCCACATCAGCGGGTCGAGCTTTTCGACGGAGATGACTTTTGTCTCATAAAACAGCCTTATAATCGCCTCGCTGGTGCCGTACTGTTCTCCCATTGCACGCAGAAACATCGAGGCCGGAATCTTGCTGGACTGGTCGATTCTGACGATGAGAACGTCTTTTCTCGTAACGGTAATTTCTATCCAGCTCCCGCGTTCCGGTATAATTCTCCCGCCGTGCAGGACTCTGTCGCCCTCTTTGCTTTCGATAAGAAAATCGACGCCCGGCGAACGGTGAAGCTGGTTGACGATAACGCGTTCGGCCCCGTTGATGATAAACTCTCCGCCGCCTATCATTATCGGAATTTCTCCGATATAGACAATCTGTTCCGCAATGTCGGCCGAATCGCTTCGCTTCAGCCTGCAGCCTATCTTTATGGGATAGCCGTAAGTCAGTCTCAGTTCCCGGCACTCGTTCGGCGAGTATCTGGGCCTGTCGAACTCGTATCCGAGATATTCAAGACTCATTGTCTTGTCGTAGCTCTCGATGGGAAAAATTTCCTTAAAGAGCGCCTCAAGCCCGATACTCTTTCTTTTTTGCGCCGCTACTTCGGCCTGCAGAAATCTTTCGTAGCTGGCACGCTGAACTTCGATAAGATTCGGGATGCCGATTGCATCTGCGATTTTCCCGAAATCTCTTACGGTTCTTGTAACCATCACACACTCCCTGACAAATGTGTCGATTTATCTTTGTTTAGCCGCCGCCGGCACGGCGGCGCGTTTAGTATTTAGCCCCCGGTTTCACCGGGGGTTTTCCTTGTTATTTATTTTATCTCAACAACAGCGCCCGCCGACTCAAGCTGCTTTTTTGCAGCTTCTGCTTCGTCTTTGCTGACGCCCTGTTTTACAGGCTTTGGTGCGCCGTCCACGAGGTCTTTTGCCTCTTTCAGTCCCAGGGCCGTAAGAGCTCTTACTTCCTTTATGACCTGGATTTTCTTGTCTCCGAATTCCTTGAGTATAACGTCGAAGGTGGTCTTTTCTTCAGCCGCAGCAGTCCCGGCGCCTGCCGCGCCTGCCGCAGGTCCTGCCATCATAACCGCGCCGCCGGCAGGTTCAATGCCGTGAACTTCTTTCAGATAATCGCCGAGTTCCTTTGCCTGCATAAGTGTCAATTTGACAATTGCGTCGCCCAGTTTCTTTATTTCTGAACTGAACTCTTTTACTGTTTCGTCTGCCATTTTATTACTCCTGTAAACTATCGCTTCGCGGCAGCCGGGACTACGCCGTCTCGTTTAACCCTTTTCAGGGACACCCGTCAAAGCAAGCTAATTAAATCTCAAAAATTATTTCAAAGAACAACCAATTTAAAATATTCAATATTAAATTTTATGCCGCTTGTTTCTCTGCCTTATCTGCAATGGCTTTTATGCATCCTGCGATTATGCCCGCCGGCGCTGCGATTGCTCCTGCCAGCCGTCTGCCAGGCGAATTTGCAAGCATAACGATTTCGCCCTGCAGTTCGGCTCTGCTTTTCATATTTACAAGCTGCCCAGCCGCTACCGCATCAAGAGCCGTTCCATCGACGTAAGCGCCCTTGAATTTTATTACCTTCTTTCCGACGCTGGCGGCCTTGATTTCCTTTGCCAAATCAACGACGCTGTCGCCGCCATATACAACGGTGCAGGAGCCTGTGGCAAACAGCCCGGCTGCCGCACTCATTCCCATCGCGGCCACAGCCTGTTTCATCATCGCGTTTTTCACCATCGTCAGTTTGATTCCTTTATGCCGTAGTTTCCCGCGCAACTGGTTGTTTACTATTCCGTCGATTCCCGTCATATCGACAACGAGAAACTCGTTAACGCCTGTGAATCTTTTCGCCAGTTCATTCGCAAGAATCTGTTTTACGTATTTACTCATATTTTCACCTGAAATATTTTGGTTTAGAATTCCGCCGCATCTACCTGGACGCCCGGGCTCATTGTTGCCGATATGGCCACTTTCTTGATATAAGTCCCTTTTGATGCCACAGGTTTTATCTTTTTCATTAATGCCATAAATGCCCGGATATTGTCGGATAGTTTCTGTTCGTCAAAGCTTTGCTTGCCCACAACAATGTGCACGTTTCCGCCGGCATCGTTCTTGAATTCCGCTTTTCCTGCCGCAAATTCCTTAATGGCTGTAATAATGTCCTGCGTAACTGTCCCGGTTTTGGGCGAAGGCATTTTGCCCTGCGGTCCTAAAATTTTTCCCAGTCTGCCGGCCTTGCCCATTACCTTTGGCGAAGCGATTGCTACATCGAAGTCCATCCAGCCACCGGTAATCTTTTTGATTAGCTCATCGCAGCCTGCTTCGATTGCGCCTGCCTGTTTTGCAGCGTCAATGTCCGAATCTTCGCAGAAAGCTATAACTTTTTTGCTCTTTCCGACTCCGTGCGGCAGTGAAACGGCGCCCCGGACAATCTGGTCGGACTGCTTGGGGTCTATTCCGAGCCATACGACGCAATCGATGCTCTGGTCGAATTTGCCCGGCGGAAAAGATTTTACCTTCTTCACTGCCTCTGTCAGGCTCACCGGTCCGCTCGGCAAATCCTTTGCCGCATCTTTATATCTCTTGCCTCTTTTTCTCATATCTTTACTCCGCGAAATTTAATGAGTATTCGCTCCCACTCTTTCAGCCGTGGTAAGCTGCAAAATTTAAAAATTAAAATTCAAAACCTTGGCTCGGCCTTCGGCCGAAATTTTCTTTACTTCCTTACTTCTTTTTGTAATTCATTTTTATTCGTGTTCGTTCGTGGTTCTAATTTCCTTATTTCTCTATCTCGATTCCCATACTTCTTGCTGTGCCTTCGATAATCTTGCGCGCCTGGTCGATATCAAATGCGTTAAGGTCTTTCATTTTTCTTTCAGCTATTTTTTTTACTTGTTCTTTGGTAACTTTTCCGACCTTTTCCTTATTTGGCACGCCGCTTCCCTTTGCAAGTTGTGCCTCTTGTTTAAGCAGCACTGCTGCGGGAGGACTTTTTACGATAAATTCAAATGTCTTGTCTGCATATACAGTTATCTCAACAGGCACAATGGTGCCGTTTAGGTCTTTGGTCCGTTCATTAAACTGCTGAACAAACTGTCCGATATTGACGCCGTGCTGTCCCAGGGCAGGCCCGATTGGCGGGGCAGGCGTCGCCTGTCCCCCAGGCGCCTGTAATTTTATTTTTGTCTTTATTACCTTTGCCATCTTTTACCTTTTCCCTTTTTATCTTATTAATCGCTGATTACACAGATTAAAAAATTCGTGTTCATTTTTATCCGCCTCCGGCGGACGTGGTTAATTTTTCCCTTACACCTTTTCAATTTGCCAGTATTCGATATCGAGCGGGGTGCTTCTTCCGAAAATTGTAACAATGACTCTGACAACGCCGCGTTCGCTATCGATTGAATCGACGGCTCCTTCGAAGTTTTCAAAGGCCCCTTCTCTGATTTTTACGACGTCTCCTTTCGCGAAATCGACCTTTATGTTCGCGGCCGCTTGTTCCGTGGCCCTTTCGACCTCGACGAGCACTTTTGCAACATCGCTGTCACTCATAGGAACGGGCAGGCCTTCTGTGCCGACGAAATCGCCGACTCCGATGGTTTCTTTTATCAAAAACCACGCCTTTTCGCTGATTTTCCCGTCTTCGCCGGGCTCAATTTCCATAAAAACGTAACCAGGATAAAGCTTCCGCTTGAAGACCTTTTGTTTTCCGCCGCGGATGCGCTTGACCTGTTCGACCGGCACGACGATTCTGCCGATAACGCTTTCCAGGCCGTCAAGCGTAACCTTTCTCGCAAGGGCTTCTTTAACTTGTTCCTCCCTGTTGGAGGCTACTCTTAATACATACCATCGCATAAAAGTTCACTTATTCCGTTTAACAATTTTACCCGCCGTGGGCGGGCCTCCTGTTTACCTCGCCGTAGCCTTGCGAAGGCGGGCCGCAGGCAGGGCATTTATATTCCCAGAACGGTTGCGAAAAACAGATTGAAGCAGAAGTCTGCCAGTCCCAGCATTGCCGCTGTCAGGAATACGACTATGATAACGACGAAGGTGGACACTGTTATTTCTCGTTTTGAGCTGAAGCTGACTTTTTTTAGTTCGCCTTCTGCTGAAATCATAAAATCTGCTACTTTGGGCTTGTTGACGAGCCAGTAAAGTCCGAGTGCTGCCAGGCCAAACACTCCCAGCGGCACGGTAACGGTTATCCACAATCCGATTGTTTCGCTGACATTTATCGCTGCTGTCAGTTTTTGATAAAGTATCCAGCAGCCGATACCCGCGATTATTGCTGTTGCAACAGCGCTGTACAGTCGGGTGTTTTTCCCCTGGCCCCATTTATATTTTTCAATCAGCATTCAAAACCTTATCAGACAATTAAAAATTTAAATTCAAAATTATTGGAATCCGCTTTCCGCCTTCGCACATTTGTGCTTCGACGGACAAATCGGCGGATGATTTTCCTTGCGTTTTTATTTCCTTACCTCCTTGCTTCCTTGATTCCTTACTTCTTTATTTCCTTATTTCCTTCCGGCAAACAGCAGGCCAGGGAGGGATCGAACCCCCAACCTGCGGTTTTGGAGACCGCCGCTCTGCCAATTGAGCTACTGGCCTATTCCTAAATTTGAATTTTCAAGCTTCATCTATACATCCGCCTTCGGTAAACCTTCATCAGACAAGATTGCGGCTCTCAAATGTCCTTTTCAGGATTAACATATCAGGCTATTTACGCCTTATTTTGTGAACAGTGCGTTTTCGCTCAGTTTTGCAGAACTTCTTAAGCTCGATTTTTGGAGTCCCCTGTACGACATTCATACTGGTGCGATAATTTCTGCTACCGCACTCAGAACATTCCAGCCAAACATCTTCTCTTTTTTTCGCCTTAGCCATTTTATATCCGCGTAAAAATCAGTCCGGTGGCCGTTATTTCAGAATCTTCGTAACAACGCCGGCTCCAACGGTCCTTCCGCCTTCACGTATAGCAAACCTCAGGCCCTCTTCCATAGCTATAGGCGAGATGATTTCGACTTCCATACCAATGTTATCGCCAGGCAGACACATCTCAGCAGGTTTTCCTTCCCTGCTCTTGATTGCTATAACGCCACCGGTAACATCAGTCGTTCTAAAATAGAACTGCGGCTTATAGCCGGCAAAAAACGGCGAGTGACGCCCACCTTCATCCTTGGTAAGCACGTACACCTCTGCCTCGAATTTGGTATGAGGAGTAATCGAACCCGGTGCGGCAATAACCTGCCCGCGTTGCAGTTCATCTTTCTCAACGCCTCGCAGCAGCAAGCCGACGTTATCACCTGCCTGTCCTTCATCGAGCGTTTTGTTGAACATTTCAACGCCGGTAACGATCGACTTGCGGGTTTCCTTGTTAAGGCCGATGATTGCGATTTCATCGCCCACGTGGACTTTACCACGATCAATTCTTCCTGTTCCTACTATTCCTCGTCCCTTGATGCTGAAAACGTCTTCGACCGGCATCAGGAATGGTTTATCGACTTCCCTAACGGGAATAGGAATATACTCATCCATTATCTTAAGCAGCTCCTCGATGGGCTTGCAGGCAGGGTCGTCAAGTTTAGTGGCCTTCATTGCCGTAATTGCGCAGCCGCGAATAATCGGCGTCTCATCTCCGGAAAATTTATACTTCTCCAGCAGTTCACGAATTTCCATTTCTACAAGGTCGATTAGTTCAGGGTCGTCAACGAGGTCGATCTTGTTGAGGAAAACAACGATTTTGGGCACGTTAACCTGCCTTGCCAACAGGATATGCTCCCTTGTCTGCGGCATAGGGCCATCGGCAGCAGAAACCACCAGGATGGCTCCATCCATTTGGGCTGCGCCGGTAATCATATTTTTTACATAGTCAGCGTGTCCCGGGCAGTCGATGTGAGCGTAGTGACGATTTTCGGTAATGTATTCAACGTGTGCGGTAGAAATTGTCAGAATCTTTGTCGGGTCTCGGCGTCCCTGTGATTCGGAAGCCTTGGCGATCTCGTCATAAGATTTGAATTTGCACAGGCCTTTCAGCTCCATAACTTTTGTCATAGCTGCGGTAAGCGTGGTTTTTCCGTGGTCAACGTGTCCGATTGTACCAACGTTAACGTGCGGTTTTGTCCTTTCAAATACTACCTTAGCCATTTTTTGCTAACCTCCAACTTGTCTTTAGATATTTTTCGAATACCTTAATTTTTATTTTTAATAAACCGACATTTCGGCTACTGACCGATTAAGCCTGCCCGTCTCGCCTCGGCTCGCCGAGGTCGAATTTATTACAGGTCATATATATCAAACTTAGCTGCTGATGGGATTTGGACCCATGACCTCGTCCTTACCAAGGACGCGCTCTACCAGCTGAGCTACAGCAGCAATCCCGCCATCCGGCTTCGTTAAAAACTTCGCCGCGACAAGCAGACGGGTAAAATTCCAGCAACCATAATAGACATTGACAGACACTATCTGTTTGACAATACGATTAAACCACGCCAGAGGCGGGTAAACTTCAGCCTTACAGATATATCCAAAACGCTGATAACAGCACTGAAAACACTCAATATCCCCGCCTGCGCGAGGACAAGCTTATCTTCCCTTGCCTAAAAATGCAAAGGGATTCCCTGTAAAGATTTCGCCAAAAACGAATTTGTGAGTATATTCAAACGCTATAGAAATGCAATTATTAAAAGAAAAAATTTAAAAATTTTTTATTTTTACTTAGATATTTTACCCATTTTATACAGGAGTTAAGGAGTCTTTTTGTGTTGTTTTAGCAACATCCGATAATATCGACTAAATAAGGCACAAATTGGCCAAAAAATATAGCCACCAAGACACTAAGGCACGAAGTTTTAGTTTTATATCACTTTTCTTCGTGTCCTAGTGCCCCCCGCCTTCGCGGGGGCAGGCTTCGTGGCTATGGGCCCGCAAGGATTCGAACCTTGGACCAATGGATTATGAGTCCACTGCTCTACCGGACTGAGCTACGAGCCCGAAGATAATCAATTTTAACCTGCCTGAGGAGAAATTTCAAGGAGATTACCACAAAGAAACCACGGGGCAAATATTTCGGAGAATTCGCGGCGTTAAACTTTGAAGAAGATAGCCACCCCGATGAGATAGTCCAAGGGACCCTGATGAGATAGCTGCGGCATCTCACAGGGTAAACATCTCACGGGACAAGCTCCGACACTAAGACACGAAATTTTTTTAATCACTGATTCCTTCGACAGGCTCAGGACAGGTACGCAGACCCGCCTCGCCTATGGCGAGCAAGCTGAGGCGGACAAGTTATACCAATTGTGATTAATCTTTGCGCTCAGCGTACTTTGCACGGCAGACTGACTTGATGATTTCAGGATTGAGTGCGGCTTTTTGC
>Ga0315275_10005500_pt1 | contig 12026 bp, 8 predicted proteins | sample YL17G03_0_MG_FD_205557 | JGI IMG/M metagenome (GOLD analysis project Ga0315275, IMG submission 205557) | Sediment microbial communities from Yellowstone Lake, YNP, Wyoming, USA - YL17G03_0 | ecosystem: Environmental > Aquatic > Freshwater > Lake > Sediment | place: USA: Wyoming | collected... | reverse complement strand
CGCACGTCGGAGACGCCGATGCGGACGGTGGCGTTGGTGTCGCCGGGCTGCGGGATGCGGATCTGGTCCCACGTGGGGTGACGGCCGGAGAAGTCGCTGATCTGGATGACCGGCTCCCGGCTCTCGTTCACCTGCCAGTAGGCGACGTAGCGGCTGTCCGGCGACCAGTTCCACGCCTGGGCCAGCCCGAACTCCTCCTCGTAGACCCAGTCGAAATGGCCGTGGTAGAGCGTCTCCGTCGCGCCCGTCGTGAGGCGCCGCTCGGCGCGGGTCGCGAGGTCCACGACGTACATCTCGCCGTCGCGCTCGGAGCCGAGCAGCGCGCCGTCGGGCGAGAGCTCGGCCGTGCGGGCGCCGCGCGTCGCGAGGCGCAGCTGGCGGTCGGCGAGGGAGTAGACGAAGTAGTCGGAGGTGCCGGAGCGGCGGTACAGCGGCCGGAACCGGGTCTGGAAGACCAGGTTCCGGAAGTCGCGCGACCAGTCGAACGACTGGTACGTGAACGGCGCCGCGGTGTCGGGGAAGGTGAGGCCCTGCGCGGAGAAGAGCAGGGTGTCGCGGCCGGTGGCCGGATCCATCGCCCGGATCTCTTCGCCGTTGGCGCCGCGCGTCGTGAACGAGAAGCGGCGGCCGCCCTCGATCCAGACCACGCCGGCGGGGCCGTTGCGGCCGCCGAGCGACCTCCCGGACTGGAGCGCTTCCTGCATGGTGCGGAAGGCGGTCTTCTGCTGGGCCCAGGCGACCGCGGGGGCGAGGAGGAGAACGAGGACGAACGCGCGGACCGTCTTCAGTTGCATCGGAATTCTCGCTGCGAGAGGTTCGGGAATGCTTCGGTGCGGGGTCGCTAGACGTTGAACCGGATGTTCAGGATGTCGCCATCCACGACGACGTAGTCCTTGCCTTCGATCTTGAAGTGGCCGGCCTCACGCACCGCCGGCTCGGATCCATACTGCACGAACACCTCGTACGGGATCACCTCGGCCCGGATGAAGCCGCGCTCGAGGTCGGAGTGGATCTTGCCGGCCGCGGGCCGCGCCTTGGTGCCGCGCAGGATGGGCCAGGCGCGCACCTCGTCGGGGCCGACGGTGAAGAACGAAACGAGATCGAGCAGCCCGTAGGCGGTGCGGATGAATCGGGTCTGCGCCGATTCCGTGAGGCCGAGGTCTTCGAGGAAGGCTTTCTGGTCGGCGGGGTCCATCGTCGCGATCTCGGCTTCGACGCTGGCGGAGAGGACGAGCCCCGCCGCGTGGAGCGATGCCAGCCGGTCCGCGATGGCCGCCGGCAGGGGCTGCGCCGCCTCCCCCTCGCTCCGGTTCACCACCACCATCAGCGGGCGGTCGGTGAGGAAGCCATAGCCCGACAGCTTGCTGCGGTCCAGCGCGAGCGGCGGCAGGGACCTGAGGGGCTGCTCCGCTTCGAGCGTCGCCTTCATCAGAGCGAAGGCGGATACCTCGAGCGGGTCGGGCTTGTCCTTCTTGGCGCGGTCGATGCGCCGCTCGACCGCGGTGAGGTCGGCGAGGAGGCACTCGGTGAGGAATGCGTCGAGGTCGCCGACGGGGTCGGCGTCGGTCTCCAGCGCGGGATTGGGGAAGGCCCGCAGGACCAGGCACAGGACGTCCTGGTCGCGGATCTGCTGGAGCGCCTTGCCGGACAGACCCTTGTGCTCGGCGCCATGCTCGCCGGGGATGTCGCTGAAGACGATCTCGGCGTAGGTGGTCTTCTTGGGAGAGAAGACGCCGCTCAGTTTGTCGATGCGGGCGTCGGGCACCTTCACCGCGCCGAGGTGCACCTCGCCGCCGAAGCCGACGGGGACGTTGAGGCCGGTCAGCGTGTTGAAGACCGTCGTCTTCCCGGAACCCGCGAAACCCACCAAGCCGATGCGCATCTCCGAAACATCCGATGCGCGGGCCGGAAGCGCCAGGCGCGCAGTCCTCCGCCGGCGCCGCGCTCACGCCGCAAGCCGTCGCCGACCGGTGTCCGCTACGTCTCCTGGAACTTCTGCGCTTCCTCCCACTCCCCTTCGACGCCGAGCCGTGCCGCCCATCGTTCGAGTTCGGGGCGATCCACCAGGTCACCACTGACGCGCAGCATCAGGCGAATGTCGCGCAGGTGGCGATCAGACTTGCCCATCTGGTAGTAGCGGAGCTTGCTCAGGATCACCGCTTCGATGGGCGCCAGGAAGATTTCGTCATCGTCGACGCGCCGCGCGACCTTGTGGGCGAATGCCCAGGCGTTGAGCGCGTCGTTGCCCGGCAGATACACGTCCGCCCGCAGAGCCGTCAGGTTGTGGATGACGTTGAAGTGGCCGTGCGCCGGGCGCTCGCTCTCCTCCGCGATCACCTCCACCGGCGGAACGTAGAACTCCTCGGCGGACCAGGCGCCGGCGAACCGGCGGGCATCCCCCGGCCGGAGTGCGATCACGAGGTCGATGTCGCGGGTGAGCCGCGGCTCGCCGTAGATGACCGACGCCACGCCACCGGTGACCAAGTAGGGGATGCGCAGTTGGTTGAGGGGCCGAACGAAGAGCGCGATGAGACTCGGGTCGGTCATGGCGCCTCGCGGCGGAAGATCTCTCTGACTTCCGCCTCGACCTGTTCGGGCGACCAGTCCGGGTGCCGGCCCCGGACACCGGCCGCCGTGAGCGACCACGCCTGGCGCCAGAGGGCGTGCATGACCGCCACCTTCTCGGTGGCACTCATGGCGCGGAGGCGGGTCAGTTCGAGGTCGAGGATCGAGGGCATGACTCAGATAATGGTACGCCGGGTAGGTACAGAGACAAGGCGGCAGTCGACACTGCCGCGCTGGACCAGCCCCTCGTTTTACCACCGGCACGCCTCGACATCGGTCCTGGAGAAGGCGTCACCCACGAACCGCAGGGGTCCGTCATCGCGCGCCCGCCAGCCGCCGCACCAGAGCGGACAGCGAGATCGCCGTCACGCCATCTCGAAGGGGCCACTCGTCAGCGCCGCCGTGCACAACGTACGCCTCGCGGGGACGCAACACGGCGCGTCCGGCCAGCGATTCCCCGGCCTGACGCATCAGGTCCAGGGCGGCCGATCCCAGCAGCAGGAAGCGTCCGGTACGGCCGCGGGCCGCGCGCCCATCGTCGCCGCCGCCGCGCAGAGTCCCGAACAGCCCCGGCGCCCACTTGCGATGGCGTACTGCAAGGCGGTCAATTATCCCCGCCATGGAATTCCTCAACTTCCTGCTCATCCTCTGCGCCGCGTGGCTGGTGTGGCGCCGTCCCGAGCGCGAACGCCTGGCGTTCGGGCTCCTCGTCGCCAGTTGCCTGCTGATGGCGCTCCTCTTCTTCGTCGGGGCGCGCGGCTCCATCGTGCCGGGGGTGAACCTGTGAGCGCGCTCACCGAGGCGCGGCTCCGGGCGATCCTCGCCTGGGTGGTGATCGTCCTCGTCAGCGGTCCGGTGGCCGGCGCCGTGTTCCTCGGCGCGCTCCACGGCGACTCGCCCTGCATCCTCTGCTGGGCGCAGCGGACGTCGATGGTGCTGATCGCCCTGGTCGGGCTGTTCGTGATCCGCTACGGGCCGCGCCCGCGCTACGTCGGCATGGTGGTGCTGCTCGGTGTCTTCGGCCAGTACATGGCGCTGCGCCACTCGGGGCTCCATCTGGCCCGGGACATCGGGCAGGGCTTCAGCGCCGCGGTCTTCGGCGCCCACACCTACAGCTGGTCGTGGTTCGTCCACGTCGCGGCGCTGGCGGTGATCGGCGTGCTGCTGCTGTTCCTGCGCGAGGTGGCCGGCGCCGAGCAGCCGCACGAGACGCGGGGCGCGAGCCGGTTCGCGTTCGGGCTCTTCCTCGTGGTGGTGGGCGCCAACGCCCTGCAGGCGTTCGTCTCGACGGGGCCGCCGCCGTTCATGGGGCAGAGCGACCCGGTGCGGCTGTCGCTGAACCCCAAGCACTGGGTGTGGTCGATGGATGAGCTGACGAGCCCCGCGCCGATCTCGCTGCGTGGGTCGTGGACGGTGCCGCAGCCCGAGGTGACCGCGGCCGCGGCAGACCCCGCCTCGGCGCGCGGGCCGCTCGCCAACCTCCCGACGCTCGCCGTGTCGGGTTGGGAGCGCGTCGGCGTGCCGCTCGAGGGGACGCTGCGCGGCCTCGCCCGCGACTCGGCGACCGGCCGCTATCTGGCGGTCACCGAGGGCTACGGTGTGTTCCTGCTGGACAGCACCACCGCGCAGGTCCTGCACCACGTGGCGCTGGACGGCGGTTTCAGTATCGATCTCACGCCCCTCACCGGCGCGGCGTTCCTAGGCGACACGCTGGCCGTCGTCGGCACGAACAAGAGCTGGGTGCTGCTGCGGCCCGATGCCAAGGCGGACGCCGGCGAGATGTGGCGCCGCTTCCGCGCGACCGACGGTGGCGTGAGCGAACTGGGCCGCGGCCGGTTCGCGACGGTCCGGGCCCGCCTGCAGTACGTGCTCTCGCTGGCGTTCGACCCGGCGGCGCAGGAGCTGATCACGGTCAGCGTGCCGAGCGAGCGGCAGAAGCGGCTCGTCGTGTCGCGGTTCGCGCGCCGGGACCGGATGCTCTCGTCCGAGTTCGTCCCGCGGCTCGGCGCGGGGCTCGCCGCCAGCGGGGAACACCGCTCGCTGGCCGAGTACGTCGTGACGGGGGCTGCGGTGGCGGCCGGCCGGCTGTACGCCATCAGCGCGGCGTATTCGACGTTGCTCGTGATCGACCTGCAGGCGCGGACAGTGCAGGCCGCCTACGCCGTGCCCGGTCTCCAACATCCCGTCGGCGTGGCCGTGCGCGGCTCCCAGGTCCTCGTCGCGCAGGCGGACGGGCGGATTGCCGTCCTGGAGCGCCCCGCGCCCTAGGCGCGCCCTCAGCGCGGCAGCACGCGGGGGAACGCAGTGGCGCGCTCGCTGCGCGCGGAGGAAGGACGCCGACCAGGAACGAACTAGACGGGGAAGGGTAAGGGGGCGCACCGTCACGGGTTGCCAAGGCGCTGCGGCTTGCCAGGGCGGCGCCCCGCGGCCCACATTCTCCGCCATGCGCCTCCTCGCCCTCCTGCCGCCAGCGGTGGCGCTCCTCGCCGCCTGCGCTCCCGCGCAACTGACGCCGCCCGCTCCCGTCGCCCCGAGACCCGCGATGCTCCCGTTCCAGGACCCCGACCTGCCGCTCGAGTCTCGCGTCTCCTCTTACCTCTCACTTCTGACCGTGGACGAGAAGGTGGGGCAGCTGATGAACGCAGCCCCCGCTGTCCCTCGTCTGGGTCCGGCTGCTTACGATTGGTGGAACGAAGGGCTGCATGGCGTGGCCAGGGCTGGTCTCGCGACCGTCTTCCCGCAGGCCATCGGATTGGCGGCGACGTGGGACGCCCCCCTGCTGTTCCGCGTGGCCACCGCCATCTCGACCGAGGCGCGCGCCAAGCACCACGACGCCCTGCGCCACGGCCGGCAGGGGATCTACGAGGGGCTCACCTTCTGGTCGCCCAACATCAACATCCTCCGCGACCCGCGCTGGGGCCGCGGCATGGAGACGTACGGCGAGGACCCGTTCCTCACCGGCCGCCTCGCCGTCCAGTTCGTGCGCGGGATGCAGGGTGACGATCCGCGCTACCTCCGCGTCGTCGCGACCCCCAAGCACTTCGCCGTGCACAGCGGCCCGGAGGGCGGCCGCCACGGCTTCGACGCCGTCGCGACCGAACACGACCTCTGGGACACCTACCTCCCCGCCTTCGAGGCTGCGGTCGTCGAGGGCGGTGCGTGGTCGGTGATGTGCGCGTACAATCGCCTGGGGGGCTCGCCCGCCTGCGGCGACCGCCGACTGCTCCAGGAGATCCTGCGTGACGGCTGGGGCTTCCCCGGGTACGTCGTCTCCGACTGCGATGCCGTGGACGACATCCGCGCCGGCCACCGGCTCACCGCCGACTCGGCGGAAGCCGCCGCGATGGGCCTGCGCGCCGGGACCGATCTCAACTGTGGCCGCGCCTACGCGAGCCTCTCCGAGGCGGTGCGCCGCGGCCTCGTGAGCGAGCGGGACGTGGATACCTCACTCGCCCGGCTGCTGCGCGCCCGGCTCCGCCTCGGGATGTTCGACCCGCCGGCGCGCGTGCCCTACGCCGCCACGCCGATCACCGAGAACAACTCTCCGGCGCACCGCGCTCTCGCGCTGGAAGCGGCGCGGAAATCGGTCGTGCTGCTGCGCAACGAGGGCGGGGCATTGCCGCTGCGCCGCGACCTCGGCACGATCGCCGTCATCGGTCCCAGCGCCGACGACGCGGACGTGCTCCTCGGCAACTACAACGGCGTCCCGCGGGAGCCGGTCACGCCGCTGGCCGGGATCCGGCGCAAGGTGGCGGCCGGACGCGCGGCCGGGCGGACAGGCGGACGAGCGGACACGCGGACGAACACACGAGCGGACTCGCCAGGTGCCACGGAGGTGATCTACGCCCAGGGCAGCGACTGGGCCGCGGCGACGCCGGTGCTGCGGGTGGTGCCGCCCTCCGCACTCGGGCCGGACGGCCTCACCGGCGCGTACTTCGCGACGCACGACTTCAGCGGGGCCCCGGTCGTGACGCGCGTGGACTCCGCGCTGGACTTCACGTGGTGGGAGGAGCCGCCGCTTCCGGGTGTCCCGGCGGACAGCTTCAGCGTGCGCTGGACCGGGACGATTCGAGCGCCCGTCACCGGCCGCTACGCGCTCGGCCTCCGCGGGCTCGGCGGCGCGAAGCTCGTGCTCGACGACTCGATTTTAGTGCAGTTCTCCGACCGGCACGTGGTCCTCACCGAGTCCCGAGCGGTGGACCTCGTCGCCGGGCAGCCGCGCCGCATCCGGGTGGAGTACGTCGACCGGCGCGCCTACGCGAGCATCCAACTCGTCTGGTCAGTCCCCGCGCCCGACCGCTTGGCGGAGGCGGTCGCAGCCGCGGGGCGCGCCGACGCCGTGGTGCTGGTGCTCGGCCTCTCGCCGCGTCTGGAGGGCGAGGAGCTGCCGGTGCGGGTGCCGGGTTTCGACCGCGGGGACCGGACGGACCTCGATCTCCCGGCGGAACAGGACGCACTGCTCCGCGCGGTCGTCGCGACGGGAAAGCCGGTGGTGCTCGTCCTGCTCAATGGCGGCGCGCTGGCGGTCGGCTGGGCCGCCGAGCACGTGCCCGCCATCGTGGAGGCGTGGTATCCGGGGCAGGCGGCGGGCGACGCGATCGCCGACGTCCTCTTCGGCGACGCGAATCCCGGTGGCCGGCTGCCGGTGACGTTCTACCGGTCGGTGGACCAGTTGCCGCCATTCACGGACTACGGGATGGCGGGTCGCACCTACCGCTACTTCCGCGGCGAGGTGCTCTTCCCGTTCGGGCACGGGCTGTCGTACACGCGCTTCCGGTACCGCGACCTGCGCGTGGCGGGTGGTGCTTCGGCCGCGGCGGTGCGCGCGGGCGACTCGCTCGCCGTGTCCGTCGAGGTCGAGAACGCCGGCGCGGTGGCGGGGGACGAGGTGGTGCAGTTGTACGTGAGCGAGGAGAACGCCGCGCCGCCCGCGCCGGTCCGCTGGCTCGCGGGCTTCGAACGGATCGCGCTGCGGCCCGGCGAACGGCGACGTGTGGCGTTCACGCTGGTGCCGCGCGCCCTCTCACTGGTGAACGGGGCGGGGGAGCGCGCCGTCGCACCGGGCCGCTACGAGATCAGCGTGGGCGGGAAGCAACCCGGATTCCGCGGCCTGGCGGATGCGGCGACGACAGAGGTGCTGGCGACCCGCGTGCAGGTTACCGGCGCGCGGACCGTCAGCAGGCGGTAGCGACGTCGGCGGATGCGCGGCGTCCGCTGACGGCTGAAAGCTGACGGCTGACGGCTCAGCGAAGCACGAGCGCCGCGCTGAGCCGGGTCACGTACGCGATGGTGTCGTCCAGGTGGACGTTGCCGGGCAGGGAGAGGTCGCCGAGCGCCGCGACGTGGCTCGCCGCCTGCACCGCGAGGCCGACGTGCGAACCCAGCGGGATGTCGTAGCCCACCCCAAGGGTGAGGCCGACGCCGGTCCCCTTCGCCGAGGCGGGAGAGCCGTCGGTGCCGCTGGACGCCACCGGCCCCTCCACGATCCCCGTTCCGCCGCGCAGGAAGAACCGCCTCCCGTGCAACGGATACCATTGCGCCACGACGGTGAGACTCCGCACGTGCTCGCGCGGCCCTCGCTCCCAACTCGTCCAGAGCTGGCCTTCGAGGCCGAGCACGACCTTCGGGGACAACGAGAGGCCGAGGGTGAAGGTCACAGTCGTCCCGTGCGCCGTGCCGACGCCAGTGCACGTGGTGCACCGCACGCGCAATCGCCCCAACCCGGTGCCGCCGTCCAGCCAGAAGCCCTTTCTCGCCCGCTCCTGGGCCGCGGCCGGGCCGGCCAGGAGGGCCCCGAGCAGTCCGGCGGCGAGGGCCGCGCGTCGCGCGGCCGCGATGGACGTGGTCAGCCTCACCACGGACTCTCATCTGACGCCGGGATGCGGTTGGGCTGCCAGGTCAGGAAGAGCCGAAACTCGGGAAAGCGCGTCGCCTCTCCGAGTTGACCCCGATAGGCGCTGCGCCGCTGGTACCAGCCGGCGTAGGCCCCCACCCCGACCGTGGGCGTGACCGGCAGCACGGCCTCGACGCTGGCGAATTTCGTGTAGTGGTCCGCCGACGAGCCGCTCACGGAGTGCAGGTACGCCCAGTGCCATCGGGCGGAGAGCACCGGCGTGCCCCGCACCAGCAGCGAGGCCGAGGCGACGACGCCCGCGCCGGGGCCGAAATCGTAGGTTCGCTCGCTGCCCGGGATGCCGGTGTTGCGCGCATCCACGGCGCCCATCATCAGCCCTTCGGCGAAGAGCTCCGTGCGCACGTCGACGCCACGCGCCGCGACGAAGCCCGAGACGAGTCCCACTTCCACGCTCTGCCCGCCGAACTTGTAGGCGGGGCTGCTGAGGTACTCGGTCTTCTGGTTGACAGTGAGGATTTGGCGGGGCGATTCGTGCTTGGGCGTGAAGTCCAGGGCCCAGAGGCGTCCCCACACCCGGAGAACGTTCACGCCGCCTCCGTCCGGGCTCACCTGCAGGCGGACGCGGAAGACGTCGAACGGCGTGGTGTACCTTTGCCGGAACGGGTCGCCGTAGGCGAGGTCCACGAGGAAGGAACTCGACATCGTGTTCCCGCCGGCTCCCGAGTCCACCGCCACGCGCCCACCGGCCTGCACCACCAGCCCGAGGGTGCCCGGGTGGCGGTCCGGAGCGTTCGGACCCACGCGCGTGAAGCCGCCGTACAGCAGCCGGTCGAGGCTGCCGACCGGGTCGAGCGGGAAGGCGGCCAACTCGCGGAGCACCCGGCCCGCGCCGCGCCGGCCGTTGTCGCGCACCAGTGCGCCGAGGCGATGGTACACCTCGCCGAGCACGATGCCGCCGAAGCCGGTGTTGTAGAGGTCGTTCAGCGACGGCTGGTACGTCTCGCCGAAGTACTCCCACGTCAGCGAGCCCAGGAACGCGAGCGGCACCGACTCCCAGAAGTCCAGGCCGTTGGCGCGGCCGGCGTTGAAGTACATCGAGCCGTGGTAGGGGTGGGAAAACATGTTCGTCACGAAGGCGTCCGTGTCCCACGTCCAAGCGAGGCTGAGGTTGCGCGACCAGGTGCGCGGCGTGACGCGCGGCCAGGCGACGCCGTCGAGGTCGCGCGCGTCGCGGACCCACGCGTCGAACCGGTTGACGAACACGTTGATCACGAGTCCTTCGAGGGCGGCGAAAAAGGGGCGTGGCCGCCGCTGCGGCGCGACGGCGGCCACGCTGTCGGCACGCGCCGGTTCCTGGGCACGCAGCGGCGCCGCGAGGCCGCCGGTCAGGACGAGGGCGGCAAACGTCGCAAGGGTGCTGGGCGCGCGCATCGTCTCCCGCGGCTAACGGCTAACGGCTCCCGGCTCCCGGCTCCCGGCTACCGTATCCTCCCCAGCTTGTCCGCCGGCCACTCGAGCACCGTGAACCGCTGCTCCATCCGTCGGCCGGCCACGGTTCCGCGGATGATGTACTCGCCCGCCGGCATCCGCTGCAGTTCCGGCGCGGAGGTCGGGTCGCCGAGGCCCCGCGGCCGCGGCCGCTCGCGGGTGAGGTCCCACGTCGTGCGCTGCAGCCCGGGGTAGCCGGGCCCCGTCACCGAGCGGACGGTGTCGCCCGCGGCGCTGGTGATGGTGAACCGCACGCCCTCGGACTGCACGTCCTTCAGCCAGTACTGGATGCTGGCCCCCACCGCGGGATTCGTCGCGAGGAAATGGTTCGCGCCCCAGCTCGGAAAGGTGCTCCGGCGCCGGTACTGGAACGTCTGCGCCACGCCGAAGAGGCGGGCCGGCTCACCGAGCAGGCTGTCGGTCATCTCCTCGAGCGGGATGATGTTGGCGATGTAGATGCCGCGCCCGTGCGTCCCGATGACCAGCTCGCGCTGCGCGAAGCTGATCGCCAGGCGGTCCACCCGCACGCTCGGGAAGTTGCGGCCCAGCTTCCCCCAGCGGCGGCCGCCGTCCACCGTCGTCCACACGCCGTCCGTCGTGCCCACGAACAGGAGGCGCGGGTTCCGGTTGTCCTCGAACACCGTGAGGCTGCCGTGGTCCCGCGGCAGGCCCTGGCCGATCTCCGTCCAGGTGCGGCCGAAGTCGGTGGTCTGGTAGACGTGCGCCGCGTAGTCGTCGCGGTGGTGGCAGTCGAGGGCGACGTATGCGGTGCCCTCGGCGTGGTACGAAGCGGCGATGGTCGCCACCCAGCAGTTCGTGGGCGTGGCGCGCGGGAAGTTGGCGGTGGTGTTCGTCCACGTCTTGCCGGTGTCGTGCGAGACCCACACCAGCCCGTCGTCGGAGCCGGTCCACAGCACCGCGGCCGTGCGCGGACTCTCGGCGATGGAGAAGAGGGCGTGGTAGCTGGTCGGTCCCTGCTCCGGCGCGGGAGTCTGGCGCGCGTTGCGGGTCATGTCGGGGCCGAGGATCTCGTAGTCGCGGCCGCGGTCCTTGAGCTTGAAGAGGCGGTTCCCGCCGTAGTACACCACGCCGGGGAGGTGCGCCGACGCGACGATGGGCGCGGTCCAGTCCCAGGTGTACGCGTAGCCGCTCTCGGCGCCGGCATCGAGCACCTCGGGCTGGATGTCCTCGCGCTGCCAGGTGCGCAGGTCGAGCCGAGAGATGGCGCCGAACTGCGAGTTGGAGTACAGGGTGAACGGGTCGTCGGCCGGGATCTGCACATACATCCCGTCGCCGCCGTTCACCGAGTACCACTCGGCGTCGCTGATGCCCTGCGACTCGCGGGTGCGGCTCGGCCCGCACCACACGCCGTTGTCCTGCAGGCCGCCGCAGATCTGGTAGGGCGTGTGCGAACTGTCCACCATGATCGTGTAGAACTGGCCGATCGGCAGCGGCATCTGCCACCAGGCGCGGCCCCGGTCGTAGGAGACGTACGCGCCGCCGTCGTTGCCGAGGATCCAGTGGGCCGGGTCGTTGGGGTCGATCCAGAAGGCGTGGTTGTCCACGTGGACGCCGCCGGCGGAATCGGGCGCGAAGGTCCGGCCGCCGTCCCGGCTCTGCCACATCTGGACCGACGTGAAGAACACGTGGTTCGTGTCCGACGGGTCCACGTAGATCTCGTCGTAGAAATAGTGCGGCGTCGCGGCGATGTCGTTGACCTGCGTCCAGTGCGCGCCGGCGTCGCTCGAGCGGAAGACGCCGCCGTAGCGCGTCTGCGCCTGATCGGTGATGCCACGGTCCACCTGGATCATCGCGTAGAGGATGTTCGGGTTCTGCGGCGAGACGGCGAGGCCGATGCGCCCCATCCGGTCCGTCGGCAGCCCATTGGCCAGCGCCGGATCGGTGAGCCGCGTCCACGTCGCTCCGGCATCCGTGGACTTGTAGATGCCGCTCCCGTTGCCGACGCCCTCCATGTGGCTGCCGCCCCAGCGGATGCGGTGCCACGAGGCGGCGTACAGGACGTCGGGGTTCGACGGGTCCATCTCGAGGTCCACGAAACCCGTCGTGTCGTTCACGAAGAGCACGCGGCTCCAGGTGGTGCCGCCGTCGGTGGTCTTGT
>Ga0315275_10005498_pt1 | contig 12027 bp, 8 predicted proteins | sample YL17G03_0_MG_FD_205557 | JGI IMG/M metagenome (GOLD analysis project Ga0315275, IMG submission 205557) | Sediment microbial communities from Yellowstone Lake, YNP, Wyoming, USA - YL17G03_0 | ecosystem: Environmental > Aquatic > Freshwater > Lake > Sediment | place: USA: Wyoming | collected... | reverse complement strand
AGGTTCGTTGATCACGAGGAATGAACGTATGTCGTCCACTCGTTCCACTGCTATACGCAACTGCCATACCTGCGTCATTGAATGCATTTATCACTTCATCATAGGTCGGGTTCGTTTGTTTAATAACAATCCGCGGCAGACTACCGGTGAAAAGATTGCCTAGCCACAATGCAAAATCTTTACCTGCAGGATAATCTTTAAAGAAATTATCAGGGATAAGCGGGATTTTTTCTAGGTCTTCGAGTGTTTTTATATCATCTGGTGAGAAGTTACGTTCTTTGCAGAAATTCTGATAAACTTTATTATGGGTGTACTGATGAGTAAACGTGTATTTGATAGATTTCAGCTGCATTTCTTGTGCTTCTTTTAGAGGGATGCGGAAGAGATCAGCGGGTGTATACAACGCATCATCGACCGGGGTCCATGCTTCTTTTGATGGGATGTACTTCTTCATATACCCATCGAATTTCTTTACGTATGAGTCGAAATCTTGTTTCTCCATGCTCTCTTCCCTGAACATAACTGCTGTTAGAAGAGTTTATTCATGACTTCTCTTGTAAATCAGCAGGGGCTCATCTCTAGTTTTACTTTTTGTATACATATCCTTCTTTTTCATATAACTGTAATCCAACACCGTTTGAGAATCACTTTGAGTTACTTTTTTTTTCAGGCATCCTTTTTTTCTGTCCTGCATTGATAAAATCTGCATGTTGTTTAGACCATATTTCATTCGGAGTTCTTTTCAACCATTCAACATACATGTCAATAAACGCAAGTCGTTCCTTCTTATTTAGTTTTTTTTTCTTCTGTAATGCTTTCAAATCAATATTCATTGTAACCCCTTTAAATATTTCTTTACCAAGGTAGTTTTAGTGTTAAACGCCGCAAGAAAGGAATTTAGTTTAGCTTTATCAAGATGTTCATTTAAAAGATCAAAGAGAAATTTCGCATCCTCGAAATCCTTATCTGAACCAAGATACATCTTATATGCAATCTGCATTTCCAGTGGAGAAATTCTCAGGGGATTGCTATTCAATACTAAGAGTCGGGCCTGAGTAATACTGATGTCGTCATCGTCGCCATGGACGCATTTAAACTCAATATTTGGGATGATGGTGCCTTTCTGTGAGAAACGTATCCCGCATCCCTGCGAGAGGTACTCCATATATGCTTCATTGGGATCTGAGGTGTTGACACATTCGTACCTTTTCATAATGTCCTTCCAGAGTACTTTGAAAGTTGTCTGCGAGGGTTTTTCAACGATGATGTCAACATCTTCAGTGTTTCTGCTTCTACCGAAAACTATCGCGATATATCCTGAGACGATCACATAATTCACATGATGTTTTTCTAAGAGTTTGATAAAATCGATTACAAAATAATCAAGGTTGGAGAGTTCTCTGTTGAAGATGATCTTTTTTCCCGTAACTGTGAGTTCCACGTCGTTCACCAGTTTAATGGACAACCCCTTAAAAAATGATGGTTGTTTTCTCCCTATGTAGACTAATAAGAATGGTACTGATAAACTTTCCGTTTTTACGCTGATGTATACTTTCACTGGGCCTTAAAGAAGGGTTATATGTGTATGTTGTTATGAGATGAAATGAACTATGCCAAAAACTGGAGTCGCCAATCTTCCTCTTCATCCAGGGAAAGCACCACGCTGGTTATTCAGACGGATGGTTGCACTATCTAAGGGGATTAGCCAAGTCATTGTGTATGAGTACGGAACTGATGAGTGTCTTCGTAGACTTTCCGATCCGTTCTGGTTTCAGGCTCTTTCTTGTGTTCTTGGCTATGATTGGCATTCATCGGGTACGACTACGGTGACGTGTGGGGCTTTAAAGGAAGCAATCAATGCTGAGGATTTTGGAATTACCTTCTGTGGTGGGAAAGGAAAAGCTTCACAAAATACTCTTGCTGAAATTGAATCATTTGGTGATACATACAATCTTTCGACATCATTGGTTGATCGCTTGCAGTATTGTAGTCGGATGGCAGCAAAGGTCGATGCACCAAAAAAGTACATAGGCAAACGAGCCTATGTCATCATCCTCAAAGACTGATCATGGAATTCTGTCCAAAAGTCTTCAACGGGTTATATGTTTTTAAAGAAGGAATTATTACGAAATCATCCATTGAAGAAGAAAATGATTATTTGTAGAAAATTGGACAAATTCTTCGCAATTACCTAATTTATTATCTTTTTGTACAAAAATAAAGAGAAAAGTCTTTTATTGAGTTTTATTGTTCGATTTATTGAGGTTATGCCATGGGAAAGAAAGTAATTGGTATTTTGGTTGTGGGGCTGTTGATAGCAACTGTTTTCCCAGTTGCAAGCACGTATATTGGAGAGACGGAGAAAAAAGTAAACATAGATTTTGAATCAAAATTATTAGGAATTGGTTTGATTCGTATCGACTCAGCTATTTATGAGATAAAAGGATTGGTTCTTTTCGGAATGAACGACGGTCAAGCTCTTGTATTAAAAAAGATTGATATAAAATGTGATGGACCACCCCTTTTTGTCGGCGGATTAGCACCATTTATTATCAACATTAAATATAATCCTGCATAGTAAAATTAACAAAACAAAAGAATTTCATTTTTTCTTCTTTTTTTCTTTTTATCCTTTTAATTTTGATTCGCACAAAAAACATGGATTAAAACCGTGTTAATGCTTTACTGATACAAGTAACGAAAACTATTTTTTTCTGAAGAATAAAGTGATGGGGAGTCTGTGTCTGGGGGGAAAGGTAGATGAAAGAAGGGTTGGATCGCTTGTGGTTACTTCCACGCAGGGTTCTAACCACACATCATTACCAATAACACTCACATTTCTATAATGAGCACCATTTTCGTCGCAATCAGTGGTCTGAACAAAGAGCGTCGGATAGACACTACAGTTGTAAAACAAAGTCTCATTATACGAGTTCTCAGCACCATCAAAAACCCTTGATTCATGTGTATGGCCGGTTAACACCAGCTCAACAGAATGATTCTCACATACATTCACAAACGCTTCTCGATTCTGTTGAATAACATCTCGCATCTTGCTATCGTTTCTTCTGAAATACACCGCAGGATGATGCATCAGCACGATCTTGAGCGGAGACGTACAATTCTCTAACGCATCGGTGAACCAATCCATATCACAATTATACAGACCCGCACCACCACTCGTATAATTTGAACAAAACGGACCTGAGTTGAGGAAAAACAAACTCATATTGTTATAGGTGACAATATACCGGTTCTTAGGTTCTATATAACGATGATAATGCCACAAATTCCGCGTGAAAACATACTCATGATTCCCCGGCGACGTATACACAGGAATAGTATACGCTGCGTCTGCATACAACTGGCCCTCTTTTGTATAAAAACAACTCGTAAACGCAAGACAATTCAGCACACCAGAAAGTATACCTCCGCCCCAATGAGTAAGATCACCGGTGATCACAATAAAAGCAGGTTTCTTTTTAAAAGATGACACATGGCCAAGTACAGAGCGCAGCCTGTTTTTCGAGACTTCCGTCCAGTCAAAGATTTTATGCATCACATGGGTGTCCGTGAGCTGAATGAAATAAAAATCAATGTTTACATTACCTTCTAATCTATCCGTATTAGTGTCGACTCCTGCGGTAGCACTCACACCATTAATGGTACTTGCATTGATAACCAGAATAAAAAATAAGGTGAAGACGCCGAGTTTAAATTTAAATCTGTCCATAACAATATAATATTTCACTTAAATATAAACTTATGTAATAATTAAAAATTTTTATCTATATAATCTTAGTTTTATCGCTATTTTTAATTTTTATCTTTTCCAAACATTTAAATCAACCTTAGAGATATTAACTATGACCTGTTTTGACAGTGGAGGACAAAGAATTATGCAAAATAGTATGTGGATGAAAGGATTGGTTGTAGGTATCATAATGCTGTTTGTTGGAGCGGGTGTTCCACCTAATAGTACGAGCCAAGGTGAGCAAACGAATGAATCTACTGATACTACTGAATGGTTCTTCAATGAGACAACACCCGAAAAAACATTTGAAGATCCGGATGTAATGACTCTGTTTTCTCATTCAGGAAGTGGAACACAAGCAGAAAATACGATTATTTCCTCATGGTATTCAAAAGTGATACGATGGCGGCAAGTAACAATTCGTCAAGAAATATTCGAGGCAACCCGTGCGAATGAGAATGATTTACTTCAACTGAATTTATTTGATGACGAAATAGTCACAGCGATAATTCAAACGGTTCAAGTAAATATCATGGGAACAAAAACGATTTCTGGATCAATGACCCAGAGCTGCTTTGGGACGTTTGTGATTACGATTACCGACGGTGTGTGCCTCATCATCATCCGTCTTCCAGAGACCAATCAACTGTTCATCACGCAATGCGACAGGCAACAGCATCAATATTATCTGATGGAGCTTCCCTTGCCCTATGCTGGGGAGTTGCCTGATGGTGACACGATGATTCCTCCAGTCGATTCTGGGATTTTTACGGTGGAGAAAAAACGTTTAAATGAACCAGGTTTGGATGAGAAAGCGGTGATCACCATCAACGTCATGATTGTCTATACCCCTGCTGCGAAAAACTGGGCGAATACCTATGGAGGCGGCATTAATAACGTGATTTCTACCGCCATATCTCAGGGGCAGACTACGTTGACCAACAGTAATACCACGGTGACCTGGAATCTAGTGTACGCGGCTGAGGTGAGTTATACAGAAAGTGGGAATTCTCTCACAGATTTAAATCGATTAACATGGACCAACGATAGCTATATGAATATCGTGCATACCTGGCGGGACCAGTATGGGGCTGATCTTGTCCAGTTGTTCACCAATTGTACTGATGTGGGTGGTCTCGGATGGTTGCTGAACGATAAGAACGGTCTGCCTGCATATGGATTTTCCTTGGTGCGTGTGCAACAGGCGACGACAGGCTTTACATCCATTCATGAGTTTGGGCATACCATGGGCTGTCATCACCATAAGCAGCAAACCGTGCAGCCTGGTCCAACGATTTGGACGAACTGGGCGGCGAACAACTGGTCCGCTGGATGGCGCTGGGTAGGTACGAGTCGCTATTGTACGGTGATGACGTATGAGTCAGGGATTTATTTTCCGGATGGTCAGACGCATACCCGTGTCGCGTATTTCTCTGATCCTGCGATATCGTATCAGGGTTATGCGGTTGGGCATACGTGGAATGGAAATAACGCCCGGACGATCCGTGAGATTAAATCAGTCATCGCCGGGTATCGGAATAGCCCACCAGCCTTTGGGACGCCGTCTCCCGCGAATGGTTCAACCAATAATCTCTTGAGTCTTACCTGGAGTATCCCCATCAACGACCTTGAAGGGAACACCTTCTCATGGACCATCCAATGCAGCAACGGACAGACCAACAGTGGCACTGGGGCAACCAACGGAACAAAAACACTTACTATCTCTGGACTTGCCTTAGTCACGACGTATAAGGTCTGGGTGAATGCAACCGATTCAGGTGGGAGTGGTCAATACACTAGGAGATGGTACATCTTCACGACAATAGCAAATTCACCACCAGTGTTTGGAACGCCCACCCCCGCAAATAGTTCAACCAATAATCCCTTGAGTCTCACCTGGAGTATCCCCATCAACGACCTTGAAGGGAACACCTTCTCATGGACTATTCAATGCAACAATGGTCAAACCAACAGTGCCACTGGAGCTACGAATGGAACAAAAACACTCGCACTCTCTGGCCTTGCGTATGCAATCACGTACACAGTATGGGTGAACGCGACTGATCCAACTGGTAGTGGGCTTTATACAAGGAGATGGTACAGGTTTACCACAAAAGCTAATCAACCACCTGTATTTGGAACACCTAGCCCCGCAAATAGTTCAACCAATAATCCCTTGAGTCTCACCTGGAATATCCCGATTAATGACCCTGAGGGAAATACATTCTCATGGACTATTCAATGCAACAATGGACAGGTGAGTAGTGGGACTGGGGCAGCTAATGGGACGAAATCACTGGCGTTGTCTGGTCTTGCGTATTCAAAGACCTATAAGGTCTGGGTGAATGCGACTGACCCGGCTGGAAGTAATAGCTATACCAGAAGATGGTACACCTTTACCACAAAAGCAAACCTTCCACCGGTTTTCGGGACACCAACTCCTACAAATGGTTCGACTAATCAGCCTTTGAGTCTTTCTTGGAGCATCCCCATCAATGATCCCGAGGGTAATCAATTCTCTTGGTCTATCCAATGTAGTAACGGTCAAACCAACAGTGCTACGGGTGCAACCAATGGCACCAAAACACTTATCTTTTCAGGTCTTGCGTATTCGATGACCTACAAGGTCTGGGTGAATGCGACGGATCCGACTGGGAGCGGTCTGTACACTCGCAGATGGTATACATTAACCACAGTGGGTAGTAATCCGCCTGTGCTTGGAACACCATCCCCAGCAAATGGTTCAACCGGAAACTCATTAAGTGTCAATTGGAGCATCCCGATCAACGATCCTGAAGGCGATCTCTTCTCATGGACCATCCAATGCAACAATAGTCAAACCAACAGTGCTACGGGTGCAACCAATGGCACCAAAACACTTGCTCTCTCTGGACTTGCGTATGCAACCACCTATAAAATCTGGGTGAACGCGACAGATCCAACCGGCAGCGGTCTTTACACGCGAAGATGGTATATCTTTACCACAATAGCAAATCAACCACCGAGTACACCAACAATAACTGGTCCTGCTCAAGGAAAAATAAATGTTGAGACGGACTATAATTTCACGGCAACAGACCCTGACGGTGATAATATCATGTATTTCATCGAGTGGGGCGACGGAACAAATAGCGGTTGGATTGGACCATATCCATCAGGAGATAAAGTAACCAAATCACATACCTGGTCCACAAAAGGAACGTATACAATTAAAGTAAAAGCAAAAGATGCGACCGGTGCTGAAAGTGGCTGGGGACAATTAATTGTGACAATGCCCTATAAACCACCGCAGTTCCCATTACTTGAATGGTTAATGGAGCGATTCCCACACGCATTCCCGATACTTAGACATCTCTTGGGATACTAAAAATCCCTATCTTTTTCTCCTTTTTTATCATTCGATTCGCACAAAAAACCATTGAGTCCTTAAAACCGTGTTAATTGCTTCTGTCATGAATTTTTATTTTTTCCAAACATTTAAATGAATCCACCTGTTAACAAACCTTGACCTGTTTTTACAGAGGGGAATAAAGATATGAAAAACAAAATCATGGGGATATGTATTTGTATACTGCTGATAGCTCCTACGGTTTCCGTAGTCACATCCATGAAAGATAATGCGACAAACCTGACTGAACCAAAAATTCAGCAAACGCCTATGGCGGGGAACTGGACTGAAATACAGAAGCTTCTTGCCTCTGATGGTAAGGTAGGTGACGATTTTAGTATTTCGGTTGCTCTTTCGAGTGGCACCGCTCTCGTCGGTGCGGAGTTAACCGATAACACGACCGGCTCGGCGTATGTGTTCATACATTCTGGACCCACCTGGGTTCAACAGGCGAAACTCACTGCCTCTGACGGCCTTATGGGGGATTATTTCGGCTGCTCTGTGGCAGTATCCGGTGACACGGCAGTAGTCGGTGCCTCTGGTAAAAATTGGTCGATGGGCGCCGTGTACGTCTTTTTCCGCTCCGGGAGCACGTGGTCCCAGCAGGCGAAACTCATTGCTTCCAACGGGGCAGATGACGATCGGTTTGGGTGTTCCGTGGCTGTCTCAGGTGACACCATTCTCGTCGGATCCGAAAACGGGTATGCGGGGAATGGTTGTGTCTATGTATTCATCCGATCAGGAGTCATCTGGTCCCAACAGGCTATTCTTGTCGCGTCTGACGGCGCCTATGATGATGAGTTTGGTTCTGCGGTAAGCCTCTCAGGAGACATGGCTGTGGTTGGAGCGGAGCTCGCCACAACAACTATAGCTAACACCGGCGCGGTGTATGTTTTCGGCCGTAGCGGTAGCAGCTGGGCGCAACAGTCAAAGTTGTTTGCTCTGGACGGCAAAATGGCAGATCATTTTGGTGCTTCTATCGCGGTTTCTGTCTCTGATTTAACGATTCTCGTCGGAGCAGATGGATGTCAGACCCAAACTGGTGCAGCTTATGTGTTCGTCTATTCTGGGACAACCTGGGTCCAACAAGAGAAGCTCTTAGCTCCTGGTGGATCCCCTTATGAAACCTTCGGCTGCTCAGTGTCTCTGTCCGAGGGCACCGCCCTCATAGGTGCTCATTTAGCCAATGGCGACAAGGGTGCCGCATATGTGTTCAAGCGCAGTGGATCATCTTGGACGTTTCAAACGATTCTCGAAGCCTCCGATTGCCAGATTGGCGACGAGTTCGGTTTCTCAGTGGTGATGTCTGGCGACACGGCTCTCGTTGGAGCCGTCTATGGTGAGTCCGGGAAAGGCTGTGTATATGTGTTCACCAAGGTCGGCGTATCCTATAAGATCAAAGGGGGCGTGGGAGTGAGCCTACTCATCTGGAATAACGGGTCGATTGCACAGACGGTCCCCTGGTGGATTTCTGTTAGCGGTGGGATGTTCCAGGGGATCAATAAGACGAACTCTGGTATTGTGGATATCCCGGCTGGGAAATCGAAGCTTGTAGGGACAGGCTTGTTCTTTGGCCTAGGTCCCATCACCATCATCAGTGATGTCGCAGGTCAGAATCTTACCAAGACAGGACAACAACTCCTCATCTTCTCGATGGTGAAGAAATAGGGAGTTAAATCTCCCTCCTATCTTTTTTTGTATATTTCGATATATTAATATTATCGGATAAAAAACGAACATTTAAATGATTCTATAGGATAACAATTCTTACCTGTTTTGAGCAGGGGAGGATATAACCATGAAAAGAAAAATCCTTTCATTTTCTCTTTTTTTCTTCATATGTTTACCATTTCAAATTTACCTTGTAAACGTGTAATGATAATCAACAGGAGAACGGATAACAACTAAAGATGATAAATAAACAACAACCGAAGTGTTATACGAACGTGAAGATGAAATCAATCTCGTAATCTTTTGTTACATCTGTTCTGAAAAATTATTTTACCAACAAATTCGTCAACAAAAAAATTTTGATACATTCCTGATAAGTCGAAGTGTATTTATATGAGGAAATTATATTAATTTCTATACGGAGGTTCGCCTTATTTCAACGAAGGTAGTGTACGCTGTAAAAATACTATTTGTTGTTAGTGTATCTTTTTCTCTTGTTTTTCCAGGAAGTTTAGGAACAGCTCATTCATTTAATAAAACGATTACTTCTGATCAGAAGATAGTTTCAAAGATATCCAGAGAAATCGAAATCCCTGCGAGATCTGATTACTACATCAAATTTGATTCACAAAACCTGACGTTGAACGGACAGGATATCGCACCATATACGAAAGGATTGTCTGAGAATATTATTGCGGCGATTGCAAAGTCACCGCAGTGGATTCAACGAACACTCACCAGACAATTTCATAATCTGAGCAATCCAGAGCGATACGCAGATTTATTGTTGAATTCAAGTAAACAGTATGCCGATGAGATCGCGTTTTCCATCGCGTGTTGTCCCGGTGGAAGGGTACCATCTGCTGCTCTTCTTAAGGAAAACGCTGAGTCTTTGTATGAACGTGATCAATGGATTCAATACGCAGAGGTCATAGAATCTGATGATGGAGCTGGGAACTACTCTTCAACAATCAGATATACGGTTCTTGAAAATGGAACAGAAAAACAAGTTGAGCTTCCATCCGAGATATACTATTGGTATATCGTGCATCCAAAAATCACCACAGAAGATGTGGATGCAGCGTACGGACCACTATGGCGAGACTATCTCTTTGAACATAATGATCTTGGATATCCATTGCTCAAAGAAAAATTATCAACAATTCACTATCTCTGGGATTGCACGTCCTATTATCAACCAGAGGGGCGACTGTGGACCGATTGTATTACGCAGCATCCTACTGCGATTGAAGCGGTAAGTTACTGGATTGGAAAAACAGTTCCCTACCCCGCAATCGGTGACAGAACCGGGCAATCCTGTGTCATTGCCCATGAGCATAACGGCTGGTGCGGGGAGCTGCAAAAGATAGCGGTTGCCGCACAACGAGCAGCACTGATCCCCTCTGTTGGTGCTTGTAATGTTGGGGAGGATCATGTCTGGCGGGAGTTCTATGAACGAGGCTGGCATGAGAACGATAACTGGTGGAGTGACACCGGTGGCGCTGTTGACAAACCCGATGTGTACGCGTACGGATGGGGCAAAAACATGTCAGCGATCTACCAGTGGCGTGGTGACGGCACCATCCTGGATGACACTGCGCGGTACATTCATCCAGAAGATCGCATCACGGTAAGCTTTGAAGTAAAAGATAGTTTTTTACAGCCGGTTGACGGCGCACGAGTCATAGTCCTGGTGAAAGGGCCGAAGGATATCACATGGTACAAGAACCTTTTCTGGGAAAAGATACAAGGCTTCTGGGAGAAACTCCCTGAGTTTCTGAAAGGGAAAATCCTTTCTTTTCTTTTTGAGAGGTTCAAAGAACGATTCAATAAAATACCTGATGGAATCAACGGAGTCACGATCACGACATGGAACTATACTAATCTGCAGGGACGATGTAGTTTTGAGCTAGGGAAGCACCATGAATACTTTTTTTTAATCCAGCAGGGGAATTTGAAAAAACCCTGGCAGCTCGCCCGACATAACATCGTGCGCAGTCTTAAGACACAGACAGATAAAGAATTCAAAATACTCCTGCTTGATGTCTCTCACAAACCCCAACGAACAATCCAACGTGAGATACCTTCTGGTGACTGTCAATTTCGTCTATCGTTTACAAGTAGTGCGTATCAATTACAGAAGCATTTTACCAATGATGGAATCGGCAGTAAGGAACCAGTGGGACGAATCAAATGTTTTTTTGTTGATTCAGAAAATTTTCAACGATACAAGGATGGAAAAAGATTTACTTGCAATAATTTTCTTGAATCAGAGAATGCAACCCTTACTGTTTCTGCCCTGAATCAAGACTGGTATGTTATCTTCAGAAATACAGCGCGTCAAACACATGTTGTCGTTGATTTTTCTCTTGATGTTGCTGTTCCAACAACGATAGATCGGGTGCAGATTGTTACTCTAGATACCTCTCTTTTTGAGATGCCTATCTACAATACCGGTGATTTGATTCCTCTCTCTGGTATTGCAACAACGGATTTGGTATATCTTGTGTTTGATCATGATCCTCCCAGTATTGAGCTTTCTGTGGTAGACGGGGAATGGTCATATGCGTGGAATACCTCTGGAGAGACCCTTGGCACTCATCTTATCACGGTTTCTGGTGGAGGGAACATGTCAGACGAGAAATCCATTCTGTTATTTGACGGGCGTCCTCCTTCCCTTTCCATCGACACCCCGCTTGATGGCGCGATTCTTGAACAGGGTTTCCTCAATATCTCAGGTCATAGTTCAGATAATCTCGGTGTCGACCATGTTGAGGTCACTCTGAATAACTACACCGTAACAGCAGGTGGCACATCAACCTGGCATGTCGCCTGGGATATGACAGGGCTTCCCCTTGGTGACCATATCCTCTCAGTACAAGCTATAGATACCCAAGGACTCGTTTCGATTCAAACACGCTCCTTTGTCCTCAATGAAAGTGGCCATGTCTGGGGTCCGCAGATTAACACATTCTATCATGTCCCTGCGAATATCACCAACACGAGTAACGTGATTATTTATGCAAACGTGACTATGACAGGACCGTTTGCCATTAACAACATTATTCTCTACTGTAACAATGGAACCGATACTACATCCTCTACAATGTATCGATACGGTGATTTTCCTATTCAAAGTCGCCATGAGGAAGACCCGTTAAAAAATCAATCAAACAATCCTATCTTTGGTATCGAGCTTGGTCAGTTCTCTACA
>Ga0315275_10005497_pt1 | contig 12027 bp, 10 predicted proteins | sample YL17G03_0_MG_FD_205557 | JGI IMG/M metagenome (GOLD analysis project Ga0315275, IMG submission 205557) | Sediment microbial communities from Yellowstone Lake, YNP, Wyoming, USA - YL17G03_0 | ecosystem: Environmental > Aquatic > Freshwater > Lake > Sediment | place: USA: Wyoming | collected... | reverse complement strand
ACCTTTCCATTTGTAGTACTTTTAAAATGACTACAATTACATTTAAAACCCTCTTTTCTCTTCAGAATATATGAAGAACAAACCAGAGTTATTATGCCCAGCCGGATCTTTCCCTTCCTTAATTGCAGCAGTGGAAAACGGAGCAGATGCCGTCTATCTGGGATTGCAAGAATTTAGCATGAGAGCTCTTGCCCATAATTTTAAGCTATCTGATTTAAAAAAAGTAAGAGAAATATGCAATACTCGCGGTTTGAATAAAAGAAAAGTCAAAATTTATCTTACTTTAAACACAATCATATATGATAATGAAATAAAAAAGATAGAAAACATAATAAAAAAGGTAAAAAAAGACAAACTTGCTGATGCAATTATCTGCTGGGACTTGTCTGTAATTGAATTATCCAAAAAATACAAAATTCCTTTCCATATTTCAACACAAGCTAGCATTGCAAATTCAGAATCAGCAAAATTTTATGAAAAATTAGGTGCAGAAAGAGCTGTTCTTGCGCGTGAATTAAATATCTCACAAATAAAACAAATCTCCAAGACAATAAAAACAGAAGTTTTTATTCATGGTGCAATGTGCGTCTCTGTTTCTGGAAGATGTTTTACTTCCCAGTTTTTATTTAACAAATCAGCAAATCGCGGAGAATGCCTTCAGCCATGCAGAAGAGCTTACACAATCAGAGATGAAGACAACAACGAGCTGGTTCTTGAAAATAACAAAGTTATGTCCCCAAAAGATCTCTGTGTTCTTCCTTTTATTGAAAAATTGAAAAAAGCAGGAATAACTGCATTTAAAATTGAAGGCAGAAATCGTTCCCCAGAATATGTTTCTGTTGTTACAAGAGTATACAGAAAAGCTTTGGATAAAAGTCTAACAAAAGAAGAAATAAAAGAATCTCTTGAAGAACTAAAAAAAGTATATAATCGCGGATTTTCTTCAGGTTTTTATCTAGGAATGCCAACTTCAGATGATTTTTCTTCTTCAGAAACAGGGGAACAAAAAGAAAGCAAGAAATTAGTAGGAAGAATAGAAAAATACTGGCCAAAAGCCCACGCCGTCTCTCTAAAAATGCTAGCAGGTTCTCTTTCAGTAGGAAATGAAATTTATATCATAGGAAAACAAACAGGAATAAAGAAAATGAAAGTAGAAAGCTTAGAATTTGATAATAAACCAACAAAAGAAGCAAAAAAAGGACAAGAAGTTGGAATGAAACTTCATTTTGAAGCAAAAAAAGGAGATGAAGTTTATATAATTATTAGAAAGCCTAAATGATATTTTTATGCTTCGCAAAATAATATTAACTTCAAGTTAATTAATCTAAAAAAATTGGATAATCTTAATCAAATTACTGCTCACCAAAATAAACAGCTAGAACATTTATGCAATAGCGTTGTATCTTTTTATCAATTAATTAAATTGGTTTTGGCCCAATATCAACCTTTAAATATCACAAAATACTCATACAATCATGCCAAACAAAAAGAAAAAGGAAGTGAAAAAACCACAGGCTGGAAAAGTTAAAAAAGTTATAATTGCAGCAGCAATAGCAATTGTTTTTGCTTTTTTCGTTGGATATCTCATATCTGCTTTTTATCCAGAACCAAAATATGAAAAGTACTGCAATGAATCTCTTATGGTTAAATCTTATCTTTACAATACCTCTGCATCATGTGAACAGGCAGGTGGTGTCTGGAATTCTTATGTCGGAGAAAAATATTGCCCTCCTGAAAACCCATGTCCAGCAACACCTAATCAGGGTTCATGTGATTTGGGTTATTATTGTTCAAAAAATTTACAAAAAGACACTGAGATTTACAATAGAAATGTATTTTTTATAACCTCTGCAATAGGGATAATCACAATAATCATCTCATTCCTTCTTGCTTTGGAATTTGTCTCCAATGGTTTTCTAGCAGGCTCTGTTTTCCTGATTTTATATGGAACAACAAGATATTGGAGTTCAATGTCAAGTCCAATTAAGGCAACAATGCTCGGTTTAACTCTTGCTCTACTAGTCTGGATAGCTTACAAAAAACTTAATAAATAGACTGCAAGCAAAAAGTTTTTCACAATTAGTAAGTTTTATTAATTCTCTTTTTCCCCAATTTTTATCACACATCTTAAAATTCCTGCAATTTTCGGAATTTTGAGAGACAGAAATTTCTTAAATTTCTGTATCATAGTCATCTCCTTGCTGAGATGATAGGACTGCCCGCCCTCGCGGCGGGGGGCAGTCCACTCATACTATTCACAAGATTTATAATCCTTCTTTTCTTTTTTACAAAATGAAAAAACAAAATAAACTGATTTATATTTCAGTTTCTTCTTTAGTCTTATTCATCCTTACTTCAATTCTAATGCAGCTAGGTTATTTTCATGGAATTGATAATCTAATAAATTCGGGCATGCCTTCTATACAGAATCCAATTATATACAATTTTTCTATGGTCATCCATTATTTATTGGATCCAATTACTGCTACAATAATCTCATTAATCATTGCGATTCTTCTTTGGTTTAAAGACTCAAAAAGAGACTCAGTTGTCTTTGCTTCAATTGCATTAGCAGGAGCATTTTTAATAGGGATATTAAAATTAATTTTTCACACAGCCCGCCCTATAAATCCAATTGAAACAGGGCCATCATTTTCATTTCCAAGTGGACATACTGCATTTGCAGTTATCTTATTTGGATTTTTTATTTATCTTGCCAAAAAATATTATAAACACATAGTAAGAGATGAATTCTACTTCTTGCTTGTCTTTTTTATGTTATTAATCGGATTTAGCCGTATATACATTCAAGTTCATTGGTTTTCAGATGTTCTTGGAGGCTTCTTTCTTGGATTATTTGTTATTTCAACAGGTTTTTTTATTAATCGTTTAATAAAAAAGAAATAATTACAGAATTTAAATTAATGTATAAAAATAGACATTATCTCACTCTAGCGAGTTCAATAATTTGGCAGTTTAAGTAAGCAGTTTACAATTAATTAAGTGAGTAGAATGAATGAACTCTAGTGAATGAATGTTTATCTTTTACTAATTACCCATACAATTTTAAGATAATCTTGCTGTAAGATATCAGGGATAAGAATAATAAAGAAGCAACCCGCTTTCATCCCGAATTGTTATAGCATCTCCGTCGTCATTCCATACGCATGAATAATTCTTGACAAACAAGCCATAAGAAAGATTTTCATCTTCAATATGATTTGCACTGTCTTTAATTATTACATTAAGGGTTTTCTCGCATTTATTATTCAAAACAAGCTGTTCTGCATTCACGCATCTCTCCTTCCCCTCATTCCACTGCAAATTTATCAGCTCAATGCAACCAAAATCCCGCGATTTTTTCCAAATTCCAATTCCTCCTGCTCTTGCATCTTCATCTGCTTTCTTCATTTCTGCATAATACTTATCTTCTCCGTAGTAATAGAGATTTGCATATCCCAATTCAAGTTGTTTTTTATTCACAAGCTCCCCACTCTCACTATCAAAAATATAAGCCAAATATCTTCCATATTTGTCTTTTTCGTGAACTTCTGCTGCAATTGTTTTATTCTCATAATTCTCCATAAAATCTTTTGCTTCTTGATAATATGGCTGCTTCTTTTCAGGGGTATTTATCCCCAGCAATCTTATCTTTCCTATGCTAGAATCAACTGTATCCCCATCTACTGCTCTTAGGATTGTTATATTTTGTTTTTCTATATCTTTGACTGTCCCTCCCATTATATAAGGCTCTGTGAATTGATAATAGAAAAAACCTGAGACTAAAACTAGCAAAAGAATCACTAAAAATTTAACTACTCCCATATCAGGGATAAATAGAAGGTATTTATCTATCTATATTGTTCCTATATAGTAGTTACAAATAGAAAGATTTAAATACTTCCTTTCTCTTAATAAATCATGGGAAAAACACTTAAAGAGAGATTAAGAAATTGGACAACAGCCGGACTTTTAACTGCAGGCGGATTAGCTTATGCTGTAGGTTTAAGCGGATGCGCAGGAGAAAAAGCTGCCTTAAATGAAACAGAAAGAGCTGAACAGGAAATCTGCAGATTTTTAGATAGCAAGAATTCAATATTGACAAAAGAAGGAGAATACGACGTATTATCACAATCTACTGCAGAAAAAAGCTCTTTTTGTGTAAGGGATAAACAAGGAGGAGCTTGGATTGTAGTTTATAACAGAGGAAATTTAACAAATTCTCAACCCTGCGGTTATGAAATGAGTACAGATGGAAAAAATGCGCAAATATCAAGAATACACAAAGCAAAAAGCAGAACAAAAGATAACACTGCATATACAAGAGGAGAAGAACTCTATAACGGGACTCTACCTTCAGAAATTAAGGAGAGAATGGGTTTTCTAGACTAATTAATTTTTGTAAAGCATTTTTCTCATTTGTTAAATCTACAATTGTTCCATATTTACTTTCATCTGGAATATTATCTTTATCAAAACAATCTGTCTTTCCAGTAGCCCCTCTGGCTTCAACTTTTACAGTATAGGTACTAGTTGGAGTTTTTTCTTTTTTAACACAAACTATATCATAAGAATAAGCAACTTCTACATATAATCCTCCAAAAGACAGAACGGCTTTAAGAGGATATAAAAAGGGATTTGAAGTTTTAAAACTTCCCCCATAATTTATTTCTGCATTTATATTTAAATTTTTTATTTCTTTATCACACAATTTTTGAGGATCATTATTACATACAAAATTGTTTTTATCCTGAATAGCATCATTAATAATTTTTTCATATACAGAACTTACAGTTGCCACAGCACTTGCAATTAATGTTTTTTCTATATCTAATGTTGGGATACCATAACATGAACCCTTAACAAGATCAACTACTAATTGAAGATAAAATCCTTTTTTTATAGTACCGATATGTTTTTTTCCAGAGCACCGATATTCGGGATGCGCCACGGCATTACTTGTTATTGAAACTTTACTTGGAACAGTCTTCACATAATCTCTAGCTTCACACTCATTATTCCCTTCTTGACACCACCCATCTGGATAGTCTGCTTTCTCTTTTATTTTCAAACCTTCATTAACAAAGTAAGCTTCTTTAACTAATTCTTCTGCTGTTTTTGTTGCAAATTCAGATTCAAGAACATTTGGAATAGTTATGGGATTAAATTTTGCAGAATAAGCCTTATATGCCGTACATTTTTTATTAGATGGATCTACAACACATGTTGGAACACCTTGAGTGAGTTGACATTTTCCTCCTGCAATTTCTTGATAATAAATTATTTTTCCTTTCTGTTCAATAGATTTATACTTACAATCTTCTGCACTATTAGTTATAGAGTCATATGCAAAATCTTCATATGAACCTCCTTTTTTATTAAAATCTATCTCTCCTAATTTAGGAGGACATGTGCTTATAGGAGTTTGAGGATCTAATCTCCCATAACATGCAGTATCATGAACAGCAACACATTTTTTCTGATCTTCATCACATACAGGTGCATCTGTAGGACAAGTTTGTGAAGGTTTATTAGCACAATTTTTAGTATCCGCACAATAAGTTTGATTTGCTTTTTTCTTATCATCAGAACATATAAAAGACGCAGAATCTCCATCCGAAGAAGGAGTACAAATATTTTCTGCTTTTAAGTTTCCAACATTCTGATCAGTACACTTATCAAGAGGAGGAGCAATACACTGCCCATAAGTTGAACTTCCTTGAATATTATCGCATTTTGAATGTGAAATATCATTATTATATTTCTCCTTGCATTTTGTATCTCCATCTGAAAATTGATAACAAGGAACACACTGTTGATAAGTAATACTTGGTAAACCGCTTAAATCACAGATAGGTTTTGCTGGATTTGAAGTGCAATTAGTAATTGTATTTGCAGTACACCCTAGTTGAGAAATTGTTCCACAACGAGCACCATTTGCATGATTAATACACTGTTGACCATCTGGACAGGGAAAAACATTATATGGTCCATCTGAACCTGTTCCTCCTGGTGCATACCAAACACAATAACTCCCCCCATTCTCATATTGCTCACAACGGGGCATTACTATTAAAGAAGAATCACCACCAGGATCATATGAAGTCCAACAATCAGAATAACCCCCATAATAACCAGAATCACAATAAGCAGGCCCTACTTGTAAATCTCCACTTAATGTACAAGTTGAAGAATCTAAAATAGTTTGAAAATTATTTGGTGATACTTCTTTTTTATTTATAAAAATATTTTTTACAAGAGTTTTAAAACTTATAACTTTCCCAGTCATTGAAAAAGAACTCGTCATGTCTGAAAACCAACCAGCAGAAACAATTGAAAATCCCAAAACAGCAATTATAAAAATAATTCCAGTTATAGCAAGCTCTTTTTTCATAAAAATAAACAAGATTTAAACTATATAAATCTTCGGAAAAACGCAAAAAATACTAAAAACAAAAACAGAAACCTTTAAAAGTCATCTTTTCTCTTAAAAATAAGGATTTAGCATGGTATGAATGGGAACATGCTAAAGGGAAAAGAAAATGTCAAAAATAAGAATAAAATTGCAAAGTATAGACATAGAAAAATTGAATGAAGTAGTAGAAAATATAAAGAGAATAGCATCTGAAGCAGGAATGCCTATTTCTGGCCCTATCCCATTGCCAACAAAAATTCTAAAAGTTACAACGAGAAAATCTCCATGCGGAAACGGAACAGCAACTTTTGACAGGTATGAAATGAGAATTCATAAAAGAGTAATGGATTTGGTTGCAAATGACCGTGTCCTCCACAGCATCATGAGAACATACATTCCAAGAACAGTCAACATAAAAATAGAGATGCTTGATTGATTATATAGCTCGTAACATATTTCTTTTCTTGATTTGAAAGTTCCAGAGGATAAACAATAAAATAACGACAACTGAAAGAACCAAAGAAGCAAAAAATCCCCAGAAAAATGAAAATGCAGAGATAATTATTCCAGTTATAAGTGGCCCTGTTGTGTGCCCCACATCCATTATTGAACTCAAACCCCCTAAAGAAGCCCCTAACTTGTCTTTCTTGGCAATTTCTGCAGTATATGTGCTTGTTGCAACAATAGAAAATGACAAACCAAGTCCAAAAACAATCCCAATAATTGTTAATTCAAAAGAAGTTGAAAAACTAGTAACTAAAGAGAGTGCGATAGATAAAACCAAAATACCGAAGACAATTTGCTTTCTTTTGTCTATTTTATCTGCAATTTTTCCAAAAATTGGCTGTGAAAAAGCGATAGATAATATTTGAATAGAAAAGATAGCGCCAATTTCAAAAGCAGGAACTCCTTTTAATGAAAGATAAATGGGAAGATAAGTTTCAAAAGCTCCAAATGCAAAATAAGTAACCATCTGAATCAAAGAAGTTGATAAAATTTTTTTATTTTTTAGAATATAAATCAAATCCAGATAAAAATCTTTTATTCTTAAAGTTTTTTTCCTAAATTTTTTCTCTTTGTAAATCCAGCTTAAAATAAAAACAGGGATTGCAAATATAAAAGCAGCAAGATAAACAATTTTATAATTCCATAATCCGGAAGCATACAAAGCAAAATAAGATATTAAAAATCCTCCAAGAAGCGGGGCTAGTGTCCTTCCAATCAAAGTTGAGGAGGAATATACTCCTAATTTTGCTCCTTTATTTTTCTGATAGCTTGAAACAATTATTGCAGAAATAACTGGATTTAAGATAGCTGTTGCCATTCCATGAAAAAATCTTATAGGAATAAGCCAATAAGGGGAAGAAACAAAAATGTAAAGCAATGGAGCAGTCAGGAAGACAGCTCCTGCTAAGACTAAAAACTTCTTTCTGCCAAATCTGTCTGATAAGATTCCAACAGGAAAGCTGAACAATATTCCTGCTAAAGGAGAGAATGCAGCAATCAAGCCTATCACAATCTCTTTTCCGCCCAAAGCCTGTGTGTATAACGAAAGAACAGGATTTTTGGATATTGTCGTCGAGAAAATTGCAAAAAATCCAATTATGCAAAGATAATAAATTAACTTATCTCGCCTATCTACTTCTTTTTTTACCATAGTTAAATATCACAACAAAAAAGGATATTTAAAACTTGTTAACAAAAATTTAAAAAGAGTTCTTATTTATATGGTATTGCGAATAATGGTAAAAGACAAAAATTTCTATAAAAGGATAAGCAAAATTGGACTTAAAAATAGATGGAAAAAACAGCATGAAAAAGTAAAGATAAATAAAATTTTAACTAAAGAAAAAATGGCAATAAATGCTTATCTTTGTGGAGATGGTTGGATTTCCGCTAGAAAAGATAAAAATAAAGCGATTCATTATGAAATAAAATTTTTTATAGATGATTTTTATTTGGCTAAAAGAATAGTCGGCCTATTTAAAAAAGAATTTAATCTCTCTCCGAAAATTATATTTAAAAGAGGTTGTTATCATGTCCAAATTAAAAATAAGCCTGCTTGTCTTAATCTATTAAATCTCGGAAATTATAGATGTAAAACATGGAATATTCCAAAAATAAAAAATAATCTACTTTTAATAGAATGGATTAAATGTTTCTTTGATTGTGAATCCAATGTAGATGTTAAAAGAAAATTAATTCAAGTTAAATCCACACATAATGATGGATTAAAAGATATCTGTAGCCGATTAAAAACGCTTTCAATAAATTCTAAAGTTTATGGCCCCTATCAACCAAAGAATAAAAAACATTCTGCTTACTCTATTTTATTAATAAATGGCAAAGATTTATTGACTTACAAAAACCTTATAAACTTTTATCATCCTATAAAAAAGAAGAAATTAGATAGTATTTCTTAAGCCCATATCGCATACAGAAATTTGGAAAATTTCTGCCCCTATAAAACAAAAAATCCCTATTTTGTAGATAGAGGGTATTGCACTAGATAATTTTAAAAATGCATTATGCGATGAAGATTTAAGCCCAGATCGCATAATGGTATTGCACAAGACTGGAACTCTTGGCCCTCACGGGCATCCAGGTTCGATTCCTGGTCTGGGCGTAACTACCTTTTGTCTAAAACAAGGGGTTTAACTATTAAACGACAAAAAATAGCAACCATGAATTAAACAAAAGGTTTGTATTCATTTAAAAATAAAAATCAGATAACTAAAAAGAAATTATCCCCTCTTTCTTAAATTCTTTTTTGGAATACTTTTTATTCCAAGAAAGTAGATTACAGCAGCCATAATTGCAAAAGTTATTAAAAGAAATAAGATTGCTGAACCCACTCTTCCCATATTCTTAAAAATTTCTTTTATTTTATCTATAATTCCTCCAATCTTATTTCCTATATTATGCATTATATCTAAAAAGTTATTTCCAATTCCAGTAATAGCTCCTGTTATGAATGAATTAAATGAAGTTCCATTAGTGGCATTTGTTATTGTTTGATTTCCACTAGCATTTAATGTTAAATTTGTAGTAGGAACTTCTGGAATGCTCATATTTATTGGAGTACATGTCTGATTCTCAGAAGGTTTTGTCTTTAAATCAATATAACAGTTTTCCAAAAGCTTTCTGCATGTTCTTGTTTGTATTCCGTTTATGCAAGTTCCCCATGAAGTACAGAACCAGCTAGTTACACATCCTCCGCCATTGCTACTTCCTCCTCCGCCTCCTCCGCCATCATAATATCTGAGAGTTATTACTCTTAGAACAGAATTAACATTACCAAAAGAATCATAAGCAGTTACATTAACATAATAAGTTCCAAAATCAAGTGTTGAATTCTGATAAAATAAAAAGAATCCATTAATGCTAGTATTTGAACTATAGATTGGAAGACTTGAAAAATTTGAAGAGTTATAAATATTTAGAGTCATGTTTACAAAATTTAAATCATAAGCACTAACATTTACAATTATATTATGGGTATTATCATTATTTCCTTCAGGAGTTGTCTGAGTTGTAAAGGTAATTGTAGGAGCTGTTGTATCAGTTATATTGGTAACATTAACAAAAAATACTCCTGAAGTTGGATTTCCAAGCGTATCATTAACAGTCAGGTTCAACCAATACAATCCAATTGGCATAACTGTTGTATTTGTGAAATAACCAGAGCAGGTTACATTGAACATGCTTGTGTCATTCAGTGTAAAGCAAGAGATGTTTGAAGGATCTGTTGCTGTAAAGGTATGGCTTGCTGTTTGATTATACATTATTGTTAAATTATCTAGATTTGCGAATACTGGCCCGGTTGTGTCATTAATAACCGGAGGCAAGATTGTTGAATTAGTTACATTAACATAAAATACCTTTGAATCTTTTCTGTTAGCAGTATCATTAACAGTTAGATTCAACCAATACAATCCAATAACTAATACACTTGAATTAGTAAAGTGTCCTGCACAATCAATTGTAAATGCACTATCATTGATTATATAGCAAGAGGGAAGTAAAGGACCACTCGCTGTAAATGTATATGATAAACTTTCATTATCCCAAATATTAAAATTTCTAGTATTATTTAACACCGGATTAGAAATACTGTAATTGCAAAATCCACCTAATTGATATTCTACCGCTGTAAAATTAGTTCCGCATCCAAAAATATCATAAAAAAGAAGATCTCTGGATTGGTTCCATAAATTAGTTGGAAGACAACTTAAATTTGTCCAAGGAGTAATAGATATATTTGCCCATGTTGGACCCCCTATTTCATTTCTAGTATGAGTTACATTTGCGATATTATGTGGAGATGCACAACTATTGGAATCATATTCAGTCCAACTTATTGTATGGTTTGTATCATTTCCAGAACAACTAGTATGAGTAGTAATTGCAGTTGTATTTGTCATATTCAGGATGCATTGATCACAAAATTCTGTAGCTCGATATTCTATTGAAGTTAAATTAACTCCACATCCAAAAATATCAAATTGAGTATTGTTTCTTGTTTGATTTCTAATATCTCCAACTAAACAAGTTAAATTTGTCCAAGAAGTTGTTAGATTCTGCCAAATAGGATCAACTAATTGATCTCCATAATGAGTTACATTTGTAAAATTATGAATAGGATCTGTACAAGATTTAGCATCATATTCAATCCAACTTCTTACCTGCTTCATTTTTCCAAGTGAACAAGTCAAATTTAGCCAATCAGTTGCAGTTGTATTTGTCATATTTGGAATACAGAAATCACAAAATCCATCTAACTTATATTCTGCTATAGTTGTGCTATTTCCACATCCAAAAATATCAAATTGAGTATTATTTCTTGTTTGATTCATTACATCTCCAAGAACGCAAGTTAAATTTGTCCAAGAAGTAAAAGTGTTATCCCAAATTGGTCCTATTAAATGAGACTCAATATGGGTTACATTTGTAAAATTATGATCAGCACAAGTATTTGAATCATATTCAATCCATGAACGAGATTGGTTCATAGATGTTCCCAATAAACCAGAACAACTTCCATTTACCCAATCAGTTGGAGTTGTATTAATTATATTAGGAATACAATAATCACATGTCTGGTTTTGCAGCTGGAATAAAGTAATATTATCAGCACATCCAAAAACATCTATCTGAGTCATATTCATTTCTTGAATATAATAATCATTAGTATAATTGCTTATGCAATTACCTGGAGAAGCAGTTATATTATACCAAGAAGTCCAGTTTGTTAAATTTATGAATTCTGGTCCAACTGTTCTATTCTCAGTATAAGTTAAATTAGCATTAGATACATTATGTTCTACACAAGCTTTAGCATCGTATTCTATCCAAGACCTAGATTCAACTGAATTATTTCCAGAACAGCTAGTATGGGTCCAATTTGTTGCTGTTGTATTCTGCATATCTGGAATACAAAAATCACAAGTTCCATTTAATTGGTATTCTGGTATAGTTGTATTACCTCCACATCCTAAAATATTATACTGGGTATTTATTCTTGTCTGGTTTATTTTATCTCCGAATGTACAATTCAAATCTGTCCAAGAGGTGTATGTATTATTCCAAATAGGGGCAACTAATCTAGTAGC
>Ga0315275_10005495_pt1 | contig 12027 bp, 8 predicted proteins | sample YL17G03_0_MG_FD_205557 | JGI IMG/M metagenome (GOLD analysis project Ga0315275, IMG submission 205557) | Sediment microbial communities from Yellowstone Lake, YNP, Wyoming, USA - YL17G03_0 | ecosystem: Environmental > Aquatic > Freshwater > Lake > Sediment | place: USA: Wyoming | collected... | reverse complement strand
CAAGGCCTTCATGCCACTCGAGAGACCGGTTATGGGAAACGTCCTCTCCATAGGCGATGCCGCCGCATTTGCCGAGGTGGAGAACCAGGGCGCCCTCATGTGCGGCTATCACGCAGGGCGCGCAATGGCGAAGGAGCTCAGGGGAGAAGAGGGGATAGAGGAGTATATCACCTGGTGGATACGGTCATTCCCGTTTTTCAACCCCGAGATCCACCGCATCGCCCAGGGATATGCCATCAATCCCTACTACGAAGACGAGGAGATCGACTACCTCTTCAGCCTCATGGAGGGAAAGGCCCTCGAGGGAACGATCAACCAGTACAAGATCCCGAAGAAGCTGTGGGATGCCCTCTTCCTCCACAAGGAGCGTATTCAGAAGGAGATGCCTGATCTGTTCAGGAAGATTGAAGGCGTTCAAACCATGACCCTGCAGGAGGCATTTACGATTGATCAGGGAGACAAGGGGAAAGGGAGAAAGTAATTTACCACCCCTCGTATACTCAGGTTTACAGCACTGATCCTGCCGGGGTAGGCGGTTTGCCGTTCTGGAAGGCGGCTATAACCATGATGTGCTGGGAAAAAACGTAAAGGCTTTTCTCGAAAGATTAGATTAAGGGAGGGAAAACGTCTATGGCATTCAGCAAAAAGGTTATGAAGGTTGATGGAGTTGCAGTCGAGTGTTTTATCCCTGAAAAAGAACAATATCCCGCCCCCCTTCTCTTTGTCCACGGCTCCAGCGGCGGGAGTTGGGTCTGGGAGAATTTCCTTGGCTATTTCTCTTCCCGGGGCTGGACCTGCTATGCCCTGAATCTTCGCGGTCATCACTTGAGCGGGCCGGTAGAGGACTGGGGTGAGGTAGGTGTAGATGACTACCTGGAAGACATTGACAAGGTAGCACGGTGGATCGGAAAAGACCTGATCTACCTTGGCCACAGCATGGGAGGTTTGCTCGGCCAGAAGTATGCAGAAGCAAAGAACCCGCTGAAATTAATCCTCCTCCACACCGGTCCCCCCAGGTCAGTGGTAAAGAACATAGATGTCAATGCCTTTCTGAAGAAAGGGACAGAAAAAGGGCGCGTTATGACCGAGAAGGTTCTCGAGTCTGATAAAGATCCGCAGAAGCTCATTGGCTACATGTTTGATCAAGGGAATGTTGATCCGGAAGTGCTGAAGATGTGCCATCAGATGATGGGTAAGGAATCCGCCCGGGCCCTACAGGGGATGAAGGAAGTTGAGGTCGACCCGAACAAGGTCACGTGCCCCGTCTATGTCCTCGGATTCGATCTGAAGAAGCTCGGCGTGAATTACCCGATCGACCTGAACCAGGAGCTTGCAAAATATTATAAGGCAAAAGACTTTCAAATCATCGAGCCAGGGGGACACATGTTCATGCTGGAAAAGAACTGGGAGGAATTTGCCCGGCTCATAGAGAAATGGCTGGTGCAGTGAATCCTGTCGTTTTTTAATGCTCTATCTGAGGAGAAACACTATGAGCAATCCATCAAAAGTGAAAGATGTTGACACGTCGATCGGAGCGAAGCTGTGCAGCATGTGCGGTCTGTGCATGGTTGATGCGTGGACACCGAAGGAAAGCATACAGGGCTGCGTCTTCACGATTGGCTGGCTTGGCAAGCAGGAGGAGGCCGTCTTCGGACGGGAGCGCTCGCTCGAAAACACTGATGAGATGCTCTTTGGCATCAGCAGGGAGAGCTTCGTGGCGAGGATGAAGAACCCGCTTCCCATTCCCCAGATACAATTTACCGGGATAATAACGAGCATCGCCAAAAAGGCATTTGAAACAGGCCTGGTTGAAGCAGTGGTTACCCTCCACCGCAGCAAGGAAGAGTATTTTTGGCCGGTCCCGGTTCTGGCCCGATCGGTAAAAGACATTTTAGCAGGCGGCGGCAGCAAGCCGGTCCTGGCTCAGACGCTGGTTTCCGTTGAGAAGGCGTATCAGCAGGGTATAAAGCGACTCCTGGTCGTCGGTGCATCCTGCCATGTGCAGAATGTACGGGAGTTTCAGCGGCGCTTCCCCTATCTCAAGGGGATGGATTTGTACATTGTGGGGATTCCGTGCACCGATAATATTCATCCCAAGAATTTGCGTCGCATTGTGAGTGGGATCTCAAGCGCGCCTGAAACAGTCTGCCATTACGAATTCATGCAGGACTTCACCGTTCATCTGAGGCATACAGATGGGACCTATGAAAGGGTCCCCTTCTTCAGCCTTCCTCAGGAACTTTCAAGTGCAGAGATCTTGACGGCGTGCTGCAGGAGCTGCTTTGATCACATGAACACCCTTGCCGATATCACGGTGGGATATTCCGGTTCACCGCTTGATCCTGAGAAGATGTATCAGCGGGTTATGATCAGGACGGATAAAGGTGATACATTGCGCAGGCTCATTACAGATGAACTCGAGACGTATCCCGATACCTCGGAAGGAGATCGGAGAGAATTTGTAAAGACATACGCTCAGCAGCAGTTAGATAAGATGGCACAGAAAGACTCCACTGAAGTGAAAAAGGGAAGAGCCATGTCCATCGAGGATGGTTTAGCTTTTGCTGAATACCTGCATAGCGTTGGGCCGAAGTGTCTTGAGGCTGCACGGTATGGAATTGAGACGCATATCATCCGGAATTACTTGTTCGTGAAGCACAATTATCCCCACCTCCTCAAGACGCTTGTGCCGAAGCACGTCTACCAGGTGTTGAAAGAATACGATCTGCCCATATAGGGAAGAGCGTAAGGGAAGAAAGAAAGGGTCAGGCATGCAAAAGACAGCATCACGAAAGTCTAAGAAAAAGTACGGTTGGAGAGGGAAAATACTGCAGGTTGATCTTTCACAATCAGAGATCCGGGAGGAAGAACTCCCTGAAAATCTTACGAATGGTTACATTGGCGGGGCAGGCATTAATGCCAGACTGCTGTATGACCTGATGCGTGACAATCCCCAGGCAGATGCCCTTTCACCGGAGAATCCCCTTATCTTCGGATTTGGCATCGCCGTCGGCACCTCCTTCCCCTGTACGTCACGGTACACCATAACGGCGAAAAGCCCCTTGACCGGCATCTTCGGAGATTCCAACGGAGGAGGATGGTTTCCGGCGAGGGTGAAACAGGCAGGCTATGACCATATTGTGATCAGGGGGAGGGCTCATAAGCCCGTTGCCCTTCTCATCGAGAAAGGGGAAAAGCCACGGCTGGTTGATGCAGCAGATCTGTGGGGGCTTGATACATATGCCACAGATGATCGGATTCGTGAAACGTATGGTGACTGTGAAACAGCCCGCATTGGACCTGCAGGGGAAAACCTGGTTCGCTATGCCAATGTCAGCAACAGTACAAAACGGGTTGGTTTCAGTGGCAGGGCCGGCATGGGCTGTGTGATGGGCTCTAAAAACCTGAAAGCCCTTATCGTGAAGGCTGACGGCACCGTTCCCGTTGCAGACAAGACGAAGTTTGACGAACTGGCTAAAAGATATCGCACGATCTGGGGAGGGATGATCAGCGATTCCCATAAAGAATATGGCTCGCTGATTCTCATAGCACAGACCAGCGATCAGACACGGATACACAATCAGCAGACGAGAATGACTCCTGAACAACGGGAGCGGTATGATATTGATGAGCTGGTAAAGACCTACAAGAAGGGGCAAACCTCCTGCTTCCAGTGCCCTATAGCCTGCACCCAGAAGTGGGAGGTGAGTGAAGGTCCCTACAGAGGAGAAAAGTCACACAAGCTGGAGTTCGGGCATTACACAAACATGGGGCCTCTGCTGGGCATCTTTGACTTCCCTTCCCTGGTACACATCTCTGATCTGGTCAACCGTATGGGAATAGACTGTGTCCAGTTTGGGTGGAACCTGGCCATGGCCATGGAGTGCTTCCAGAGAGGGGTTATCGGAACCGAAGACACCGGCGGCCTGAAACTGGAGTGGGGAGACGTCTCGTTGATTTCAGACATCATTATGAAAGTGGCTACAAGAGAGGGGTTCGGCAACCTCCTCGCTGAGAGCATACCAACAATCGCCTCGAGGCTGGGCCCCGATGCCTGGCTTTACGGGCTTAACACAAAGGGGATGTCATTCAGCTACAACTGTACGCAGGGTATTGCCATGAGCCTTGCCTCATCAGTTGCTACCCGGGGTGCAGATCACCTGAAAGGCCATCCCTTTCCTGCCATGATCGGCCTCCAGGAGATGCTGGAGAGGATGTTCGGGAAGGACATCCCTGAGGAAATAACGAATCACGCAAGCCCTATTGCCAAAGGGCGTGTTGTCTGGTGGCAGGAGAACTATAAGATGCTCATGGATGCCCTGGGGATCTGTTTTATTCCAGTCGTAAGCACTGATATCTTTGGCGACCCGCACATGCTCTTCGAGGAGATGGGCGAAATTTACCAGGCTGCAACAGGCCGGAAACCGGAAAAGCTCTTTGAATCTGCCGAAAGGGCATACCAGGTTGAGAAGTGCTTTAATGCACTCTTGGGGATTACCAGGAAGGATGATATCAGGCAGGGAACCAGGCGGGGCGAGGATGACCCGATTCATCATCCGGGCATGCTCGATGAATACTATCTTTATCGGGGCTGTTCTCATGACGGCTTACCCACCCGCAAGAGACTCCAGGAGATCGGCCTTTCCGATGTGATTGAGGATCTGAACAGAAGCGGAAAGATTGGAGAGCGTGAATGCCCCTCAATTGAGGAGCTTGTGTCGAAAAGGGTAAGGCAACAGGGAACGGAATGAGAGAGACCTCCGTTTATAACCCTCTATAAATGTGCAATAAAGAATGATATAGTTCACAAATCATTGCACCATTTTTAAAAAACTACGGGAGTGGTACATGGGAAAACTGAATAAGGGTTACATGGGTAATATTCTCAGGGTGAATGTTACGACCGGTAAGGCGAGCGTTGAGCCTCTGCCGGAGGACCTCATCAGGCAGTACATCGGCGGGAGAGGCTTCGGTGCCAGGCTCCTCTATGACGAGTTGTCACCGGGTATAGACCCTCTATCTCCTCAGAATAAGCTGATTTTCACCACCGGCCCGCTTGCCTGTACAATTGCCCAATCGTGCAGCCGCTGGATGGTGAACACAAAATCCCCGCTTACCGGCGGCATGTTCCGTTCCACTGCCGGAGGGGGATTCGGGGCAGAGGTGAAATCAGCGGGATTTGACGTGTTGATTGTGGAGGGCAGGGCGGAAAGGCCTGTCTACCTCATGATCGAGGATGATAACGTTGAGATGAGGGACGCACAGCACCTCATGGGTATGCTGACGCATGAAACCACTGCGGCTATGCACAAGGAGCTGGGCAATGATAAGTTCAAAGTTGCCACCATAGGACCCGCCGGAGAGAAAGGTGTACGGTTTGCTGCCATTGTTGACGGACGCAGGACAGCTGCCCGGGGCGGTGTCGGTGCAGTGATGGCGTCGAAGCATATCAAGGCTATTGCAGCGCTCGGCAGCAAGCGGGTTGAGGCGGCAGACCCTGAAAAGCTGAAGGCCCTCACGAGGAGGCAGGCAGAGACTGCCTGCAAGGAGCCGAAGTATGCGGGATTCAAGCGCCTCGGCACCGCCTCTGCGGTCGGATTCTGCCATGAGCTCGGGATATACCCGGTGAAAAATTATCAGGACGGCGTGCTGGAGAATGTGGAAGGGAGACTCACCGGAGAGAAGGTGAACGAACTGCTCGTCAAGGATGCCTACTGTAACCGCTGTCATATCCACTGCGGCAATATCCTCCACGTGAAGGAAGGTCCTTATACCGGGGGCGAGGTCGAAGGTCCTGAGTACGAGACCCTCTATTCCTTTGGCGGAGCAATCGGCAACACCAGCCTTGAGATGATCATCGAGGCAAACCGCATCTGTGACGATTACGGAGTTGATACCATCTCGGCGGGATTGACCATCGCCTTTGCCATGGAGCTGTATGAGAAGGGCATCCTTGCCAGAAATGATCTGGACGGCCTTGACCTCACCTGGGGAAATCATGAGGCGATCATCAAACTCTTAAAGAAGATCGTTACGCGGGAGGGAATTGGAGACCTCCTTGCCGAAGGGACACGGATTGCCGCGCAGCGGATCGGGAAGGGCGCTGAGCGCTATGCCATGCATGTCAAGGGGCTGGAGCTCCCCGGTTATGACTCCCGCGGACTCAAGGCCAGCGGCCTGAACCTCGCAACCGCCTCGCTGGGAGCAAGTCACTGCGTGGGCCAGTCCTCCCAGGAGATCATGGGCGCAGGGATAGCAAAGAGATTTGACGCGGAAGGGAAAGCAGAGATGTGTATGTTCAACCAGGACAGGGTTGCAGCCTACGAGACCGGCATCTTCTGCATCTTTCCCATGGCGCTCAATCTGGTTGACGTGAAAGAGCTTGGAGAAATGCTCTATGCCGCTACCGGCGTTGAGGAATTTAAGAGCGAAGGATATCTCTTCACGGTCGGCGAGCGGATCTGGAATGTTGAGCACTGCTTTAATGTGCGTGAGGGGTTCGGGCGGAAGGATGATTACCTCCCTCAGCGGTTGATAACAGAACCGCTTGCGCGGGGTCCGATCAAGGGCCATGTAGTCGAGATGGATCAGCTCCTCGATGATTACTACCGGGCAAGGGGCTGGGACAGGGAAACCGGCTATCCCCGGCGGGAGAAACTGGAGAGCCTTGGCTTGAAAGCCGTTGCTGATGAGCTGGCAGGGCTTGGCAGGCTGGGATAAAGGGAGGCCACGTGGATAATGATATTTTCATCAGACAGTATTTAAGGCCCTCTGCAGACGGGCTCAATAGACAATTTACCCACCCTCTGCCTGAGATTCCGGGACTGGAAAAATGCGGTGAGTTTATTGTGCAGAGCGGGCTCGAGGATACGTTTTCTACCAACATTATTTCCAGGTATGAAAGCGCCGGCACGGGTGTGAGATTTGTCGAGGTTTACAAGAATACAGAGAACCAGGTAAAGGGGACCTTTGTCCGCCTTGTTGGCACCATGTCCCTTGTGAAGAAGGGATATCCCTTTCTCTTTCTCGATGCTGCTGTTTCAAATCTGAATTTCGGTACCGGTGACCAGGAGGATCTGGTAACACGAGTTGCCATTCATCTCCCCCAGGCAGATGAAAAGGGGAGAGGTCTCTTTTATGAACAGCTAAACAGGCAGGCCGATGCTGCCCGCATGGAATACAGGGTGATGAGCTTTGAAGGACTCCCTGATTTCTGGGGACCGCTCTGGCGTTTCATGAAACCGGGAATAGACCTTGACGTGATCCGCCAATTGAGAAATTGTGCCTGGAATGCCTACCGCGCCTTTTATTCCCAGACCGTGGAGAAGGCGGATTTTGATTACAGGCCGGTTCAGGAGCACATGGTCTTTAAAAATTCAGAAATAGAACACCTCATGTTTAAGAAGATGGGCTTATCAGTACCTGCGGAGGTGCAGGCGGCATTTTTCAGCGTTCTTGTTGTGGGGGTTTAGGTTTGTTTCGGGTTCCGAATTTGTAATCTGTGAGGAGACATATTGTATGATGGATACAGGGTTAACCTATGAGGAGAGGCGACTTCAGAGCATACACTTCATAAAAAAACTTGGAAGAACACTGCGGGAGTTAAACAACAGCGAGCTGGAAAAAGAAATAGCAAATTTTCTTAAGAAACTCCAGTGCCTTTCTCTTGGCACGGTCAATCCTGACGGGACACCACACCAGACCATTCTGGATTACCAGAGCGACGGCCTCGACATCATCATCGCAAGCGAAGGCGGCCAGAAATTTATCAACCTTGAGCGCTCGAACAAGGTCTCAATCACCATCGGGTTTACCGATGGAACGATAGAGTCGGAATATGGCCTCACCATCGATGGGACTGCCGAGGTATACACGGCCCCCCACCCCAGGTTCCTCACGGGAATGATGAAGATGAGATCTTTTCTCGAAGAATGGTCAAAGGCAGTTCAACCGCTGGAAAATGTCATCAAGCGTGTAATCACTGCCCGTGTAATGATTATCAAGCCGGAGAAAATGACCTATATGAACCTCCCTGCCGGGGTTCCCTTTTCCCGCTGGGAGAAGGGTTCCGTTCAATAGAGGGGCGATTGAACTTTTTACGTCTTGGTTCCCGCAATGATCAGGATATGATATAATTTTCTGAAAAGGAGAGAGGATATGAAAAAGATATGTACCATCTCTATAATCAGCTTCTTGCTCATGATCGTACTCAGTGGTACCCCCCTGAGTGCCTTTGCAGAGGGTGAGTGTTATATAACCGTCACCATTGGCTCCGGAACACAGCAGATCCTGGATACCGACTGCGATGGCATTCCGGACGAAGCCTGCCTGGACTGTACGCCCAGTTATGAGGCTGATAACTGTCCCACTGTCCCAAACGGTCCGAATAAGGGGACGTGCAGCGCAGGCAATCAGATCGGCAGCGAATGCACCAGGAACGTTGAGTGTGGCCTGGGCGGTATCTGCAGCAAGAACCAGGAAGACTCAGATGGGGACGGGTACGGTGATGCCTGCGACTATTGTATCGGCAATGGATTCCGGGACTACGACGGAGACGGCATCTGTGACGGAGACGATAACTGTCTTGCAGTACCGAACCCTGACCAGAAGGACAGCGACAGGGACGGAAAAGGGGATGTATGCCCAAATGGTTTAGACAAGATTGCACCGCTTGCCACGTTCAGGGGGAGCTGGTACGAGATCGGCAGGCAGGTGGGCCAGACCTACCCTGACAACATCATTGAATTTGGCACGATCATGGGAGATGTCCTCGAAGGTTACGCCCCCCCTGACTGGACACCCCAGAGGTATTATGACGAGATTCAAGACCTTGTCTCCCAGAGCATAAAGGATCATCTGCAGGGCATGGCAGCGGGTCTCAGCGAGGTTCTCCCCGTGAGCTATGATTACGCCTGGGATATAGTATTGAAACAGAACATGGCAACCGAGCTCCTGAACATGACGAATATGTCTTCCATCCCCCAGTCACCTGAGGCGACTTCCTGGATCCGGGGATGCAGCGCCTTTGCCGTTTCTTCTGAGGCAGGCACCTTTATCGGCCATAATACCGATGCACAGACCATGGGGTATAACATGAGCACAGTCATGTACTGGGATCCTGACAACGGTGATAACGCCTATCTGACCATGGATCCCCCGGGCTGGGCAGATGTGGCCTTCGGCCTCAACGATAAAGGGATCGCATGTACCATGAACGCCGGCAGTCCGAATACAAGTGCACTCATCGGCCTGCCGAATAACTTCATGCTGAGATATATCATGGAGCATGCCTCAACCCTCGAAGAGGCAGTGAGCTCCTTTCAGGATTTCATTGAGAGCGGAAACAATTTTGGTACCGGCGGGGCCATTGTTCACCTCATGGATTTCAACCAGTCCACCATGGCGAAGATACAGGTCAGGTCAGCGGCGATTGATGTTTCCTACGGTGATGTCTCCCAGTACGGCGTCAAATACATCGGCTCGACTAACCACTATGTGGGGGATTTCAACCCTGACCCGGATTACTATTCCGAATCTTCCTTCGTCCGCTACGACCGGCTCATGTATCTCTTGCAGAATACCCAGACCTTTGACCTGAATGCCAGCTGGGCAGTGCTCAGTGACACAAATAGCGGAGAGGCGAGTAAAAATACTATTTCCCGGAAAGCTGGTTTCGGAGGGGCGAGCACGGTATTCGGCACGGTGCACAGCGCAGATGGTTTGTACTATGTCCTGGGCAGGCCCGATGCCTACCTCGCCGAGTACGTTCAGTCCCAGTATGTAAGCTTTGCTCAAATGCCGGACGTAAAAGGTTTTTCTGCACTGCCGCAATCAGGTAAGGTCCTCCTCAGGTGGAGAACGGCGGATCAGGATAAAGTTGCCGGCTTCAATCTCTACCGGACAGAGTCGCAGGGCGGGGATTTTGAAAAGATCAACGATCTCCTGCTCCAGCCAAAGCAGTCTTTTGGTAAGCGGGCTGCTTACGAGTACGAGGATACCTCAGTCCGGGGCATGAAGAAGTACTACTACAAGCTGGAAGAGATCAACCAGAGCGGCGTATCCATCGTGCACGGGATCGTGAGTGCAACACCGCTGCCTGTCTCTGCCAGCCGGCAGTAGCAGGCGAGGCGCAGTCAAGATTAATCCACGCGGCAGGGGCATTTTTGTCCCTGCCGTTTTGTTTCTCTCCTTATCTTATTCTCTCCCGGTTATCTGCTTGATAAAAACCCCATTCACCTCGTAACATCTTCTCCCGGCACACGGGCGCGCTGGAAGGTGTTAAAGGGGAAGTAAGGAAAAGCCAACTGGAACATCAAAAGCCCGCATGCTCCTCCTCGATTGAATAATGCCCAGGACATCGATCATCGTGTGCTCTTCAGAATGTGACCAGGCTCTTAAAGTTGTTTATATATTCTGCCATTGGTTTTATCCGTTCGGCTATTGCGAGCAGTTTTTTATAAGGGAACGTAAAAGTTAATTCATCTTCAGCGAGGCCGGCAAATACCCGCCAGGCTGTGTCACTTGCAGAAAAGGAGGGATTTCCACTCTTAAACGGGTACCGTATATTAAAGATACATGAACCCGATCCCCCGAACCCCCTCGTAAAATCTCCATAGTAAGCGACGCAACGGTTTAAAATGTCTGTCTGGTGAGGTGTAACGAAAAGAAAGACCAAATCAGGATCACCCACCTTGGCAAGTGGTCCTACCACAATTCCTTTGCCTTCTACTTTCGGGTGCGGGAAGAATTCTTCGATCTTATTGTAATATTCAATAAGCGTGGCGGTATCTTTCTGAAGAGGATATACACTGTTCTGTTCGATCATGAATTCAAGGTACTTGTCCCGGGGAAGGTTTTCGCAGGTGCCGGTTCCGGTGAGAGATTCAAAACAGCCTACATTCTTTTCCGTCACATAACAAACAAACCCGTCCTTGAGAACCTCCCCGAGAAGCGTGCACATGCCAGGAATAGCCTGTCCCTCGTACTGAGGGATATCCTTGGGCACTTCCTTCATCGCCTTAACCCCTATAACCTCTTTTCTGACCTTCAGATCCTCTTTGAGCGTGCAAATGAGTTCTTCCTTCGTCATGAACGTCCTCCTGATTATCTATGGTTAAATCGTTAAAAAATTGGGGTAGGTACATCCTCCCAAGCAGTCTTTCCGTAAACCCGGAAAGCGTCAATGATTCTCCCCGAATTAACATCAATGTCAAGATAACCGACCGCAGTTCTTCCGGTATTCAAAGCAAAGAGATAGCGGTTCGATAGTGTTTGAACTATCCAAAGGATATCTACTCGTAAGATCAATGCAACACAAGCTGCTACTGCAAGGATAATGTGAGGAAGATCCCATGGGACATTCGAAGCAAAGCGGATCGTGACTGACAGGAGAAGTCCTACAAAGGAACTTAATATGCAGCCTATCACCGCACTAAAATAGTGTAAACCACGCAATTTGTCAAAATAGGGAACGGCACGTTACATCTTTCAATATATTTATGGAGAGGAGATAGATTTAGTCCTCAATAACTGACCTTTACTATCTTCCCTATTCCTATATTTCTTCCCTTCAATTGGTAAGGCGTCACCTGTATTGCTTTTAATCCATTATGGGATAGAAAGCCATCAAGGCCGCCATGAGACTGCCAGCTCTTGAAATTCCAGTTATGTACAGAACCAGCCAAAAGTTCGACAAACTGGATCATTCTTCCATACCCGTCTTTAGGAAGGGGGGAGATATAATCAGCAATGATCAATGTACGGGCAACCTCTTTTACGCTCGCTATTACGATGTTCCTCAACTCCTCTGAGATCTCATGAAGAATCTGGCTCATCACCGCATAATCAAATGAATCCGAAAAGACTTCCGGCAATAATGAGGCGCAGAGGTGGTGAAACTCCACGTTAGAAAATTTCTTTTTCATGAGACGTTTTTTTGCATAAGCAATCATCCTGGAAGAAACGTCAATACCTATTATCTTACTGCACTTGTTGGAAAGCTCTAACACCAGTGATCCTATACCACAG
>Ga0315275_10005494_pt1 | contig 12028 bp, 14 predicted proteins | sample YL17G03_0_MG_FD_205557 | JGI IMG/M metagenome (GOLD analysis project Ga0315275, IMG submission 205557) | Sediment microbial communities from Yellowstone Lake, YNP, Wyoming, USA - YL17G03_0 | ecosystem: Environmental > Aquatic > Freshwater > Lake > Sediment | place: USA: Wyoming | collected... | reverse complement strand
CCGCAGGATCGCAAACTCCGGCTGGGACTGATCGGCTGCGGCTGGTACGGGATGGTGGATCTCAAGGCCGCCTTCAAGGCCGGCGGCGTGGAAGCCGCGGCGCTCTGCGATGTGGACAGCGCGCATCTCGCCCAGTGCGCGGAAGAGGTAGGGAAGCTCCAGGGCGCGCGGCCGCGGACTTTCAAGGACTATCGCGAGCTCATCGCAATGCCCGGGCTCGACGCGGTCATCATCGCGACTCCTCCGCATTTCAAAGGCAAGATCACTACTCCGGACGTGCTGACGGCCAGCTTCGATTTCGAAAAGTGCCCGGTGCTATGGCGCCATCGCCTGTGGGGTGCCGCCGAGTATTCGCCCGAGGTGAGCAATGGCATCTTTTATTACTGCGAGAAAGAAACGGTTTTTGCCACCGACGGGCGCTGGGTGGTGATCCCGGAAGGCAAAGGGGAGCGTCGCGAAATGCCGGCGCGGCTCAAGGGCGACGAGCACCAGGCGCGGCATGTGGCGGAATTCATCTCGGCGCTGCGGGAGCGGCGGCAACCTTCGTGCCTGCCGCCGGACGCGGCCGATTCGGCCGCCACCGTTCAGCTGGCCATGATCTCCTACTATTCGGGCACTGCGGTGAAATGGGACCGCGCGCGCCGGCAGATCCCGGACAATCCCGCGGCATCGCAGTTACTCAAGCGCGAATACCGCAAACCCTGGACGCATCCCTACTCCGGTTGATGCGGAAATTGGAGAAATTGTAACCTGGAGGCCCTGTAAAAATGCCTGATTTGAATGTGCCCGCCCTTCAGGCCTCTATCTTCATTTACTTCGTGTGATCCCGCGCTTGCGCGCCGGGCTACTCAATGCCGGCGCTTCGCGCTTCTTCTGTAATTGTGTCATGCCGAAATCCAAGGTGTGTTGATGGCTTACCGGCGAGCCTCGAAGAGGCGCAACAAAGATAGCCCCGGCCGTGAGGCCGGGGTTTTGGCCACCATAAAATCGAGCGCCGAAGGTGCGGCACCTGAATCCTGCGAGCAAGTTCCGGCACCCAGATTTTTTGCATCTTCCTGGCATCAATTTTTATCCTTCCCATAAATTCGCTTGTCCCTCAGATGATGCTGGGATAGAAATGCCCCGACTTTCAGGGATGTTCCCATGGTTTGTCTCAGGAGGATCTGATGAGATATGCCCTCACAATCGGCATGTTGATGTTGGCGTCTGCTGCAAGTTTGCTTGCCGGTGATGAACCGCTCATAACCGCCCAATGGGATCCAGCCGAGCTTCGGGGCTTCGTGGACGGCGTAATGGAGACGCAGCTGAAGGCGCAGCATTTCGCAGGAGCCGTGGTAGTGGTCGCACGGGACGGGCAGGTAATCTTTCAGAAGGGGTATGGCTATGCCGACTACGTAGAGCGCAAACCTGTCGACCCGGACCGCACCCTCTTCCGAATTGCCTCGAACTCGAAGATGTTCGTGTGGACGGCGGTGATGCAGCTCTCTGAAAAGGGAATGGTGGACCTGCGCGCGGATGTGAACGGGTATCTGAAGGGCCTTCAAATTCCTCCGGCCTTCCCGCAGGCCGTTACTCTCGAACACCTCATGACTCACACGGCCGGTTTTGAGGACCACGTCATCGGGCTGTTCGCCAAAACGCCCGACAAGCTGCGCCCGCTTGCTGAGCTGATGCGCACCCAGATGCCGCGACGGGTCTTCCCGCCGGGCCGGGTAGCCGCATATTCGAACTACGGCACGAGCCTCGCGGCCCTGATAGTCGAACAGGTGTCCGGAATCCCCTACGAGCGCTATCTCGAGGAAAACATTCTCAAACCGCTGGGGATGTTGCACGCTACTCTAACCCAGCCGCTGCCGAAGGAACTGGCGGGGGACATGTCAAAAGGGTACCAATGGACGGCGGGGCGGTTGAAGGAGCAGCCGTTCGAGTTTGTACCCTGGGGGCCGTGCGGCGGGATGAGTGTGAGCGGCGCAGACATGGCGCGCTTCATGATAGCCCACCTGAACGACGGCGGGCTGGGTGAAGCCCGTATCTTGCGTCCGGAAACCGCGCGACAGATGCGCACGCGACTCTCCTCGCCCTACTCAATGGCGGCGGGTATGCTGCATGGATTTTTCCCGATGGACTGGAACGGCCAGAAGATATACGGCCACGGCGGTGACACCGTGTGGTTTCACAGCATGACCGCGATGATGCCGGAGCAAGGCCTGGGCTTGTTCGTCGCTTTTAACACCGACAGCGGAGCCAGGGCGCGCAGCGAATTCTCACCAACTTTTTTCGACCACTATTTCCCCAGGATGCTGCCCAAGGAGCCTCCGGCGCCAAAGGATAGGCGGGCAAGCGTCGAGCGCTTCAGCGGGACATATTTTCCCGCCCGCTCGTCCTTCAGCGACGCAGCAAAAACCAACCGGCTGATGTCCGCTCTGACTTTGAGCGTGGATGCGGACGGATATCTTGCGGGCAGCATCGGCGGAGATTTTGGCCGCTGGCGACAGATTGAGCCCCTGCTGTTCCAGCAGGTGGACGGCAAGCGCCGCATCGTTTTCCGTGAGAACGAGCGGGGTGAAATCACGGACTTCTGCTCGTCACCGCTTTGTGTGAATACCATGCAGAAGCAACCCGTGTGGGAAAGCCCAGGCGTGCAATGGGGCAGTCTCGGCACCTGCCTGACCCTGGTGCTTTGCGGACTGATCGGGATTCCAATCGCCGCCGTGCGGCAACGGAAACAGCCAAAGCCCGGGCTTTCCATAATGGCGCGGGCCGTTGCCTGGCTCAACTGCCTGATCTGGACAGCCGGATTCGTAACCATGGCGGCCGGGTTGCAGGCGGCGGAGAACATCGTTTTCGGCCCCACCGGAATCCTGAGAGTAACCCTGACTCTCTGGGCGGCAGCCGCGGCGCTCACCCTGGGATCGCTGCTTCTCGGCATTCTGGCCTGGCGGCAAGCCTGGTGGCGCCTGGCCGGGAGAATTGGATTCACTCTGATCCTTCTGGGCTTTATCGGGTGCGTCCTCTGGTTGAAACACTGGAACCTGCTGGGATGGAACTACTGATCGAGAATCCTGAAGGACGAGAGGGCACACGCAAGTCCTTCGGGGTCTGTTCCTTCCTGTCTTAATCCGGAGCTCGTTGAGCTCGCCCCGGCAGGAAGCGCATGGAGGCGCTTGACGTTTCCCAGCCGCCTTCATCTGCCCTACGCCTTGGCCGTTTGAAGCCGGGGGAAATAGAGGCACAGGCGGACTCTATCTACGGCGCTTCTGCCAGCGCCTTCTCGAACATCTTCTGCCGGACAAACAGGTGACGCCAGCTTCCATATGCCGTGCCGCTCATCTTGTCGCACCAGAGCCGCGCGGCTTCTCGCTTCAGAGCGGTGTTGCGCCTTATTTTGCCCTTGGTCTCGACGAGCCAGAAAACTTCTCGCCCGCCATGCCCTTTTTGCCGACCGTGTTCACCATCTCGCGCCAGCCTCCGAGCAGCCTGCGAATCTGAGCATTAGGACCCTGGCGCGCGCCGGCGCAGCGCCCCTGATTACCGAGGCGGGGACAAAGCGTCCTTCTTCAGCGACGTCCTCTCCGAGGCAGTCGTCGCGCCGGGCATTCAGAGGTATGGCCTGCCGGTTTCGCGCCAAAATGTTCGGCGAGGCGAGCATGTCTTCGAAAAGGCTCGCCTCTTTTCCGACGACTCCAGCAATGCCACCCTTTGAATCCCGCGCGGAGGCAAGGAATCGCATGGAAGGCCGCCGGCCTGACACGCGCCTGGATCTGCCGCCGGGGAGCAGTTGGTAGTGTGCCTCGGGCTCGGCAAAGGCATCGCAAATCACAACGCGATCAACAAAATAGGCCATAGCTTATTCGGTCTCGTGGATTTCCCAGGCCACCAACTCACCGCTCTCCGACAGTTCAAACTGCCTGCCCGCCGGTCTTTCAGACAAGTATTTCTCGATTGCGGCGAACCAGATTGCGGTTCTTTTTTGAATTGGGAGGCTCTGCCTTAGGCGAGAAACGATAATAATCACGCGATAGTTTCCCGGACTCTTTTCAAACTCACTGTCCTGAGTCAGGAAGACCAATTCCTCTCCCGCGATCCGTTCTCGGATGGCGGAGTCGGGCAGCCCTCTAGGGCCGAGCACGATGATGTGTTCGACTTCGTGGCCGGAAAGGCGAAGACGCCGGTAGAGGTGGAGCGGGAAGTTCTCGTCGAGGAGTATTTTCACGATACTTTCTCGACAGCTGGAGGAAAATGAGACGCTACGTGGGCCGCATAGCGGAGTGCGGCGAGGATTTGCTCACGCGTCAGGCTGTAAGCCTCCTGAACTTCTTCGAAGCTTTCACCGGCAGCAAGAGCGCCAACCACCGTGGCGATATCAATGCGCGTGCCGATGAGGCACGGTTTTCCGAACCGTATTCCCGGGTCCATCGAGATACCACGCGGCCACATAGCCAGAATCCGCCCGCCAATAGTCGGTTGTGCGCTTTTTCCACTCAAAGATGTCGATGGCCTTGGTCCACCCATTGTCCATCGGCAGCGTAACCGCCTGCTCATCGGCGGGCAGGAGCGATGTATGCCCCGTCTCAGGCGTCCGCGGCTCCTTCACATCGTCGTGAACATAGCGCGTTATCTTTCTCGTCTTATTGCCGCCCGCTTTGGGCTCTTTCGCCATAAGCGTAGCCTCCGCATTCCTGTTTGCAGCTTGCCGATTACGAGGGTCTTTTCTTTAGACTACCGCCCTCTGGCTTCAGAGCATTCTCCAGCGAGACGTAGCCGTCGCGAATCGCCATGCAAGCCCGGAGGACATGCAGTTCGTAAAGCATGTCATCGGTTGGGAACTCAGCGCGCACCATCCTGGCTATCTCTTCCAGCTTATCTGGAGGAATCTTGGCATGCTCCGCCACGCTCCGATAATCGAAATATTCCACGTTGACCCTCCTTTCTTAGACCTCCGGTGGAGCCACGATCTCAATGGTCGGGAGATTACCTGCCACGTTGAGATCGTTGATCAGCGCCCGGCGTCTCCTGTTTACGAGGTGTTTGAAGTTCCAGGACACGAGAATATCCTGTCGCGTCAAGACCGCTGCCGGCACGTGCAAGGCATCATTGAGCGACGTGGCGGTAAAAACTCCGCCGTCTACGTATATCTGTGCGAGCGCTCTCATCTCTGGCGTCATTGGGTGCACGGTAACGTGGTTTAGGAGGCTCATCAGCCTCTCGCGGCGATATAAATCAGGCATCATCTTAGGTTCCTGCCTGGCAATTTCGGAGGTAGACACCTCAAAGTCGTCCAGTCGTCGCCAGAACTCCAGGGTGAGGTTTTTCCGCTCAGGCGCACGCTCGTCGAGGTATGCGCTGAAGACCGGGGTGTCCAGATAGATGCGCAGCTTCATCGGCTCCTCCTGCCCACACGGTTACAGTTTGTTTGCGGACCGTACCCGGCAAATGCCGCACAGGTCGCACCCGGCGCAGTTCTGGCACCATTGTACCAGCCGACCGAGCTCGTTGGCGCGCAACTTCTGGCCTGCGTCTTTCACGGCTGCCAGCGTTTCAGTGCTCATCTGCTGATCAACCAACTCTCGAACCGAGCCGCCATGGTCGAGGTTATGCACCTCGATCAGATCCGGCTTCCGCCCAAAACGCTGTTCGTAACCGAGCGCTTCATGCAGCAGAGGGTTAAATCCGTAAAGGAAGCGGAGCTTGAACTGGTAGGGACATTCAAAAAAGTACTTGAGGTCGCTGAATGAGAGATCCACATTGACCAGCGGGCGGCGCGGTTCGGGTTGGAGACGTTTGCCCTCGGCAGGACCGGGATCTCGAGTCAGGAACTGCTCCTTGCGCGTCAATTCTTCCCAGAACAGGGACGGTTTTCTATAGAGCTGATTGTCCGGATCCGGCGCCCACGAGCAGAAGAGATATTTTTCGCTCCGTGTCATCGCCACATAGAACAGGCGGCGCTCATCTTCGATTCCCGTGTCATACCGATCCGCATTGCGGATCGCCTCGTAATCGGTGATGACCCGGCTGAGCTTTCCAAGGTTGTAATAAACGACCTCGCCACGATCCGCTGGAATTCGTTCCTCGCGCAGGCCGACGGTTTCGAGAAAGACCAGATAGGTCCGTTGGAGGTTGTACACCGAGAACCGCTTGCCGGGCTCGAAAGTACGGGTTGCGGAAAGCAAAACGATCCCGCGATTGAGATCCTCGCCTGTGAGTCCGAGACCCGCCTGGTGCCAGAGTTGCCGGAGATCAGTGGGCTCGATTTCCTGGATCATGAATCGAAAGATGCCGACGGACGCTTGAACCTCGAGCGTATCAAACAATCCCGTCATCCCTGAAACGACATAGGGGATGCCACGGGCTTTCAGCGCGGACACTATCGGCTGCGCGCATCTGCGAACGCTGCTCAGCAAAATCGCACAATCCGACCAGGATAGCCCGCGCACGCGATCATCATCGAGATAAGAAAGGCCACGCATCCCCGGATCTTGTCGGCAATCCAAATTGCCTCGGCCCGGGGATCCTTGAGCTTCAGGCAGAGAAGGTCTCCCCGCTCGAACTGCTGCCCGCCTCCGCTTTGCATTTCCTTGGCAAGCCGGTTCGAGTTTACCTCGACGGCCTCGCGCGAGACGTCAACCACGGCCGGACTCTACCCAGCGCTTCAGTCCCAGCGAGGACATTCCGGCTTTCTGGTAGTTCCGGTCTACAAGGAGACGCTGGCGGACCTCATCCAGGACATCGAATTTCAGATAATGGGAAACATACTTTTGCAGGAGGTCGAGGCAAAACCCGTGGATTGTGCCGACATACATGCCGGCGAGTCCCTCCACATGGCCGAACTCATCCCGGTACATCCGAGTGATCCGATCCTTTAGTTCTGCTGCTGCCTTGTCGGTGAACGTAAACGCGACAATATTTTCGGGCCGGATGCCCTTTGATCCCATGTGACGAAGAATGTTGACAACCCGGGCTGCGACAACGCGGGTCTTACCCGATCCCGCGCAAGCGACTATCTGCAGGTTGCGATCAATGACCTCGATCGCCTTTTGTTGCGCCTCGGTTTGGTCCATGTACCCTGCTTCGAGCAAGTTCGAGGCAATGGGTGTCGACTCACCAGAGTCGGCTAAAGCCTTCCATTACATCTGGATCGCAGCAAAGGGCGCCTAAATCCTTTGTTTTCGCTGCAGGCGCTGCGTGTCATTGTCCCAATGTCATCGATCCTTGGTGCACCGGAATGGACCTCCGGTGGTGTGATACCGCAATTTTCAGAGGAGAGCGCCATAACAAACTCAATCGATAGGAAGACCATTAACCCGGAGCAGTCCGGCGGGCGACCGTTTTTTCTCGGCATGCGCACAAGCATCATGGATGTCTTCCGTTGGTGTGCCCCCGGATTAAATGCTCGGTGAGTGTCAGACGAATAGTTTTAACTTCTCGACCGTTTGTCGATCAAAACCCTTGAGGTACCGAAAAATCGGCTCGTACATCGCAAACCAGTTGCTCCCAAGGTCTCCCTGGCCCCTCCGCAAGATACATGAATTTGGGTCCTTGTGGACCGGGATTAAGATCTCCCACACCTCCGACAAATACTCATCAGAGGGGAAGCCGGCGACCACCAATCCGAGTACGGGCACTTTGTCGGGTGGTAACTGCTCGAAGTTCCTACCGAGAGCCGATGCAAGAATGGGTGCCACCGTTTCCATGTAGACCCGCAGGAAAAATCTCCGCAATTCATCAACGACTTCAGCCATTCCTGAGTTTTCGGAGACCACCTTGTTCGGATTTTGGGATTCGAACTCCCTGATATAACTTCCGATCGTCCGGACTCCCAAGTTACCAAGGCCGAATGCTGCGATACCGATCCGTCTTTGCCCCAACTGAAAAAGCTTCTGTGCGTTTTCATAAATCTTCGCGCACATTTACCGAATTTCAGACTTTTAACCAAAGCAGGCAAATCCAGAGGCATGCTGGACGTCGCTGATTCTTGTGGGGCCATTTATGGAAAGGTCCATACACTAAACGAGCTGCGACAGAAGAGTGGCGGCCGGCACTCTTACGGGGGCATGATTGCTGAAGACATCACGGTCGACATAATCCATCAAAGGACGCAATCAGGGTAAAGACCGTTTTACGAATTATCGTAAATTGGTCCGGACCGGTTTACGATGTTGCTCAGTTTGGTTATTGAATGATTGGTTCCGGGCCTAAGACCAAAATCGGGGATAATACCTCTCCGACCAACATGGGCAAATGCGGAAACCTGCAGGACTTCAGTGATTTTGGCGGGCCAGCCCTAAAGCGGCGGCTGCAGATCGCAGCCTTTTATCCGCAGTCCAGATCAAGGTGCCGGAAATACTTGCCGAAAGCCAATTCGCCGATGATAAAGGGGTGGATAGTGACCTCGCCTTCGTCCAGGAGAGAGCGCAGGGCTGTGTTCCCCTTGCGCAAATGCTCGACCCAGATCGAAGTGTCCACCAGGATCATTTTGTCCGGCCCGGGCGTCTGCGCCGGATTCGCGCGAGCCCCGGCTCGCTGCCGCCTAGTCTGGCAAGGCGCCGCGCGCTTTCACGGGCGATCAGCGCATCAAGACCCATGCGAACCAGGGAGGTCTTTTCGCTGACGCCGGTCAGGTCCGCGGCTCTCCGGAGCAGCTCGTCGTCAATATTCAGAGTAGATCGCATATGTATCAATATGCATGTTCTATACATATCAGGCAATCGCATTCCGCGCTGCGGGGTGCATTCAAATGTGCGACCGGTGCTCATTCGCGCAGCGGCGGTCGATCCCGGCAAGCGCGGCTTTTTCATTACCAATAGGCCGGTAGCTGAAATGCTAACCGCCAAGACCGCTAAGAACAGGTCATCAAGGCATTTTTTGAATTCGGGCTCGGTGGGATACTCTCCTGTGCCCCACGCAGGGGCCGGAGGCCGTCCCTGCGTGGGGCACAGGAGAGTATCCCGCCGGTATGCGCTTTTCTTCGCGGTCTTTGGGGTCTTGGTGGTTCCGCTTTTAGCGCGGACGATTTGGTGCAGACCCTGCGCCGGGCTGCAGTTGGATCACACTACTGATTGCATGCCCGCGCTGCGTGCCATGATAGGACAGAACGCGCTCATCCATGCGGCTGCGCGGCTTTTCCTTCGGGACCTTCGAGGCTTTCGAGCATCAGGGAACCAAGGTCGACCACCCGGATCGCGTCGTCGCGGTTGAGCAGTTTAAGCGAGTCCTCGAGCATGTGCAGGCAGTAGGCGCAGCCCGTGACGATCGTGTCGGCGCCCGCTGCGCACGCCTGCTGCACGCGCAGGTTGTTGATGCGCTCGCCCTTCTTCAAATCCATCCAGTAGTGCCCGCCTCCTGCGCCGCAGCACAGGCTCTTTTCGCGGTGGTTCTTCATCTCGAGCACTTTGGCCCCGGGGATCGCACGGAGCACCTCGCGGGGCGCGTCGAAGATCTTCTGATAGCGGCCGAGATAGCAGGGGTCGTGGTATACATAAGTTCCTTCCCTGCCGAAGCGCGGGGTGAGCTTGCCCAGCCATACCATCTCGTGCAGGAACTCGGTGTGGTGAACAACGTGGAAGTCCCCGCCGAACTGCCGGTACTCGTGCGCGAGCACGTTATAACAGTGCGGGCACGAAGTGATCAGCAGCTTGAACTCGCGCTGCTTGAGGATTTCCACCTGTTCCCTGGCGATCTGCTGGAAGAGCAGTTCGTGCCCGAGGACGCGCGCCGGATCGCCGCAGCACTTCTCCCCGGCCCCGAGCACGCCGAAGTCGATGCCGCACTTCTCCATCAGCCGGCAGAGATCCCGGGCGATCTTCCGCTTCTGGGGATCGAAGGTCGCACAGCAGCCGATCCAGTACAGCACGTCCACCTTTTCGCCCGGCCCGACGACGCGGATCTTCATCTGAGCGACCCAGTCGACCCGCTCCGTCTGTTCGCCGAACGGGTTGCCGTGGGTCTCCAGCATCTTGACCATGCGCGCGGCGTCGGCCGGCATGCGGCCCTGGATGAGGACTTCGTTGCGCCGGATCTCCATGAGCGTGTCGACATGCTCAATCAGGGCAGGGCAGACCTCCATGCAGGCGGTGCAGGTGCGACAGTGCCAGATGAACTCCTCGTCGAAGGCGCTGCCGACGATATCCCGGAGCTGCTCGGGCCCGGAGCCGTTGATGCCCGCGACCGCTTCCTTGAGCCGGGCGATCAGTTGACGGGGCGTGAACTGCTCCTCGTGGGCCATGCGCGCGGGGCAGATTTCGTCGCACCGCCCGCAACCCAGGCAGGAGTCCAGATCCAGCCGCTGCTTCCACGTGAGCTCACTCGCTTTCTGAACGCCGATGCGGAACTCGGCGTCATCTTCGGCGCTCTCCATCAGCTTTTCCAGGTCGTCGCGGCGGAGCGCGCCGCGCGGCCCCAGCTTCGAAAAAAAGATGTTGGTCGGGAGCGAGAGCAGGTGGACGAATTTGGTGTAGGGAATCAGCGCAATCCAGCTCAGGGCGAAGAGGGTATGGCCCCACCAGGCGGATGCGTGGGCGGTTTTGCCCGCCGACTCCCCCATGCCGGAAAAAAGGAGGGCAATCGCCCAGCCGACCGGGGAGAGAACCTTCCAAGGATCGCCGTGAGCGGCGATCCGCAGGCCTTCGGCAAGATATCCCGTCACGATGATGCCGGCGAGGAGGAGCAAGGCAAATCCGTCGGCCGGCGTGTCCGGCAGGGTCTCGGGCTTGAGCACATAGCGCCGGTAAGCCGCCATCGCGACGCCGGCGAGCACCAGGATGCCGGCAAGCTCCGAGGCGATGGAGAAGAACACATAAATATAGCCCCGGAAAATCTCGAGCTCGAGGCCGAGGAAGTGGCTGGCGTCATACTGGATCATCACCACCAGCGTCGTCACGAGAAGAACCAGGAACGAATAGAAGACGAGGCTGTGGAAGATCGCGGGATAAGTGGAATCCCGAACCTGCTTCTGGAGAAACGTCTCGCGCAACAGCACACGGAACCGTTTAGCCCAGTCGGAGAGTCTTTCCCTGTCGTCCTTCCCCTTCAACCAGAACCGGACACGCCGGTACATCCCCAGCGCAAAAACCGCCAGAGCCGCCGCGAAAAGCATGTACATCACCCATCCGCCGGAGACGTTCCACATCAACGGGCGCGTAGCTTCAGAGAGAGGGGGCAATGTGCTCACCTCCAAGATTCATTCTGGTGTTGTGTTTGATCCATCTCAAATAGGGGGCCGCCCCTCCCACGACTGCGGATTTCGGATTGCGGATTTCGGATTGAAAGGAAACCAATTCCACATTCCGCATTCCGCAATTGATTTGCCTTGGTGGTTGATTTTTTTAAAGCAGCCACCAAGGCACCAGAACACCAAGACATTAATGGATGATGCTGGCGTCGGATTACTTGACCAGGTGCGCGAAGTGCAGGTGGGAGGGGCGCGCCACTCGGGCGCGATCAGCCTCCCTCTGCTCAATTATCGACCGTTCAGACCTGGGCTTTGCATGCACGGAGCCTCTAAACCGGCGGCGGCACTGCTGGGAAACACAGTCCCACATCACGGTGGCGGACTCGAGCTTCACGCCGCGCCGGTCGAGCTCCTTGAAGAAGGGCTCCAGTACCGCCATCGAGCGCGAAAGCGCCCAGACCCGTTCGCAAAGAACCAGGTCGTAAGCCTTGTCGTAAGAAAGCAGAGCGGCAATTCCCGTGCGGCTGAGGACATCCTCGTTGTACATCTCATCCTCGAACCACCCGATGATTTCAACCCCGTTGTCAGTCGCGTATTGCGCAATCAACTCCACCTGGCAGCTGCGCTTGATGACTTCACCCGTGCGGCCCAGGATGATGTCATTCACATATGCGATTGCCTTTTTCATATCCGGCCTTCCCTTCAATTCCTCGTTCAGATGAACGCATTTGTCAGGACCATGGTTAGATCCATTTAAGAAGAGTGCAATCTCTGTTCCATAGAATTAAGTCATTGATAAATAATGATTAACGCCAAACAGGCGTTTTGTGTGGTATAATAAATATATACACATTGCTTGCC
>Ga0315275_10005493_pt1 | contig 12028 bp, 9 predicted proteins | sample YL17G03_0_MG_FD_205557 | JGI IMG/M metagenome (GOLD analysis project Ga0315275, IMG submission 205557) | Sediment microbial communities from Yellowstone Lake, YNP, Wyoming, USA - YL17G03_0 | ecosystem: Environmental > Aquatic > Freshwater > Lake > Sediment | place: USA: Wyoming | collected... | reverse complement strand
GTGTTGTGACGGACGTTGAGGTGCGAGATCTCCGCCCGCGCTCCTCCGGCCCGCGCAACCTCGAGGAACTCGGCGATCGCGTGCAGGATCCCCGAGTCGCGGTTGCGGACGTGGCTCGTGTAGATCCCGTCGTACTCGCCCGCGATCGCGTTCAGCCGCACGAGCTCCGCTGTCGTCGCCTCGCGCCCCGGGTTGAACTCGAGGCCGGTCGACATCCCGAGCGCACCGGCCTCCATCGCCTCCCGCATGAAATCGTCCATCAGCGCAGCCTGGGCCTCGGTCGGGTGCGAGCCGGAGACGCCGGCTGCGAGCCTGATGGAGTTGTGCCCGACGAACCAGGCGAGGTTGGGGCTGTGCCCGACGTCGGCGAGAAAGTCGAGGTGCTCGCCGAAGGTCGTCCAGGGGATCACCGGGCCGTCGAAGCCGAAGGTGTGGAGCCGCCCGCTCATGTACTCGCGGGAGTGGTCCGAGACCGGCGCGTAGCTCCAGCCGCAGTTGCCGACGACCTCGGTCGTGACGCCCTGCCGGATCGTGCTCTCGGCCGTCGGGTTTGCAAGCAGCGAGAAGTCACTGTGGCTGTGCGGATCGACGAAGCCGGGGCAGACGACCTTGCCCGCTGCATCGATCACGCGCGTCGCCGTAGCGGATTCGCCCAGCCGGCCGACCTCGACGATCTTGCCGCCCTCGATCGCGACGTCGCCGAGGAACGGGGGGCTCCCGGCACCGTCGGCGACCCAACCGTTCCGAATCAGGATGTCGAGCAAGGGCCCCTGCTCAATCCTTCTCGCGCCCGCCGCCGACGTGCGGGCCGAGCCGCGGATCGAGGATGTCGCGCAACCCGTCGCCGAGGAAGTTGAAGCCGAGCACGACGACCATGATCGCGAGGCCGGGGAAGATCGAGAGCCAGGCATCGATGCCGACGTAGGTTCGGGCCGTGCTCAGCATCCCGCCCCACGATGCCTCCGGCGGCTGGGTGCCGAGCCCGAGGAAGCTCAAAGCCGCCTCGGCCAGGATCGCGACCGACAGGTAGACGGTGACGAGCACGAGCAGCGGCGCCGTGATGTTCGGGATCACGTGCTTCCACATGATCCAGCGGCCGCTCGCTCCGAGAGCGCGCGCCGACTCGGTGAACGGGAAGCCCATCACCTCTAGCACCGCACCACGGACGACACGGGCGAACGCAGGCAGGATCACGATCCCGATCGCGATCATCGCGTTGCGGCGATTGGGACCGAGCAGGCCTGCGATGACGATCGCCAGGATGATCCCCGGGAGGGCGAACATGATGTCGACAACCCGCATCAACAGCGTGTCGACAGGTCCTTTGTAGTAGCCGGCGAGCAGCCCGAACAGCACCCCGCCGACGAACGCGATCGAGACGGCGATGATGCCCACCTGGAGCGACACCTGGGCACCGTGGATGATGCGGGCAAGGGTGTCGCGGCCAAGCTCGTCGGTACCCATCGGGTGGGCCCAGCTCGAGCGCTCGAAGCGCATGTAGTCGAGCGCGTTGGGGTCGATCCGCCAGATCTGGGGCCCGAACACCGCGATGAAGAGGTTGAAGAGCACGATGGCGGCACCGACCATCCCGATCGGGTTCCGCCACTTGCCGAGCTTGTCGCGGCGGCGCAGCGGCTCCGATGTCCACGTCTCGACGCGGAGGTCGCTCGGCCCGCCTTCGGGGACAAGTGGTGCTTCGTAGTTGCTCATTCCTGGGAGATCCTCGGGTCGACGACCCCGTAGAGGATGTCCACGAGCAGGTTGGCGAAGATGAAGGTGAAGGCGATCAGGAGCGTCGCCGCCTGGATCACGGGGTAGTCGCGGCCGAAGATCGCCTGCAGGAGGACGTAGCCGATGCCGGGCAACCCGAAGATGATCTCGACGATCGCGGCGCCGCCGATCAGGACACCGATCTCGAAGCCGACGATCGTGATCACCGGGATCAGCGCGTTCCGGAGGGCGTGCTTGGAGACCACAGTCCTCCGGTTGACACCCTTGGCCCGGGCGGTGCGGACGTAATCCTGCCCGAGCACCTCGAGCATCGTCGCGCGCACCATCCGCATCACGATCGCGAGCGTGAAGACCGAGATCGAGATGGCCGGGAGGATGAACTGGCTCAGGTTCGCGATCGGATCGTCCCACGGGGCGGTGTAGTTGAGCGGCGGCACCCAACCGAACGCGCGCGAGGTGAAGAGCAGGAGCAGGGTGGCGAGCCAGAAGCTCGGGATGCTGACCCCGACGAGACCCCCGACGCGCGCCGCGTAGTCGTGAGCGCTGTCGCGCTTGACGGCCGAGATGACACCGAGGGGCACGCCGACGATGACCGCGATCAGGAGCCCGAGGAAGACTAACTCGAGCGTGATCGGGAGCGCGCCGAGGATGATGTCCGAGACGGGCTCGGTGTTGCGGAGAGAGAAGCCGAGGTCACCCTGGAAGACGCCGCTGATCCAGCGCCAGTACTGCTCGGGGTAGGAGCCTGTCAGGCCCAGTTGCGCGCGCGCCTTGTCCTTGACCTCCTCGCTGGCGTTCAGGTCGCCGCCGAACAGGATGTCGATGATGTCACCCGGCAACAGCCTCACCATGAGGAAGATCCCAATCGTGACACCGATCAGCGTCGGAATCGCGAAGAGGATCCGCTTGAGGATGTAGCCGCCCATGCTCTACCGATTCCTAGGAGGGCCCGGAACTGGTCGGAGGGACGCCGCTCGCGCGGCGCCCCTCCGAGTCGACGGTGGTGCTGTTCCTCACCCGTCCAGCCACACGTTGCGCAGCCCCGAGTTGAAGTCGCTGTACGCGACGTACATGCCCTGGACGCGCTTGCGCACGACCTGGTACTTCTTGATCGCGACGAGCGGGATCTGCACCGGGTTCAGCAGCAACTGCCTCTGCGCCTCCTGGTAGATCGGCAGCCGCTTGGCGGGGTCGAGCTCGATCCGGCCGTTGCCGATCCCACGCCACGCCTTGACGTTCCTGTACTCCGGATACCAGATCTTGAAGTTGGCAGCGGCCGGGTGGAACTCGGACACATATCCGTCGACATCGCCGCGCATGCCGCGACCCGTGAGATCCCAGTCGAACCTCCCGGCCCCGTTGTTGGCACCGAAGGTGCCGCTCTCCTGGGCGACGATGTTGACGTCGATGTTGAGCTTCTTCAGCTGCGACTGGACGACCGCCGAGACCTGCGGGTAGTCTTGCCCGGCAAAGCAGGTCATCGTGACCGAGAACCCCTTCGCGAGGCCGGCGTCCGCCATCAGCTTCTTGGCCATCACCAGGTCGAACTTGAGGTACTTCTGCTTCAGTTCCGCGTCCGTCAACGGCCAGGGGCCGTAACCGGGCGGCACGAACCCCGAATACTCGGCCTCGCCGCTGTAGACCCGCTGGATGATGTCGGCGCGGTTGATCCCGTGCATGACCGCCAGCCGCACACGCTGGTCGTGCCACGGCTTGTCCTCGCCCACCTTGATCGTCATCTGCAGCTCACGGAAGGCGGCGTTCGGTCCCTTCAGAACGGTGAGATCGCTGACGTTCGCGAGTGAACGGGCGACGTCGACCGATAGCGTGGCGCCGTCGATCGCGCCGGCGCGCAGCGCCGCGACACGGGCCTGCTCGTCGGGGAGCGTCTTCAGCGTGATCGCATCCATGTACGGGAGACCCGTCTTCCAGAAGCTCTGGTTGGCGACGTACTCGACGCGGTCGTTGGGGTTGAAACCGACCATCTTGTACGGGCCGGTGCCGATCGCGTTGCGCGCCACGTTGATCTGGTCGTAGAGACCCTCGGGCACGATCGGTGCGTAGCGGCCCCAGGCGAAGAACCCAATCACGCGGGCGTCAGGGGCCTTCAGCCGCAACCGCACGACATACTTCGAGACGGCGTCGGCACCCGCGATCGACGGGACCTGAGGGGTGGTGGAGATGCTGCCCGGCAACGGCGGGTTGAGCATCTTCCCGACCGAGTAGACCACGTCGTCTGCCGTGAGCTCCTTGCCGTTGTGGAACTTGATCCCCTTCTTCAGGTTCCAGAGGATCTCGGTCTTGCTGACGATCTTGAACGACGCTGCCAGCGCGGGCTTGACGTTCAGGTTGCGGTCCCACTCCACGAGGGAGTCGTAGGCGAACTCCTTACCCCAGTGACCGGAGGTGAGGATCTGGCCGTACGGCGCCACATGGACGGGATCCGACTCGAGAGCCCAGATGATCCTGCCGCCGCGCTTGATCGGGGTAGCGCGGGTGCGCCTTGTGGCAGCTTTCGCCCCACCCGCGAGTGAACCGGCCGCGACGGCACCGACCCCGACGGCGCCTGCCTTGACGAGCAGTTCACGACGGTTCAGCTCGCCCGCTCGCGGGCTGTCAGGTGCTTCGCTTGCGTTGTCCTTCGACACGGCACGTCCCTCCTTTCGTGGAGGTCGGTCAGAGGATCTGACCGACCCTGGGAGCTTCTCCGTGGATGTCGTCATAGAAGACGCTTTCCCGGATCTGAAGTTGTGACAGACGCTCGACTTCGTCGGCGTCGACCTCGATACCGAGCCCTGCCGTTCGTGGCACGGACAGCATCCCGTCCTCCATGTCGAGCCGCTCGACGAGCACGTCGTCCGCCTGCAGCGGGTAGTGCGTATCCGAGGCGAACACGAAGTTCGGTGCAGCCGCCACGACGTGGGCGTTCGCGGTCGTCGCGATGCCGAGCTCGGCCCAGCTGCCGATCGCGCACCACTTGCCGGCAGCATCGGCGAGCGCGGCGATGTGGCACGCGCGCATGAGGCCGCCTGCCTCCGACGGGTAGACGACGAACACGTCGCAGGCGTCCGCCTTGATCAGCTCGATCGCCGAGCGGACGCTCGTGCAGCCCTCGTCGGCGGCGATCGGGACGCCGACCGAGCGCCGCACCTGCGCCAGCCCCTGGACGTCGAAATCGGGCACGGGCTGCTCCACGTACTGGAGATCGAACCGCTCGAGGCCCCGGATCCACTTGATCGCGGCGGGAACGCTCCAGATCATGTTCGCGTCGATCCGGAGCTTGACGTCGGTGCCGACGCGGTCGCGAATCGCGGCAATCGTGTCGTGGTCCTCGCCGAAGTCGCGCCCGACCTTCAGCTTCAGCTCGGTGTAGCCGGCGTCGACGAACGCCGCCGCCTTCTGCGCGTTGGCCTCGGGCTCGTCGATGAAGAGGTATCCCACCATCGCGACCTCGTCGCGGCCGAAGCCGCCGAGGAGCTCGGCCACGGGCACGCCGAGGGCCTTGCCCTTGATGTCGAGCAGCGCCATCTCGATCCCAGCGATCGCATATGCCGCGATGCCGCTCCAGTTGCGCGAGAACTCCTCCATCCGGTGCACGAGCCATTCGGTGCGGAGCGGATCCTGCCCGATCAGGAACTGCGACATCTCCGCATCGATGATCGTGCGGATCGTCGGCAGGGTCGGGCCCGGCGCCTCGCCGAAGCCGATCACGCCTTCATCCGTGCGGATCTCGACGACGAGCCCGGATGCGGACAGCCGTGTACCGCCGGGCCATTTCAGCGGCTCCCGCATGGGCGTCCGCACCGCCGTGGTATGGATGCTCGTGATCCTCACCGAGGATCGCTACACTAGGCCCGCGTTGCGCGATTGTCAACCATTTGGTTATTGTCAACAATCACAGGTGATGAGAGCGACCGATCGTGGCTAACGAGCGCGCAGCGGCCGTCGTCGTGGAGAGCGGCGCCGGTAGGGGTGGCCCCCGCGGTCAGCAGGTCGTGGAGATCCTCCGCAGCGCGATCATCTCGGGCCAGTACGAGCCGGGCGAGCGGCTGATCGAGACGACGCTGTCGGGCGAGCTCGGGACGAGCCGCGGCCCCGTCCGCGAGGCGTTGCGCCAGCTCGAGAACGAGGGCCTCGTGATGTCCGTCCCCTACCGCGGCGCCGTCGTGCTCGGCGTCTCGGACGAGGAGGTGCAGGAGGTCCTGATCCCGATCCGCCTCACGCTCGAGCGCTACAGCTTCGCGCACGCCCTCGACCGGATGACCGAGGAGGACTTCGCGGAGCTCGGCAAGCAGGTGTGGCTGATGGAGCAGGCGGCGCTCACGAACGACCTGATCAGGCTCGTCGAGGCCGACCTCCGGTTCCACGACATCGTCATCTCGAGCTCCGGGCAGACTCACACCGTTCAGATCTGGCGCACCATCTGGCCGCGGATCCGCGCCTACTTCTTCCGCTACGGCCGCGGCAAGAGCCTCGACACGATGGTGGAGGAGCACCGCGAGCTCCTCGCCGCCCTGCAGTCGCGCGAGCCGGAGCTGATGCTGCGCGTGCTCGATCACCACATCGCCGTCCCGATACCCGCGCCCGAAAGCCCGCCGAAGGCGAAGAAGCGCGGCGCCCCGGCCCAACCGAAGGCGGGGCAGCCGTGAGCGCGCTCCTCACCGTCAAGAACCTCGGCACCTTCTTCTCGACCCCGCGCGGCACGCTGCGCGCGGTCGACGGGATCGACTTCGAGATCCCTGTGGGCGGCACGCTCGGCGTCGTCGGCGAGTCGGGCAGCGGCAAGTCCGTGACGGCGCTGTCGGTCATGCGCCTCGTCGACCGGCCGGGCCGGATCATGGACGACAGCACGATCGAGTTCGACGGCCAGGACCTGACGGCGCTCGACGAGCAGGCGATGGAGAAGATCCGCGGCAACGACATCTCGATGATCTTCCAGGAGCCGATGACGTCGCTGAACCCGGTGTTCACGGTCGGCGACCAGATTGCCGAGGCCGTCAAGCTCCACCAGCAGGTCTCGCAGAAGGAGGCACTCGACCGGGCGATCGAGATGATGAAGCTCGTGGGTGTGCCGTCGCCGGAGCGGCGGGTGCACGACTATCCACACCAGATGTCCGGCGGCATGCGCCAGCGCGTGATGATCGCCATGGCCCTGAGCTGCAACCCGAAGCTGCTGATCGCGGACGAGCCGACGACGGCCCTCGATGCGACGATCCAGGCGCAGATCCTCGAGTTGATGCGGGAGCTGCGCGAGCGGCTCGGAATGGCGATCCTGCTGATCACGCACGACCTCGGCGTGATCGCCGAGATGGTCGACGAGGTCGCAGTCATGTACGCGGGCCGCATCGTCGAGCGAGGGCCGGTCGCCGACATCTTCCGCAGCCCGCAGCACCCGTACACCGAGGCCCTGCTGCAATCGATCCCACTTCTCGGCATGCGCTACACGACACCGCTGAAGGCGATCCGGGGCATGGTCCCGAGCCCGCTCGACTGGCCGACCGGCTGCAGGTTCGGGCCCCGCTGCGACTACTTCTTCGACCGCTGCGCGACCGAGGATCCCCAGTTGATCACGGTCGGCAGGCAGGAGTCGGCCTGCTGGCTCTGCGAAGGCGGCGCCCGCGTGCCCGGAGCGGTACCGGCAGCCTCGTGAGCACCAACGGCACGAATGCGGGAGACGCGCCGACGCCTGTCACCACGCCCGAGCACCCGGACGTCCTCCTCGAGGCCCGTGGCGTGAGGAAGTACTTCCCCGTCAAGAAGGGGATGCTGAAGCGCACGGTCGCGCAACTGCAGGCGGTCGACGGCGTCGATCTGGAGATCTATCCCGGCGAAACCGTCGGTCTCGTCGGCGAGTCCGGGTGCGGCAAGTCGACGCTCGGGCGCACGCTGCTGCGGCTGCTGGAGCCGACGGAGGGCGAGATCCGCTTCGACGGCGTCGACCTCGTGGGCCTCAAGGGCGCCGCGCTGAAGGAGATGCGCCGCCACATGCAGATCGTCTTCCAGGACTCGGTCGGCTCGCTCGACCCGCGGATGAGCGTCGGCGACATCGTCGGAGAAGGCCTGCGCATCCACGGGATCGGTACCCGCGAGGAGAGGAAGCGGCAGGTGTTCGAGGTGCTCGACCGCGTCGGGCTCAGTCGCGAGGCCGCGGAGCGCTACCCACACCAGTTCAGCGGCGGCCAGCGCCAGCGCATCGGCCTTGCCCGCGCGCTCGTCCTGCAGCCGAAGTTCATCGTCGCGGACGAGCCGGTCTCGGCCCTCGACGTCTCGATCCAGTCCCAGGTCCTGAACCTGCTCGTGGAGCTGAAGCAGGAGTTCAACCTCACGTACCTCTTCGTCGCCCACGACCTCGCCGTCGTCGGCTACATCTCCGACCGCGTCGCGGTGATGTACCTCGGCAAGGTCGTCGAGTTCGCCACCTCGGAGGATCTCTTCCTGCGGCCCCTGCACCCGTACACGCAGGCGCTGCTCTCGGCGAATCCCGAGCCGATCCCCGGCCGCGAGATCAAGCGGATCGTGCTGACGGGCGACGTGCCGAGCCCGATCAACCCACCGTCAGGCTGCCGCTTCCGCACCCGCTGCCCTCTGGCACAGCAGATCTGCAGCGAGGTCGAGCCAGCACTCGAGGAGAACGGGGAGGGACACACCGTCGCCTGCCACTTCGCCGGCGAGCTCGTGCCCGAGACAGCGCCGCTGATCGGATGAGCGCGGCTCCACAGGCGACGCGCGACATCCGCCTGCTCCACGACTGCCGCGTGCCGATGCGCGACGGCATCTCGCTCTCGGCGGACGTCTACCTGCCGCTCGGAGCACAGGGCCTGCCCACGATCGTCCAGTGGACGCCGTACGAGTCGACCCGCGAGCGCTTCATCTCCTGGGGCGTCTGGTTCGCGAAGCAGGGCTACGCCGCTGTCGTCGTCGACGTGCGCGGGCGCTACGAGTCCGAGGGGGAGTTCACCGCATGGATCCACGATGGGCCGGACGCGTACGACACGGTCACCTGGGCCGTCGATCAGCAGTGGTCGAACGGGCGCGTAGGCACCTGGGGACGCAGCTACGGCGGCCTCGTTCAGTGGGAGCTCGCGCGTCTCCAGCATCCGAACGTCCAGTGCCTCGCGCCGCAGGTGATCCACGACGACTACTTCTGGGACGGCTACTGGACCGGCGGGGCGTTCCAGCTCGCGCTCACGCTCGGGGCGGCGGCCCTCTGGTCGAGTGCGTTGAGCCTGATCACGGGGCCGACGGCCCGCGACGTCGTTCTCAACGACCGCGTCTTCGGCCATCTGCCCCTGATCGAGCTCGACGAGGTGACGATCGGGCGCAAGGTCGACTACTGGCGGCTGTGGTGGGAGCACCAGACCAATGACGAGTACTGGCAGCAGTTCCGGACGAGGCCCGACCTGGTCGACGTGCCGATCTTCCAGCAGGGCGGCTGGTTCGACCCGTACTCGGGCTCGCACCTGCGCTCGTTCGGGGCGATCGGCGACCGCGTCTCGAATCGCGTGCTGATCGGGCCGTGGTCGCATGAGGAGGACATCGAGAACTTCTCGGGCGACATCGACCTCTCGCCGGCGCTGACGGTGATTCGCGACCACGAGCTCGCCTTCTACGACCGGTTCCTCAGGGACGAGGCGAACGGCTGGGACGAGCGGCCGGCCGCGGAGCTCTACGTCCTCGGCGCGAACGAGTGGCGCGGCGAGGAGCACTGGCCGCTCGAGCGCGCCCGGGAGACCGCGTATCACCTCCGCCAGAGCGGGGCCCTGTCGGCCGAGGAGCCGCGCGCGGACGAGCCCGGCGACCGCTACGCCTACGACCCGGCCGACCCGGTGCCGACGATCGGCGGGGTCAGCTCGGTGCTGACGATGACGCAGGGCGCGCAGACTCCGATCAGGCCGGGGCCGATCGACCAGCGCGTGCTCGAGCGGCGCGACGACGTGCTCGTCTACACGAGCGAGCCGCTCGAGCGCGAGCTCGAGGTGATCGGGCCGGTCGAGATGGTGCTGTATGCGGCATCGTCGGCGAGGGACACCGACTTCTTCGTCCGCCTCTGCGACGTGCACCCCGACGGCAGGTCGATCTTCCTCACCGAGGGCATCATCCGCGCCCGCTACCGGGGCAGCATCGAGGGCGAGTCGGTCGAGCTGCTCGAGCCCGGCGAGGTCGCCGAGTACCGTATTCGCTGCTACCCGGTGGCCAACGTCTTCCGCCGTGGACACTGCATCCGGGTGGACGTCACGAGCTCGAGCTTCCCCCGCTTCTCGCGCAACCTCAACACCGGCGAGGACGTGGGTACCGGCACCCGGATGCAGGTCGCCCACCAGACCGTGCTGCACACGAGCCGCTACCCGTCGCGCATCGTGTTGCCCGTCATCCCCTCGTGATCCTCGCGCGCCGCTTCCCCACGTACGAGGCGGCGGAGCGGCTCGAGGCAGCCCGCGCGACGGGAGTCGAGCCGGTGCCGCTGCACGGGACGCCCGCGCCGGCGCTCCCGGCGCACGTCGTCGAGGCCGTCGCGGCGGCACTGGGCCGGCCGATGCGGACACCCCCGGTCCGCGGCCTTGCACGGCTGCGCGCGGCGCTCGCCGTCGAGCTCGCCCGCAGCACGGGTCGCACCGTCGATCCGGAGACGGGCATTCTCGTCACGAACGGCGCCATGCAGGCGCTCGGAGTCTGCTTCCGGTCGCTCGTCGAACGGGGCACCGAGGTCGTCGTGCCGGCCCCGTGCTTCTTCTTCGAGGGCCCGATCCGCGCTGCCGGGGCGGTCCCGGTCTATGTCCCCTCGACCGCGGCCGACGGCTGGCGCTGGGACGTCGAGGCAGTCGAGGCGGCTATCGGCGAGAGGACGCGGGCCCTGCTCCTCTGCAACCCGGGCAACCCGACGGGCCACGTGCCGACGGCGGCAGACGTCGCCGCGATCGTCCGGCTGGCTGAGCAGCACGGGCTGCTCGTCGTCACCGACGAGGCGTACGAGGCTGCCCTCTGGGGAGAGGCGGTGCTCGCCTCGGCGTTCGGCGCGGGCGAGGACGTGGTCGTGATCCGCAGCCTCGGCAAGAGCCACTCGCTGCCGCAGCTGCGGATCGGCTTCCTGGCCGGGCCGGCGGCACGCGTCGAGGCGTGCACCCGCACGCTGGAATGGGACTGCCTGCGGGTGGGGATTGCGGCGCAGGAGGCTGCGCTCGCTGCGCTGACCGGCCCCCGGGGCTGGCTCGAGACGGTTCACGCCGGCATGGCCGCCGACCGTGAGGTCGCCCTCGAGGCCGTCGTGGCAACCCCGGGGCTGACGACCGTTGCGCCGGCGGCCGCACCCTTCCTCTTCGTGGGGTCCGATCGCGGCGACGAGCTCGCCGATCAGCTGCAGGCGGTCGGCCTGCCGGTCGTCGACGGCTCGTTCTTCCAGGCTCCCGGCTACGCCCGACTTCCCTTCGGCGGCGCCACCGCCGCCCGCGCCGCGCTCATGGACGCGCTCCGCACCTGGTCGGAAATGCGCAACGCGTGAGAAGGCTCGGGATCCCGCGCCGGACGTCTGCGCTGATCGGCGCCAACAGCCTGTCGGCGGCCGTGCAGGGGCAGTTCCAGTTCGTGCTCCCCTGGATGCTGCTCGCCCGCGGCTACTCCCCGCAGGCAGCGGCGATCGCAACGGGGCTCGTCTACGTGCCTCTCCTGCTGACAGCGTTTCCGGCGGGTGCCACCTCCGACAACGCGGACCCCCGCCGGCTGATGCGCATCGCGACCATCGTCGCGCTCGCCGGGTGTGCGCTGTACCCGCTTGCGGCCCTCGCCGGACACGACTGGTTCGTGCTCGTGCTCGTTGCCGCGGTCGTGGTCGGCTCGACGCGAAACTTCTCGGAGGGGGCGCTCTTCCGGGGCATCGGCGACACGACGCTCGCGGGCGGAGGCCTCCTCCGCGCACATGCCGTCCGGACCACCGTCAACCAGGCGGCGGTGTTCGGCAGTCCCTTCCTCGGCCTCCTCCTCTATCGCGCCGGCGGCGTGACCGCAGTCCTCACCGGAATCTGCGCGCTGCTCATGGCGTCCGTGCTGATCCTCGGCCTCGTGCCGGAGCTCGAGCGTGGCTCCGGGTCCGTCGAGGTGATGCGCGAGAACGTCGCAGTCGGCGTCGCGTCACTGAGGGGCAACAGTCGCCTGCGGGCGATCGGGTGGGTCAACCTGACCTGGAACGTGTTCGCCGGAGCGGCGATCGGGATCATGCCGGCCGTGCTCCGCGAGCATCTCGGGATGGACGAGCTGCAGGCGAGCGCGACCTTCATCGCGGGCGCGGACGTCGTCGTCCTGCTCA